>Ga0315910_10001859_pt1 | contig 19053 bp, 14 predicted proteins | sample EdamamesoilMG_FD_204470 | JGI IMG/M metagenome (GOLD analysis project Ga0315910, IMG submission 204470) | Garden soil microbial communities collected in Santa Monica, California, United States - Edamame soil | ecosystem: Environmental > Terrestrial > Soil > Garden | place: USA: California...
AGCAGGCAGTATATCGGCAAGAACTTCGCCACGTCCTCGTCGGTGGCGTTCAGCCAGAACTGGTAGAACGCGTAGGCGGAGGTGCGGTCGGCGCTGAGCCACACGGCACCCGTTTCGGACTTGCCGAATTTCCCGCCGTCGGCCTTCGTGACGAGCGGTGCCGTCATGCCGAAGGTCGGCTGCTGCTCCGTGCGGCGGATCAGATCGATGCCGGCGACGATGTTGCCCCACTGATCGGAGCCTGCGACCTGGAGCGTCACCCCGTGGTGGCGATAGAGGTGCAGAAAATCGTACGCCTGGAGCAGCATGTAGCTGAATTCCGTGTAGCTGATGCCCTGCTCGCGGTTTTGCAGGCGCTCCCGCACGCTGTCCCGCTGGATCATCATGTTCACGGAAAAGTGCTTGCCCACGTCGCGGAGCACTTCGATGAAGCTCAAACCGCAGAGCCAGTCCGCGTTGTCGACGAAGCGGGTACCGGTGCTGCCGCTCGTGTCGAGCAACCTCGACAGGATGGCCTTTTGCCGCTCGACGTTGTGCTGGACGAGCGCGTGGTCCCGGATGGCACGCTCGGCTTCCTTGCCCGAAGGATCGCCGATCAGACCGGTGCCTCCGCCGAGCAGAGCGACGGGGCGGTGGCCGGCGAGCTGAAAGCGGCGGAGCAGCAGGATGGGCACGAGGTTGCCGACCGTCAGTGAGTCGGCGGTCGGGTCGAACCCGGCGTAGAGGGAGCGGCCGGGCGTGGCGAGGTGCGCCCTGAGGCCCTCGAGGTCCGTGGCCTGGTGCAAAAGGCCGCGCTGGGCGAGATCGGCGAGGACGTCCATCGAAGCTAGAGCATATCCCGGAATTGGAGGGCTACGAGATGCGCTCCGGCGAAGGCCGGTGGCTCACGGCTTCGGTGGCAGGGAGCGGTGCCAGCGGAGCGGGCCGAGCGCGAGGCTCTCCCCGCTTTCGCTCCCGCCTTCTGCGACGAGCACGTCGCCGTTCGTCGTGAGCGCGAGGGGCCGTCCGTCAAGCGAGCCCAGGCGTTGCTCCTTGTCTAGGTCGAGCAGCTCGGCGCCGACGATGGCGAGGGGGAGCTCGATCAGCGTCCGGGCGGCGCGCGGGACCGCGGAGACGAGCGTGCGTTCGGCCTGGCGCTCCACGTCGATGACCTGAAGGGCCTTGTCCCGGCGGACGAAGGCTCGCGAACCGAGGATCGCGAGCACGCGGTCACCCGGCTTGAGCAGCATCGTGCGCCGCTCCTTCAGGTCGACGAGCACGGTGTCGGTGCCCGGGTAGAGCGCGTGGAGGCGGGCCGCCGGCTCGGGCCAGCGATCGATCGCGAGCGGCTGGAGCGTCAACCCGAGCGCTTTCCTGAACCCGGCGCCAACGAGCTCGACTTCGGCTTTCTGTGGCACCTTCCCGCCCGCACAGGCCACGAGCAACAGCCCGAGCTCCGGAGCCGCGTGAAGGACGCGAGCACCGCAATCCGCTTTGGTGAGGGCGGTCCGCTCGCTGCCTCGCTCGAGCGTGAGCACGCCGTCGACGGCGCGGCGCACCACGCCCGTCCCGAACGGCAGCGCCAGATCGGCGAGCTTCGGCCCGAGGGACCCGTCGCGGTGCACGACCACGCTGGTCGGACGGTCACCATTCTCGGTGCTCAGTTGGAAGCGGGGAATGGGGCCGTCACAGCGCAGGCGCGGCCGCGACGCGAGGCGTACGGGAAACGTGAGGCGCCCGTCGTTCGTGGTGTCCTGGCTGATCACGGTCGCGACGAGGGTCTCGCCCCTGCCGTCCCAGGCGAGCCGAAATGGCTCACCGCCGAGCCCGGTGACGACGCGCTCCTCGCCGCTCGCGAGGGTTCGGAGCACGAGTGACGGGGGCTCGGTGCGCCGCAAGTAGGCGAGGATCTCGCCGCGCGGATCGAAGGCGAGCGCGCGATGCTGGCGATGGTCGAGCACGTCGTCACGCGCGTCGAAGCCGAGCGCACCGAGATCGACCGCAGCGCGCGTTGCGGTGTCGAGCAACGAGATCGCGTTGCCCGTCTTCACCACCACGTACCGGCCCTGCGGATCGAAGCCGAGAAAATCGTCGATGGGCCTGGCTGCCGTGCCACCCACGACGAGCTCGCGGACGAGGGCGTCACCGCCGAGCGCGCCGAGCGTCCCGACGGTGACGCGGAGATCGCCGCTCCGATCGGTGTCGACTCGCGCCGCGCACTGGACGAGCCAGCGACCGCCGCGACCCACCTCGAGGACCGTCAACGGCACGGCTTCCGGAACCTCGGCCAGCACGGCCGGCTCGACGGCGGGCGGCGGGGTGGGCACCACGACTTTCGTGGGTTTCGTGGCAGGTCGAGCGCTCGCGGCGGGCGGGTGAGTTTTTCCGGGGGACGCCGGTGGTCGTACTCGCTGCTGAGCGGCGCTGGTGCAGGCCCCGAGGAGCAGCACGGCGGGAAGCGCTCGACGAAAGGTCAACGGCTTCGGAAGCTACGCCGCCGCGGCGGATTCCGAAAGATCTTTGACGGGCCGCCGGCTCCGGGCACGATCGGAGGGTGCGACGTCTCCCTAGTACCACTCGCTCTGCTGGTGCCACACGCATCGTCGCGATCGGAACGCTCGCCCTCGCCGCATGCGGCAGTGAAGGGCAGGCCTCACTGATCGGGCGTCTGGACCGACCGATGCTCACCGTCAATCGCTCCGCCATCGGTGCCGACGCGGCCGGCGGCTTCGATCTCGTGCTCGAGCTCGGCGAGTTCGCGAGCGGACCGACGCAAGTCTCGTCGGGAGGGTTCGTGCTCGAACGCGACGAGGTCGTCTTGCTCTCGGCCCTGTCGCTCAGCGGCGCGACCTTCCCGGTCACGGTGGCGGCCGGCGAAAAGAAGACGCTCCGCCTCACGTTCGATCAGAGCCCCAGCGTTTCCGAGGCCGACGCTCTCTGCGCGGACGACGTTTCCTTCCGCGGCTCGGTGACTGACTCGCTCAGCGGGAACAAGCCGATCACCCTCGTCAGCGTGGCGTTCGCGGCGACCTGCACGGGGCCCTGAGCGGACTCCGACGCGCGGCTCGGCGCGTCCGGTCCGCACGAGGCGGGTGCCGAACGCGCCGAGAATCACGCCGCGTAACGCTAGAACAGGGCGGGCGTCGCGAGGCGTGCGAGCTCGAGCGCCTGCGCGGGGAACCAGTCGCCCGCTGCGGGATCGACGATGCCGCCCCACTCCGGATCAGTCGTAGAACCGGAGACGCCGCGATTGCACGAGCCGTCGGACTCGCCGGGTACCTTGATCCAGAGATGGGCCGCGACGAGCGCGTTGCCGGTGTCGGCCGTCGGGCGAGCTCCAACCCCGCGCCGCGGTGGGTTGCACCAGTTCTGAGCGTCCGGGTACGACGCTCCGGGATCGGGTTGCCAGGCGCCCTGGCCGTTGCGGCTCGTATCGAGCACGAACTTCACCTGCGCGGAGGCTCCCGACATCAGTCCCTCGATGCCGGCGGTGATCCCGGCGGCGAATTCGGGCGCGTAGTTCACGGTCGTGTAGTTGGTCGCCGGGTCGTACTGGCCTGGGCACCAGTCGAAGTGCGGAACGCCGGTCACGGCATCACGCATCCAGTCGGGTCCGACGCCGGGCGTGCCGGCGGCGAGGCACATCGAGACCCAGGTTCCGAACTGGGTGAGGTCGGAGCTCGACTCGTAGTTCGAGGTGTTCAGGAAAAACCCCTGAACCTTCTGCACGCCGTCCTCGAAGCCGGCCTTGTAAAGGCGATGAGCCGCTTCGCTCACGCCGAGCCAGGCGCTGTGTGTGCCGTCGAGGAACACCGACGCTCGCGGCGCTTTTTCGAGGATCTTGTCGATCGCGTACTTGAGCTGGGCGTAGCGCTCTTCGGCGCTCGCCCCGGGCGCGGGAACCGTGTTGCCTTCGGTGTCCGTCACCGTGGGTTTGCACCACTCCTCGGCGCCGAAGATGGTCGTGTTGTACGGGATGATGCCGAGCGAATCCGGCTCCAGGATCACGACCGCGCGGCCGTCGCCGATGCCGGCGGCAAAGCCGTCGATCCAGGCCTGGTACTCGGCCGTGGTGCTCGCACCACCGGAGGAATACTGCGCGCAATCGCGGAACGGGATGTTGTACGGAACGAGAACCGGGACGCTGTGCGTGCGCGCCGCGGCTTTCATGGTGTCCTTCACCTCGGCTTTCACCTCGCGCGGCGTTCCACCGACGAGCCACTTCGCGTGCGGGGTGGTGGCCATCGCGCCGATCCGTGCCGCATCGCCGAACTTTCGCTGGCGCACGAGGTCGACGACCTGTCGGACGGCTCCGGGGTTTGGCGGCGGCGTGAAAAAGCGGGTTCCGGCGGCGATCTCGCGTGAGGGCGGGGCGTGAGCCTCGAGCGTTTCGATCGTGACCGGCTCCGAGCCGTCCGAAGTGGCATCGACCGCGCATCCCGGTAGGGCGGTGACGATCAACGTGCCGAGTGCGAAGCGAGCGAGTCCAATCGAGTGTGATGGTTCCATGGCTTGGTCCTGTTTCTCCGTGAATGGATCGGTGGTTGTCAGTGCCGCGCGCTCGCCGTCCCGAGCGCCCTCGCGGGGACGTTGAGCAAGCCGCGTGCCGAGTCAGATCCGCCGTCGATCGACGCTCGCGTGGCGATGGCGCGTGATTCGTGGGCGCCCGGGGGCACTCGGAGCTCGATCCGGACGTCCGGCGCCGAGCGCGCCGCGGACGTCCCAGGACACTCCTGGGGGTGCCGGACGCTAGCGAAGCTTCTCGGTCAAGAGTTCGACGAGCGGCTGGTTCACATCGTCGGAACTAGGCAGGCCGGTCGTGTTGCCATAGATGCCGAAATCCGCCTGGTGATAGCTGTAGTACGTGAAATGGAGGTCTCGCTCGATCATCACGTCGAGCATGTCCCGCACGTAGGCGATGCCTCCGCGGTTGAACGCCGGACGACCGGCGCCGAACGCCTGGGCACTGAGCGGTACCCCCTGCGCATGCCCCCAGCCGACGAAGTCGTCGAACAGGCCCTCGAGTCGCGCGCGATCGAAGCCGGCGCCGCCCTGCTTGGAACCCCAGAAATCGATGCGCGCCATCGAGATGCCCGCTGGGTCGCTCTTTTCCCCCTTGATCCAGCTCGTCATCTCGAACGTGTGACCAAGGGTGACGTTGAGGTGGAGGTCGGAGAGGGCCAGGTTGGCGAGGGTCGTGGTTCCGCTGATCGTGATCGAGGCGTTGCCGCGGTGAGCGTCCGCCGATTCGCCGACCACACCGGGCCCGTCGACGGCATTGCCGTCGGCCTCGCCCTCCCAAAAATACCAGCCGTCGGTGCTTTCGAGGTCGAGGTCGAGGACGGTCCCGATCAGCTTCCCGTCCCCGTCGTACTCGTTGACCACGATGTCGTCGAAGTAGACGGTCCCCGGGTTGTTATCCGACTGAAGCGCGACGACGGCGTACTCGAATTTTTCGTCGGTCACCATGTAGTAGAAATGCTTCTTGATCCACGCCGTCTCTTCCGGCTTGAGCCGGAGCTCGCTCGAGCCTGGCCGACCGTCTGAGGTGGTGTGGAGCCAGTCGGTCCCGAGATCCGGGTAGGGCCCATACTCGGGCTTCCCGAACTGTTCGATTTCCTGGGCCACGTAGTCCCAGGGCTGCATGCGATCGAACTCATACAGCACGTTCGGATCGTCGACCGTGAAGAAGCTCTCCACTGCGGGCTTGTCAAAGACGCACGCGATCGAGTGGCCGCGGCCGACGAGCAGCATGTGCTCGGTGTCGACTTCACGGATCGACGTTTTCGTGAATTCGGCGAGCGCGCCCCACTGCTCGAGCGTCTGGCTCGGATTCGGGTTGTCGTTCAGCGCGTAGCCCGCGATCACGGTCTCGCGCGCGTAGCGCTCGGCAATCGCCCGCCAAAGGCCGACGTATCGATCGAGGTACTCGGGCCGTTCCCAGAACGGATCGTTGCCGCAGTCCTCGGTGCTCCCACCCGGCATCGTCGTCAGCGCGAGGATAATGTAAACCCCGTGCGCTCGAGCCGATCCAATCTGCTGGTCGATCCAGGAAAAGCCCGCCTCCCTGTAGTCCCCGGGAGCGTCGTCGTCCTCGAGGAGCTGGTAGGGGATCAGCAGCCGAACCGTGTTCATGCCCATCGCGCGCACGCGTCCGTAGTCGCGCTCGTCGTTGAGCTCGACGGGGGGGTCCGGGCTCGCCCGGAACCAATCGCCGAACACGACGCCGCGCAGGAAAAGCGGCGTGCCCGCCCCGCTGAGTACTTTCTCGTTCTCGACGTGAACGAAGCCGCTCGCAGCCGGGGGTGCGCCCTCGGATTGTTCGCCACCGCAGCCCACCAGCGCGACGAGGCAGGTGCAACAAAGGGCGGTGAGCAGTCGCGGACGATGAAGCATCGGTGGACTCCTCAGCGGGTGAACGAGACGTGCGCCACGCAGAAATCGAAAGGCTGGCTCGCGATGTCGCGGCTCGCGCCATGGACGGTGAAGATGGTCGAATTGACCGTCGTCCGGTCGAAGCCGCCGGGAGGTTTGTATTGGGGCGGATTCCAGTCCTCGAACGACTGGTGGAGCTCATCCCAACGCACGAAGTATTGCTTCCATTGGCCGGTCAGCGCGACGTCGGCCTGGAAGTTGTCGCAGCGCTTGCTCCTGTCCACCGGCGTGTAGCAAGCCGCGTCCGGGTCGCTCCAGTTCGTGTCTGCGTTCGGAAACTCGACCTCGATGCTGAGCGACGCGTCGGGAAACGGCTCCGCGGCCCAGCCCCAGAAGCTGATACCGGTGTACTCGCTGAGGTCCCACGGCGTCCGCTCGTGAGTGACCTTCTCTTCACCGAAGTAAAACCCCAGCATGGCGACGTATCCCAAGAACCCCGGCGAGCTGAGGCAGGCAGCGGATGTGATCTCGGGACCGTTTGCCGGTTCTATCGGCGGGTCGAACGTCCGATAGGTGAACAACGAAGGGTAGGGGGCGGGCGAAAGCGGGCCGCTGCCTTCGCCGAGCGAGGTCCACCAAACACCTGCAACCTGACCCTCCGGCGGGGCGAGCTTGATCTGCGGTCCGCCGGACATGTCGTCGATCAGGAGCTCGTCCTCCGACGGCTCTTGGCCCGTCGTGCAACACCAGCGCCCGTTCACCGCCGTCCACGGTTGACCCGGAGCGAGCTCAGGGTGCCAGCAGCCCTGAACACCCGGGTTCACGTCGAGCGGAGCGACGGGGCCCGAGCACGCAAAACCCGGCCACGCGTCGCCCCAGGGCGAAGGGCAGATCTCTGCGCTGAGACAAGTGTCTGCCGGGGGAGGGCAGAGTGGTGTCTCTCGCTCGTAGTTCGGACAACCGGGTTTGATGCCGAGCAGATCCACTCCGCGTATGTTCTGGGCGGCCGCTCCCTGGCAGAGCGCGCCGGGCAGCTTGATGACCGGCGTGCCTTCGGCAGTGCTCGAGAGCTGCCACCCTTCGGGACCGTCCTCCCGGGGCAAGATCACGTGACATTCGTTGAGCGGCCCGCAGAAGCCGTAATTTCCCACGCGCTCGTTATCGATCGCCAAGACCACGTTCACGTTGGCGTCGTCGCCGACCCTCCCCTCGATCGTGCAATCCCCGGTTTCTGCGTCGCGCGCCGGTAGCCAGCCGAAGGTGATTTCGGCGAAACATTCGACCACGTCCGCGCACTCGCGTGGGGTCAGAGGCTCGTAGGTAGGCAGCGACGAGTCGAGGACGGCGGCGTCGGCACAGGTCCCGGCCTTGCACGTTTGTCCTTCGTCGCAGGGCGTTGGCAGGTTGGCGTCGCTGCAGAGCCAGCTGAGCGGCATGGCGAGCTTGGCGGTACCTGCCTCGGGAATGCGCAGCGTGGCCTCGCGCGTGACACGGACGAGGTCCTGGATGTCCCGGCTCCGACCCTCGATGCGGATCGTGACGGGCTCGGTCGCTTTCGGACCGGCGGCGATGGCCAGCGTTGCAGGGAAATCTGCGTTGCCTTCGAGCTCCACCGTGCCCTGACGGATCGGCTCGGTATCGCCGTCGAGCGTGACGCTCCACGTCAGGCGGTCGAAGTCCGTCGGCACCGCCATGTCGGTCGTGACGACCACCATCACTTCGCCGCCGCTCGATTCCGGGTCCGAGCACGCCGAGGCGAGCGCTGCCGTCATCAGGAGCAGGGCAGACGGCAGTGCCTGCGCGCGGACCTTCGTGCGGAGCGCCTTCATCTGAACTCGAGCTCCACCCGCCCAAGGGTTCCCGTGGAGCCGCTGTCCGGCGGCGGATCGTCGGACTTGAGCGCGAAGTATCCAACGGTGGCTGCCCCTGCGAGCAGCGCCGCGCCCCCGGCGACCCAGGCCCAGGTAGGGAAGCCGGACTCGGACGGAGCCGGCTCGAGCACCACGTCCATGGCGCGCGTGCGATCGTCCTCGACCATGACCCGCGTTTCGAAAGCCTTGGAGCCCGCTGCCGTGACCTTCAGCCGGTGCGGACCGCTCGGCACGGCGCCGTCGAAGGTGCTGAGCCCGACGAAGTGACCGTCGAGCGCGATGGAATCCCCCTTGCCTGCCCGAACCACGAGCCTCCCGCGGTGGACGACCGGCTGGAGCCGAACGTTCACGCGGACGTCCGCGGTGCTCGTCACCGTGATGCGTTGTCGGGCTTCGGTGAAGCCCGGCTTGAGCAATAGGATCCGGTGGGCTCCGAAGTCCACGCGCAGATCCGGATCGAGGGGCAGGGCGCCGACGTGCTCGTCGTTCAGATACACGGACGCACCCGCCTCGTTCGATTCGACGATCAGCCGAGCGGTCAGCGGAATCGCCGCGTCGAGGAACGCGAGCGCGTTCCGCTCCGCTTCAGCCGTGATGAGCGGCGAGCGCGAGTCGAGGTAGCGGCGTACGAGCACGATCGCCTTCGCGTAGTGCCGGAGGCTCTGCTCGCAGGCGGCCGCGTTCCAAAGCAACCGTACGTCTTTCGAGGCGTCGTACGCGCTCTGGAACCGGACGGCGGCACCCCCGAAGTCACCGCTCTGGTGGAGCAACAGGGCTGCTTCGTAGTCGGTTTTGGCAATGCCGGTGAGGGCCTCGCCGAGCGGCTTCGGTGGTGGAGCGGGAGGGAGATCTCCCACGAGCGGGGGTGCGTATGTCGCCGTCGGCGCCGCGCTCGGGCCGCCGACGGATTGCGACTTTGCGGGGGCGGCAGCGCAAAGTACGGCGATCGCCACGAGCGAGCGGAGCAACGACGCGTTGGTGTGACGCATCACTGCAACTCCAGCTGAAGCGGGTTCGCGCGAGGCGCCGGCGCGGGCGCGGAATTGGCGGGAGTGGGGTGGCGTGTGGGCGTTGGGGGTGCGATCGGGGTGCGCGGTCCTGCGCTCGCTCTCGGCGCGACGCCCGAGGGTTTCGTCGTGAGTGTCATCGGCTTGGGTTCGGGGACGGTGACGGTCGACGACGCCACGGGCGCTGGGGCGCTCGAGGCCACGCTTACGGGGGTGGACGCCGGCTCCACCGCGGTTTGGGTTGCGACTGCTGCTTCGGGGGGCGGAGCGGCAGCAGACGGTGGGTGCTCGACCGGTCGCCGGAGCAGTGCGACGAGCAGGCCGGTGCCGAGCAGCGCCCCGACGGCTGAAATCAGGCCGAATTTCCGAAAGCGCGCTCCCCCGCGGTGCTCGCCACTGCTGTCGGTCGAAACGGGCGTCGAGATCGAACCGAGGGCTGGGCCCAGGGACGCATCGAGCTCGCGCGGAGTGCCCTGGAGCCTTCCCGAGCCGTCCGCGGGCTCGGTCGGCGAGCTCGAGATCGATGCCGACGTGTGCTGGACCAGCACGCCGAGGTGTGAGGCCGTGGGTTCGCCGAAGAGCTCGCGTTGCGCCGCGAGCAACGCCTCGCGCATGGATGCGGCCGACGGCCAGCGCTCGGCCTTGTCGAACATCAGGGCCCGAGAGACGATCTCGACCACGGACGTCGGAAGGTCCGGAGCCAGGGCGGCAAGGGATCGAGCGGGTACGGTGGCGGCGCGGATCATGATCTGGCGAGCGTTCTCTCCCTCGTGCACGAACTGTGCCGTCAGCATCGTGAAGAGCGTTGCTCCTGCAGCCCAGATGTCCGTGCGCGCGTCGATCTCGGCGGGGGTCGCCAGCGCCTGCTCCGGCGCCATGAAAGCCGGGGTGCCGAGCGTCGCGCCGGTGCGTGTGGATTTCAGGCCGGCGTCGGCATCGCGCAGGCGAGCAATGCCGAAGTCCAGGACCTTGAGCCTGCCGTCCTTCAGTAAGAACAGGTTGGCCGGCTTCACGTCGCGGTGAACGATGGCTCGTTCGTGCGCGGCCTCGAGCACGTCGAGCAGCTGGCAGCCGACCTCGAGGGTCTCACGCAGCGGAACCGGTGTGCCGGCTGGTGCATACAGCGCCTCGACCGTGATCCCCTCGAGCAGCTCCATCACGATGAACGCCGCTCCGGCTTCATCCACGTCGTCGTCGAGGACGGTGACGACGCCGGGGTGATTCACCGAATTGGCGACGTAGCCCTCGCGGACGAAGCGCGTGCGGACGTCCCGGCGCACGGAAAACTCGGGATGCAGCATCTTCACCGCGAACTGCTTGCGATTGCGATGGGTCGCCGCATACACGGTCGCCATGCCTCCGACGCCGATCACCCGATCGAGGTGATACTTGCCGTGAAGCACGGTGCCGACCCGTCGGGCCGCGACAGCCAGCACTTCGTCGTCGTCGGACATTGGGTAGCACCTTTGACTACACCCGATTTGTCGTGGGGAAAATGGCGGGAGACGCTCGCGCACCACCTCATGGCCGGTCGCTCGGCTCACGATTTGCACAGCGTGCCAGCGCCAGCAGTCTGGCGTGCAGGGTCGCACGCCGAAACGCGCCTGGATCTGGAGTAGAAAGCCGTCATGCGCCTGGACGCCGCCAGCACCACCGACACCGAGGCGTCCCCGGATTCGCGCAGCGAAAGCGAATCTTTTCTGATGTTGGTCTGGGTCAGCCCGGAAAATGCGGGTTCGCCTTTTTCGCTTTCCTTCGACGACGACGCGCCGCGCGTCCTCGGCCGGGACGAGGCGTGCGCGGTTCGTCTGAGCGGCTCCGATGTCTCGCGGCGGCACGCTTCGCTCCAGCGGAGCCCGGCGGGCGGCATCTCGATCCTCGATCTCGAGAGTCGCAACGGCACGCGAATCAACGGAAAATCCGTCAGGACGGCCCGTCTCGCTCCGAACGACGTCGTTCGCCTGGGCGGGTGGGTCGGCGTCGTCACGACCGGTGCCGAGCCGTTTGGCGAGATCGCGCCCGGGCTCTTCGGCGGCGCGCTGCTCAGGCGAACGCTCGCGCCGCTCGAGCAGGCGGCGCGGAGCGATCTGCCGATCGTCCTCGAAGGCGAAACTGGAACCGGCAAGGAAGTCGTCGCGCGCGCCGTCCACGGGTGGAGCGGGCGCTCGGGGCCGTTCGTCGCCGTCAACTGCGCCGCGCTGCCCGAAGGGCTCGCCGAAGCCGAGCTTTTTGGCTATCGGCGCGGCGCGTTCACCGGCGCCGACCGGGCAAGCCTCGGGCTGTTCCGTAACGCCGACGGCGGCACGCTCCTCCTCGACGAGATCTCGGATCTCTCGCTTGCCGTGCAGGCCAAGCTGCTCCGCGTGCTCGAGCAGCGCGAAGTGCAGCCACTCGGGGAAACCAGCACGATCCCGATCGACGTCCGCGTGGTCGTCGCCGGCCAGGAGTCGCTCATGGACGCCGTGCGGGAGCGCCGTTTCCGTGCGGATCTCCTGGCTCGACTCGACGGCATGACGGTGCGCTTGCCGCCGCTTCGCGAACGTCGCGAGGACGTCCCGCAGCTTTTTTCGCGGATCTGGCGGGAGCTCGGGGACGGCAAGCCGCCGTCGCTCGAGTTCGACTTCGTCGAGCGGATGTGCGCGCACGATTGGCCGCTCAACGTGCGCGAGCTGGTGCTCCTCGCCCGCAGACTGCGGGTTTTTCGCGCCGAGGATCCGTCACTGCGCGCCCGCCACCTGCCCGAACGCATTGGGGCTCAAGTGGACGGTCCCGCTCCGGCTCCCGCGCCCTCCGACGAGCCGCCGCGGCCGGCGGAGGACAGCGGATCGACTTCAGAAAGTGGCTCACCGGCGGCCCCCGCCGAGCGGATCGAGCTCCCCGAGCTCATCGTCGCGCTCCGAGCGAGTCAGGGCAACGTGGCCCGCGCATCGGCGCTGCTCGGCATCACGCGCCAGCGCGCGTACCGGCTGATCGAGGGCAACGCCGTCGACCTCGACGCCTTGCGGAAATAACCCGGCGTCCTTCCGTCCGGCGGACGTCCGGACGTATCGTGGCGCGGACGTCCGGACGCGCCGTCTAGCGGACTTTCTTGCCCGTTCCTTCCCGGGACCGGGGACTGGAGCTGGCCGCGTTCTTGCAAATGCCCGCTGTGGTGTCCTTGGCGCGAGCAAGCTGGGCGACGATAGGCGAGTCAGAAGAGCCGGATCTGGAGGAGCGGTTCCGCGCTCTCGTGGAAACGCACTTCGATTTCGCTTGGCGAACGCTGCTACGGCTCGGCGTCCCGCACGCCGAGGTCGATGCCGGGACGCGCGACGTTTTCGTCGCGGTGGCCCAGCGTCTCGGCGGCGTTGCGCTCCGCGACGAGCTTCCGTTTCTGCTTCGAACGGTCTTACAGGTCGCGAGGGCTCGTGGCCGCGCACGCGTGTCGTTCAGGGAGCCCGTGCGTCAGGCCCTTCAAGACAAGCTCGATGCGATGCCGAGCGAGGTTCGCGTCGCCTTCGTGCTCGTGGAGCTCGAGGGCCTGCCGCTCCGCGAGGCGGCGCGGCTACTCGGCCTTTCCGTGAGCGAGGTGGGCGAGCGCGTGGAGCGAGCGCGCGAGCGGATCCGCGCCTACGTGCCCTTGCGCGTCGGCGGCACGGGCTCGGAAGCCTCCCGCGATGGTGCCACCGAGTCGCGCGCGGGCGGTGCCGACGAGGGTCTTGCCGGCGGCGCCGAGGACGGTCTCGCCGGCGGCGCCGAGGACGGTCTCGCCGGCGGCGCCGAGGACGGCGTCGCTCGCAGCGTCGATGCTCCGGGAGGCACGGAGTCTCGCTTCGGCGGGTCGGACCGCCGAGACGGCGGTTCCGACCTTCGAGACGGAGGCTCCGAGTCGGGCGATGCGGCCGCCGTGCGGCTGATCGAGTGACGTCGAGTCGGCGGTTCGTCGGGGAATTCCGGCGCGCGCTCCCTCGTGAACGACGGATTGAGGATGCGTGCGACTTCCTCGCTCAGGCTCGTTCCCACTCGCGACGCTCCACTCGAGCGCTTCGAGACCGGTACCGGATCGAGCGGCGCCGGCGGGGGTGCGGACGATGCGCGCCGGAAGCGTGCTTCGACCCGCGAGCGATCGGCAAAGGTCTCGGTCTGGAGCTTCAACGGCTCGGCGTGCGATTCGCGTGCGAAACGCTCCGCGGCGGTGATCGCTGCCGACGCCAGCTGACCGAGCAAGCGCGTCGCCCGTGGCCGGCCCGTCACTCCGACAGTCAGGGTGAGTCCCGACGGCGTCTTCTGCAGATCGAAGGTGAGCGGTGTGTCCACGAACGGGTGCTCGAGGGGCCCGCGAAGGCGCGCCACGGTGCCGAACAGGTCGCCGATGCGAACGGCGGCGGTGGCTTGCACCAGCTGCCGCGCCAGCATCTCGCAGGCAACGCGCTCGAACACGCGGCCCGTGCCGTCTCCGAGCAGCTGGTCGAAAGTGACGAGTGCTTCCTCACCCTCGTCGAGCGGGATCGCGTCGAGGGCGCCGCTCGCGCGCAGCCGCTCGAGCGACAGGTGCGCGCGGAGCCGATCCGGCACGCGCGCGGGCAACACGGCGACCGCCTGCGCCCCGATCTCGCGCTCGGCCGCCTCGAGCAGGTTCCGGAGGAACCACGTTCGCAGCTTGGCGGTGCCGACCATCCCGTCCTCGTCCTCAATCTAGTACGGGTCGCAGCAGCTGATCTCTGGGCCCATGGTTTTCCCCGATTATCGTCGTTTCACCGCTCAAGCGGATCGGGCACAGGCCCACGGTCGGTGGTACTATCGGCGGGTGGAAGTCCTCAAGGCAACGGTGCGAAACGGACGGCTGACCTTGGACGCGCCGACCGAGCTTCCTGAGGGTGCCGTCGTCGAATTGCGCGTCGTCGACGACGACGGAATGAGCGACGCTGATAGGCGCGAGCTCCACGATTCGATCGCCCGAGGGATCCGGGACGGACGGGCGGGACGAGTCGCCGACTTCGACGAAGTGCTGGGCGAGCTCGACGCCGAGCCGTGAAAGTCGAGTTTGCCGAAGAGGCGCGACGCCAGGCGCGCCGGGAACGAACTTGGTGGCGAGCGAATCGTGATGCAAAGCAGCTGTTCACCGAGGAGCTTCGGGCGGCACGGAAAGCGCTGACGGACGGCCCGAAGCACGAGGTTTACGGTTCCTTCGAGGGTGAAGCGGTGCGGCGTCTTCTACTCCCAGGGACGAAGTGCCACGTTTACTACGTGGTCCTCGAGCGCGAGCAGGTTGTGCGAATTGTCGCCGTTTGGGGAGCCTCACGGGAGACAGGGCCGGATCTCGGGTGAGACACCAGGCGACTGCCAATGGCTTACCTGCCGATGCTGTTGGGACTCGTTCCAGTCGTCGCGTGGCGTTGCGCAAGAACACGCCATCCCGATCGTCTTTGGCAGATCACGGGAGCAACGTACGGCCTAATTGTAGCGCCGTTTAGTCTTGGCCTGTACGCGACCTATTACATTCCGATCCTAGGGTTGCTGACGGGCCTACTCGGCGGTGCACTCACGCTGATCCATGGGCCCGTGGGCTTCCGCCTTGCGATCAGTCTGGGCATTGTGCCGCCAGGCAAGGTGATGGACTCGCAGGGTCACGTCGCGGTGGCGCTGCTGAACGGGGCTATCTGGGGCGCCGTGTACTACTTCGTCGGATTTTTCGTCGACCGAGCGCGACTCCGTCGAGGGGCTTCGCGTCGGCGCAAGCGCCAACCGGAGCGCGTGTAGAATCCCGCGATGAGAGGCAGGTGCGCCGCGCACGGGCTCGCGATGGGGCCCGACGGTTTATGCACCCTTTGCCGCTCGAAACCCGGTCGCGGTCGGCGCGGCTGGAGGGTCGCAGGCGTGGTGCTTGGGGGAGTCGGTGTAACGGTGCTCGCTCTCTACGCGCTGCCATTCCGGCCATGGGCCGCGAGCCCCTCGGCGGTGGCGAGCGCGTCCGGACGTCCTGAACGTTTGAGGCTGGTGGAGCGGGACGAGCGCGGACTCGCGGAAGAGTTGAAGGAGCGTGGCCACGGCGAGCTCCTCCCGGACTACGCGCCGTCGGGTGAAGCTTGCGAGGTGACCGTGCCTCCGGCGGCTGGTGCGCGGGCGGGCCTTCTTTTGTGGCTCAACCCGGGTTCAACGGCCGAGGTGCCGAGCGAGGAGTGGCGGGAAGTGCTTGCTCGGCACCGGTTGGCCCTCGCGATTCCGGAAAACGCGGGCAACGATCGGCACGTTTCGGCGCGCATCGGGCTATTGCTCGATTGCTTGAAGGCGATCGAAAGGCGCTCCCCAATCGACCCTGACCGCGTCTTCGTCGGAGGATTTTCGGGCGGAGCGAAGTCGGCCCTGCGCGCCATGTTTCTCTATCCGGACGTGTTCCGGGGTGCGGTGCTTGGGGGCGGAGCCATCTATTTTCGTCCCGTCCCCGCGCTTTCGGACGGGCGCGGGAGGACGTGGCCCGCCGACCTTGCGACCCCCCGCGATGTCGTCGAGGCGAAGCGCTATCCCTTCGTGTTCGTTGCCGGCCCTGCCGACATGAACTTCGGCAGTGTGTCGGACGTGGTGGCTCAGATGAAGACCGACGGCTTTCGCGTCCATCTCATCGGCGGCGCGGAGGGGCATGTGCCACCGAGCGCGGTGCTATTCGACGATGCTCTGGCGCTCCTCCATCGGAACGACTGAGGCGCCGCTCTCAAAAAAAGGCGGCAAGCCCAGTCTCCTCCAACCGCGCGCAGGCGAAGCCGAGCACGGTTAAGGGGGAGACCGCGCGCGCAGCCCGCCTTGCGGGCGAGCACGCGCGAGTGGGGGCATCAGGAGAGCGCGCCGAGCAGATCCGCGACGATATCTGCGGTTTCCTCGACGCCGACCGAAAGGCGGACGAGACCCGGATCGATGCCGATCCGCGCCAGCGCCTCGGGCTCGAGCTCGAAGTAGCTCATGATCGCCGGCTGATCGATCAGCGTTTCGACGCCGCCGAGCGACGGCGCGATCTTGGCGATGCGGCAGGCGTCGACCACTCGCGACGCTGCCTCCCGCCCGCCGCGAACGACGAAGCTCACCACGCCGCCGCCGCCCGCCATCTGCGCGCGCGCGACGGCGTACGACGGGTGGCTCTCGAGGAACGGGTAGTAGGCGCGTTCGACGGCCGGGTGCTTCTCGAGCGCGGTCGCGACGGCGAGAGCCGTTGCATTCTGGCGCTCCACGCGCAGGCCGAGCGTCTTCAGCCCGCGAATGCAGAGGAACGCCGCGTGCGGATCGAGCACGCTGCCGAGCACGCCGCGCGCGTCACGTAGGAGCGACACCAGGTGGCTCGCCCCGACGATCACGCCGCAGAGCACGTCGTTGTGGCCGGCCAGGTACTTCGTGGCGCTGTGCACCACGAGGTCGACGCCCATCTCGAGCGGGCGGCAGTTGACCGGCGTCGCGAACGTGGAATCGACCAGCGTCTTGGCGCGGCCGTGCTGCTTCACGATGGCGGTCAAGCGCTCGAGATCGACGCAGTAGAGGAACGGGTTGGTCGGTGATTCGCTCAAGACGAGCCGAGTGTTCGGGCGCAGCGCTGCTTCCAGCGCACCGAGATCGCCCGGCGGGACCACGCTGTGCTCCACGCCGAACCGCGTGAGGACGAGCGTGACGAGCTGGCGCGTCCGCCGGTAGCAGTCGTTGAACAGGACGACGTGATCGCCGGTCTTCACGAGCGAGAGCACCGCCGTCGTGATCGCGGCCATGCCGCTCGAGAACGCGAGGCCGTCCTCGGCGCCCTCGAGAACCGCAACCCGGCGTTCGAGCTCGCGCACCGTGGGGTTGCCGTAGCGCCCGTACTCTTCGCGCTCCGGATCCGGATCCTCCCCGCGCATGTAGCGCTCGAGGGTGGCCGTGTTCTCGAAGGTGTAGGTCGCGGTCTGCGCGATGCTCGGCGCGAGCGTGTGGTGAGGGCGCTCGCCCGCGGTCCCGCCGTGGACGGCCTCGGTCGAGGTGGCGTGCGGCTTTTTCTCGCTCACGGCGCGCCTCCGAGCTCGGCCCGCACGCGGCTCACGAGCAGCCCGGCCGCCTCGCCGAGTGGGATCAGCTCGGCCTTCTTCGGATCGGGCTCGCTGCGGGGCTTCAGCTCGATCTGCCCGTTCTTCAGGCCCTTCTCGCCGACGGTGATGCGCAGCGGGACGCCGATCAGATCGGCGTCCTTGAACTTCACGCCGGGGCGCTCCTCACGGTCATCGATCAGGACCTCGATGCCGGCTCGTTCGAGCTCGGCCTCGAGGCTTGCGACTGCCTCGACCACCGGCGGCGTGTCGCCGATCTGGACCACGTGGACGTGAAACGGCGAGAGCGCCATCGGCCAGCGGATCCCGTGCTGGTCGTTGTGCTGCTCGACGGCCGTCGCCACCAGGCGCGACACGCCGATGCCGTAGCAACCCATCACGATCGCCTGCTCCTTGCCGGCGAGATCGAGGTAGTTCGCGCCCATTTGCGCCGTGTAGCGCGTGCCGAGCAAGAAAATGTGGCCGGCCTCGATGCCGCGGTAGAGGGCGAGCCCGGCGCCGCAGCTCGGGCAGGCATCACCGGCGCCGACGCTACGGATCTCGGCGACATCCGCCGAAAAGTCGCGGCCGCGCTCGACGTGCAGGAGGTGATAGTCGGTGGCGTTCGCGCCCGTCACCGCGTCGCTCACGCTGGCGGCATCGCGGTCGATCAGCACGCGGCCCTTGAAGCCGACCGGACCGGCGAAGCCGACGGCAGCGCCGGTCGCCTTCTCGACGTCGGCCGCTGCGGCGAGGAACACCTCGCCCACGCCGAGCGCGCGCGCGAGCTTCACCTCGTTGACCTCGTGGTCGCCACGCACGACGACCAGCACGAGCGCATCGCCCGCGAGGTAGACGAGGCTCTTCAGGAACCGCTTCGGGCTCATGCCGAGCAGCTTGGAGACGCCCTCGATCCCGCCGACGCCGGGCGTGTGCACGCGCTCCGCCGCCGCGCCGGTCGTCTCGCCCTCGGCCGGGAGCGGCCGGGACGTCGCGACCTCGAGGTTTGCCGCGTAGCTGCAGCTCGGGCAGGCGGCGAGTTGGTCCTCCCCGCTCTGGACGAGGACCTGGAACTCCGCGCTGCCGGAGCCGCCCATGGCGCCCGAGTCCGCGCTGACCATGCGGTAATCGAGCTTCATGCGGTCGAACATGCGCGTGTACGCGACGCGCATGGCCTCGTAGCCGACCTTCGCGTCCGCCTCGTCCACGTGGAACGAGTAGGCGTCCTTCATCGTGAATTCTCGGCAGCGGAGCAGGCCACTCCGGGGCCGCGCTTCGTCGCGGAACTTGGTCTGGATCTGGTAGAGGTTCTTCGGCAGGTCGCGGTAGCTCTTCACCTCGCGGCGCACCAGATCGGTGATGATCTCCTCGTGCGTTGGCCCGAGGTGGTAGTCACCGCGCTTCCTGTCCTTGAGGCGGAACAGGGTGTCGCCGAAGACGTCCCAGCGCCCGCTCTCCTGGAAGTACTCGGCGGGAAGCAGCGCGGGGAGGAGCAGCTCTTCGCCGCCCGCGCGGTTCATCTCCTCGCGGATGATGCGCTCGATGTTCCGGAGCACGCGGACGCCGAGCGGGAGAAAGCTGTAGATGCCGGCGCCCACCCTGCGGATGCAGCCGGAGCGCGAGAGCAGAATGTGGCTCACGCTCGTCGCGTCGGCGGGAGCTTCTTTGAGCGTGGGGAGGAGCGAGCGTCGGTAGCGCATGGCAAAGCAATTCGAAGGGCGGCAAACCTAGCAAAGTCACGGCGGCCACGGCGGGTGCCACCCGGTCCCCGGTGCCTCGAACCACCTGAGAATGGCCCGAAACGAC
>Ga0315910_10001860_pt1 | contig 19050 bp, 13 predicted proteins | sample EdamamesoilMG_FD_204470 | JGI IMG/M metagenome (GOLD analysis project Ga0315910, IMG submission 204470) | Garden soil microbial communities collected in Santa Monica, California, United States - Edamame soil | ecosystem: Environmental > Terrestrial > Soil > Garden | place: USA: California...
CCTGCGGCCGCTCAACTGGTTAAAAACGACACTGACGTACGCGCGCGTTGATACCGGGTTCACCACGGAAACCATGCCTGTGCCCGGAGGGGTTTCACCTGGCGGCACCCTGACGGCGGCCGATTACGATGCAGATGTTTACAGCGCCAGCCTGGGCATCACTCCGTGGCAGAAGCTCCGCCTCACAGGAACCTTCAGTTACAGCGACACCCGGACGGTTTCCGCAGACAATGGCAATTCCTCAATCGCACCCTACAAGGGCGATATCTATTCCGTCATCGCGAGCGCAAGTTTTGTGTTGAGCGAGCGCACGGATCTGTTCGCAGCATACGCGTTTGCGAAGTCGGATTACGGACAGAACAATTACACCGATGGTCTCCCACTGGGGATGGAATTCACGCGCCACAGTGTCACCGCTGGTTTTTCCCGAAAGGTGAGCGAGGCTTGCACGGTGAGTTTCCGCTACGCTTATTACGATTATGCCGAGCCAAGTTCAGGCGGCGTGAACGATTATTCCGCCCACGGGGTGTTTGCGACTTTGAATTACCGCTGGCAATGAAGCCCAGAATGACAAAAGCGTCATCGAATTGGCCGCTGGCTGGCGGGCTCGGACTGACTCTTGCACTTCTGCTGATTCCCGCCGGCGCCGCCAGCGCGGCGAATTACGTTGTCCGGATGCAAGGCACGCGCTTTGTGCCACGGGAAATCACGATCGCGGTCGGTGATTCAATCACCTGGACGAACCTCGATTTCAGCGGCCACGACGCGGTCAGCGGCACGAACGGTGTGCCCAACGGATTTTGGCGCACGCCGCTGTTTGGATTTGGCGGTTCTGCCACGGTCGTCTTCACAAACATTACGCCGCGCAGTTATGGCTACTATTGCACGCCGCATGTCTTCGCCGGCATGGTGGGCTCGGTGACGGTAGTGCCGGCAAACCAGCCGCCGGTTGTGAGCATTCTGGAACCAGCCGATGGCGCAATTGTTCCGACGGGCGTCCCGTTGGGCATTCTCGCGGACGCACTGGATGATGACGGCCGGGTGACACGCGTAGATTTCTTGGTGGATGGCGCGTTCTTGAGCAGTGACAGCCTGGGACCATTCACAGCCACGTATGCGAACCCGACGCCCGGCAACCATATTCTGCGGGCCTTTGCCGTGGACGACCGCGGGGCGACTTCCGCGCCCGTGACTGTGACCATCACCGCTTTGCTTCCACCCGCGATCGTGCAACAGCCACAGAGCACGAACGCGCTTGAACTAGATCCGGTGAGTTTTTCTGTCATCGCGACCGGTGCCCCGCCGCTGGCTTTGCAATGGCAGTTCAACGGAACAGACATCCCCGCCGCTACAAACTCGACATACTTCATCGCCAGCGTACGGACCAACGATGCGGGGAGTTATTCGGTCATGGTCAGCAATGCAGTTGGCGCGGTGACAAGTGTCGATGCGCTTTTGTTTGTCACGGCCAATCGGCTGCCCGCCGTCACTTTGGTGTCACCGACTAATGGCCAGTTCGTCGCCCGCGGTGGCAGTGTGATGTTGCAAGCTCAAGCAATTGATTCTGACGGATTCATCCAGCGCGTCCAATTCTTCGAGGCTACAAACCTGCTTGCGACGGTCACCAACGCACCGTATGTCGCCGGGCTCAGCAATCTTAACGTTGGCTCCTATCGCGTGTCTGCCCGCGCTGAAGACGATCGCGGCGGCACGGCCACCAGTGCCGAAGTTGAGATTGTTGTCTTGAATCCACCGACGCTCAGCATCGTTTCTCCCGTTGAAGGAGAGCGCTATCCGATCGGCCTGCCGGTTCAGATCCTTTATGACGCTGTTGGGATGATTCCAACCTCGGGGGTGGAATTTTTCGCGAACGGAGTTTCGTTGGGCGACAGCGGCATATTCATTCCAGCTGCTCGCGACCGATACGAACTTACGGCGATCGCCACGGATATTGTCGGCCAACGTGGCACGTCCGCGCCAGTGAATATCCAGGTCTATCAACCGGAAGACAATCCACCATCGATCGACATCACAAATTCACCCGCCAATTTCACCCGGCTGAATAGTTCGGTTGTCGCACTCGCTGGCATCGCGCAGGATGATGTCGAGATTCTGCGCGTCGAAGCAGAAAATGTCACTACGAGTGACACCTGGGTTGCTGCCGGCACAGAGCGGTGGTGGGTTGAAATGGATCTCGCCGCCGGGCCGAACACCGTTCGCGTGCGCAGCATTGATCAAGCAGGCAATGCGTCGGCTTGGGTGACCCGCTATTTCACGTATGTGGTCCCTTCGGCGCTGACGGTCCGCACCAACGGGTTGGGGAGTGTTTCTCCGAACCTGAACGGGCGCGCACTCGAAATCGGCAAGACATATCGGATGACGGCGAGGCCTGGTCGCGGGCAGATTTTTGCAAGCTGGGGCGGAGCGCCTTACCAAGGCTCAATACTGGATTTCGTCATGCAATCAAACCTTGTGTTGATCGCTAACTTTATCCCGAGCCCATTCGCTTCCGTATCCGGGCCATATGCAGGTTTGATCCAGGAAACAAATTCCTATCCGCCCGATGGTAACGGCTTGGTCACACTAAAAGTCTCTGCCAATGGAACATTTACCGGTCGCTTGCGGGCGGCGGGGCGCAATCATTCCTTCCGCGGCGTTTTCGACCACGATGGGTTTGGCAGTGCGGTCGTGTTGCGCCCGTCCTTCACGCCCGTTGTGCTGGCCATGCAACTGGATCTCACCGGCGAAACAGAAGCCATTCACGGCAGCGCCACCGATGGCCATTGGGTGGCAGACTTGGTGGCCTATCGTAATCCCTACGCCACCGGAACAAATGTGTCACCTTATTCCGGGAGCCGGGTTTTCCTTTGGAGAAAGAGCGAGACTGGCACGCTGACCGCCGGGACTGAAATGAAAGTGTCATCCCGGGGAAAAGTCTCGCTGACGGCTTCATTCATTGACGGCAGGCGTGTTAGCGCCGGCAGTTCGATTTCGCGCGATGCTCGCATTCCCGTGGGATTTTCCTCGGCGAAGTTTGACTCGCTGCTGGGTTGGGCGAACGTGGGGCTGACCGGTGATCCCAGAGTCTCAGGTGCGGGGAACTTGATTCCCTCGGGAACAAATGGTTCGCCCGCGACTCTGATCATTCAGTCGCTTGCGCCATGAGAGTCGGCTCCGGTTGTGTTGTCGGGATTCGCGGTCGCATCAGCACGAAATATTTCGTGTTACTCACCTGTTGTTTCCTCATGGTGAACCAACTTTTGGTGGCCCAGACGATCAACGTTGGCAATTCGGGAACGACTGCTTATGTCATCGGTGGCTCAAACAACCCATCATTGCGTTTGGAGCGCGGGGTCACCTACATCTTTCAGGTGAACGCAACTGGACATCCATTCTACATCAAGACCGTGGCCAACAGCACCGGTACCGGAAATCAGTTCACTTCGGGTGTGACGGGAAATGGTGTTCAGGCCGGTCAACTTACCTTCGCAGTGCCCACCAATGCGCCGAATTCACTTTTCTATCATTGTTCGATCCATTCCAGCATGGGCGGATCTCTGATCATCACCAATCAGGTCGGTCCACCGGCCGTGAAAGTCGTCTACCTCAATGTCGGCAGCTTTATCACGGTGAAATCCAGCGGCACGAATGGCTGGAGCCCTGTGCCGGAGTTCAAATGCAACCTGGTCACGACCAACTGGAGCGCGATGGCCAGTTTCACAAATTCCTTTGCCGCTGGCACAAACACCACCACGTTCAGCCGGCTGGATGCGGTGTGCGGTTCTCCAAACGTGTTCCTGCGGGTCCGCAATCAGAAGAACTGACACGCGATTTCGCTTTGCAGCCGGCCATTTCTTGCGTAGTGGTTCTGGGAACTCAAATCAGCTTGGCCGGCTTCGCCGACCATGGAAAGGGAACCATGAACCCGTTGAATCAGGAAGACTTGATCGAACAGGCGAAGATCGAGGCGCGTGCAAAGGTCATCTGGGGTGAATCACCGAAGAAAGTGATCTTCTTCCTCCGCACCAAAGGCGTGAGCATGGAGGAGGCGATCGAGATCACCGACGAGGCGTTCGCCGAGCGAAAGGCGGAGACGCGGGCGCAGGCGGTCAAGCAGATCGTGCTGGGCATTGTGCTGCTGTTCATGCCGGTCGGCGGCTACCTGGTTTATTCGGCCATCGGCGGATTCTCAATCCTCGGGATGCTCATCTTCGGCATCGCCTGCGCGGCTGGGCTCTATGGACTCTATTGTGTCGTCAGCGGCATCTGGACGATTTTTGTGCCCAAGGATGACGAGGAAGAGGAAGCCGACGCTTGATCACTCACACCACGCCTGCGTTTCGACTTTGCAAGCGCCCTCAATTCCCGTAGTTAATTCACTTCCGCTCCGGCGGATGTGAATGAAACCACAAGTCGAAATCTACGATACGACGCTGCGCGACGGTGCGCAGGGCGAAGGCATCAATTTCTCGGCCACGGACAAGCTCCGTATCGCCGAGAAGCTCGACGCGTTCGGGGTTCATTATATCGAGGGCGGTTGGCCGGGAAGTAACCCCAAGGATATGGAGTTCTTCAAGCAGGCCGCCAAACGCAAATGGAGGAACGCACAGGTCGCGGCATTCAGCATGACGCGCCGCAAGGGCATCCCGGTCGAACAGGACGAGCTGATGCGCCTGATCCTCGAAGCCAAGACGCCGGTGGTTACTATCGTGGGCAAAACATGGTTGCTGCATGTGACCGAGGTATTGCGCGCCAAGCCGGATGAAAATCTTGGCATGATCGGCGACACGATCCGCTACCTGAAGGACCACGGCAAAAAAGTTATTTACGACGCCGAGCATTCTTTCGATGGGTTTGCGGACGAGCCTGAATACGCTCTTGCCACATGGCAGGCGGCTGAGAAAGCGGGTGCAGATTGCATCGTGCTTTGCGACACCAATGGTGGGCGCTTGCCGGGTGAGGTCGCGAAAGTGACCGCGCTGGCTAAGTCCAAACTGAATTGCGCGATCGGCATCCATACGCACAACGATTGTGGTTTCGGCGTGGCCAATGCCATCGCAGCCATCGACGCCGGCGCCTCGCAAGTGCAGGGGACGATCAATGGCTTCGGTGAGCGCACAGGCAATTGTAATCTCATCAGCGTCATCCCGACCTTGCAACTGAAGATGGGTCTAAGCACTGTGCCGAAGACTTCGCTGCCGAAGCTGAAGGAACTTTCTGAGTTCGTAAACGAAGTCGCGAATGTCCGCCACGACGTCCGCGCGCCTTGGGTCGGCCAGACGGCTTTTGCCCACAAAGGCGGCATGCACGTCCACGCCATCGAACGCGTCGCCCGCAGCTACGAGCACATCAACCCCGAAGCGGTCGGCAACCACCGTCGCGTGCTGGTCAGCGACATGTCGGGCCGCACGAACATTCTGATGAAGGCCAAGGAGCTGGGTTTCAAGCTCGCTCCGGACGCCCCGGAATCTCGCGAGATCACGGCCAAGGTGAAGGAACTCGAAGCGAGCGGTTATGAATACGAGGCCGCTGAAGCTTCACTCGCACTGCTCATCCGGGGCATTCTGGATCACAATCCCGAACTCCTGTTCACCGTCGAGACCTATCACGTTTCGATGCGCCGCGACCAAAAGGAATCCATCTGTGAAGCCACTGTTCGGGTCCGGGTCGGCAATGAGACCGCCCACACCGTTGCGGAAGGCGATGGTCCGGTGAATGCGCTGGACGGAGCTTTGCGACGGGCATTGATCAAGTTCTTCCCCCGGCTTAAAAACATCGAACTGACGGACTACAAAGTCCGCATCATCGCCGGTAGTCTCGGCACCGCCGCCAAGACCCGCGTGTTGATCTATTCCACTGACGGCAAGCGCGAGTGGGGCACGGTCGGCGTCAGCGAGAATATCATCGAAGCCAGTTTGCAAGCGCTGGTGGATTCAATGGAATATGCGTTGTTGAAGAAATGAATTTCCCTGCGTCTCCGCGGTTTTAACCATGTCTGAAATTCCCAAAGCCTACGAACCACAGTCCGTCGAGGACAAATGGTATGACTTCTGGCTGAAGCAGGGTTGCTTCACTGCCGACCCGGCGCGCGTGAGCGACAAGCGTCCCGCGTATTCCATCGTCATCCCGCCGCCGAACGTCACGGGCATGCTCCACATGGGGCACGTGCTCAACAACACCATCCAGGACATCCTCAGCCGCAAGGCGCGCATGGACGGCAAGGAAGTCCTCTGGCTGCCCGGCACAGACCACGCCGGCATCGCGACGGAAGGCATGGTCGCCAAACAAATTCGAAAAGAAGAAAAGAAGGATAAGCGGGATATCGGCCGCGAAGAGTTCATCAAACGCGTCTGGCAGTGGAAGGAGAAGCACGGTGGCATCATCATTTCGCAACTCAAGAAGCTCGGCTGCTCTTGCGACTGGACCCGCGAGCGCTTCACGATGGACCCCGATTACGTGCGCAACGTGCAGCGCGTGTTCGTTGATCTCTACAAGAAGGGCCTCATCTATCGCGGTAAACGCATGGTGAACTGGTGTCCGGCCACGCAGACGGCACTCTCGGACGAGGAAGTGGAAATGAAACCGCAGAAAGGTTTCATGTATCACTTCAAGGTGCAGCTGGTGGAAGAACCGAACACTTGGCTCACCATCGCGACGACGCGACCCGAAACTATTCCTGCGGACACTGCGGTGGCGGTGAATCCGAAAGACCCGCGCTACACGCATCTCATCGGCAAGCACGTCTATCGTGCGCTGCCACTCGATGTGCCGAAGGAGCAGCGCATCATCCCGATCATCGCGGATGAACACGTGGACTTCGAGTTCGGCACGGGCGTGCTCAAGGTAACCCCCGCGCACGACAAAGCCGACTTTGAGATTGGTCAGCGGCACAAGTTGCCGGTGATTGATGTGCTGACGCCGGATGCGAAAATGACCGCCGAGGCAGGCGCGGATCTGATCGGGTTGGATCGCTTTGTGGCGCGGAAGAAGGCGGCGGAGATCTTGGAAGCGGCCGGCGCGCTCGACAAAGCTGAGCCGTACGAAAACAACGTGGGCTTCAGTCAGCGCGCGGATGTGCCGATCGAGCCGCGGCTGAGTGAGCAATGGTTCTTGAAGTACCCGGCAGTGCCGGAATCCAAAGCGTGCGTGGCGGAAGGGCGAATGAAGTTCCATCCTGACCGATGGGCGAAGGTTTACGATCACTGGCTGAAGAACATTCAGGACTGGTGCATCAGCCGTCAGCTTTGGTGGGGGCATCGGATTCCAGTGTGGACGAACCGCTCAACCGGAGCGCTGCTCTTCTCGTTTTTTAACGAACAGATTGATCAGCTCGGTGAAAGCGCTGTTGTCAGAGTTTTCAAAGAGCGCGGTAAATTTGAAGTTCCCACAGACGAGTGGGCGAAGATTGGAGACGAAGAAGAAGTTGATGTTGCAGTTGCTGGTGTTTTGATCAGCGAGCAAGAGAGTCAGCTTTTGAAGTTGGGCTTCACCCAAGACCCCGACGTGCTCGACACGTGGTTTAGTTCCTGGCTCTGGCCGTTTGCTACGATGGGCTGGCCCGAGAACACCGAGACATTGAAGAAGTTTTATCCGACCACCAATCTCGTCACCGGGCCGGACATCATTTTCTTCTGGGTCGCGCGCATGATCATGGCCGGCTACGAATACATGGGGGACGCGAAGTTCGCGCTCCCCGATGCCATGCCGTTCAAGAATGTCTACTTCACAGGTATCATTCGCGACAAGCAGGGCCGCAAGATGTCGAAGACGCTCGGCAATTCACCCGATCCGCTCGAACTCATCGCGAAGTACGGCGCGGATGCGTTACGCTTCGGCACGATGCGCAGTGCGCCGCTCGGTCAGGACGTGTTGTTCGATGAGAAGGATGTCGAGTTGGGCCGCAACTTCTGCAACAAGCTATGGAACGCGTGTCGCTTCCGCCAAATGCAGGGCGGTGAAGTACAGGGCGAAATCAATTCGTCACTACTTACGAGCGATGACAAATGGATTCTGTTGAAGCTTGACGCAGCGGTCCGCGAAATCAGCGAGGCGTTGGACAGTTACAACTTCAGCACAGCAGTGCAGACCTTGTATCGTTTCTTCTGGAGCGAGTATTGCGATTGGTATGTGGAAGCCAGCAAGGCGGTGTTCTTTGGCAATGATGGCGCACAAAAGGCGAACACACTCGCGGTGATTGATTTTGTGCTCTCGCACACGCTACGACTGTTCCAGCCGTTCCTGCCGTTCATCACGGAAGAACTTTGGCACGGCATGGGTTATTCCAGCGACATGCCAGAAGGGCAGGGGGGCAAGACCATCATGAACGCCCCGTGGCCGAAGACATTTGAGGGCGAAGTCCGCGACCAATTCAGCCTCGACGAATGCTATCTGGAATTCGCACAGACCAAGTATGATCTCGTGACCGAAGGCCGCAATCTGCGGCGCATCGGCAACATCCAGGCCGCGAAGAGAGTGAGGTTCGTGCTCAAACCCGTTGGCGAAATCATCCCGCATGATGCCGAGGTGATCAAAATTCTGTTGAACGCCGAAGCGCTCGAAATCGTTGCGGATTATCAGCCGAAGAAGGGCACGCCCACCGCGCACACAAAGATGGGTGAGTTGTTCCTGCCATTGGAAGGGCTGGTGGATGTCGAAGCTGAGAAGGTCCGCCTCTCGAAGGAAAAGGAAAAGATCGAAGCCGAGATCGTGAAGGTGGAGCAGAAGCTGGCGAACCCGGCGTTCACGCAGAAAGTGCCAGCCAGCGTTTTGCAGGAACACCAGCAGCGGTTGATGGATTGGCAGGCGAAACTGGCGCATGTCAAGGCCGCGCTGGAGGCCTTGGGCCAATAGCGCAAACAGAAATTCTGCACGTCGCGACAATTCCCTCTTGCAGCAGACGATTTCTACGGCATTATGTCGGCCACTTTCGGATCGCGGGGTGGAGCAGCCTGGTAGCTCGCAAGGCTCATAACCTTGAGGTCCTGGGTTCAAATCCCAGCCCCGCAACCAATTTCAACCCCGCCTCGTGCGGGGTTTTTCGTATGCTGACTTATTTCTGGATCGCCATGGGTGGTGCGCTTGGAAGCGTAGCCCGGTTCGCGTTGAATAATTTGGTAACGGCCAAGGTCGGCGAGGCTTTCCCATGGGGAATTCTGCTGGTGAACGTGGTCGGGTCGCTTGTGATCGGATGGTTGGGGGCTTTGACCCTGACTGAAGGTCGTTTGAGTGAGGAGGGACGGACGTTCGTCATGCAATTCCTGATGGTGGGCGTCTGCGGCGGCTTCACAACATTCTCGGCTTTCAGCCTGCAAACCTTAATGCTTTTACGCGATGGTGAATGGTTTTATGCCATCGGGAACATGCTCCTGTCTGTCTTACTTTGCTTGCTGGCCGCCGGGGTTGGTTACCGTTTGGGCGTGATGTTTGGCGTTGGAAAGAGCCATTAGTCGCCAGGCCCGTCGGGTGGGTTACGGTCAAGCCCTGTCTGCGCACTGGCATATTTCACAACAAAATTGCCACTTCTGCGATTATCACAGTCTCTCCGTCGTGTTACAAAAGTCGCAAGTCAGCAAACGGAACAACAAATGGCAGGAGACTAATTATGCACAGAACCCTCGGAATTGGTGCGTGTTTGGCAGCAGCCATGGTATTGCCGGTGAGTGTGGCTAGAGCGCAATTGCTCGCCTACGAAGGCTTCAATTATACAGCCGGTCTGACGATCGGCGGCCAGTCTGGAGGTGGCAGTTTCGGCTGGTCCGGCGGTTGGGCGACCGGCAGCGGTCCATATCTGGGCACTAACGCGCTGAATAGTCTCAGTTACCAGGATACGTTTGGAAACTACCTGGCGACCAGTGGCGGGAGTATGGTTTCCGGTTCGCTCTTCACCAGTACGGCATCAACCCCGAACCGCACCCTGGCGAACAACCTATCCTATGGCACCGGAACTACTCCTGGGGCAGGTGGAACTATCTGGATCAGTTTTCTCGCCCAACGCATCGGGCAACCCAACGGTTCGGGGACGCCGCCGCTTTGGGACCGGCAGGCTAATGTCGCGCTCTTCCAGGGCACCGGTGAGCGACTGGATATTGGCCGGCCCAACACGAATTCATTCACAGGGACACCGTACGATACCTGGTCGCTCTGGCATGCAAACGGTACGGTCAACAATGGTACTGCGTTTGCCCAGACGACGAGCTTTCCGCTGGCCAGCCCTTCGGGCGCTTCCTTCATCCTGATGCGCATCGACACCGACGCGACCACTGGCAACGATACCTCATACCTTTGGGTCAACTGGGGAAACTTGACGGTCGCGCCTACACTCGCCTCGGCCACGCTGACTAATACTGGGATGGTGGATCTGTCCGGGGTCAATAATATCCGGATCCAGGCGAATGGCTTCAGCGGGCTGCTCACCAATGCCGTTATTCAAGTGGACGAATTCCGGGTCGGTCAGAGTTTCTTTGATGTCAGCGTCGTTCCCGAGCCTTCAATTCTTGCACTCTGCGGCCTGGGTCTTTTGGCCGCGCTTCGCCTGAGCCGCCGGAAGAAATAATCTGGCCGGCGTAAAGCATCGCTTGTGGGGCGGGAGCAATCCCGCCCTTTCTGCTTACTACGGTCAGCAGCACTTGCCCAAGAATTGAATTGTCCGCCACGTGAATTATCCCCAAGTTGTGCGTTCACTTATGCGACTCGTGAACTTGGGAATGATCGGCGGCGGGACCGTGGGCAGCGGCGTCTATCACGCTTGGGCACAGAATGGTGACATCATGGCGTCCCGCCTTGGGGTCTCGCTGGCGTTCCGAAAAATTGCTGTCAAAGCCTTCGATGAACCCCGGCCTTACGAGATTCCACGCCGCTTGATGACGACGGATTGGCAGGAAGTCGTCAACGATCCGCAGATCCAGGTGGTCATCGAACTCGTCGGGGGCACGGGCATCGCGCGCACGATGATTCTGGCGGCGTTGGGGCAGGGGAAGACAGTGGTTACAGCCAACAAGGCGCTGCTCTCTGCCTACGGCCCGGAATTGTTCGCAGCTGCGACCCAATCTGGTGCAAACCTGTATTACGAAGCCAGCGTTTGCGGCGGGATCCCGATCATCAAATCACTGCGCGAAGGCTTTGTGGCAAACCAGTTCCCTGCCATCTACGGCATCGTCAACGGTACCTGCAATTACATCCTCTCGCGCATGAAGCAGGAAGGCGCGGATTTCGCCGACGTGCTGGCCGACGCGCAAAAGCAGGGCTACGCAGAGACACCGCCAGACCTCGACATTGATGGCAAAGACGCGCAGCACAAGATCGGCATCCTTGCGTCATTGGCCCACGGGTTCTGGGTGGACCACCATGCCATTCACACGGAAGGCATCCGCGACGTGTCGAAGATTGACATGCAGTTCGCAGCGCAGCTGGGCTACACGATCAAGCTGCTGGGTATCGCCAAGAAGATTTCCGGTCGGAAGCCTGGCGTTCAGGTCTCCGTCTATCCCACCCTCATCCCGAATGCCCATGTGCTCGCCAGTGTGAACGGCGTGTTCAATGCCTGCTTTGTGCGCGGTGACGTTGTGGGGGACACCTTGTTCTACGGGCGCGGCGCCGGCAAGGATGCCACCGCCAGCGCTGTGTTGAGCGACATCGCGGATGCAGCCTTGGATTTGAAGCTGGGTGGCAAAGTGCGCGTGGCGCCGTTTGTCGCCTGTTCGAAGAACGGCCGGGTTGCGAAGATGGACGAGATCATCTCACGCTATTACGTCCGGCTCAGCATCGTGGACCGACCTGGTGTGCTGGCAAAAGTTTCGGCGATCTTTGCGGCGGCTAAGATTGGCATCTCGTCGGTCATCCAACCCGAAGGTCACGAAGGCGAGAGCGTGCCGTTGATCCTGATGTTGCATGACGCGCCGAACTCGGCGATGCGCAAGGCGTTGGCCCGTATCGCAAAACTCCCGGTGGTCAAGGACAAGCCGGTGATGTTCCGGGTGGAGAGCTTCGAGTGATGAGTGCGCTACTTTTCTCCAGCACGAACGGTCAATCACCCGCCGTGAATCTGCGCGAGGCGCTGCTGCAAGGTCAGGCACCGGATCGCGGCCTGTATTTCCCGAAACAGTTTCCGCGTTTCACCTTCAACGAACTCGCGGCGTTCTCCCGGCTGCCGTATCACGAGATCGCGTTCCGCGTGTTGTCCAAGTTCACCGAGGGCATGGTGTCACCAGAGGAACTCGCGAAATTTTGCCAGGACGCTTACAACTTTCCGGTGCCGCTGGAAGTCGTGAATTTTCGGACGTTCCTGATGCGACTTGATCAGGGACCGACAGCGTCGTTCAAGGATTTCGCGGCACAGATGATGGCGCGGTTGATCGGCAAGTTTCTACGCGAAGATGGAAGACAGGTGACCATCCTCACCGCAACGAGCGGCGACACCGGCTCGGCGGTGGCTCACGCGTTCCACAGGATTCCGGGCGTGCGCGTCGTCGTGCTTTTTCCCATGGCGGAAGTGAGTGAGAGCCAGCGCAAGCTGATGACCACGCTCAAAGAGAATGTCCGCACTGTGGCCATCGATGGCAAGTTTGACGACTGTCAGGCGATGGTGAAGCGGGCGTTTGCCGACGCTGACCTGAAACACATCCCGCTCTCGTCGGCAAACTCCATCAACATCGGACGCTTGCTGCCGCAGAGCGTTTATTATTTCTTCGCCGCGTCACGCGTGGCGCAGGCGGGCGAGCCGGTCGTGTTCTCGGTGCCGAGCGGCAACTTTGGTGACATGATGGGTGCGATCGTCGCGCGCGAAATGGGTCTGCCCGTACGCAAGATTGTGGCAGCGGTGAACGACAACGACGCGTTCCCCAAGTTCCTCGCGACCGGCAGCTACCAGAAGATTTCGCCGTCGCGCAATTCGCTTTCAAACGCGATGAATGTGGGCCATGCGAGCAATCTTGCGCGGCTGGTCTCAGTTTACGGCGGGCAGATGGATGAGACCGGCAGGATCAACCGGATGCCAGACGTGAGCGCAATGCGACGGGATATTTTTTCATCGTCCATTTCCGATGAGCGCACCGTGGCAGGTATCCGGGACTTCTGGAATCAGTTCCAACTTCTGCTCGAACCGCACGGCTCGGTAGCGTGGCAGGGCTTGCAGGATTGGACCGCGCAGGAGCCGCTTGCCAACACGCCCGCGGTGATCGTCGAGACGGCGAACCCGGCAAAATTCCCCGTCGAAGTGCAAAAGGTCGTCGGCTGGGAGCCGGACGTGCCGACGAACATGCTCGCGTCACTGAAACTACCAGAAGACTACGACCGGATGCCGCCCGACTACGAACAGTTCCGGGATTATCTCGCCGCTCGCCATCGATAAGGCTTCAACGCGGAACGATCAGCCCAAAACGTTCGACTTCCAGCCATCCCTCGCCTTGGGACGTTTTCACGAGCACGTAATGCCCACGGGTACGCAACCAGCGCGCCGGCTCACCCGCCGGCAACTTGACAGTGACTTCCGAATCAACCGTGGGCGTCAGGTGCAACGGCGACTCACGTTGCAAGACGAATCCGAGTTGCTGGCGTGTGCGGATGCCGAATTGCGCCGGCAGACTGAGCAACAGCACCATCAGTCCGAACGCTGCCAGTGCCTGCGTGGCCGTCGAGCGCCGGCGCCCAAAAATATCAGGCAGGAGCACGGCTGCCACCGTCAGCCACAGGCCCGCGGCCGTGATCCAGCCCCACGCGTTGATGGGCAACCAGACTGAGACACGCTCGTACCAGCGCAGGTTCGCCGCCTCGACATCCATGAGGCGACGAGCGTAGGCCAGGCTGTTGCGCGCAGCGGAATCCCGGGGAGAGATCCATAGCGCCTGTTCCCACGCCCGGACCGCAGCGCCTGCCCGGCCCCGCCGCCATTCACTCAGGCCAAGATTCAAGTACGCACCAGTGGCTGGCTGATTTGTGGCTGAGTTCCGAAATTCCCGCGTCGCCGCGGCAAACTGCCCGACCTCGTAAGCAGCGATACCTCTGGCAAATGAAACGTTGGTGGTCGCCGCGACTGCCATCAACTGGCTGGCCAGCAGCGCAAGGCTGCAAATCACCGTCAGTCTCCAAAAATGGACTGTATGCAACAATTGTCCGGAGCCTTTCATAGCCGCGCCTCCATTTGCTTCAGGATGCGATCGAGTTCTACTTTCAATTCGAACAACGGGTTGCCGTTGCGATGGCTGGCTGAGAAATCTGTAGCATCGCACTGGGCGAACACGCGGCGGATCGTATCCCCGGTTTGCCCGCGCTGCTGTCTTTCGTCGAACAATCCAAGCACGTCACCGCAAACCAGGGCGCGCGGCTCCGCTGGATAATGCGGCGCAGAGGCGATCTGCAACGCAGCCACGGCACTCCGCGCAAAACCAGCCGGATCATTCCTCGCCACGGCACCGTGCAACACCCGGCGTTCGTGGCGCAACGCACGTCGCGCATGGCGTCGGCGTAAGATCTCGGGATGCGCGGCAAGGTAACGTTGGCGTCGGGCCCAGCCCCACCAAGCCAGCAAGCCGGCAACTGGGCCGAATTGCACCAACAGGAAATTGGGGCTCGCTTGAAGCGGCTGCAGCGAGGCCAGGGTCTTTCCCGGTGCATGCGTGAGCTCGTTCAGTCGCGGCCGTTTATCCACGCGTTCATCAGCCTCCAGTGCCGCGATTTCTGCGACCCAGTTCGTCGGCAAGCCTTCGGCACTCGCCTGGACCGGCACCGGAGGGATCGTCAGATCCACATAAGCCGCCCGGATAGGATCAAAGATGTGGAACGGTATTGCCGGCGTGTGTTTGATCTCTTCCGAGGTCGCGATCAGCGTGTAGGCAAAGGCGACGACAACGTTCGTAGAAGGTGGGCGAGACGGGGGCTCGGCCGGCGAAGGCGGAAATACTTGCCAGCCTTCAACCCGCACGGGGGCCGGCGGCGGAATCAGCCGACCGACACTCGGATCGCCCCGGATCGTCACCAACAGACGAACAGCATCGCCGACGCGGAGCGAGTTGGTGCTGAGCTGCGGCGGGTCAACACCCAGCGTGCCGATAAAGCCCGTGAAACCCTGCCCTTCGTTGATGGATGGCAGCGCTTGCACCTGGAGCGGAACTGGTTCGGAATCGAGCAGCAAGTTCTCGGTGCCACCTTGAAACGTCAACTGGCCTTGCAGCACAACCGGACCGGAAAAGAACATCCCCGCGGTGAAACCTTGCACCGACACTTCCAAATTACCAGGGGATATCGGCACGACACTGCTTTCATAAATGACCGTGGAAACACGACGGCCGTTGACCTCCCGGGGTTCGACCAGTTGGCGGCTGGGCGATTTCGCTCCGTGCATTCCGCCGCCGTTGAACTGGATCTGGCTCAGGCCAGATACCACGTTCGAGGATGTTCCCGGCGCCAGAACTGTGGCGGTGATGGTCTCACCGACAAAGACATTGGTCCTGCCCAACCGCAGGTATAGCCGGCGAGCAGGCTCCTGCGCCGGACTCTTGGCTCCGACCACTTCCAACTGGGCTTCCGGCACGACAACGCGCTTGCCGTAGGCTTCGATTTCAAACGCCGGCAAGGTGTAGAACCCGGGACGCGCGGCACGCAGATGAAAATTCCGCGCGGTGATCGGTCGCTGGACATTGCCGATCAGCGGCAGGATCTGACCACTGCCTCCGGGCTTCATCGTCAAACCTGGCGGTGAGTAAAGTTCGGGTGGCCAGCGCACCGATGCTTCAAGCGCATTCAACGAGATGCGATAGACCGCCAGATCGCCGACTGCGACCACCGGCGGATCAATCACTGCAGTGACCACGACCGGCGAATCCGTGTCCACGGGCGGTTGAGACAGCAACAACTGCATGGTGGGATCGGAGCGTTGGGCGAACGTAGTCGTGAATACGAAGCAGCTCCCAGCTATCAAGGGGCCGGCCCGGCGAAAGTTCAGTTGTAGAGTGCGCCTCATGTTCACCAATCTCGCAACTTGCGTTCACGTGTCGGACCCGGTTTGCCGGTCGGATCCGGCGCCATCGGCAACCGCCGGTTGCCATCCAATCGCAGACCGTCCAACAACCGGCTGGCTTCGTCCTGTGTCAACGGCGTGTCCTGCTCGTCGCCTTGCCGGCCCGGCGACTCCATCTGGTTTTTCATTTCCTCCAGCGAGAAGCCGCCGTCCTCCTCCTCGTCGCCCGGGGCGCCGGGCGGCATCTTGTCTTCCGGGATCCGCCCTTTTAGCTGCTTCATCATCTCGTCAAACTTTGGTTTCGGACCTGGGGCATTGGCCATCATCATCTGCATCAAGCGGCGGGCCCGATCGATCAGTTCCGCAATGGCTCGCTCCACGCGTTCAAGATTCTCCTTTGCGCTTTGGTCATCCGGAGCCAATTCGAGTGTGCTGCGGAAATCTGCGGCCGCGCGCCGCCATTTCTCCAGCGTCTTGGTGTAGGCCTCCAGCGCCTGCTTCACGGCTTCGCGGGCGGCCTTGATCTCCCGACGCGCCCCACGGCCACGCAGATAGGCATCCACCATTTTGTCCGTGTCGTTCGATTCCAGGGCCGATTGTGCGCCAGCTGTCGCTTCGGTCGCCATTTGTTCGGCCGACTGGATGCGGCGTTGGATCTGGGGTTCGTCCTCGGACTTCTTGAGTTCAACTCCGCCCTGTTGAAAACGGACATGCCCCAGATTGTAAAGCGCCATCGGCTGGATACGCTCATCCTGCTTTGCCAGTGCGGCTTTCAACATGCCTTCGGCCTCGGCCAGTTTCTGTTTTTCCAGGTGCCGCGTGCCCGCGTTGTAGAAATCCCTGGCTGATCGGGGCGGTGGCAGTTTGGCAACGATGGCGGCCGCTGAGTTGGTCGCCGCCAATGCTGTTGTGCTGCAAAATATCAGCGCACCCAGGATGAGCACCCGCGCAGTCAAAGTGGGATGCGCCGGCAGACCGGCAGGCTTGTCAGCAATCGGCCAGCGGCGCGTGCCTAGAAGTGATTCCAGCACGAGCACGAAAACCAGTATGGCCAGCGGCGCGTAGTAACGGTCTATCGCCTGAGAGCGGGACTTCGCCGATTCGGCCCGTTGCCCGGCTTGCATGTGCTGATGTACACGCATCAAGCCTTCACCCAACCGACCTAATGCAAAATAGCTTCCACCGCCTGCCTGCGCGATTTCCTTAAGCCCTTTTTCATCCAGCCGGCTGCGTACGACCTCGCCCTTGGTATCGCGCAACAGATCCAACTGACCGGAGGTATTCATGGCCCGCAGTTCGGCCCCCGCCTCCGTGCCCACGCCGATCGTATAGATGGCCGCGCCTTCCTTCGCCAGCGTCTCCGCCGTCTTGATCCCAGATTTCTCCAGGTCTTCGCCATCGGTGATCAGCACGATGAGCTTGTGCCGGCTCTTGGCTTCCATGGCCTTGCTCGCTTCGGTCAAGGCGCGACCGATGTCCGTGCCCCCGACCGGGATCGTACGCTCGTCCAGATCATGCAATGCGTCCTCGAATGCCTCGTAATCGAACGTCAACGGGCATTGTAGAAACGCGCTGCCCGCGAACGCCACCAACCCGACCCGGCCGCTGGCCTGACGCTGGACATAATTAAGAATCGCATACTTGGCCCGTTGCAGGCGATTTGGCTGTACGTCGGTAGCCAGCATGCTGCGGGAGCAGTCCAGCACGAATACGGCATCTTCAGCGAGCCATTGGTCCTGCAACTCGATCCGGCCCCATTGTGGGCGTGCCAGCGTGATGCCGGTCAATGCCAGCGCCAGCAACAGAAGGAGATCCTTCAAGTGCCGGCGCGCCGGGCTGTGTGAGCGTGTGAGTTGAGCCAACGCATGTGGTGCACCGACCGTGGCCAGCTGCCTGTGACGTCGTCGGGCCGCCCAGCGTTGCAGAGCAAACAACGCCAGCGGACCCAGCACCGCCAGCCAGAGCCAGCCCGGTTCGGCAAACTGGAATTGTCCGGTCTCGTTCATGGGACGCGCAGGTACCGAGTGTGGGCCAAAGCCAGTTCCAGCGCCAGCAGTCCAAACGCCGCCAGCAGCGGCCATTGGAACAACGGCTGGTATGTGGTGAACCGTTTCAGTTTCACCTCGGTCTTTTCCAGCCGGTCAATGTGATCGTAAATCGCCTGGAGTTCGCGCCGGTTTGTCGCCCGATACGAGCGGGCATGCGACAGCTCGGAAATCCGTTCGAGCACCGAATAGTTTGCCGGCTGAAGGACGATGGTAGGGATGACGTTTCCGCCCGGATCGAGCTGCAGCTTGCCCGTGCTGGCATCGAACTTGGGCAGCCGACAGGGTGCTTCGATGCCTAGACCTATGGTGTAAACTTTCGCCCCCAACGCCGCAGCGAGCTGCGCGGCGGGCAGGGGATCGAGTTCCCCTTTGTTGTTGTCGCCATCGGTAAGCAGGATGATGATGCGGCTTTTGCTCTCGGGGATTGCCTTGAGCCGCTTGGCAGAAACTCCGATGGCGTCGCCGATAGCCGTGCCGAGCTCCGGCAGAATGCCTACGTGCAGTCGTTCCAGGTTCGAGATGAGCCACGGGTGATTGAGCGTCAAAGGGCTGGCAAGATAGGGCACGGCGGAAAACACCACCAAGCCAAGGCGGTCATGGGGACGCTTGTTGATGAAATCGCGCAACACGCCCTGCGCGATGTCGAAGCGCGACAGCTTCTCTTCTGGCGCCATGTCCAGCGCCATCATGGACCACGACAGATCCATCGCCAGCATGATGTCCAGCGCGGCGGCTTCTGTCTCGGTGTGCGTGTAAGCAAACCGCGGCCCGGCCAGGGCCACGAGCCCAAACGCAACGACGAGCAAACGGACGAACAACAGCAGCCGGCCGGCCGCCGAACGCGCCTGCGCTCCCGCTGCGCGTGCCAGATCCGCGCTGGAGAAGAGCAGCGCCGAAAGCCTGCCGGTCTTGCCCCGCAGAAACGCGTAGATCGGCAGCAACGCCAGCAATGCAAGCACCCACGGATGTTGAAACTCGAATTCGCTGCTCATGCTCGAGTGATGGTACCAGTGGTCATCTGCGCAGCGCGGACAGATTCACCTTGCTCGATCA
>Ga0315910_10001861_pt1 | contig 19046 bp, 13 predicted proteins | sample EdamamesoilMG_FD_204470 | JGI IMG/M metagenome (GOLD analysis project Ga0315910, IMG submission 204470) | Garden soil microbial communities collected in Santa Monica, California, United States - Edamame soil | ecosystem: Environmental > Terrestrial > Soil > Garden | place: USA: California...
GCTGAGGGATATAAAAATGTAAACCAGTACGCTATGTATAAAAGTTATTTTAAAATCGGATGGAGGAATCTTTTGAGACATAAAGGTTATTCCTTTATTAACGTTGGCGGGCTGGCTGTCGGCATAGCCGTGGCACTGTTAATCGGTTTGTGGATCAGTGATGAATTATCGTACGATCGATATCATACGAACTACGATCGTGTTGCTCAGGTAATGCAGCACCAGACCTTTAATGGTAGAAAGGGAACAGAATACTCAATTCCGATTCCGCTCGCGACGGAACTTCAAAAATCGTACGGAAACGATTTTAAATACTTGGTGATGGCTTCGTGGATGGGCGGACACATTTTAAGTTATGAGAATAAGAAGTTTTCGAAAACCGGCAATTATATGGATGTTGACGCACCGCGGTTGCTGGATTTGAAAATGCTGAAGGGAACGTTGGACGGCCTGAAAGAACCTGGGTCAATATTGCTTTCACAATCTGAAGCCAAAGCATTTTTCCAGGATAAAGATCCTATGAATGAACTCATGCGGATAGACAATAAGCTGGATGTAAAAGTAACGGGTGTTTACGAAGACTTACCTTTTAATTCCCAGTTTCGAGAGCTTTCATTTATTGTTCCCTGGGAGCTTTATGTTTCCTCGGAGGCGTGGGTAAAAACTGCCCGGGACGAAAGCCATTGGGGAAATAACTCTTTTCAACTCTATGCTCAACTGGCAGATCATGCGGATATAGACAATGTCAATGCAAAAATTATAAATGCTAAGCAAGACAATGTCTCCCAGGATGACAAACAATTCAAGGCTGAGATTTTTCTTCACCCTATGAAGGACTGGCATCTGAAATCAAGCTGGGAGAATGGAGTTTATACGGCCGGTTACATTCAGTATGTTTGGCTTTTTGGCACGGTTGGTATTTTTGTTTTGCTGCTGGCCTGTATAAACTTCATGAATCTGAGTACAGCCCGTTCGGAACAACGAGCCAAGGAAGTGGGTATTAGAAAATCGATAGGGTCGTTAAGGAGTCAATTGATCAATCAATTTTTAAGTGAATCATTTTTGATTGTTATTCTGGCATTCATTCTTGCAGTAGCCCTGGTCACGCTCTGTATCCCCAGCTTTAACCAATTGACGGATAAGAAACTGATTTTGCCTTTAACGAATATTTCTTTTTGGCTCGTCACCGTTGCGTTTATTCTCGTCACTGGTTTTTTAGCCGGCAGTTACCCTGCGTTGTACTTATCGTCTTTTCAACCGGTTAAGGTATTGAAGGGAACATTTCGCGTTGGGCGGTTTGCTTCCATGCCCCGTAGGGTATTGGTCATTTTGCAATTTACGGTGTCTGTTACTTTAATTATTGGCACGGCTGTCGTCTACAATCAAATACAGTTTACAAAAAACCGACCGATTGGTTATGATCGGGATGGTATCATCATGATTCAGATGACGTCACCGGATTTCCGTGGCAAGTATGATCTCCTTAGAAGCGAGTTAAAAAATGCCGGCGCTATTGAGGAAATGACAACGTCTTATAGTCCCCTAACCGGTGTCTGGTCAAATAGCGGAGGATTTAATTGGGAGGGCAAGGACCCAGCTTTGCAGGCCGAATTTGCGACTATTTCGGTCACCCATGATTTTGGAAACGTGGTGGGTTGGACGATTAAAGAGGGAAGAGATTTTTCAAGAGATTTTGCTTCTGATTCCGTAGGTTTCATTATTAACGAAGCGGCTGTGAAGTTTATGGGTCTCAAGAACCCTGTGGGTACCGTTGTACGTTGGGGCGATGAAAAAGACGGTCAGGATTTCAAAATTATTGGCGTGGTCGATGATCTGTTGATGGAATCGCCGTTCAAAGCAGTCAAGCAATCCATTTATTTCATCAATTACAACAACGTCAACTGGATAGAACTAAAGCTCAATCCGAAGGCTAGCATTAGTGAATCAATTGCAAGAGTGGAAACGATTTTCAAAAAGTATCTTCCTATGGTCCCCTTTGAGTATCAATTCGTGGATGATGTGCATGCTGAAAAGTTCGCATCAGAAGAGCGCGTTGGCAAATTGTCCGCAATATTTGCGGTCCTGGCTATTTTCATTAGCTGCCTGGGATTGTTTGGCCTGGCTTCCTTTGTTGCCGAGCAGCGTACAAAGGAAATAGGGATACGAAAAGTACTTGGCGCGTCCGTTGCCAATTTGTGGCAGATGCTTTCGAAAGATTTTGTCGTGCTGATAATCATTTCATGTTTCCTCGCTATTCCCATAGCCTACTATTTCCTTAACGATTGGCTGATGGCTTACGAATATCGCACGGAGATTTCATGGTGGATATTCCTGGCAACGGGCATCGGAGCGTTGATCATTACACTGCTCACGGTAAGCTTTCAGGCGATCAAAGCAGCATTGATGAACCCCGTGAAGAGCCTGCGATCGGAGTGAGGAAGGAATAGGGAATAAGGAATAAGGTATAAGGTATAAGGTATAAGGTAGTTCCCCAAACACATGCCCACAACTCATAACTCATAACTCATAACTCATAACTCATAACCCATAACTCTAAATGCACCCCCCCAAACTCTTCCTCCGCTTCTTCCGATGGTTCTGCCATCCAAAGTTGCTGAAGTATATCGAAGGAGATTTGATGGAGTTGTATGCTGAAAGATTAGGAGAATTGGGGAAGCGAAAGGCAGATTTGAAATTTGTAATTGATGTGTTATTGCTCTTCAGGCCAGGCATCATCAGACCAGTGGAAGGAAATAAAAATGTAAATCATTACAGTATGTATAAAAGCTATTTTAAAATCGGATGGAGGAACCTCCTGAAAAACAAAGGATATTCATTCATTAACATTGGCGGGCTAGCTGCAGGAATGGCGGTTGCCATTCTTATTGGCTTATGGATGTATGATGAATTAACCTACGATAGAGACTTTGCCAATCATGATCGTATCGCCAGGGTAGTTCAGAACCAGGTTTTTGACGGTCAGGTTCAAACCTGGTTTAGTCAGGCTATGCAGCTGGGACCTGAACTGCGAAGTAACTATGGAAACTACTTCGAACAGGTTGTAATCAGTACATTTCCTGAAGACCAAAAACTCACTTTTGAAGAGAAGAGTGTGAACAAATCCGGTTGTTTTATGGAATTCGGGATTGCCGAAATGTTGACTTTGAAAATGGTGAGCGGCAAGGCACCGGGATCAAAAGATTTAAATTCCATATTGATTTCTCAGTCAACAGCGAAAGCACTTTTCGGTAATAGCGACCCTATTGATAAAGTGTTAAAAGTAAGCAACCGGTTTGATGTCAAAATATCAGGAGTGTATAATGATCTGCCTGATAATTCTTCCTTTTCAAATTTGCATGTCATCCTGCCCTGGCAGTTGATTGGTGGTGAGCTTGAAAAGCAGGTAGGCTGGGGTAACAGTTGGTTTCAATGTTTTGTACAGATTGCAAAAGACGCGGATATGAATTCGGTGTCGGCAAACATTAAAGATGCCAAGATGAAAAGAGTGATGGCGGAAAATAATGAAGTAAAATTCAAACCGGAACTATTTCTCCATCCGATGAGTCGCTGGCACTTACATTCTGAATTTAAGAATGGTGTATCGGTGGGAGGAGGTATTCAAATGGTTTGGATGTTGGGTGTAATCGGAAGTTTTGTTCTGCTTCTGGCATGTATCAACTTCATGAATTTAAGTACCGCTCGTTCGGAAAAAAGGGCTAAAGAGGTTGGCATACGGAAAACAATTGGATCCGTACGTGCTCAGCTGATCAATCAGTTCTTTACGGAATCCGTACTCGTAGCGTTGATTGCTTTTTTAATTTCTTTAGGAGCTGTTCAGCTGGCCCTGCCATGGTTTAATGAAGTGTCGGGCAAAAGCGTAAGTATCCTATGGCGAGATCCGGTGTTCTGGTTCGTCGGTATTGGCTTTGTAATAGTTACCGGACTAATTGCCGGAAGTTATCCCGCATTGTTTTTATCTTCTTTCCAGCCGGTGAAAGTTTTAAAAGGCGCATTTAGTGCAGGTCGGTTTTCTTCGATACCGCGCAAGGTTTTAGTAGTGGTCCAGTTCACCGTTTCTGTTACGCTTATTATCGGTACGATGGTGATCTATCGGCAAATGCAATTTGCCATGAATCGACCAATAGGATATAGTATAAGCGGAATTATTTCATGCCCGATAAAAACAGCAGAGATAATGGAACACTATGAAGCCTTCAGAAATGATTTGCTGGCAACCGGCGCGGTACAGGAAGTGGCGGCATCAGAAAGTCCCGTAACGGGGACGTACACAACCAATAGTGGTTTCGAATGGACAGGCAAGGATCCGGATATGGAAGAGGAATTTGTTACGGTAGGAGTGACACATGATTTTGGAAAGGCCATTGGATGGCAGATCAGGGAGGGTTATGATTTTTCCAAAGACGTTGCCAGTGATTCATCCGGATTCATAATCAACGAAGCTGCGGCGAACTACATGGGCTTTGAAGACCCCATTGGTGAAGTTATGAAATGGGGTAAAAACGGTGAATGGAAAATCATCGGAGTGGCGAGGGATATGGTGACACAGTCGCCGTATTCGGCAGTAAGGCCAATGATTTTCTTTCTTAAATCCAGCAGGCTCAGTTTTATTCGATTGGACATAATTAATTTGAAACTTAACCCGTCGGTAAGTGCAACGGAAGCGCTGGAGAAGATCGAGCCGATTTTTAAGAAGTATGATCCGGCTAATGCTTTTGAATACAAATTTGCGGACCAGGAGTTTGGTAAAAAATTCAGCAATGAAAGACGTATTGGCAACCTGGTCCTTGTATTTACTATCCTGGCCATTTTTATCAGTTGCCTCGGACTCTTTGGTTTGGCTTCTTTTGTCGCGGAACAACGTACCAAGGAAATTGGTATCCGAAAAGTAATGGGTGCTTCGGTTGCACAATTGTGGCAGCTGTTATCCAAAGACTTTGTGACATTGGTAGTCATTTCCTGTGCCGTTGCGATTCCGTTGTCGTTATATTTTATGAACGATTGGTTGGCTCAGTACCAATACCGGATAACCATTACGTGGCAGATTTTTGCTATCGCCTCTATCGGGGCAATGTCAATTACGGTCTTGACCGTAAGTTTTCAATCCATTAAGGCGGCCTTGATGAACCCAGTGAAGAGCCTGCGATCGGAATAAAGCAACTCACAACCCATAACCCATAACTCATAACTCTGAATGCCCCCTCACAACCTCACCTTCACAGCTGCTAAACACTAATTTTAATCAGCTGTAAAACCATTCACCTAAAGTGACTACTTTAGACCGCAGAAAAGCTGGTGGGATTTGTAGTTATTTATGGCGTCTTCAATAGGTAAAACACAATTCGGGTTTTTTAAAGGTATTCCCGCGAAACTCCTTCGTATCCTGCCCAACAGGCAATTCCTGATGGTGGGTGCTGTGATCGTTGGCCTTTGGGCTGGGCTTACCGCTGTGTTGCTGAAGATTTCAGTCCATTACTTGCTGGAAGTTCTGAAGTCATTTGGCCAGAATGACAACTGGATTTATTTCGTATCTCCGGCTGTTGGAATCTTTGCCACCTATCTTTTCATCCGGTTTATATTAAACGGTGATTTATCAAGAGGTACGTCACATGTCTTGCTGGCTATTGCAAAGAAGTCATCCTTCCTTCCACGCAGGGAGACCTTCAGCCATGTTGTGACTAGTGCCCTCACCGTCGGGTTGGGAGGGTCAGCGGGTCTGGAATCACCCATTGTTCAAACCGGTTCGGCTATTGGCTCAACCTTTGCATCATTTTTTCCAATTGGTTATCGCGATCGGACGTTGTTACTGGCTTGTGGTGCGTCGGCGGGAATCGCGGCGGCTTTTAATGCACCCATTGCCGGAGTGCTTTTCGCTCTCGAAGTATTGTTGGTTGATGTCAGTATCTCAGCCTTTATCCCGCTGCTGATAGCCGGAGCCACGGGGGCCCTATGCTCGCATATTATTCTATCGGAAGGTATTTTGCTTTCGTTCAAGGAGGTGAGGGATTTCGATTATCATAATATTCCCTTCTATATAGTATTGGGGATTGTTTGTGGTCTGTTATCGACATTTTATCGGAGTGCATTCCAATGGACTGAAAGTCTGTTTACAAAATTCTTCCGCTCTGCTTTTGCCCGGCTGGTGGTGGGTGGCGCGCTTTTAGGCGGCTTGATTTTGGTTTTTCCTGCCTTGTTTGGAGAGGGTTACCCTTCGATCAAGGAACTGGCACTTAATGAACCCGGCCAGCTGTTTGATGGAAGTCCGCTACAGGATTTGGTTTCCAGCTCTCCCTGGGGTCTTGGCCTTGCGATTCTTGCGGTAGGAATTATTAAAGTCTTTGCCGTTTCCTTCACGCTTAATGCCGGAGGCAACGGTGGGAATTTTGCTCCCGCATTGCTGTCGGGAGCCTGTATCGGTTTCGCATTTGCATTTTTGAGTAACGCTACGGGATTAACAAATCTCCCTGCTTCCAATTTTTGTCTTGTAGCCATGGCGGGCATGCTTACAGGAATTTTTCACTCACCGCTTACCGGTGTTTTCTTAATTGCAGAGATTACCGGAGGCTATGAGTTGATCATTCCATTGATGATTGTATCTGCACTGAGTACAGCGTTATCGAGGTATCTGAATCCACTTTCATTGGATGAAGCGAAATTAAAAAAGAGCGACCACTCTATTGAATTTAACAAAGATAGTCATGTTCTGTCCGAGCTATCGGTAGAAGCCTTCATCGAGAAGGATTTCGTTGTTGTTCCTGTGCGATCTTCGCTCAGAACGTTAGTTGATGCAGTGGCGCATTCAAGAAGAAATATTTTCCCGGTGATCGATGAGCAGGATAGCCTTGCAGGTATTATTGCGCTGGAAAATATTCGTGAAATCATGTTCAATACTGCGCAGTATGATACCCTGTTGGTGGATCAATTGATGCAAAAGCCTATAGTCACGGCAAACCTTTCCGACGATATGAGCCAGATTATGGAAAAATTTGACAAAAGCGGTGTCTGGAATATTCCTGTTGTCGATGAAGGTAAATACGTTGGATTTATTTCGAAGTCCAGTATATTCACTAATTACAGGGATCAACTCCGGCAGGAATAAGACATTTATAAATATGAAGCGGCGGGCTGACTTTATCTTATTAATTCTACTAGAGATCTGAAAGATATTCCCGTTATGGAAAAGGAAACTATATCATGTCTGAACTGTGGCAAGCCGTTCAAGGGAAGTTTTTGCAGTCATTGTGGCCAATCGGCAACGGTTGCACGATTTACGCTATCCCATGTTTTTACCTCAGATTTTCTGCAAAAGATAATTTATATCAACAAAGGCTTCCTTTTTTCAGTAAAGGAATTATTCACCCGCCCGGGCCATTCGGTAAGAGAATATATGGCAGGAAAAAGAGTGAGCCATCTGAATTACTTCTCTCTGCTGGTGATTGTTATTATCTTGTTTTCCCTGGTAGAGGAGTTAACTCCCTTTCACTTTGCTGATCTTTCTGATGACGCGAAAGAAATGACAACTTCTCTGGAGGAACTTGTCAAGAAGCATCCGAAGATAGTGTATATCGGAATTATCCCTTATTATGCCCTATTCAGTTTTGTCTTCTTTCGAAAGGCCAGACAGAATTATGCAGAGCATTTTGTTCTTAACACCTTCAAGGGATCAGCGTTGCTTTTACTGACCACCCTGTTTATCTCTATTGCTTCATTTCTGAATGATACTTCGGTAATTCTCAGAGTGGAGTATGTTCTTAACATAGGGATGATAGGATATGGAACCTGGTTTTACTACCAGTACTTTTCGATCTACTATTCCAACAGATTCTTACTCTTTTGCAGAAGTGTCATGTGTGCGGTAGTGCCACTGCTGTTGATTGTTGTAGGCCTTGCTATTTTTATGGTTTCCACGTCAGCTGAGCGTGTAACGGGCATTTATTAAAATCCTTAAGAACTTTTTTAGCCTGGCTCTCATCCTAATAACTCACGGGTACAAATCCTCAGGAATACTGCATGCTTAGAAATTACTTCACCATCGCCTGGCGGAATATTATCAGAACCAAGATGTATTCTGTCATCAATATCGTAGGGTTGGCAATTGGCATGGCTGTCGCCATAATGATAGGGCTATGGGTTTTTGATGAAGTGAATCACAATAAGTCGTTCAAGAACCATGATCGATTGGCGCAGCTCTATCACCATGTCACTTTCGGAGACGAAATCATGACGATCAATGACGTTCCTGCTCCTATCGGTGGGGAGTTAAAAAACAGCCATGGGGAATTTGAAGATGTATCTGTAACAACCTGGCCTGCAGAGCATATTATCAGCTACAATGAAATCAAATTATCAAAAACAGGGATTTTTGTTGAGCCTCAGTTTGCAAGTATGTTGCCAGTCAAACTTTTGCAAGGCTCAAACACTTTAACGACGGATGTTCACACCATCATCGTTTCTAAAACACTCGCTTTTACTTTATTAGGTGACAACCCGATTGGTAAAACAATAAAATTCGATAACCGGGATTTGCTTACGGTTACTGGCGTATATGAAGATTTTCCAACCAACTCACGCTTCGCAGAGGTTAAGATGTTGCTGCCTTTGGCATATTATTTCAGCATCAATGAATCTCATACAAAACAACAGCACAACTGGGAAGATTACTCATTTCAATGTTTTGTATTATTGAAGGATAAAAAACAATTGGACAAAGTTGAAAGTAAAATAGGAAATGTGCTCTATGAAAAATCTTCTGATGATGGGAAAGCCATCAAACCTAAGGGGATGCTGTTCCCGATGGATAAATGGCATCTCTATGGAGATTTCAAAGACGGTATTAACACAGGTGGGCAAATCAGGTTTGTACGGATGCTGGGCCTGATTGGATTTTTTGTTTTACTGTTGGCATGTATAAATTTTATGAACCTCAGCACGGCACAAAGTGAAAAGCGAGCGAAGGAAGTGGGACTTCGGAAAGTGTTGGGTTCTGTTCGTAGCCAATTGGTGATTCAGTTCCTGAGTGAATCACTCCTTTTGGTTTGTATAAGTTATTTATTTGGTATTGCCCTTGCTGCTTTCTCCGTGCCATGGTTCAACGAGTTGGCAAACAAAAAAATGGCAATCCCGTGGACTGATTCAAATTTTATCCTGATATCATTGGCTTTTATAATCATCACCAGTTTTATGGCGGGAAGTTACCCTGCCATGTACTTGTCAGCTTTCAACCCGGTTAAAGTTTTGAAAGGTACATTTAAGGCAGGTCGTTTTGCGGTGTTGCCAAGGCAGGGAATGGTGGTTTTGCAATTTACTACGTCGATAGTACTCATCATTGGCACCGCCGTTGTCTACCTTCAGATTCACCATGCAAAAGACAGACCTGTTGGGTTCGATCGAGAAGGTATTATCCACTTGCCGATCCGTACAGACGATTTGAGGAAGGCGGACTACAATTCACTGCGCAACGAATTGCTGTCGTCGGGAGCAGTTGACAACATGGCCGTGTCAGATCATCCGGTTACCGGCTCCATGAGTGCAGATGCATCTTTGAACTGGGAAGGAAAGGATCCGGCACTTCGACCTTTGATTGCCATGAACAGCTGTAGTCATGACTTTCCAAAGACAAATGGATTTCAGTTTATTGAAGGGCGAGACTTTTCACGCGACTATCGAACAGATTCATCAGCGGTGATTATTAACGAAATGGCTGCGAAGATAATTTCTAAGGAAAATGTAATTGGTAAAAAACTGATTTTCGGACACGGAAAGGAAAGAGAAATTGTTGGTGTAATCATGGATCAGGTACGGTGGACTCCCTTTGCCGAACAGTCGCCCCACATCTATTATGTCAATTACTCCGGGAACGGATACTTAACTATTCGCTTAAACCCACAGGTCGGGACTCATGAAGCGATTGGGAAGATTGAAGCAGTTATAAAAAAATTTGATGCAGGAACTCCTTTTGATTATCAATTTCAGGACGATGACTATGCGCGCCAATTCAGCAATGAAGAACGTATTGGCAAGTTCGCGACCGTATTTTCCATGCTGGCGATTTTTATTAGCTGTATAGGTATCTTTGGATTGGCTACGTTCACGGCCAGCCAGCGCACCAGGGAAATTGGTATTAGAAAAGTTTTGGGTGCTTCCGTTTTTAATGTTTGGAAAATGCTTTCGAATGATTTTGTAAAGCTTGTGCTTGTCTCAATCTTGTTGGGAACGCCACTGGCCTACTACTTTGCGGTCCAATGGCTGCAACAGTACGATTATCGTGTTGAAGTATCGTGGATGGTTTTCGCAATGACGGATCTATTGGCAGTCATGATTACACTGCTCACGGTTAGCTATCAGGCCCTGAACGCGGCGTATATGAATCCGGTGAACAGTTTAAGAAACGAATAACGGTGAGAAGATACTGGAGTCAACCACCACAAAAGACGTTTGATTTTTACATAACGATGTGATATCTTTTGTCTTTGATCCCATAGAATGTCCCCAATATTTCAATTCCCAACGATGAAGACGATACTGTTGATCGCGTTAACGCTGGTAACTGTTGCGACATCAAGTGCACAACAAACCAATGTTTTGCCGGAATGGAAGGAAGGGTACCTGGATATTCACTTTGTAAGTACCGGTGTTGGGAATTGTGCATTTGCCATTTTTCCGGATGGCACGACGATGCTCATAGATGCGGGCGAGTTGGATCCTACTTCGCCGCGCGTTCTCTCACCAAGGAATACGCGCCGATATCCCAACTATTCTAAGTTGGGGTTTCAATGGCAGGCTGATTACATTCTTTCCATGTTTCCGAAAGGTCGCACGCCTGTGCTGGACTATGCCCTGATTTCACATTTTCACGATGACCACTTCGGTGGACCATATGCGGCAGCTCCCAGGTCGGAGAAGGGCGATTATTTCTTATCTGGGATAACAGGCGTAGGGGATATCATTCCCATCAAAAAACTTATCGATCGAGGCTATGAATATCCTTACGATTTGAAAGCGCTTGCCAAAGAAAGCCCGGATAAGATACGGCCTTTGCAAAATCTTTGGAATTTTACTTCCTATCATGAAAAACAATCCGGGTTGGTTCATGAGAAATTAGTGGTGGGTTCTGACAAACAAATTGTATTACAAGTCAATCCCAAAAAATTCCCCGATTTCAGCGTGCGAAATATTAATGCCAACGGGGAAGTGTGGAGTGGTGTACAGGGAAAGGCAAATACCAACAAGATGCCGGATCTGGAAACAATAAAGCGCACCGGAGCTGCGCCGGGGGAAAACCCATTGTCGTGCGGTATCCGGATTCAATATGGGGCATTTACATTTTATACTTCGGGCGATATTCCCGGAACTCAGCCGGCATTCGAAAAGGTGCCTGAATGGTACGACATGGAAAGCAGCGTAGCGCCCATTGTAGGTGAAGTGGATGTAGCAACCACAAATCACCATGCCAATCGCGATGCGATGACTCCTTTTTATTTGAGCGTGATCAAACCCCGGGTTATCATTCAGGAAGTATGGTCTTCCGATCACCCTGGTCATGAAGTGTTGGTCCGGATGACGTCAAAAAAAATCTGGCCGGATGAGCGCGACCTGTTTGCTACCAATATGCTGGAGGCAAACCGACTTGTCGTCGGGGATTTGATGGACAGAAGTTATAAGTCTACGCAGGGGCATATCGTATTGCGGGTACTGCCTCAAGGGAAGGAATACTATGTCTATGTGCTGAACAATATGGATGTTAACAGGTATGTAACAGGTTCCTTCGGACCGTATCAATCGAAATAGGTCCCTTAGTAAAATGAGTTCGAGGAGTTTTTAACCAGGGCGTTTCCAAGTAAATTGGTTGTATGTGCCTGAAACCGATCTTTTTTCGATCATCGGTATTTTTTTTGGTTTCCCGCAGAGCATTCCCGCAAATAAACAACATCACCATCTACTAATTACTTAGCTGGTAAGACTGTGAAGGGATTTTTCCGTTCAGGCTGCGGAACCCCGACGCCAACATATTTCGGATTTTCAAATGTTCCCGCAATCGATGCTTGCTATTTCAAAGGATATATTTTAAAATTGTACATGTTATAATTGTATTTATGACACTTAAAAAATATTGACCCATATTCTTTCATTTCTTCAACCTTCATTTGTTGGACCTATGGTAAAATCAATTACGAAGCCCAGAAATATTGAATTTATTGGTGATTACAGGGAAGATTCCATCGTGATAGGCAACTATGGGGACGCGAAGATCACGGCAATCGGGAACTTCAGCCTCTCCGGTTTGATTTACTGCAGCAAAAGCACAGTGGAATTTACTATGGGAGGTGCTGGAAAAGCTTCATTTACCGGGATCTGCAAGAATCTGATGATTCGCGGCATGGATGGAAACTGTACACTCGATTTAAGCGGCCTAACCTGCGAGGTAGTCCGGTGCGAGTCCGTTAAGGGGAATTCGGTTGTACTACTTGGTCCAACGCGTTTGATTGAATTGATCAGCCTCGACAATGATGCAGTGGTGAAATATGAGGGTAAGCCACAACTTTTGAACTACTCGCTCCGAGGGAATTCAAAAATTTTGGGTTGGAAATGAATCCGTAATGCGATCCACCGGCGCTGAAGATCCCATCTTGTAAGCATAAAACCGGGTGTGACGGTAGCAACGTTTTTTAATTGTTGTAAATTCTAAAGTGCCAACACTCCATTCCAATCATTTGATGCCAGTCAAAGTAAAAGAATGGTGAGAAGTGTTGGAAAATCCGGAGACCAATCGCAATCACTCAGTGCGCAATGTATCAACTGGATTTCTGACGCCCGCTTTGACCGCAGTGCTTCCGATTGTGAGGAGGGCCAGTAAAAGGGCCAGCGCACTTGCTAAAGCAAATATCCACCATGCCAGGTCAATTCTATAAGCAAAGCGCTGAAGCCAGGCGTTTGCGGCAAGCCATGCCAACGGTACCGCTATAAGAATGGAGACAACGATGAGTTTAACGAAGCCTCGTGAGAAAAGTAAGAAAATCTGAGCTGTCGTTGCACCCAGCACCTTTCGGATGCCCATTTCCCTGGTTCGCTGCTCTGCGGCATAAACGGCAAGGCCAAAAAGCCCGAGGCATGAGATAAAAATCGATAGACTGCCGAAGACACTGGAGAGTTTACTGATGATTTGTTCACTTTGGTATAGTCGCTGAAAAGCGTCGTCGAGAAAAGAATAAGTGAAGGCATATCCAGGGTTATAAGTACTATAGGCCTTACGAAGGCTATTGATTCCTTCTTCAGTTTGCCCCGGTTTTGTTCGTACGAGGATCGTTCCGAAGTTCAGGCTTTCTTTGAAATCAATGACAATAGGTGTTAGGCTGTGGTGCAGCGACTGCCCGTTAAAGTCATTCACAATCCCGATGATGGGTCCTTTTTTATTAAACACCGTGATCGTTGCTCCCAAAGGGTCTTTCAGTCCCATTTCCCTAATACCCGACTCACTCACGATAAAGCCTGTGGTGTCGGCGGGAAATTCGTCTGAATAATCCCTGCCCTCAATAATCTTCAGACCGAGGAGCTTAACATAGTCGTATCCCACGGAAGTAGGAATGAAATTTACACTTTGGTCGGGGTGCTTGCCTTCCCAGTCGACAAATGGACCGTTAAGCCCCATTGTATGTGGTGTCTGAGAACTCCTGTCCACGTAAGCGACACCGGGTAATCGCATTGCCTCCCGTTTAAATGCTTTATAGTTTTTGATCAGCGCTCCTTCGAGGCGTAAATAGATAACGTTTTCCCGGTTATAGCCGATGTCTTTGTTTTTGATGTATGATGTCTGAAAACCTACAACCATCGTCAGTATGATCAGAAGGATGGAAAGGGCAAACTGAAAAACAACCATTCCTTTGCCGAAGCCTGTCGTGCGCGAACTGAATATCACCTTGCCCTTGAGTGCTCTCGCAGGCTTGAACGCCGACAACAAAAGTGCGGGATAACTGCCGGCAACAATACCAACGATGGTCAGGGTGAGCACGACGTTACCAATAAACTTAAGTTCACGCCACGGGAGTATGATTTGTTTTTCTGTTAATTGGTTGAATGCCGGTAAAATGAGGTAAACGGTAATCAGCGCAACAACGATGGAGAATGCTGCCAGTATGAATGTTTCACCCATGAACTGTAGGATAAGGTTACCACGACTTGCGCCAGCGACTTTCCGAACACCGACTTCCCTTGCGCGCTTCAGCGAAGTTGCCGCCGAAAGGTTCATAAAATTGATGCAGGCAATGATCAAGATAACAAGGGCGGCGATAGCCATAGAGTTGACGTATGTGATACGACCACCTGTTGGTCGGCCATTCTCGAAATTTCCATACAGGTATTGATCCCCGAAGTGCTGCAGGCCCAGTTCAATTTTGACATTGCTTTCTTTCTTAATATTTAAACGCTCGTCCAGATAGCCAACCAATTTTTTCTCAAGGAGCGCAGGATCGGAACCGTCTTTCAGTTGAACGTAGGTGTATGTTCCGAAGTGGCCCCAGCTCTTTTTGAAATCATCGTGTTCAACCCAGTAGTCCCAATTGACGAGGTAATCGAATTGATCTGAGGCGGTTGAAGGTAAATCTTCGAACACAGCCGTGACCGCAACGTCCCGGCTTATATTTTCGCTACCGAATTTCAGTGTTGAGCCAAAGGCACGCTCCACATCGCCAAAAAAAAGGTTGGCCATCTTCCGTGATATAGCGATGCCGTTGGGATCATTCAGTGCATTTGCTGCCGTGCCCGCCAGCAACGGATAGGAAAACATGTTGAAAAAATCCTCACCTGCCCGGCTCCCCCGCATTTTGTAAACTTTATCGTCCAGTTGAAATGATTCATATGTATCCCCCTGTTGACTTAGACGAAGAACCTTTGCATATCCTGAAGCATACTCGATTTCCGGAAAGTCATTTTTTAGCGTTTCCGGAAGCAACGCTGGTGAGTTGTAACCGGCACTTGTCTGGTCTCCGAAGTGTTGGCGCATGTAAACACGATACAGCCTGTCGCCTTTGCTGTGAAAGTTATCCACCCGTCGCTCGTCTTCCACCCACAAGTAAATAATGAGAGCGGATGCGAGTCCCAACACCAGACCGCAAATGTTGATTGCCGAAATTGTTTTGCTGCGCAGTAAGCGTCGGAATACGAATGTGACGTAGTTCATAATCATGATCCCGGAATTGTGTTTGATGGATATTTTTTTGAAGGCATAGGGTCGGAGGAACCTAATCGCATGAAGGATATAGAGGAATTTCGCTTTCCTTATCCCGTACCTGCACGTCCATTTTTCGTAGAGTTCAAGCAGATCACCTTGCATTTCTTCTACAAGAGTAGACGAACAAAAAAATTCTAAAATTCTGTCTGGCCACTTGGGGGGCAAATTATTTTTAGTGCCTTTTTGGGTCATGTCGTTTTAGGGTTTACCACGTTGTGAGGAACCTGATTCCAAAGTTGTTCCCTCAGCTCCCGAATGGCGTGTAGGGCCCTGGTGCCTAAAGGAGTGATACTAAAGAAACGTTTACGTCGGCCGCCTCTTTCTGCCGAAGCGCCGCCCATGAACGATTTAACGTAGCCCTTTTTCTGTAGCCGGTGAAGCGTGGCGTGAATAGCGCTTATGCTAAGGTCTCTACCGGTTTGAAGTTCGATGGCTTCTTTGATAGACACGCCATATGCGTTGTCACCGAGTGTGGCGACGATCAAAAGAACAATCTCCTCAAATTCCCCTAGCTGAGTCTTTCGCATACTGACGATTCATGGTATTACATTCTATTTGAGAGAACAAATACTATGCCATGGGAACGGGTGACGATTTGAAGGGCGTATTGAGAGAATTTCTGGTGGTGGCTATTCGCATGCGGACAAAAGTGGCCGGAACTGAGACATACTTGGGGGCTCTTAAATGCATTGAGTTATTGATGTTTTATATATGGCATTTGAAAACAAGTCATCTATGCTCGCTTAAGCCCGATGAAAATTCTCCATAAGCAGGTCTGTTGGTGTTTACGCTCGTTATTTTCTATATCTTTTTTTATTTTGAACCTCCATCGGGGCGTAGCGCAGCCCGGTAGCGCGCCACGTTCGGGACGTGGAGGTCGTAGGTTCGAATCCTGTCGCCCCGACTTCACTCGCCATAGCTTCAGCGACGGCGGGCCTTTTCGTTTAAAGTCACTTTTTAAGTGTAAGAAAGTTTCTGGCTCGATTCAGTCGGAAAATCATTGAAAAACGAGTGCGTAGCATCCGAACATAACTGTAAAGGTGAAGGAGTACGGGCCTAAATCCGCCAGATTTTAACAAAGTCAGGCGACGATGGTTTTTGAAACCGTTACACCTGAAGTTCTCTTCCGATCCCCTTAATTACCTGATCAATCTCAATCGTCTGCTCTTCAATTTTTTGACATAAGAATTCCAGACTGAGCGAACTGTCTATTTTTGTTAGCTGAATTAGTCCCAGTAACCGCGCCACCGGACCACGTAAATGGTGGGCATTGGTATAGGCATATCGGATCAGCTGTTCATTTTGCCGCGTAACTTCTTTCGTGCGTGCCTCCACGATGGTTTCAAGGTGGTTGTTGAGTTGGTATAAGTTCTCCTGCGTCTGAATCAGTTCTTCGTTTTGTGTTTCGATTTCGTGAGTCTTTTCGATCAATTCATGGTTTGCTCCCAGCAAAAGTGAAATGACTTCATCATAACGTTTTTTTAATTGCCATGAGGAATAAGCGATAACGTAGTACAAAATACCATAGGTTACTCCCGCAATGACGATATCACTGTAATCGGGCTTCCCATACCTGGCGGGATGAATAGCGAGCCAGGAAAAAACAATCACCATGCCCAACAGCGTAATACCATGAACTGCATAAAGTAGTCTTCCCTTTACCAGTACCGAATAGCCAAAACCTACAATCATGACGACGGCCATGGATGATGTTGTGATGTTGTCAGATTCTATACTTTGATAAAACATGGCCGCCGTTATCGTAAATCCAATCCACAGCACCGCGAATCTGAAATATTTTAGATGGTGCATATAAAATGCAGTAGTGATCGCAAACAGCACCGTTGAATTGACAATTACGGATCGCAGAACTAAAAATCGCGCGAAGTAGAGGTCAGCAGCCATCACGATAAGAATACTGGCCAGACAGATTTTTAAAAGTGATTCTAAAAAAAACTCCTCAATAGGTTTCTTGGTATTATTCATCGGGAAAAGGTGATAAGGGTATCAAAAGCAATGGCCATCAGCGCTAAAGTCAGAAAAGTATTGCGATTTCGTCGCAGATGCATATACACTACCCGTGATGGCGGGTGGCGAACTGCTACAATTGCAACTCCGGTTTACGTATCTGACAAGCAAAACGCTTTTGGGAAATCCCCCAAACAGGGGACAAAAAATTCATCTTTTTACAGGATTGATCACCATTGATTGAGAATGCAACTTTGATCTGTCGATTCAGGAGGAACACATGTGTAGCCGTCTGAAAATCGGTAGGCGACCAAATAAATTACCCTCACCTAAAAAATTAAATTTTATGAAAAAGAATCTGAATTTTCCGGTATTATCAGCAATATGTTTCATCGCCGTGTTGGCACTTGGATGCGGTGGAGATGATAACCCTACACCGGCTTCCTGTGAAGACGGCATCAACGACTATGAGGCTGCTTTAAATGCCTACATAGCGGATATCACCAGTGTCAGCAAGTGCAATGCAGTTAAAGCTGCGCTTAACGATTTGGCTTCCTGTCCGGGGCTAACGGCAGGGCAGAAAAAAGAGTATCAGGACGAAGTAGCTGCGATTGATTGCGACTGATGCTGTATCAGGAAATGAAAAAGGTTCCAACATATTGGCTTTAATCTTACGTTGGTAATCAGGTTTGAGTTGTCTGGTATTGATTGTAAAGTTTGGGTTAGGTAGCCGTTTGGACTAGCCGGTGGTTATCATCGGTTAGTCTTTAACGGTTCCAGCAGATATTCCAGGCCATTCAGTTTTATTTCGTAAAGCGTTGCTAATAACATCCCAAGTTTCCCCTCCGGGAAACCTTTTTTGGCAAACCATTCCAGATAGCTTACTGGCAACTTTGCGAGCACCGTACCTTTATATTTCCCAAAGGGCATTTTCATCGTGACTAGCGTTATCAATAAATTTCCGTCAGGCGATGGCGTAGAGGCGTTTTTCATTTCGTATACACTTCGACGCAATCTACATACTCTCCGAGACAACCTTTCTAATAAACCTGAACTTCCAGATATTGATCCGGGGAGCCCTGGAGTAGTTCCATAATGGTATCAGGATAGATGAGAAAATGGCATAGGCAAAGATTGCTTGAGGTTAAAGGGCCATCCACGAGTGGGTGGCTTTTTTTATTTCCTTAAATCTTCAAATCTTGTTGTAACCTTCGGGGCCCCTCCCGGTAACTAACACGAAAATTGACAAAAAGCACTGACCTGATGACTGACGAAATGATCATGGAGGCCGTAAAACACGGTGACCTTCAGCAGGCATCATTGCTCTTTGAGCGGTATAACAAGCGCATTTTCAATTTTCTGGCGCGTATGACGCAGGACCGGGCATTGGCAGAAGACCTGACCCAAAATGTGTTTCTGAGGATCATTAAATACAGGAACAGTTACCGGGACGGCGCTAGGTTTCAGTCGTGGATTTACCAGGTAGCCCGGAACGTTTTTTCCGATCACTACCAGGCGAATAAAAACAAGTTCTCGGATTTTGTAGATGTTGAAAAAGTAAGTGACCATATGCCTGACTCGGATGAAAATGAACGGTGGGATGAACGTGAGAGATTGCTTCATCAGTCCATGGCAAAACTGGGAGCGGAGCAACGCGAGCTATTGATTCTAACGCGTTTTCAACAAATGAAGTACGAGGAAGTTGCCCTGATTTTGGATACGAGCGTGGCAAATATTAAAGTAAAAGTCCACCGCGCCATCGCTAAACTGAGAGAGCACTATTTCGAGCTTGAAAAGATTTGATCCAGGCGATAGACAGATAACGAATAACGGATAT
>Ga0315910_10001862_pt1 | contig 19045 bp, 20 predicted proteins | sample EdamamesoilMG_FD_204470 | JGI IMG/M metagenome (GOLD analysis project Ga0315910, IMG submission 204470) | Garden soil microbial communities collected in Santa Monica, California, United States - Edamame soil | ecosystem: Environmental > Terrestrial > Soil > Garden | place: USA: California...
GATGAGCGTCGGCCCGAGCCTGCGTCGCGGCATCGACTTTTTGGTCAACGGCGAACGCCACCATCAGGATAAGCCCGTGCACGTTGGGGAGCTTCAGGTTGACGTTAGCGGTCCGCGCGCTACCTTCTCCCCCATGGACAGCAGCGCGGAAGCCCCTCTGAATCCGGACGTAGTCCAGACCCTGGTTGGCAACCACCGCGAGTTCCTCGCGTTCCTTCAGAGGTGTGTGGGGGATCGAGCGCTGGCCGAAGATATCTTGCAAGAGGCCTTCGTTCGCGGCCTCGACAAGCTCGGTACGCTCGAGAAGGACGAAGCGGCGACGGCCTGGTTCTACCGCATCTTGCGCAACGCCGTGATCGACCACCATCGCCGGCGCGCGTCGGCCGACAAGAGGCTCGACGCCTTCGCGGCGGAGCTCGAACGGCATGTCGAGCCCCAAGGCGAAGTGCGCGGCGCCGTGTGCCGCTGCGTGGGCGAGCTCGCCAGCACGCTCAAGCCAGAATACGCCGAGGCGCTGCGCCGCGTAGAGATCGATGGGATCGCGGTGAAGGGCTACGCCGCCGAGGTCGGTGTCACGAGCAACAACGCCGCCGTGCGCGTGTTTCGCGCGCGCGAGGCGCTCAAGAAGGTGGCCCGCTCGTGCGGTACCTGTGCTGATCATGGCTGCCTCGACTGCACGTGCGACAAGTCCGCGGGTCATTGCCACTAGGGTGTTAGCCTGCAGCAGCCTGTCCGGTTGCCTCAGAAGCTCGAGCCGTCACGCGTGAGAAACTCGAGTTCGGCCGGCGTGGAGTGCCGCCCCAGGATCACGTTACGGTGGGGGAAGCGCCCGAACGTCTCGATCACGTCTCGATGCTTGCGTGCGTAGTCGAGCGCGAACGTGAAGAAACCCGCGTTCTCTGGACTGCGCGTAGCCGCAAGCGCGGCCAAGTCTTCGAACTTTGCGACCATGGCTTGCTGCAGCGTTAGATTCTCTGCGTGCATCAACGGCACGTAGAGAAACATCCGCTGAACCAGCGACAGCTCTTTGTTTTCGTAAGCTCTGAGGGTGACGGCGGTGACGCCGAGCGCAAGCGCGTCGTACTCGTACATGCGCGCCGTATCGCGGTACATGTTCCGTGGGAACTGATCGAGCAACAGCACGAGCGCGAGCAGCCCGTCAGGCGCGCTTTGCCAGGCTGCTACCTCTCGATCCCAGAGGCGGCCGTCGCGAGCGGCCGCTAGCAGAGCAGGCTCGAAGCGCGCGCGCATCTCGTCGTCGATCGCGCGCTGCTTGCCGTACCACCGCGAAAAGCACGTGCGGAACGGTTCGACCTGCCGATCGAGAAGGGACGTGTCGTCGAGTGACGAGAACCAATAGTCGAGAATGGCACTGGAAATCTCTGCGCGGGACGTGGACATGACAACTCCTGGGATTGCGACCGAGCGAAGCAGCTCACTCCAGAAGACGGCTTTGGACGTCGATGGACGCAGGAAATCGACGCGACCAGTGGTTTCCCGGCTAGACTAACTTCTCGCCGACCTCGTCCGCGGCGAAACGCAGCCCTGAAGCGCTGGCCTTGACCTTCAGCGCGGCCACGTCGTGGCCAGCTCGCTGCTCTGCGAGGAGGCGTTCGGGCATGCGCGAAAACTCGTCGAGCACCGACGCGGCATGCGCCGGCGCGCGTGTCTCCCACACGAGTTCGTTGCCCTCCATGGTCAGTCGGTACTGAAAGAAGCGGCAACAGTCATGCTCGGCGGCAATGAGTTGCTCGAGCAGCGCCTGTAGGCCGGGCTCGCGTCGGAAGCGCCAGCGAAACCCGCCCTCGAAGCGTTCCGTGGTGATGAGCTCGCAGAAGGCGGCGCGGTAGCTGTCGATGCCGCGCTGGATGGTGGGCTTGTCTTGGAGCGGCGCCGTGCAGACCACAGGTTCGTCGTCGGGCGGTTCGGGTGATTCGAATAGTCGCGTCGGACCTGCCGCGGGCGCGCAGCCGCACCCGCTCGCTTCGGGCGTCTTGCGTTTCTGAACCATCGCCATCACCCCAAGGGCGCCGGCAAACACGAGTCCACCAACGACGAGCTCTGCGCCAGGCTTGAGAAACGCGGCCACCGAGGTCAGCGCGCCCCCTCCTGCAGCCACCGCCAACAGCGGAAGGGAGCAGCTGACGGCGCACCCGACGAAAGCGGCTCCGCCGGCCCACGCCAGTCTCTGTCGCGACCAAAATCCATCGTTCTTTCGATATGTTGCAGTTATTTCCATTGAGTGGCTCCAGGTCAGCATCAGAGGGCTGACCTCGCGACTAGCCGCGCCGAGAGCGCTCGTGACGAAAAATCGACGTGCACCGCGTCACGCTCCCTCGCGAGCGGTCTAGTGCTACGAGGCATTCCGACGCTAGATGAACACGGCCGAACGCAAGGCCATCCACGACGCCATGGTTCGACTTTCGGACGGCGATCGCTCTCAGGTTCGCGCGCTGCTCGATGCGCTCTGGCCCATCTTGCTGGCCTTCGCCCGGCGTGGCGTTGGGCAAGAACAAGAGGCCGAAGACGTGGCACAAGAGACCTTCCTTCGCATCTGTTCGCGCATTTCCGACTTCGATCGCTCGCGGGACGGTTTGTCGTGGGCGTTCGGCATCGCCAAGTACGAGGTCTTGACGCAACGCCGGCGCCTGCGGCGGCAGAGCCAGATCCTCGACGCTCCGGAGATCGCGCTGGCCGAAGACCCCGCACGATCGCAGGAGGCGGACCTCATCGCGCACGAGCTCGAGCTCGCCCTCGAGGGTGTGCTCGGAAAGCTCGAGCCCAGCGATCGCGCGGCCCTTGGCTTGGAAGGCGTCGAGCCACGAGAGGCTCCGGCCTCGGCAGCGGCGCGCAAGCGGCGTCAGCGCGCCCTCGAGCGCCTGCGCTCGCTTTGGAGGAGGCTCTATGGTGAATCTTGACGAGTTGTCTCTGCGCGGCCTGCGCGCTTACGAAGTCGGCCGCCTGCGTGTGGCGCTGCGAGTGGGCTTGGTGCTCGTTCCCGCCGTGCTCGTGTGCGCCTTCGAAGCCCGCACGCGCGAAGCCTGCATCTGCGTTGGCGTGCTGCTTTTGGGGGTCAGCGTTTGGCTGCGCTGGCGCGATCGTGACGGATTCGACGCCGTGTCGGCGGGGCTCTGGGCTGGCGGCATCCCCTACGCCCTGGGGCTCGTGCTCGCCCGGCTCGGTGTGCACTGCGGCTCGGAAGAGTTGGCTGCCTACTGCTGGGGCTTCTCTGGGTTGTTCGGTCTGGTCGCTGGTGTCATCATCGCGGCGCGTGAAACTCGCCAGCGCCCCCGAGTCACGGGAATCGCAACTGCAGCAGCTATCTCCATCCTGGCAGGGACTCTGGGCTGTCTGCGCCTCGGTCTCGCGAGTGTGCTCGCCGTGGTCTTGGGCACGGTCGTTGGGGCGGTCATTCGACGCGAACGAGGCGGCGGCGCGAACGCGTAAGCGCTCGCGGGCGCTGGCAGCTGGGCTCATGCTGGCAGCTCTGTTTTCGTTCCCAAGCTGTCTCCAGCGCACTTGCACCGAAGCTGGCTGCACGTCGGGAATTTCGGTGAAGATCGTGGGGCAGTTTGCGGAAAGCCCAAGGGCGGCGCGAGCGTGTCTAGATCGGGTGTGCGCGGTCGTGCCATGGCCTATGCGCGGTTCGGCGTGCGAAGAGGTCGAGCGCGACTGGCGGTTGTCGGTGTGCTTGCAAGACGATGGGGCCATGATCACCCTGGCGTTTGCCGAGGGGGCTCGCGTGAGTGATGGTGTCGAGTTCGAGCTGCTCGTCGAAACCGCCGAGGGTGAGGCACTTTTGCATGAGACGGAAAGCGTCAGGTTCAGCGACAGCTACCCCAACGGCAAGCACTGTCCGGGTCACTGCCAGTACGCCAATTATCGATATTGACGTGCACACGTTCGCGAGCCTGTGCATTGGCGCGCAATGATTGGCACAAAGCGCTGAGCCGGCCGTCCTTTCTCGAGCTTTGGTACAGATGTGAGCGAGATGTTGGCTCCCCGGAGCACCAAAACCCGCTATCGTTGCCGAGTTGGCGATGGCCTCTAGCTGGCCGTCCAAGGAGATAAAGCGATGCAGCACTCGATGCGACGTTCCATGCAACGTTCAATGCGATGGGCGACGAGCCTACTCCTCGTCGTGGCTCTGACTGCCTGCGGTAGCGAGGATGAAGAAGAGGAAGAGAACCTGCCCGAGGTGGACTGCTCCGGGACGGTCCCGACCTTCGACGAGGTGACGGCGTTCAGCGAGGTCTGCACCAACTGTCACAGCACGAGCCTGAGTGGCGCCGATCGCCATGGCGCGCCAGCGGCCATCAACTGGGACGACTACGACACCGCCAAGGCCAACGCCGAGCATGGCGCCGAAGAGGTGTTCGAAGGCGAAATGCCGCCCGAGGGATCGGGTGAGACGCTGACCGAGGCCCAGAAAGAAGAGCTCTACCTGTGGGCGCTCTGCGACACGCCCGAGTAGCCTGAGCTCTATAACCGGTACTCGGTCGTCGTTTCTCGCAGCGTCTCGGAAAGGGCACGAATGTCGCTGGCGGCCCGCTCGAGGTTGCCGGCCCCCGCGGCGTTCTCCTTACCGGCCAGGGCCAGGGCTCCGACGGCCTGAGAGATCTGCTGGATGCCCGACGCCTGCTGTGAAGCCGTTCCGGCGATCTGGCGTACGCGATCGGCGCTATCCTCCAGGGTCTTGGCGAGATCCATGATGGTTTCCCTGACCGACTTGATGGCGCTCATGCCGTCCTTCGCACGTTTGGTACCTTCTTCGGTGGACATCACGGCGGTTTGAGTGGCCTTCTGAATATCGCCGAGGATGCCGCGGATCTGTTGCGTGGCGCGCTTGCTCTGTTCGGCGAGCGTGCGGACTTCCGCGGCCACGACCGCGAAGCCTCGACCCTGTTCTCCGGCCTTGGCTGCTTCGATGCCGGCGTTGACCGCGAGCAGGTTCGATTGCTCCGAGAGGTCGTTCACGGTTTCGACGATTTCGCCGATCTGCTTGTTCTGCTCGGACAACTGCAGGATGCGTTCGGCGATCTCACGCACGCGTTCTTCGATGGAGGTCATGATCACGTTGGCGCGATCGACCGCCTTGAGGCCGTCGACGCTCGAGGCCACCACGCGCTCGGCGGAGGTAACGACCTCTTGCGCGTTCTTGGCGGCCGTCTGGCTCGTGGCTTGGATCTCGTCCATGGTGGTGCTCACCTCGGTGACGGTCACGGACTGTTGAGCCGCGGCCGCCGCCGTTTCCTTGGCTGTCCCGGCGATTTCAGCGGTGCTGGTCGACAGCCGAGTGATACCGGTTTTCAGCTGGCCTACCAGCACCTGGAGCCGCCCGGCCATGCGCTGGAACGATCGCTGGAGGTTCGCGACCTCGTTCTTGCCCTCGGCGTTGACGTCGACGCTGCCGGCAGTGAGATCTCCCTTCGCCATACGCTCGGCCAGCTCCGAAAGCTGGACGATGGGGCGGGTAATGGCGCGCGCCATCAGGATGCCGCCAAGAAGTGCCGCGGCGAGGCCGAACAGCATCGCGACTATCATGCTGAGCTCGGCGCGTTGGCTGGTCATCCGCAGATCGGAGACGCCTTGGGTCATATCGCGGTGCACGAGATCTTCCCCGCGGTCCGCCATCGCGACCAAGTCGTCGAAGGCTTTGTCGAATTCGATGTCTGCTTGGCTGCCGACGCCGACGCTAGAGCCGCCAGCCTTCATCGCGATGCGCTTCTGTGCCAGGCGCTTGAAGTTCTGGATCAGCTCCCTGACGCGCGCGAAACGTTCGCGGACTTCTGGGTTTTTCGCGGCGATGAATTTCTGATCCGCTCGGATACCGCCGTTGAGCACGGCGTCGCAGTACCAGATCGCTTGGTCCAGGTAAGCGTAGACCTGAGCCACGTCTTCACCCGCGTCACCGCCCATGATCTCCTCGAACTTGAGGTGGGCCTCCGCCGAAAGCAGCTTGACCTCCATGGCAGCGTCAGTGAGCGGAGCCTGCTCTTCGCCGACGCGAATGCCTACTTCGCCTACCGAGCTCACGTAGTAGATTCCCGAGAGACCGGTAGCGCAGACCAGCGCAGCCATGACCAGGTATGACACGACGAGGCGTGCACCGATGTTGAGGTTTTGGAGCATTACTTCGATCCTTCCCTGACCCCGCTCTGCGGGTCCTACAGTTTCAGTGAGAGGCCCACGAACGCCGAATAGTCTTCAGCAGCCTCAGTCAAGCCCACGGCCACACCCGCGTCCGGTTGCAGCCAACCGTCGACGTCGTAGGTCAAACCAAATGCAGCCGAGAGCGCATACGTCGCTCCCGGCTCCGCGGAGTACACGCCGAACTCCTCGACGAATGCGCCGAGCGGGCCCACCAGCGAGTGACCGATGGCAGCGCTTTGCAAGAGCTCGAAGTGGTAGTCAGCGTCGGCCTCGTTCGCCATCCAATCAGCTTCGAGCATCAGCCCGGATTCGAAGTCCCAGGGTAAGTCGAAGCCAAAGGGCACCACGAGTCCGCCCTCGACCTTCTCGTTGCCGCGCGATCCGGAGGTGGGAAACTTGGTCCAGGGCATCAGCGCCAGCGCAGGGCCCGCGTCGTTGCCGAACAGGTTCAGTTTGGTGCGCAGCGTGATGTCGCCGAAACCCCAATCTGAGCTCTCGGGGCCTTCGAGGCCAACCAGGCTTTCGACGACCACCTGCACGTCCCAGAAGTCGGCGAGCCCCAGCTTGAGGTTCGTGTGTGCGAAGCCATAGCTCGTGACGTCAGCGTCGCGCGTGACGCGCGCCGCGTCTGCTTCCATCTGAAAGTGCCCGGCGTCCACGGTGTTAGGGCTCTCGGTGACGTCAGGCCGGTCAGTGCTGAGGGGCCGCAGCGTTTCGACGGCAGGCGGCGCATCCGCGGCACGCGCTCTGCTGCACAGTAATGCGAGAGCGAGCATGGGTAAGCGGAGTTTTCTCATGTTGGTTTGGGCTCGAGGGTTGCGCGGGTGGCGGCGACGAAGCGCGTTGCCGCTACGGCGACTTCTTCGGGTCCGAGCTCGAGGCTCGCGCCCCCATGTTTGAGCCCGGCTGCCGGCATGCCTGGCACGACGCAGCTCGCGAGGCTCTGCACCACGGTCGTGGCTCCGGCGTCGGCAAGCAGGCGCAGTCCTTTGGCTCCGTCTTCGCCCATGCCCGTGAGCAATGCGCCGAAAGTCTGCCGCGGACACACGCGTGCGAGGCTCTCGAACAGCTCGTCGATCGAGGGCAGCTGGAAGTTCCTGGGAGCGCCAGCTCTGGGAACCAGCATGCCGTTGGCCTCGAGTTGGAGGTGCGTGCGCCCCGCCGCGACGTAGACGACGCCGGCTTCGGGTCTAACCGGCTCTTCCACGAGCACCACGGAGTGGCCCCCAGTCCCGAGCCACTCAGCGAAACTGGGGATGTGCGCCGCCTCCATGTGCTGCACGATGACTACCGGAGCGTTCAGCGGTTTGGGAATTGCCCCGAGGATGCGAGCGAGCACCGCGGGGCCCCCGGTCGACGCCCCCAGTGCCACGAGCGCTGGCGTTGAGCTCGGAGTCGATCGAGGAATCGGCGGAGCGCTGCTCGGCACGGGGGTGCGCGTGGTGCCGACCAGCCCCACCTTCGCCAGCGCGCGGAGCGCTGCGAGGAACCGGCGTTGCTCGTGCTCCGAGGTGGCATCCGGCTTGCGCAGTACGTCGAGCGCTCCTACCGTCAGCGCGCGCATGGACAAACCTGCCCGAGCGGGGTCGAGCCCCGTCACGAGCACCACGCGTGCCGGCACTCGTTCCAAGATGGAGCGAGCCGCTTCGACTCCGTCTTGGCCGTCCAGGTAGACATCCATCGTGACTAGGTCGGGGCGAGTGGCTTGCACGAGTTCGATGGCCTTGGCGCTGGTGCGAGCTTCACCGACGATGTCGAAAACCCCACTGCGCTCGAGGATCTGACGCAGCGCGAAGAGCGCGCTCGCCGAGTCATCGACCAGTACCACGCGCGTTCTCATAACAGTCGGCTCACTGTTTTAAGCAAGATTTCCTGATCGAACTGGCCTTTGATGATGTACTCGTCAGCCCCGACGCGCGCGCCTTCGGCGACGTCTTCCGGCCGATCGAGGCTGGTGACGAGAATGATGGGCAGCTTCGAGAGGCGCGCATGGGTGCGAACTCGGCGCGTCAGCTCGAAGCCATCCATTCTGGGCATTTGTACGTCGCTCACGAGCAAGTCGAAGCTCTGGTGCTCGAGCGCTTCGAGAGCGTATTCGCCATCCTCCACCACCTGCACTTCGTAGCCGGCGCTCACTAGAATGTTGCGCTCTAGCGTTCGGCTCGTGAGCGAGTCGTCCGCCACCAGGATGCGCGTTCGCTGCTGCTTCGTCGCAAGTTTCACGCGGTGGTCGCGGGCGGTCGTGTTTTGGGCGCGGAATAGATGCGTCGGGTCGACGACCAGGGCCAGCGTCGCGTCGCCTTGATGCGTGGCGCCGATCACCCCCTGCGCGCGCCGAATGTTCCAGGGCAGTCGTTTGATGACGAAGTTGGTATCCCCCTGCACCTCGTCCACGACGAGGCCCAGGCGTTGCAGACCTTCGGCGACCACGAGCACCTGCAGGAAGTCCGGGTCGTCGCTGCGTTCGAGCCCCATGGCGCTCGAGAGCCAGCGCAGCCGCAGCGGGTCCCCTTCCGGAGTGCGCACCACCGTGACGCCTTCGGCGCTGCCGAGCTGACTCGCGCCGATGCGCAACGTGCGCTCGATCTGGGCACTCGGCAGCACGAACGTCGCGCCGCCGGCGCGCACCGCCAGGCCGCGCAGCGAGACCACGCTGGCAGGAACGGACAAGGTGAACGAGGCCCCGGTACCAGTCTGGCCCAGCGTCGCGTAGACCTGACCACCCAATTCGGCGACGCGAGCCCGCACCACGTCGAGCCCCACGCCCCGCCCGCTGACGGTGGTAACCTTCGTCGCCGTCGAGAAGCCGGGTGCGAACAGCGTTGCATCGAGCAGGCGGGTCGGGTCTTGGGCTTCATCCGCCGCCAAGAACCCTTGCTCGAGAGCGCGAGCCCGCACCTTCTCGAGGTCGATGCCAGCGCCGTCGTCGCTCACTTCGATTTCGACGTTCACGCCCTTGAGACGTGCGCTGACGCAGACCTCGCCGCGCGCGGGCTTCTGGCGTGCGCTGCGCACCGCCTCGTGTTCGATGCCGTGATCGACGGCATTGCGCAGTAGATGCATCAACGGTTCGCGCAACGCGTCGAGCACCTGACGATCAATCTCGACATCGCCGAAGTCCAGCGAGAGATGAGCAGACTTGCCGAGCTCCCGCGAGGCCTCGGAAACGACGCGTCTGAGCTGAGGCACGATCACCGACAGTGGTTGCATGCGCACGCCGCGCATCGCGCCATCGAAGTCCGCGGTCAGCTGGCCCGCGCGGCGCAGGTCTTGTTCTTCGGCGCGCACGAAGGCGTCGAAATCCTGCATCAAGGGCAAGAGTAGGTGCTTCAGGCGTTGCTCGCGCTTCACGAGCAATGTCAGGCGATCGGCGAAGTCGCGGAGCGCGGCGCGCTGGCGTCGTTGACGCCCGTGCTGGGCGAGGTACTCGCTGCCGAGATCCATCAGGCGATCGAGTCGCGTGGCGTCGATGCGCAGTGCCTTTGGTCCGGGCGCGGCGGCAGCGCTCTCGACGGCAGGGCCAAGCGTCGAAGGCCCGATGCTCGAGCCATTCGCGGCGCGCTCGCTCTTGAGCGGCTGCGCTCCTGTGACACCCGACTCGCCGAGTCCGGCAATGCGCTCGAACACAGCGTTCAAGTCAGGGTGAGCTCCGCCGGCTTCGACCGCCTTCAGGCAGGTGCTGAGGGCTTGCTCGATGGCATCGACGAACTCTTCGGAAGGCGATTCCCCGGACTCGCGTAGCTCCGCAAGGCGGTCTTCGACCGCGTGCGCGAGTCGCTCGGGTCCTGGAAAGCCCGCCAGGCGCAAGGCTCCCTTGACGTTGTGGAAGATGCGGAATGCGGTCCGCACGTACTCCGAAGCGCCGGTGCTGCCCGCGATGAGGCTTTCGCTGAGCTCGAGCAGAGCGTCGAGGGCTTCGCCGGTTTCGGCGTGGACCACGCGCACGAGATCGGGATCTTGCGGCATCATTCGATGACCAACTCCGGCAAGCCGAGCAGCGCGGGAACGTCCACGATGACGACCAAGTCTGGGGTGAGACCCAGCGCTGCCCTGCGTTCGGTGTGACCAGCCGCGTTGCCTTGCAGGGCAGAGGGCGAGACGTTGCGACAGGTGAGCACCACGTCGACGCTGAACCCGATGGCGCCCTCGGGTGCTTCCACGACCACCAGGTGCCTCGGGTTGCTCGTGCCCTTCACCTGGCTGAGCTTCGCCATGTCGAAGACGCTGAGGAGCGTACCGCGTACCTGAGCAATCCCGATCAGACACTCGGGCGCGAAGGGCAATGCGGTAACCGTCGGCATCGGCACGATTTCACGCAACAAATGCACCGGGAACCCGAACGATTCGCTGCCCACGGTGCAGACAGCAACCTCGATCTCGTCCGCTGCCCGCAGCGTAGCGCTGGGCACCCGAGCCAAGATCCGAGCGCGTTCCAAAAGGACGCGCCGTGCACGTTCGCCCGCGTTGGTCACTTCCATTGGGTCCCCAGAAATGTGGCGCTCTGCAGTAGCTCGCGCGCCGTAGTAGAACCATCGGCCAGCGTTTCATCGGGTGGGCGCCCGGCGAGCGCTTCGATGACGTTCTCGAGTTGCCGGGTCGCTCTGACGGGCTCGCGATTTTCGTACAGGGCCAGCGCGTAGAAGTAGCGCGACACCACGTCCGTGGCATCCAGGAACACCGCTTGCCTCAGCGCCGACACGGCCTCCGCGGTCTCGTCTCGCTCGAGGTGAGCGAGACCGAGCAGGCGCTGCGCCGTTGAGTCCAAGGGGGCGTCGTGCGCCAGCGTCTGCACGACTTCGACGGCGCGGGCCGCGGGTGGCTCAGAGGCTTTGCTCGTGCCCAGGGGCTCACGCGGCTCGCTGGGCTCTCCAAAGAACGACGCGAGCACGCGGGGGGGGACCGGCCGAGCTGCGGCTGCACGGGGTGGCGCTGCGCCTGTCTCGGAGGGTAAGGCACGCGCGAACACCGGAGCGTGGTCGTAGTGGCCGAGCAACACGAAGGCGCCGCCGATGGGACGTGGATCCGAAGGCCCGAGTCCGAGCAGGCCCCCGGGTTTCAGAATCCGGGCAAACTCGCTGTAGAGGGCTTGAATCGCCGCCTCTTCCATGTAGATGGCGACGTTGCGGAACATCACGACGTCGAGACTCTGGGCAGGCTGATTCGTCGCTCCGGCTTGGCACGACTCGACCCGGAAGCTGACCAGCTCTCGCACGTCATCCTGCGACAGCCTGAGCCGGGCTCCCGAGTCGGCGCTGAAGAAGCGAAAGCACCAGCTCGGTGCTCCGCGGAACGACCACGAGGTGTACACGGCTTGCCGCGCCTTCTCGACCGCCTCTGGGTTCAGATCGCTCGCGAACAGCTCGACCGACTCAGCTAGATTCGCCTCGAGCCGGCGATGCAACAACATCGCGATCGAATACGGCTCTTCGCCGGTTGCCGAGCCTGCGCACCAGAGGCGAGCGCGGCGCCCGCTCTGTATCCGTACTTGGTGGGCGTGCTCTGCGCAGAACGCTAGCTGGGCCAGGTTGCGGAAGAAATAGCTCTCGGGCACCGTGACGTGACGGGCAATCTCCGACAGCAAGAAACGCCTGTCCTCGGCGTTCAAGCCTTGCGCGCTCGCAGCGCCGGGCGCGTACTTCGCGAGTGCCGCTGCGATCGTCGGGGCCCAGTCCGGCTGCTCTCGAAGCCCCGCGCTGTGCGAGAGCTCCCGCGCTACCTCCGCCACGAGCTTCATGCGCCTTGCTCCTGACCGATGATCAGCGCCAGCTCCGAGTGTCGCAGCAATTCAGGCACTCCCAAGAGCAGGCGCGCTTGGCCGTCGTGCGAGAAGGTGCCAACTACGTAAGATGCATGGGGTGTCTCCAGAAAGGCAGCGCGCTGATCCAAACGCACGCTCTTGATCGCCCCTACTTCACTCACGACCACTCCTGCCGTGCCGTGCTCCGTGGACACGATCACGATAATGTCGCTCAGTCCCAGTCCGGGCGCCTGAGAACCCAGCCTCGAGGCGATGTCGACCACCGGCAGCGTCGCTCCCCGCAGGTTCAGCGTTCCGAGCACCCAGCTCGGCGCCTCGGGCAACGGCGCGAGCTCTGCAGCGGGGACGACTTCGCACACCGCCTCGAGCTCGAACGCAGCATGCAACGCGCCGACTGACACGAACAGAACCTCGACTTCCGCTCCAGGCGGGCGCCCATGCTTGTGGCTCTTGTGCAAGCGGGCTTCGAGCGCCGTCAGTCGCGCTCTGAGCGCATCGACCTCAACTTGCAGTTCGGCTTCGCCTCCCATCGTGATCTCGTCTGTTCCTGCCAGTTGGCCTACGCGGGTACTGGTTCCTGCAAGTGCTCGCGGACGACCGCGCGCAGACGGCTGCCATCCGCCGACTTCTCCAGCGTGCCGACCGCGTTGACTTCGCGCGCGGCTCGCTCCAGCTCCGCCCGCGAGAGCGACGAGTGGATCAAGATCCGCGTGGGGCGCCGCTCCATGCGACGCACGAACTGCGCGAAGGCTGTCCCGGAAAGAGCGGGCATCTCGAGATCGAGCAGGATCAGGTCGGGCTGATTGGAGCGCAGGTACGACGCGAGCTCCGTGAATGCGGTGAGCCGTTCGACGACGTGTTCTTCCGAGCGGAGTTCCCGCTGCACGAAGAAGAAGACGCTTTCGCTGTCATCGACGACCAGAATACGAGCCATGTCTTAGAAATTCCCGTGCACCCACTCGAAGGAGTGCAGTCAACCTGGCGCATGGAACGGATGGGTTTGCAGAGTGCTTAAGCGGCGGCGTGACACTGCTGCAGAATTTGCGGACGTTGCTACAGAGAGTCAGGCGGCGCGCGCTCGGGCCAAATCCACGAACCTCTGACAAAAGCGACGTCGGACGGTACGGCAAGTGCCCAAGACCCCCACGAGGCGCATGTGCGCTCTTGTCGCTGCCGTCGCTCCCGCTCCCCTGACGCTCTACTGACAGAAGATGTCAGGGGGCGGTCAGTAAGGTTCGTGGGTGTCCAAGAGGCGCACCGAACCTGTTCAAAACGGAGTTTAAACCATGAAAAACCTCAAGAATCCGAGCCAGATCTTCCCCCTGTTCGTCACCGACAAGCTCGCGGAAACGAGGGCGTTCTACCTTGCCGCGGGGTTCAAGATCCGCCTCGAGAAGCCCGAATACCTTCAGGTCTACTACGACGGGGGGCTCGATCTCTGCTTCATGAGGCCGCACGCCGCGAACGACGGCACCGAGTTCCCGGCCTTCGGTGGGAAGGGCGTCATGGTAAGCATCCCGACTCGGAACGCTGACGAGAAGGCCGTGGAGCTGAAGGAGCGGCGGCTGCCCATCCTGAGTGACGTCGAGGACAAGCCCTGGGGCTGGCGCAGCTTTTTCGTCGCGGATCCCAACGGCGTGATCTTGGACTTCTTTCACGTCTATAAGGAGATCGACACGCCCGAGCATGAGCAGAGCTGACCGTCTCTTCCAGATCGTCGAACAGCTGCGTCGCCATCGGTTCCTGACGGCGGCGCAGTTGGCAGAGCACTTCGAGGTCTCCCCACGCACCATCTATCGAGACGTGCTCGACCTCAACGCTTCGGGTGTCCCGGTGGTGGGCGAGGCGGGCATTGGCTACCGGCTCGACCCGACTTACAGGCTCCCACCGCTCATGTTCAGCCACGACGAAGTCGAAGCTCTGGTGATCGGCATGCGCATGGTCGAGAGCTGGGGAGACGCAGAGCTCCGGCGCTCTGCGCGCAGCATTCTCGACAAGGTGAACGCCGTGCTGCCCGAAGCGGGCGCGGAGCGGCTCAACAAGTCCGCGCTTTTCAGCTTGTCGTTCGGTGCCGGTAAGCGAGCTTCGCGTCACCTGGGTATCCTGCGCCAGGCTATCAACGCACAGCACAAACTCGCGTTCGCCTATGCGGACGAGCACGGGAACCCCTCGAAGCGCACCGTGCGCCCGCTCGGCTTGTACTTCTGGGGTCAGTCGTGGACGCTCGCGGCGTATTGCGAGCTACGTACGGACTTTCGGAACTTTCGGACCGACCGCATCGATCGGCTACGCTTGACCGAGGACAAGTTCGAACTCGTGCCACCCTGCACCCTGGCAGACTACGTGGCCGCGATGAACCAGCCGCGGCGCCGGCTCTGACGTCAGCGTCGGGCGATCGACACGACGTAGTCGCTCTTGCAGCGCTGCTTGTTCGCCGCATCGAGCACCCACAGTTCGAGGCTGCCTTCGGCGCTCGTGGCATCGTTCGACCAACGCAGAGAGCCTCGCTCGATCGAAGCGAGCGTCGTGCCGCTCGAGTCTTTGGTGGGGCAGCGAATATCGAATTGGGACGAGCACAGGTCGTCGCTCACCGTGAACTGCCCGCGGCACGGGGCGGGCGCTTGATTGGGATCGCCGGAGAGCATCGCTGTCTGTTCTGGGCGTGAGCCACAATCGCCTTCGACCTGCTCGAACGCCGTGACGTAAGTGCCGCAGCGGCGGGCGCAATGCCCCGGCGCTGGCGGCTCGAGCGTGCAGCTCTGGGGTGGCTGAGCTCCTGCGGGCAGCGAATCGGCGGTCCAGGCAGGCTCAGGCTGGCAGCCGGCCAGGGCCAGCGCCAGCAGCGTCTGGGCTAGGGTCTTCACGCGGCGCAGCATATCCCATTTTTCCGCTAGACTCCCCGCCAGCGATGGATCTGCTCCGCCGATTTCTCGAGAACATGACTGGGCCGGAGCTGTTCACGGCGATGTTCATGGTCGCCGAGATCTTGGCGTTGTGCTCGGTGCCTTCGGTGTTGCTGCGGCGGCGCGGTCGCCCGACCGCCGCACTGGCTTGGCTGTTGGCCCTGTTCGCACTGCCCGCGCTCGGAGGTTTGCTCTGGTGGGCATTCGGTCGCACCCACCTCGAGCGCAAGCGCCGTCGCCGTGTGAAGATGTCCGCCGAGTTCAACCGCCGGAAGGATGGTCCGATGTCGGCGCCGAGCACGGCGTTCGATCGGCTGATCCCACGACGCGCTGTCGGCTCTAGCGTATTTCCCACCAGCGGCAACGAAGTCGCGCTCCTCATTGACGGGGCGCAAGCTTACCCAGAAATGGAGAAAGCCGTTGCCGGCGCGCGCGAGAGCATCAACGTCTTGTTCTACATTTGGCAGAACGATGCCACCGGACTGCGCCTGCGCGATTTGCTGGTCGAGCGGGCCAAAGCTGGGGTTCAGGTACGAGTGCTGGTGGACGCGTTCGGCAGCGACAAGTTCGACCGTGAGTTCGAAGCGCCGTTGCTCGAGGCCGGGGCGAAGATTGCCCAATTTTTCCCGACGCCCTTCGACGCGCTCGGCGCGCCGCGCTTCAACTTTCGCAATCACCGCAAGATCTTGGTGGTCGATAGCAGCGTGGCGTTCACCGGTGGCATGAACATCGGCAACGAATACGCCCACGATTGGCGTGATCTGATGGTGCGCCTGCGCGGCCCCGCGGTCGCCAGTCTGCAATACATCTTCTTGGATGACTGGTACTTCGCGACCGGCGAATCGGTGGAAGACCAGCCGACGCAGAGCGCGCCTGCAGGCCCTGGCGATACGGACGTCGCCGTGGTGGCGAGCGGTCCAGATACTGAACACTGGATCCACGACGCCTACTTCACTGCCGTGAGTCGAGCCGAACGCCGCATCTGGATCGCGACGCCCTACTTCATTCCGACTGCCGCGCTGATGACGGCGTTGCGAACCGCTGCCGGTCGCGGGGTCGAAGTGGGGATCGTCGTGCCCGAAGTGACGGACGTGTGGCTCGTGAAATGGGCCGCGCGATCTTATTACAAAGACCTGCTCGATGCGGGCGTCCGCGTGTACGAGTATCAGGGACGCATGCTGCATGCCAAGGCCCTCTTGGTGGATGACGAACATATCAGTGTGGGCACGGCGAATCTCGACACGCGAAGTTTCCGACTGAGCTTCGAGGTCGGCTGCTTCTTCGCTTCGAAACCACTGCACGCTCAGCTCACCCGATGGTTCGAAGAGTTGATGTCGCACTCGATCGCGGTGAGCTCCGAAGAGCTCCATCGCGCTCCCGTCACACGGAAACTCCTCGAATCCATGGCGCATTTGCTGAGTCCACTGCTCTAGTTCCCCCGTGGCCGGGGGTGGCTCGCCTCGCGCGCAAAATTTTTTGAACGAACCCGCCGGACCCGGGCACAAACCCCAAACAGCAGCGAAGTGGCGCTTCTGTTGGCTGACCCTGCACATCTGGGATTTCGCGGGAGGGGAGCAGTGCGTTCGATCGACCTTGAACCGAAGTCGAAATTGGGCCCGAGCGTCCGGACTGGAATGTCGATTTCTGGATCCAAACCGCGCTGGCCGGAGACCAAGTGAAAGTGGAACTTACTCCGGTTCCCATCGCTCGGTCAGGTGGTGCCGATGGCGACCCCGACCGCCGCTTGCAGCGTGAAGTGCGTGACAACTTCGAGTTCGTCTGGCGACTCCTGCGCCGTCTGGGCTTGAGTCCCTCGGACGCCGACGATGCCACGCAACAGGTGTTCATCGTGCTCTCTCGCAAGATCAACGATCTTTCCCTAGGCAAAGAACGCGCGTTTCTCTACGGAACGGCCGTGCGCATCGCGTGGCGCGCTCGGCGCACCTTGGAACGTCGGCGCGAAGAGCTCTCGCCGGTCATCGCGGAAGAGGCAGGGTCATCTCCAACACCGGATCAATTACTGCTGCATCGCCAGGCCCGAGTCGCACTCGACGAGATCCTCGGGGCGATGCCACTCGCGGTGCGGACGGTCTTCGTGTTGTTCGAGCTCGAAGGCATGAATCTCACTGAAATCGCGGAAACATTGCGGCTTCCGCGCGGGACCGTGGCGTCGAGGTTGCGGCGCGGTCGCGAGGATTTTCAGCGCCGCGTGCAGCGCATCGAGCGCAGTTCTGCCTCCATCACAGCGCCTACCTCCGTCACAGCGCCTACCTCCGTCACAGCGCCTACTTCCGTCACAGCGCCTACTTCCGTCACAGCGTCGCGACGGACAGGAAGTGACTCGTGAGTGAACCTGAACGCTTGTTGGCATCTGGCAGCGCGCTCGCGCGGCAGCTCTTGGAGTCTGGAACGGTCGAGCGTCCCCCGAGCGCGTCGCTCGCGCGAACGATTGCGACACTCTGTGCTTCGCCGGGCGCGAGCGAGCTAGAGTCCAAGGTTCATTCACGGACTCGGGGTCGAGTGTCCGGAGTGCGGGCGCGCTGGATCGGCCTGGGCGATCGAGAGGGGCGTGGCGCGCGGGACGACCACGAGGGATGCAGGCTTGCAAAACGTCGTGAGCTTCGCTCGCGCATGTCTCAGTGGTCGGTGCTCGCGCTACTAGCTGCCGTGTCGCTCGTCGTGAGCGCTGTGTTGTCCTATCACTGGCGAGCTGCGCCACTAGCGCCGCCGACAACCGCGGGCTCGCTTCAACGCGTGCGCTGATCCGCTTTTCGCAGATCGGTTGCCCACATTTCGGAGACTACAACGGAGGAGGTTTCAATGAAGGCTTACGCAATCGCATTTCTCGGGTCGCTCTTGGCGATGGGCTGCAACATCGACGTCGACGACTGCGGCGACGATGATTGGGACGACGACGATGACGAGCAGCCGTGCGAGACGCACGTGCACTCTGACACGGGGTCCACGACGACCACGGTGAGCACGGTCGGTGGCGGTGCTGGTTCCGGCAGTGCCGATTCCGGCAGTGCTGATTCCGGCAGTGGCGGCTCCTCGGGTAGCTCCAGCCACACTGGCGGTGGGCCGTCCGACTCGGGCGGGTCGTCCGGCTCGGGCAGCGGCGGTTCGGGCAGCAGTGGCGACGGTGGGACTGCGTCCGGCGGAAATGCGTCCGGCGGGACTGCGTCGGGCGGGGCTGCTACCGGCGGTTCTGCTGGCAACGATTCGGACACGACGGGAGCGGCCGGTTCTTGCGACGACTGCAATCCGTTGCCGGACGGTGATAGGTGTCTGTGGGGCGTCCAGAAGATGGATTCGTGCTGCAGTGTCGACACCCTCGTCGATGTTGCTGCGAAGGGGTGCGCTGACTACGGGCTGGAGCTGTCGGACTTCGTCTTGCAAGACTCCTGCTCAGGTGGACACCAACAGGTGGACTACCAATGCTGTTTGGCTGGGATGAGCGGGTGCACTACGGAAGAAGTCTCGCTAGAATCCTGCGTCGGCGAGGGTGTTCTGTCCGTGCTTGCGGATCAGGTGTGTGCCGACATGGGACAAAGCCTGAGCTCCGTCGAACCGACGGAGGCCTGCGGCGCGGACAGCTATCAAGGCGTCGAGGTGACGTGCTGCGTCATAGACCCAGAATGACCGGGTTTCGCCAGCTCCTCTGAGCCGAACTAGGCCCCAGCACCGTTTCCGGTCGATGACCAACGCGGTCCTCGATCGGATTTCGGGCGGGAGCGGGGCGCTCTGACCCACTCGCCCCCGACATACAGTTCGCCCAGGACATACAGTTTGTCTGCCTGAGCCCGCCCCTATCCCCGTGCGCTGCCAGCAAGCAGAGCCGGCGCTTCGTCAGCTCCTTGTTGGCAACCCCGGGCTGTCTCGGAACGAGGCGGCTGACGCTTCCCACCTCGTGACCCGCTCCTCGGGTGCGGCCCGAAGCCGGAAAGGAAGCCAGAAAGGAAAGGTGCGCGGGAAGCCGCAGAGCGCCGCTGATCGTCCTGACACTACGATCGGAATGTCAGGGTTGCCCCGACACACACCATCGCGTATCGCGACGTGCGTCTCGATGTCGCCCGTTCGTCACCTTGCTCGGGCCCCATTCCGGCGGTCGCAGGAGGTTCCGACGCGTCCACATGGAAGGGAACAGTGCTTGCTTACGTACTGCCTAGTGTTCACACTAGGGTGCGGAAAGTAGGCCATTGGGGCTGAACCGCGTAGTCTGGTCAGGGCG
>Ga0315910_10001863_pt1 | contig 19043 bp, 20 predicted proteins | sample EdamamesoilMG_FD_204470 | JGI IMG/M metagenome (GOLD analysis project Ga0315910, IMG submission 204470) | Garden soil microbial communities collected in Santa Monica, California, United States - Edamame soil | ecosystem: Environmental > Terrestrial > Soil > Garden | place: USA: California...
ACTTATCCTTGGCTTCGTCGCCCGCCGATGCGGTGACGCTGCCCAGCGCGAGCAGGCTGCCGACGGCCGAAGCAATGGCGATGGTCTTCAGATTCATGAGACTCCTCCGGTGATTGTTGGAACTCGGTCGGGTACCAAGACCCGCGCAGGGCAGGAAATATTGCGGCCGGTACGTATATGCGGCCTGCAAGGGCGCCACCCGCCGTGCATATTCCCTGCCGCCGCGCGTCACGGCAACCCTTTGCCTGTTGGCGACACGTAGTGGCGTGACCCGCCGCTGGGCCACGCCCCGGAGGGGTATGATCGCGCGCCGGAGCCTTCCGCAACGCCCTCTTCCTGAAGCACCCTTCCTGAACGCATGACAGCTGCCGTTCGCACGTGGCTCTTTCTCGTGCTCTCAATCGGTTACCTGTTCACCGCGCACTTCGCGCTGTCGCGGCAATCGCGGATGGCGGCCGCGGTGGCGGTCGGGCTGCTCGTGGCCCTGATGCTGGACGCGATCCACGGCCGCCATCGGCACCTGCTGCGCGCGCTCGTGACCGCCGCGGGTGTGGTGCTGGTCGTGATGGTGGCGCGCGGCGCACCACCGGTGCCGCTGATGTTGCCCCCCGTACTGGTACCGCTGGGAATCGCGGCATTCTTCGGGCGGTCGCTGCTGCCGGGTGCGATGCCCCTGGTCGAGCGGCTGGCGCGCGCGTTCTACGCACCGTCCGAACCGTCGCCGGGGATTCCCGAATACGCGCGCCGCGTGACCTGGGCCTGGACACTGCTGCTCACGGGCCTGGCGCTGGTCAACGGCGCGATGATCGCCTGCCTGGCACCCGGCGGGTTGCTGCAGCTGGCGGGTTACACCCCACGCTGGCCGGTGTCGCCGGCCGCGTTCGCCTGGTTCACCAACACCGGCACCTATCTACTCATCGGCGGCATGTTCGCCGCGGAATTCGCGGTGCGCATCGTCCGTTTCCCCGACTACCGCTATCGCAATCCGCTGCGGTTCATCCGCGAAGCGCGCGCCCGCATGCCGGGCATCAAGGCGGCGCTGCGCCATGGCTGAGTCGCCGCAACTGCTGTTCGCGGTGCCCGCGGATCACCCGGTGTTGCGCGGGCATTTCCCCGGCCGGCCCATCGTGCCCGGCGTCATGTTGCTGGAGTGGGTGCTCGAGGCCGCGGGCCGCCAGCTCGCCCGCGCACCGGCCAGCCTGCGGATCCGCGAGGCGAAATTCTTCGTGCCGCTGGCGCCGGCGCAACGCGCCCAGCTGCTGCTGGAGCCCGCCGACAGGCGCTGTGGCTTCCTGATCCGTCACGCCGGAGTCGCCATCGCGCGCGGCCTGCTGGAGTGGGACGCCAATGGCTGAAGCCCCGGGTTCACAAGAATGGCAGGACCGTCCGGAAGCCGGCGGCCGCATCGGCCAGGGAACCATGCGCTTCCTGGCCTTCAGGGTCGGCCGGCCGGCGGCGCGCTTCATCACCTTTTTCGTGGCGTTCTACTTCATGCTTCGCCGCGGGAAAGAGCGCGCCGCCTCGCGCGCCTACCTGCGGCGCGTGCTCGGGCGTCGTGCCTCCGCGTTCGAGGTGTATCGGCACTTCCTTCACTTCTCGACCGTGACGCTGGATCGGCTGTATCTCATGGCCGACCGGTTTGCGCGCTTCGACGTGCGTACCTCCGGTCTCGAGCAACTCGACGAGATCCTGAAGCTGGGCAAAGGCACGTTGCTGTTGTCGGCGCATCTCGGCAGTTTCGACGCGCTGCGCGTGTTGAGCCTGCGCCGGCCCGACGTGAAGCTGCGCATCCTGCTCGACGTGGGCCAGAACTCGCGGCTGTCGGAAATGCTGAACGGGCTCAATCCGAAGCTCGCCGCCACCATTGTCGATGCGCGCCGGCCGGGCGTGGAGCTGGTGCTGGAGATGCAGGCCGCGCTGGAGCAGAACGCCATCGTGTCGACGCTGGCGGACCGCCTGCGACCCGGCAATCCGGTGGTCGTCGCGAAATTCCTGGGAGAGGACGCGCCGTTCCCCGCCTCGCCGTGGATGTTTGCCGGGGCGCTGCGCGTGCCGGTGGTGCTGGCCTTCGGGCTGTACCGCGGCGGCAATCGTTACGAGCTGCACTTCGAGCGCTTCGACTGCGAGTTGCCACGCGATCGCCGGGAGCGCGACGCGGCGTTGCAGGAAGTTGTCCAGCGCTTCGCGCAGCGGCTGGAGCATTTCACGCGACTGGACCCGTACAATTGGTTCAACCTCTACGATTTCTGGAATGCGCCCGCCCATCCCATATCTCCTGTGCGTCGCGATGCTGACCAGCACGGCGGCGTCGAGTCGCGCGCTGGATGAACTGGAGCGGGCGCTGCGGCGCACGCCGCCCGTGACCACCGGGTTCGTCGAATACCGCTTCTCGCACCTGCTCAAGAAACCGCTGCACGTCAGCGGCTCGCTCGAATATCGCGCCGACGGCGTGCTCGCGCGCCAGGTCGAAGTCCCTTATCGCGAATTGACCGAAGTGTCGGGCGACCAGGTGCGCATCGAGCGCGCGGACCGGCCGGCACGCACCCTGTCGCTGCAGCGCGCACCGCAGCTGCGCGTGATGCTCGGCAGTTTTCGCGCGCTGCTCGAGGGTCGGCTCGCACCGCTGTCGCAGGACTTCGAGGTCACGCTCACGGAAGGCGACTCGCACTGGACGTTGACCCTGGTTCCGCGGGACGCGCGCCTGCTCAAGGCGCTGGCGCGCATCCAGGTGTCGGGCAGCGCGGATCGTCCCGACTGCATCGCGGCGCTGGAGCCCGATGGCGATGCCGCCTTCACGTTGCTCGAGTCGGTACCGGCGACGACCGCGCAGCCCGCCCGCGCCACGCTCGAGCACCGCTGTCACCTCGACGCGATCGCGCCGCGCGCGCAAACACCCGCTTCATGAGCTGGAGCGCTTCGTGAACCGGCGCGGCTGGCTGTTGCTCGCCGCCTGGTGCGTGCTGCTGGCGGTGGGCGTCGCCTGGATCCAGTCGCGACTGCACGTTTCCGCCGACCTGCGGCTGTTCATGCCGAAGCCGCGCGGCGAGCAGCAGCGCCTGCTGGTACAGAACATCGGCGAAAGCCCGGCATCGCGGTTGTTGCTGGTGGCGCTCGACGGTGATCAGCCGCCGGTGCTCGCCGGCATTTCGAAGAGCCTCACGCTCGCGCTGGCCTCGCGTCCGGAATTCGGCCTCGTCGCCAACGGCGCGCAGGCGCCGGTCGCGATTCCCGAGACCTTGCTGCCTTATCGATACCTGCTCACGGATTCCTTCGACCTTCACTCGCTCGACGCTCGCACCGTCGAGTCCGCGCTGGCGGATCGGGCGGCTGACATGGCGTCACCCGCCTCGACGCTGATCGAAGCGTGGGTGCCCCGTGATCCGACGCTCGAAGTGCTGCATCTCGCGGATCGCTGGCAGCCGCGGGCCGAACCGCGGCGTATCGACGACGCCTGGTTCACGGCCGACGGCCGCCGTGCGCTGCTGCTGGTCGAAACGCGCGCCGCGGCCTTCGATCCCGACGGACAAACTACCGCGCTGCATGCGCTGCGCGCCGAATTCGAACGCGCGCGCGGCGCATCGGCGGCGCGGCTCACCGCCAGCGGCTCGGGCTACTTCTCCTCCGTCATCAAGCAACGCACGCAGGCGGAAGCGGGCTGGTTCGGCGGCATCGCCACCGCCGGCATGATCCTGTTGCTGTGGTTCGCGTACCGGCACGCAGGCTTCACCTTGCTGGGCGCATTGCCGCTGGCGAGCGGCGCGCTGGCCGGGCTCGCCGTGGTCAGCTGGCTGTTCGAGAGCGTGCATGGCATCACGCTGGCCTTCGGTTTCACGCTGATCGGCGTGGCGCAGGACTACCCGATGCATCTCTTCAGCCACCTGCGTCACGGCGAAAGCGCGCTGGTCACCGCGCGGCGCGTCTGGCCGCCGCTCGCCACGGGCGTGGCGAGCACCTGCGTCGCCTACCTCGCGTTCCTCATCTCGGGGGTGACCGGGCTCGCGCAGCTCGCCTGTCTCACGGCGTGCGGCCTCATCGTCGCGGGACTGACCACGCGTTACCTGCTGCCGCGCGTCACGCCGCCCGCCGCCCACGACCCGGCCGACTCGAAACTCCTGGCACGGATCAACGACCGTCTCAGCCGGTTGCCGCGGCCCTTCGCGCTGTTGCTGGTCATCCCGCTCGCCGCCGCGCTGGTGTTCTGGCTGCGGCCGGAAGGGTTCTGGCAGAACGATCTTTCGAAGCTCACGCCGGTGCCGCCCGCGCTGTTGCGCCAGGACCTGGCCCTGCGCCACGAACTTGCGACTCCCGACCTGCGCTACCTGCTGGTGGCGAGCGGCGCCGACGCGCAGGAGGTGCTGGCGCGGCTGGAATCACTGGACGACTCGCTCGCACAGGCCGTGAATCGCGGTGCCATCGGTGCCTACGATCACGCGGCGCGCTACCTGCCGAGCGATGCGCGCCAGCGCGCGCGGCAGGCGAAGTTGCCGGACACCGCGGAACTCGAGCGCCTGTTGCACGTGGCCGCCGAATCGTCGCCGTTCGACGCGCAGTTGTTCGCGCCCTTCGTCGCCGATATCGCGCGGGCCCGCGAGCTGCGGCCCCTGTCGCCCGCCGACCTGGCCGCGACGCCGCTGTCGTTGCGCATCGACAGCGCGCTGTTCGATCGCGGAGGGCGCTGGTACGGACTCGTCAGCCTGTTCGATGTGCACGATCCCGGCGCGATGGCGGCGCTGGGAAATGCGGCGTCACCCTTCGTGACCTTCCTGGACCTCAAGGACGCGTCGGAACAGCTGGTCGCCGCGCATCGCAGCCACATCCTGCTGTGCCTCGACGTGTCCGCGCTGCTGCTGGTGGTCGTGATCGGCTTCGCGTTGCGGCGCGTGTCGCGGGTGCTGCGAGTGCTCGCGCCCATGGTGCTGACGACGCTGGTCATACTCGCGGTGCTGCGCGCATCCGGCGTGTCGCTCAACCTGTTTCACCTGATCTCGCTGGTGCTGGCGGCAGGCCTGGGGCTCGACTACGCGCTGTTCTTCGAACACGCCTCGGACGATCCGGCCGAGCAGCGGCGCACCCTGCACGCCTTGCTGGTCTGCGCACTGTCCACCCTGCTGGTATTCGCGTTGCTGGCGTTCTCGACCGTGCCGGTGCTGGCCGCCATCGGCATCACGGTGTCCCTCGGCGTGGTGTCCAACTTCGTGCTGGCCCTGCTGTTGACGCGCGAGCGGGTGGCCGCGTGAGCGACATCGGCAAACTACTGCCACACGCCGGCGATTCGGTGCTGCTCGAGCGGGTCGTGAGCTCGAGCGACGAGGAGATCCGCGTCGCGACCACCTTGCATCGCTGGGCCGACAACCCGCTGCGGCGGCATGGCCGGCTGGCCGCCGTGCACCTGGTGGAATTCGCGGCGCAGGCCATGGCATTGCATGGAGCGCTGCGCGACCAGGCCGCGGGCCGTGAACCGCGCGCCGCGTTGCTGGTGTCGGTGCGCGACCTCGTGCTGGGATGCGAGCACCTCGAAGGGCTCGAAGGCGAGCTCGAGATCGTGGCGCGCGCGTTGCTGGTCGACGCGCACAGCTGGCAGTACGGATTCACCGTCCTGCACGCGGGGCGCGAGATCGCCAGCGGCCGCGTCGCGGCCATGGCCAGTAGTTAGACCGCCTGCAGGTCGATCCCGAGCGCGAGTGAAGGGCCGGCGAGGCAGCTGATCCGCCGGGAGCCCCCGAGCGCCAGGGCTTCCATCAACGGCAGGCAAGCCTCGCTGGAATTTCCCGCCACCAGCGCGGCGTTTTCCGGGCGCGCGCGACTCGCCACGACCTGCCGGCCGGCGACCAGTTCGAGATCGAATCGGGCGAGGGCCTGCGCGCCACGCCGTGGCGACACGACCAGCGCGGCGGCCAGCAGGTGCCGGCTGGGCGCCACGGCGGCGAGCGGCCCACGCGCGTCGATGTCATAGGCCACGAGCAGCACGTCCTCGTCGCCGCTCCACGCCTGCACGCAGGTCTCGAGCAGCCCGGCGCCGAATGAATGTTCACCGGCGGACAGCGCGGTGTAGGGGCGCGTGCATTCGGCCGCGATCGTCCAGTAACCGGCGGCCGCGTTGTGCACCGAGTTGTGGAAGCGCGTCGGTGACACCTGGGTTGGAGTGGAGGCGAGCGTGGCACACATGTAATCGGTGATGGCGAGGTCGCCGTACATGGAAGTGAACACCGACGGCAGCGATGCGGGAGAAACTTCCGCGCCGCGGCAGGCGGCGAGCGCCGCTTCGAGCGCCACCGCCACGGTGTCCGGCGCACGCCGTCGTTCATTCGGTGGCAGCAATTGCGGCGCGGGACGCGGCGCATCCTCCACGGGCGCAGTTTCGAGGCCGGCGAGAATCCCGCGGGCGCGTTCCCAGCCCGGCAGGCGCTGCGACCAGAGGCCCGCGCCGTTCACGTACAGCCGCGCATCGCCCGCCAGTTTCATGTGGTGCCCACCGCCGCGAACAGCAGCACGCAGTTGCTGCCGCCAAAGCCGAATGAATTGCTGAGCGCGCGGCGCGCACGGCCTTCGCGGCCGGCGAGCCGCACCTGCGGCCCGCAGGCGGGATCGAGCGTCTGCGAATTGAGATTGCCGGGCATGAATCCCGATTCGAGGGTGAGCAGTGTCAGCACGGCTTCGAGCGCGCCCGCGGCGCCCAGCGTGTGGCCGGTCCAGCCCTTGGTGGAGCTGGCGTGCGTGCTGGCGGGAAACAGCGCGGAGACAGTCTGTGCCTCGATCTCGTCGTTCTTGAGACTGGCCGTGCCGTGCAGGTTGATGTAGTCGATGTCGTGCGCCGCGGTCCGTCCACGCGCCAGCGCGTCCTCGAGCGCGGTGCGCGCGCCGCGGCCGGAAGGATGCGGCGCCGACATGTGATGCGCATCGCTGCACTCGCCGTAGCCGAGGAAGCGCGGTCCGTCGCCCTCGCGTTCCAGCAGCGCGAATGCCGCGGCCTCGCCGATGTTGATGCCGTTGCGCCGCGCGTCGAAGGGCCGGCAGGGATCGCTCGAGACCAGCGCCAGCGAATGGAAACCGAACAACACGCTGCCACACAGCGAATCGGCACCGCCGACGATCACCGCGTCGGCGATGCCGAGCTCCAGCAGTCGCGCGCCCTGCGCGAACGCCTTGGCGCTCGAGGAGCAGGCGGTCGCGACGGTGACGGCGACGTTGTCCACGCCGAGCGCGTGCTGCAGGAATTCCGCGGTGGCGTGCGGCGCATGCACGCGTCGCGTGCGCAGGTCCTCGGGGAATTCTCCGGCGGGCGTGAGCCGCGCGTAGGCCTCCTCGGTCGCGCCGATGCAGGCGGTCGAGGTGCCGAGCACCAGCGCCACGCGCTCGTGGCCATGGCGCGCGCGCGCCGCCGCCACGGCGTCGAGGAAACCGTCGCGTGCGAGTCCCAGCCAGGCGAGCCGGTTGTTGCGGCAGTCGTACGAAGAGAATTCGGCCGGCAGGGGCGCGTCTTCCACGCCGGGCACACGTCCCACCCAGGTGGTCAGCGGTTCCCGTCCGAAGTCGTTGGGCCTGAGGCCCGAGCGGCCGGTGCGCAGTGCCTGCAGCAAGGCGACTCGACCCGCACCGGCGGCGCAGGTGGCGGTGAATGCGCTGATGCAGAGCGGCTGCACGCCCGCATCACTCGTCGGTCGAGCGGCGAGGCGGGGGCCGTCTCACTTGGCCCGGTTCTGTTCGATGTGCGCCGAGAGGCTGGCCAGCGAGCCGAAGATGCGCCGGTTGTTTTCGTCGTCGGAGCGCAACTGGAATCCATAACGACGCGAAATCTCCAGCGACAACTCGAGCGCGTCGATGGAATCGAGCCCCAGTCCGGCGCCGAACAGCGGCGCCTCCCGGTCGATCTGCTCGGGGGTCACGGCTTCGAGGTTGAGGGTGCTGACGATCATCGAGGCGACGTCGCGTTCCAGGGTCGACTGCATGGCGTTTATTATAGCCACGGCGGGAGCACCCACTTTCCAATGGCGTCACACGAAAACCACGCGATTCGCGACCTGGATTGCGACGTCATCGTCATTGGCGGCGGACCGGCCGGAACCACCGCGGCCACGCTGCTGGCGCGGCGCGGACACGCGGTGCAGCTGTTCGAGAAGGCACGCCATCCGCGTTTCCATATCGGGGAATCTCTGTTGCCGATGAACCTGCCGATCCTCGAGCGGCTCGGCGTGCTCGGCGAGGTCGAGCGCATCGGCGTGCGCAAGCCGGCCGCGGATTTCCCCGCCGACAACGAACGTGGTTTCAATGTCTTCGATTTCGCGCACGGTCTCGGATTTTTGCCAGACCATTCCTACCAGGTGAAGCGCGAGGAATTCGACGCCATCCTGTTCGGCAACGCGCGGCGTTCGGGAGTGCTCACACACGAGGACAGCGAGGTGTGCGGTGCGGAGTTCGCGCCGGATGGAGTCGCGGTCACGGTGCGTGATGGCGCGGGCGCGACGCGCGGGGTGCGGGCGCGTTATCTCGTCGACGCCTCGGGGCGCGACACCTTTCTAGGCAGTGCGCTCGGCCTGAAGCAACGCCACGCGCGGCATCGCAGCGCCGCGGTGTTCGCGCATTTCGCCGGGGTCGAGCGGCGCGCGGCACCGTGGACCGGCAACATCAGCATCTACCGCTTCCAGCAGGGGTGGATCTGGCTGATTCCGCTCAACGACGACGTCACCAGCATCGGCGCGGTGCTGCAGCCCGGGCAGCTGCGCCAGCGCAGCGGCGCGCTCGAGCCTTTTCTCATGGACATCCTGCACTCGGTACCGGCGCTCAAGGCGCGCATGCGCGGGGCGCGACTGCTCGGCAATCTCGAAGCCACCGGCAACTACTCTTATCAATGCCGCGAGTTGTGCGGCCCGCGCTGGATCATGGCGGGCGACGCCTCGGCCTTCGTCGACCCGGTGTTCTCGAGTGGCGTGTTCCTCGCCATGCACGGCGCGGAGCGCGCCGCCGACGTGGTCGACGGCGTGTTGCGGGGCGCGCGCGAGCGTCCGCTGCAACGCGCCTACGTGCGCGAGATGCGCGCCGGCCTGCGCCAGTTCTCCTGGTTCATCGTGCGCTTCACCACGCCGGCACTGGCGTGGTTGTTCGCGCATCCGCGCAATGTCCTGCGGCTGCAGGAGGCCACGGTGTCGCTGCTGGCCGGCCACGTGTTCGGCGAGCACGCGCCGCGCGCGCGGCTGCGCATGTTCAAGTTCCTGTACTACCTGGTCTCGTTGCGCCTGTGGCGTGACACGCTGAAGTTCCGCCGCGAGCTGCGCGCCATCGGGGCCGGATGACGTCACGGATCAGCGGCGCCGCCCCGCGACCCGGCGGGGTGGCCCTGCGGATCGGCCTGCACGCCGCGCCCCCGGTCGAGGACGCGCACCCGGGCCGCCCGCCCGTCACTCCACCCGCGGACGGGTGAGCGCCAGCAACGCCGCGCGTGACACCTTGCCCAGCGCGTCGCGCGGGATGCGCGGCACCAGCACCAGCGGCCGCGGCACGAACACCGCGTCGAGGTCCGCGGCGAGCGCCGCGGCGATCTGCCGCGCGCCGATCCCGCGGCTAACTACCAGGGCGGCGACGCGGCTGGCCACGCCGGTCGCGGCCGGCTCGGGCTGGAAGGCCACGGCATCCTCGACGCCGGGCACCGCGCACAGGCGCCGCGTGATGTCGGCCAGCGAGGCGCGTTTGCCGGCGACTTCGACCAGGTCCGAATTGCGCCCGCGCAGCACGAAGCGATCCGCGCCGCGCAATTCGAGCACGTCCTGCAGCCGCTGGGGCTGGTCGAACCAGGCGGCGGCCACGCGCGTCGAGTCGACGCCCGGTTCGAGCGCGACACCCGGATACAGGCGCCATTCTTCCTGCTGCGCGGTGCGGCGCGTGGCGATCACACCGGTCTCGGTGGACCCGAAGACCTCGAGCAGCGGCGCTCGCAGTCGCGTTTCCACGTGGCGCGCCAGTTCTTCGTCGAGCGGCGCGGTGGCGCTGACGACGAGATCGATGTCGGGGAACACGATCTGCGAGTCGGCCAGCGCTCGCAGGTGCAGCGGCGTGCTGACCAGCACCCGCGGGCGCGCGGGCTGGGACAGGGCGGCGGCGACGTCGGCGGGAAACAGCGGCCGTTCGCCGTGCACGCTCATGTGGGCGAGCAGCGGCAGCAACACGGTGAACTCGAGACCGTACATGTGATGCGCGGGCACGGTGCCGACCAGCGACAGCGGGATTTCCGCGGACACGCCGATGGCGCCGCGCAGCGCCGCCGAGGTGAGCCGTGCGCCGGACTCGAGCGCGCGCCAGCGCTTGGGATGCGGCTGCGAGCGCCCGGTGCTGCCCGAGGTGAAGGGCACCATCACCGGCTGTCCCGGATCGTCGGGCGCGAGATCGCGCCGGGCCGGTGAAACCAGGCGCGCGGTGCGCAGGCGCCGCAGCTCCTCATCACCGATCCGCACGCTGTCGGGATACTCGCCGGCGAGCACGCCCAGCGCATCCGCGCCGCGCGCCACCGGCAGCAGCTGCGTACGGCCGGCGAACATGGCGGCCGCGCTGGCGAGCAGGAAATTCTCGCGCTGTTCGCACAGGTTCACGATGTGCGCGCCGCGCGGCAACGCATGGGCAATCGCGGCCGCCTCCGCCAGCAAGGCCGCGCGCGTCACCGCGGTCGAGCCACGCCACAGCAGCGTGTCATCCGCGCGGATGCCGCTGTCGTTGTCGCTGGCCGCGAGCCCGCGCATCAGCACAGTCCTCCGTTCACCGAGATCACCTGGCGCGTCACGTAGGCCGCGTCGGGCGACATCAGGAAACTGACCACGCCCGCGACTTCTTCCGGTGTACCCATTCGCTGCAGGGGCACCGCCTCGAGGATGCGTTCCACCGGCGTGTTGGCGTCGATCATGTCGGTGGCGATGAGTCCGGGCGCCACGCAATTCACGGTGATCTGGCGCTTGCCGAGTTCCACCGCCAGCGCCTTGGTGGCCGCGATGACGCCACCCTTGGCGGCGCTGTAGTTAGTCTGTCCACGGTTGCCCATGAGGCCCGCCACCGAGGCCAGCGTGACCACGCGGCCGGGCGCGTGCCGCCGCACCATCGGCATGATCAGCGGCTGCAGCACGTTATAAAAGGAGTCGAGGTTCGCGCGGATCACGCTGTCCCACTGCTCGCCGGTCATCGCGGGAAAGGCGGCATCGCGCGCGATGCCCGCGTTGCAGACCACGCCGTAGTACGCGCCATGCGCGGCGATGTCGGCTTCCAGCGCGGCCGCGACCACCGCGCGCTCCGTGACGTCGAAGGCCAGGCAACGCGCGGCTCGGCCCTGCGCGCGCACTTCGTTCGCCACCGTTTCGGCGGCGTCGTGCCGCGTGTGGTAGTGGACGACGATGTCGTAGCCGTCGCGCGCCAGGCGCAATGCGACGGCGCGACCGATGCCGCGGCTCGCGCCGGTGACCAGCACCGTGTGGCTCACGCCGGGTCCACGGAAGAATTGCGCATGCGGCCGATTCTACGGCGCAACGCCGTCCCCGCGCCGCAGGCGGCGGGCGACGATGCCGGGAGCGCGCCAGGCCGCGCCCAGCAGCAGGCGCACGTGCATGCCGGCCACCCACAGGTTGTCGCGGAACAGGCGGTAGTGCGACACGCCATCGGTGGGATAGGACACGCGCGTGGGAATCCAGCGCAGCGCACGTTCGCGCCACACCAGTTTCACCAGCAGCTCGACGTCGAAATCCATGCGCTTGCCGATGCCATCACGGTCGACGACCTCGAGCACCGTGGCCACCGGGTACAGCCGGAAGCCGCACATCGAATCGGGCACGCGCGTGACCGACAGGGTTTCCAGCCACACCAGGGCATGGGTGATGTGGCGCGACACGAAGCGCACGCGCGGCATCGACGCATCGAACACCGGGCGCCCGCAGATCACCGCGTGCGGCTCGCGTTGCGCGGCCTCGAGGAATTTCGGTGCGTCGCCGAGATCGTGCTGGCCGTCCGCGTCGACCTGCAGCGCGTGCGTGAAGCCCAGGGACTGCGCGGCGCGCAGCCCGGCGATGACCGCGGCGCCCTTGCCGCCGTTGCGCGGCAGGCGAACCAGGTGCACCGCGGCATCCTGCGCCAGTTGCTCGAGCACGCGGCGGCAACTCTCGTCCGAACCGTCGTCGACCAGCACCACCGGCAGATCCTGCGCGCGCAGCGCGGCCACGACCGCCGACACGGCGTGTTCGTGGTTGTAGACGGGGATGACCGCCGTGTATTTCAAGAGACTCGCGCCCCGCAAGATGACGTTTCCCGCAGTGCCCTTACGGATTTGCGGCGCGCCGCGCCCAGGGATCCTCGACGTGGCGTTCGATCCACGCCTGAATTTCTTCGTTGACCTCGCGCGCGTCGCGCCCGGCCGCGTCGACCGGCGGGCCGAAGATCACGCGAATGACCCCGCGTTTCTTCCGCAATCCGCGCCGTGGCCAGAAGTAGCCTGCGTTGTGCGCCACGGGCACGATCTTGCAGCCCTGCTGCGCGGCCAACAACGTGCCGCTCGACCCGTAGCGCCGTGTCTCGCCGGGGGCCACGCGCGTGCCCTCGGGGAACACCATGACCGATGCGCCGAGTTTTTCCATGCGCTGCTTGCCCTGCTTGAGCACCTGGTTCACCGCGCTGGCGCCGGCCTTGCGATCGATGGCGATGCAACGCGCCAGCACGCAGCCCCAGCCGACGAAGGGAATGAACAGGATCTCGCGTTTCATGACCCAGACCAGCGGCGGGAACAGGATCATGATGGCGAAAGTTTCCCACGTGGACGAGTGCTTCATGAAGATCACGTTCGCGCCCGCGGGCAGGTGCTCGCGGCCCTCGACCGTGTAAGTGATCCCGCACAACCACTTGAGTCCGAAGAACACCACGTGCGTCATGACGCCGGCCATGCGGAACCGGCCTTGAAAACTCAGGAACGGCGTGATGATGCAATAGCTCAGGGCAAAGACGAGCATCCACCCCCACAGGAACAACGTGAACGCGATCGAGCCTACGAACTGCATGGGTCGAAGCGCGTCAGCCCGGCAGGCAGGATAGATCCGCGATGCGCGTGAACTGCTGTCGCAGCTGCGCGAGCAGCGCCAGGCGATTGCGGCGTAACGCGGCATCCTCGGCGTTCACCATCACGCCGTCGAAGAACGCATCGACCACGGGTCGCAACGTGGCCAGCTTGCCGAGCGCCGCGGCGTAGTCGCGCTTGCCGAGCGAGCGTTCCACGTCGCCGAGCACCCCGGCCAGCGCTTCGTGCAGCGCCTTTTCCGCCGGCTCACGCAGTGCCGCGACGTCCACCGTGCCGGTCACGCCGGGTTCGGCCTTCTTGAGGATGTTGGAAATGCGCTTGTTGGCGGCCGTGAGGCTCGCGGCCTCCGGCAGCGAGAGGAAACGGCTGAGTGCGCCGAGCCGCGCGCCGAAGTCGAGCGGCGACACCGGATCGCTGGCGCGCACCGCGTCGAACATCTCGGTGCTGATCGCATCGCCCGCGTCACCGCTCCTGCTCGCGTCGATGAAATAGGCGCGCAGGCGCTCGACCATGTAGTCCCAGACTTCCGTCGCGGCCGTGGCGCTCTGCACCGGCTGCAGCGCGACCGCGCGCACCACCAGCGCGCGCAGGTCGAGGTCCAGCTTCTTCTCGACCAGGATGCGCAACACGCCGATGGCCGCGCGCCGCAGGCCGAACGGATCCTTGGTGCCGCTGGGTTTCTGGCCGATGGCGAAGATTCCGGCGAGCGTGTCCAGCTTGTCGGCAAGCGCGACCGCGGTTCCGGCGGCCGTCGACGGGAGCGCGCCGCCCGCGCCGCGCGGCATGTAGTGTTCGTCGATCGCGGTCGCCACCTCGGCGGGTTCGCCATCGGCCGTCGCGTAGTAACGCCCCATGATTCCCTGCAGTTCCGGGAATTCACCGACCATGTGCGTGAGCAGATCGCACTTGGCGAGCTCCGCGGCGCGGGTCGCCTGCGCGGCGTTGCTGTCGAGCAGCCGCGCGATTTCGCCGGCCAGCGTCGCCACGCGGCGCACCTTGTCGCCGATCGAGCCCAGCTTCGCCTGGAAGGTGACGGCGTCCAGCGCCGCGACGCGTGCCGCCAGCGGCTGCTTGCGATCCTGGCTCCAGAAGAACGCCGCGTCCGACAGGCGCGGGCGCACCACGCGTTCGTTGCCCGCGCGTACCTTGGACGGATCCTTGCTCTCGATGTTGCTGACGGTGATGAAGTGCGCGAGCAGCTTGCCGCCCGCTTCCACCGGGAAATACCGCTGGTGGTGCTGCAGGGTGGAGATCAGCACCTCGCGTGGCAGTTCGAGGAAGCGCGCCTCGAAGCCACCGGCAATCGCGCACGGCCATTCGACCAGCGCGGTGACTTCGTCGAGCAGCGCGTCGTCGACCAGCGCCTTGCCGCCGAGCGACTGCCCCACGGCCTCGACCTGCTCGCGGATCAGCGCGCGGCGTGCCGCGAAATCCGCGATCACCTTGCCGGTGCGCAGCGTGGCTTCGTAATCCGCCGGCTGCGCCAGCGGCAGCTCGCGCGCACCCATGAAGCGGTGGCCGCGCGTGACGCTGCCCGATCGGGTGTCGAGGATGGTCGCGGGAATCAGCTCGGTGCCGTACATCATCACCAGCCAATGCACCGGGCGCACGAACTCGGCGTCCGACGAACCCCAGCGCATGCGCTTGGGGATGGGCAGGGCGTCGAGCGAACGCTGCACCATGGCGGGCAACAGGCTCACGGTAGTTTGGCCGGCTTTGCGGCCTTCGAAGTACAGGAACTCGCCCTTGCCCTCGGTCACGCGGCTCAGCGCGCCGACTTCCACGCCGCATTTCTCCGCGAACTTGAGCGCGGCCGTGGTGGGCGCGCCGTCCTTGCCGAAGGCAGCACTCACGGGCGGGCCCTTCAACCTGATCGACTGCGCCGATTGCGCCGGCGCGAGGCCGCGCACCAGCACCGCGAGGCGCCGCGGCGTCGCGAACGAGCGGATCCCGTCATGCGGCAGCGAACCTTCGGTGAGCGCCGTGCGCAGTCCGTCGGCAAAAGCCTTCTCCAGCTCCGGCAGCGCGAGCGGCGGCAACTCCTCGGTGCCGAGCTCGACCAGGAAATCACGCGGCGTGCTCATTTCGCCACCCCGGCGTTCTTCAGCATCGGGAAGCCCAGCGCCTCGCGGCTCTCGTAGTAAGCCTGCGCCACCGCGCGCGCCATGGTGCGCACGCGCAGGATGTAGCGCTGGCGCTCGGTCACCGAGATCGCCTTGCGCGCGTCCAGCAGGTTGAATGTGTGCGAGGCCTTCATGACCTGCTCGTAGGCGGGCAGCGCGAGCTTCGCTTCGATGAGACGACCGAACTCCGCCTCGTGTTCGTCGAAACGCCGCAGCAGCACGGTGGTGTCGGCGATTTCGAAGTTGTACTTCGACTGCTCGACCTCGTTCTGGTGGTACACGTCGCGATAGGTGATGCGTCCCAGCGGACCGTCGGCCCACACGATGTCGAAGATGCTCTCGACGCCCTGCAGGTACATGGCGAGACGCTCGAGGCCATAGGTGATCTCGCCGGTGACGGGCCGGCAGTCGAGGCCGCCGACCTGCTGGAAGTAGGTGAACTGCGTGACTTCCATGCCGTTGAGCCACACCTCCCAACCCAGTCCCCAGGCGCCGAGCGTGGGCGACTCCCAGTTGTCCTCGACGAAGCGCAGGTCGTGGACCTGCGTGTCGAACCCGAGCGCGCGCAACGAGCCGATGTAGAGATCTAGGATCTCGAGCGGCGAAGGTTTGATGACCACCTGGAACTGGTAGTAATGCTGCAGGCGGAACGGGTTGTCGCCGTAGCGGCCGTCGGTGGGACGGCGCGAGGGCTGCACGTACGCCGCCGACCAGGGCTCGGGACCGACGGCGCGCAGGAAGGTCGCGGTGTGAAAGGTGCCGGCGCCCATTTCCATGTCGTACGGCTGCAGGATCACGCAGCCCTGTTCCGCCCAGTATTTCTGCAGCGCGAGGATCAGGTCCTGGAAGGTGCGGGGCGGCACGCCCAACGGCATTTCAGCGGGAGATGGGGGCATTTATCGGGGGCTATTTTGACCGGCGCGCAGTATAGCGAGGCGGCGCCGCTACAGGTTCAGGGCCCGCATTTCGTAGACGTGCCCGATGACGTTGCCGTCCCAGGCGTAGCGCAGATGCACGCTCTGGCGCACGTTCTGCACCAGCCGCGGCCGGAAGATCGCCACGCATTCACCGCCGGCGCGCCGCACGCTCTCGAAGGCCACGCCGTTCGAACCCGCGTCGCGCAGCTGCCGCCCGAACTTCTGCGATGCGACGTAGCTCGCCGGATCGTAGACGTCGGCCATCAGCTCGCGGCGTCCGCGCAGGTCGTGCAACTCGCAGGAAATATCGGCGAGATAACAGCGCATCTCCAGCTCCATCGGCGGCTGGCTGGTGGCGCGCAGGAAATTCTCGCGATGGAAGCGCGTTTCGGCGATGGCCGTGTCGATGGATTCCGCCGCGTAGTACGCGCCGAAATGGCCGTCGGTGAAACGCGTGCCCTGCGGCGAAAGATGCGTGAACGGCGCCATGATCACCGAGGCGTTCGGGCCGCTGACCCGATCGGCCACCGGCACCAGCGCGAGCTCGCCGACCTCGTTGCGGATGCGCGGATTCGTCATGGATTCGAGCTTGTAGAGCGCGTCCCAATCGGCCGGATCCGCCACCCGCTCGAACAGGTGGATGGTCGGCAGCCGGCTGGCGACGATGCGATGAGAGGGCGCGACGCGCACCGCGCGCGCGGGAACCGCGGGACTGGCCATCCGTGGCGACCCCTTTCAGCCGCGCTCTGCGTCGAGGTACTGCCGCACGACGTACAGGTCGGCCACCTGGCCGGACAACATGCGATCGAGTGCCGAGCCCCCGCCAAACGGCGGCGCGTTGTTCGGCTTGCGCACCCACTCGTCCGCGGCGCGCGGATCCGGCAGCAGGATCTGCAATGCCTTGTAGATGCCGAGCAGGTAGGAAAGGCGCTCGAGCGTGTCCTGCGGAACGCGCGGTTCGCGTTCACGACGCCACTTGAAGAAGGTGGAACGCGAGGCGATGCCTAACAACTTGAGCTGTTCGGCCACCGTGAGCCCCCAGTGCTCGGCGATGTTCGCGAACGCCCGAAGTCCCGCGCCACCCGCGGCGGTGAAATCCGAAGTACCGGTTCGAACGGGCCGGACGGTGCCGGCGACGCTGACAATCATGGGTTGCTCCAATAGTCCATAAATAGACTATACAATCTCAATATCCATAAAGATACTGTTTGTTGCTTCAATCAAGTGCGCTGCTCATCGTTCGAGCACAAATCTGACTCGCAATAGAGCAAAATTCCGCGCGCTCGCACCAAAAATGGGCGGACACAGACCCCCGGATCTCTTAACTCGTTGATTCCAAATGATTTGGCGTCTGGCACAGCGAATGCATTGAGACCCAGGCTCAAACCCCTTCCAAAGGATCGCTAACAATGAAACCGGCAGATGTAATCAAGTTGATCAAAGACAAAGAGGTCAAGTACGCCGATCTCCGCTTCACCGACACGCGCGGTAAAGAACAACACGTCACCATCCCCGCGAACCTCGTCGATGAAGACTTGTTCCGCGACGGCAAGATGTTCGACGGCTCGTCCATCGCAGGTTGGAAGGGCATCAACGAGTCGGACATGATCCTCGCGCTCGATCCGACCACGGCGGTCATCGATCCGTTCTTCGAGCAGACCACGGTCAACATCCGCTGCGACATCATCGAGCCCGCCACCATGCAGGGCTACGAGCGCGATCCGCGCTCGCTCGGCAAACGTGCCGAGGCCTATCTCAAGTCCACGGGCATCGCCGACGGCGCGCTGTTCGGACCCGAAAACGAATTCTTCATCTTCGACAGCGTCCGCTGGAACAGCGGCATGAACGGCACCTCGTACGAGATCGACTCGGGACAAGGCGCCTGGAACAGCAACACGGCCTACCCCGATGGCAACAAGGGCCATCGTCCCGGCATCAAGGGCGGCTACTTCCCGGTTCCGCCGGTCGACGCCTTCCAGGACATCCGCTCGGCCATGTGCGACGCGCTGGTCGAGATGGGCATGAAGGTCGAAGTGCATCACCACGAAGTCGCCACGGGCGGCCAGTGCGAAATCGGCGTGGGCCCCGGCGGCCTGGTGAAGAAGGCCGACGAAGTGCAGATCCTCAAGTACGCCGTGCACAACGTGGCGCACAGCTACGGCAAGACGGCGACGTTTATGCCGAAGCCGCTGGTGGGCGACAACGGCTCGGGCATGCACGTGCACCAGTCGCTGCAAAAGGCCGGTCAGGCGCTGTTCGCCGGTGACAAGTACGGCGGTCTCTCCGACACCGCGCTCTACTACATCGGCGGCATCATCAAGCACGCCAAGGCGATCAACGCGTTCACGAACCCGGGCACGAACAGCTACAAGCGTCTCGTCCCCGGCTTCGAAGCGCCCGTGATGCTGGCCTACTCGGCCCGCAACCGTTCCGCCTCGATCCGCATTCCGTGGGTGTCGAACCCGAAGGCGCGCCGCATCGAAGTGCGCTTCCCGGACTCCTCGGCGAATCCGTACTTCGCGTTCGCGGCCATGATGATGGCCGGCCTCGACGGCATCCAGAACAAGATCCACCCGGGCGAGCCGGCGGACAAGGATCTCTACGACCTCGAGCCGGAGGAGGAAAAGCACATTCCGCAGGTGTGCCATTCGCTGGACATGGCACTCGAACATCTCGACAAGGATCGCGAGTTCCTGACCCGCGGCGGCGTGTTCACCAACGACGTGATCGATGCGTACATCGGGCTGAAGCTCCAGGAAGTCACGCGCTTCCGCATGAGCACGCACCCGATCGAGCTCGACATGTACTACAGCTGCTGAGGCGACGTGCGACGGTGGGAAGACTCATGGTCAGGCAAATCGGGCATTGACCCGACGAATACGCCCGCCGGTCTTCCTGCCGTCTGTTTGAGCGAAATGCGGGCGGTGGCGGTGCACAACCGCCGCCGCCCGTCATTTGTGTGGTCCACGTTTT
>Ga0315910_10001864_pt1 | contig 19039 bp, 20 predicted proteins | sample EdamamesoilMG_FD_204470 | JGI IMG/M metagenome (GOLD analysis project Ga0315910, IMG submission 204470) | Garden soil microbial communities collected in Santa Monica, California, United States - Edamame soil | ecosystem: Environmental > Terrestrial > Soil > Garden | place: USA: California...
GCGATGACCGACATCGCCAAGCCGATGAGGCCGTGGCTGGCGGAACGCTTCGTGATCGGGCGGCCCGAGGTGGTCGAGGCCCAGCATTCGACCGACGGCACCCGCAAATGGCTGCTGCGCACGGCCGACGGCCACGATTTCGAGATGGTGTTCATCCCCGACGCCGATCGCGGGACCCTGTGCGTCTCCTCGCAGGTCGGCTGCACGCTCAACTGCACCTTCTGCCACACCGGCACGATGAAGCTGGTGAGGAACCTCACCCCCGGCGAGATTGTCGGGCAGGTGATGCTGGCAAGGGATGCGCTGGGCGAGTGGCCAAGGGGCCGGATGGACATGCCCGACGATGAAACCGAGGCGGAATACACCTCCGACGGCCGCCTCCTGACCAACATCGTGATGATGGGCATGGGCGAGCCGCTCTATAATTTCGACAATGTCCGCGATGCCTTGAAGCTGGTGATGGACGGCGACGGGCTGGCGCTGTCGAAGCGCCGGATCACTTTATCCACCAGCGGGGTGGTGCCTATGATGGCCCGCGCGGGCGAGGAGATCGGGGTCAACCTCGCGGTCAGCCTCCACGCCACCAATAAAGAGGTGCGCGACGAGATCGTGCCGCTAAACCGCAAATACGGCCTCGAACAATTGCTCGAAGCCTGCGCCGCCTATCCCGGCGCCTCGAACGCCCGCCGGATCACTTTCGAATACGTGATGCTCAAAGACAAGAACGACAGCGACGACGACGCGCGCGAGCTTATCCGGCTGATCAAGCGCTACAAGCTCCCCGCCAAGGTGAACCTGATCCCGTTCAATCCGTGGCCCGGGGCAAATTACGAATGTTCGGACCCCGAGCGGATCAGGCGCTTCTCGGACATCGTGTTCGAAGCCGGCATCAGCGCCCCCGTCCGCACCCCGCGCGGCCGCGACATCGACGCCGCCTGCGGCCAGCTCAAGACTGCGGCGCACAAGAAGTCACGCGTTGAGCGCGACCGGGAAACAGCGGCAAGTTAGGCTGGAGAACAGGCAATGCGGTGGATATTGGGCGCGATCCTGGTCTTGCTCGTGTTCACGGCCCCCTCCACCGCCCAAGACGCCGCGCCCTACACATCCGAGGATTTCACGTTCGAATCCGGCGGGCTGACCCTGTCCGGAGTGATCGACCAGCCCGCCGGCCAACCGGCGCGGGCGCTGGTCGTGTTCGTACACGGCTATGGCAACACCGACGTGCGCGGCTGGAACATGTATTGGGACCTGCGCGACCGCTTCTCGCGCCTTGGCATAGCCACCGCGACCTGGGACAAGCCGGGCCAGGGCCGCAGCGAGGGGACGTTCGATCCCGACCAGCCTGTCGAGGAAAGCGCTCGCGAAGTCCTCGATGCGCTGGCCCATTTCCGCGCAAACGGAACCCCCGGCTCGGAAAGGATCGGCCTGTGGGGCATAAGCCGCGCGGGCTGGATCGTGCCGATGGCGATGGCGCAGGACCCGGCGATCGGGTTCTGGATCTCGGTCAGCGGGGTCGATGACCAGGAGAATTTCCTCTACCTCCTCCAATCCAACTGGCGCGCCGAGGGCCGGGCGGAGGAGGAGATCGAACTCCTCTCCGCCCAATGGCTGCGCGGCATCGAAATCTCCAGCAGCGGGGGCAGCTACGCCGACTATCTCGCCGCCACCGACAAAATCCGCCACGACCCGCTGGTGCTGAAGTTCGGCGGGATTGCCGAGCCAAGCGAGGCGCAGTTCCTTGCCCAGCAGCGACCGTTCCTGTCGGGTGAGCTCAAGGTTCATCCGGAAAGCGGACTGATGCTCTATGTCGAGGATTTCCCCGCGATGCTGACGGGGATCGATGCCGACGTGCTGGCCCTGTTCGGCGAGCGCGACACCAATGTCGACTGGCGCAAAACCCGTGCGATCTACCAGGCGACCATCGGAACTAACCCCGACGCCTCGCTCACCACTCGCAGCTTTCCCGATGGGAACCACAATATCGATGTAGCGGCCACCGGCAGCATCGCCGAGATGGAGCAAATGACCGAACGGGTTAAGGCCGAAGGCTATTACGATGCGCAGGTGGAGTGGCTGAAGCGCTTCGTGGTCCCTTACGCGCCTCACCCGTCCGGATGCGGCTCGGGAGTATAGGCCGGGTCCTCGAGCATGACGTCCACGAGGAACTGTTCGAACTCGTCGGCCAGGACGCAATCGCATTGGGGATCGCGGTAAAGCGTGGCCCGCAGGTCCCCCAGCGAGCGCAGCAGGACGACGATCTCGCGCTGTTCGGCCGTCAGGTAGCCTTCGATCGTGACCCCGACTGCGGACCCGCGCTCGAGGATCGAATTCATGATGTCGAAATACTGCGCGCGAGTCGCGACGTTGGTGGGCCTGATGCCATGATGGGCCAAATTGGCGAGGGTCACCTTCTCGAAGTGGCTCCCCTGGGGAGGGAGCACAAAGGGCAGTTTGCTCAGCTCCTTGGCCACGGGAGGGGCGCCGTGCTCGTCGAGCCACTTGCGGTGCCCGAAGACGCCATGCCTGACAAAGCCGATCTTGCGCCAGCCCGGCGGCAAGTCGCGATCCCTGGCTTCATGGCAAACCAGGAAATCGAACGTGCCCTTCGAGAGCTGGGTCCGCGGGTCCGCGTCAAAGAAATTGGCATCGATGGTCAGTTCGAGTTCGGGGTGCCGCTCGAGGAATTCGGGAAGCCGTCCGCGGATCTGGTTGTTGAAAATGTACTGGCTGACGAAGATGCGCAGGCGCTCGGGCTCGGCGACATCCGCGAGCAGCGTATTCCGGCGATGCGAGGCAAGCTGGGCGCCAGAAGCCTGGAACGGCCCAAGGTCGGAAAGGAAGGCCCTGCCCTCGGTCGTCAGGTAGGGCTCCTTGCCGGGATCGCGCACGAACAATCTCAGCCCGAGCTGTTCTTCAAGCGCCTTGATCTGGTTGCTGACGGAAGCCTGCGAAATCCCCAGTTCCTCGCTCGCGAGCCTGAAACTGTGTGTGGCGCAGAGGCGCTCGAACACGGCTAGCTGCCTGAGGGTGAAAGGAAATTCGCTCAAAAAACTGCCCTCTCGGGCAGGGTTATAACCTAAAGATTATGCCTAGTCATCACTTTTGAATTCATAATCCGAGGATTATTCCCGGTCATCACTTTGCGATGTGTTGCCCGGCTTTAAGGACTCGATTAACCCACAGGCTCAACACGGCAAAGAACAGAGCCGGTTGAATGACCGGGGGCCTTTCGGGTCGTTGGGTTCTCCCCGAACAACGCCCAATCCGGCGGTTTACGCCGGGTTGGGCGTTGTCACTTCCGCTCCCCGCGCGATGGTGAAACTTCGTCCGCCGATCCACACTGCGTCGTCCTTGTCGATCAAGCAATGCACGATACCATCGGCACCGGTCTTCTGGCCCTGCCCGGCGATGTAGCTGCCCTGCGCCAGCCCTTGGCCGAACAAATACTGCGCCACCGCCGCATTCAGGCTGCCGGTGACTGGGTCCTCGACCAGCGCACCCTTCTGGTTGGTGAAGAAGGCGCGCACTTCCCACGCCACTTCGCTCCCCTCCGGCCACGGTCCGGCGAGCCCGACATCGCGGCGCTTGGGCGGCCTGGCGACCGGCTGTGCCGCCAGCACGTCCTCGGCCGAGCGCAGCCGCAGCAACTGCCAGCCGGGGCCGTTATCGGCATGGACCGCCGCGACGATCGCTTCTTCCTGAACGCCGGCGATCCGCGCGGCTTCGGCGCGTTCCTCGCGGCTCAGTTCGCCGCCCTTGATCAGCGGAGGCGCGGCGAAGGCCAGCCTGTCGCCGTCCTGCCTGACCTCGACCAGCCCGACACCACATTCCTGCACCACCAGGCCTTCACGCTTGGGCGCACCTCCGGCCTCGAGCCACGCATGGCAGGTGCCGAGCGTCGGGTGCCCGGCGAAAGGCAGTTCGCCCGCAGGGTAAAAGATCTTTACCCGGTAATCCGCAGCCGGATCGGTCGGCGGGAGGAGGAAGGTGGTCTCCGAAAAGCCGAGCCATTGGGTCAGCGCGAGCATCTGTGCCGACGATAGCCCGTCTCCACCATGGACCACGCCCAACGGGTTGCCCTTCAAAGGGGCCGAACCGAACACATCGACCAGGTCTAGCTTCATCGGGGGAATCGCCCTTCGTTAGTACAGGGCGCATTGGCTAACCGCCGATTGGGACAGGAAAAGGGCAATTCACCGCGCAATCCTAACGGTTCGCCCGCTATTCCCGATTCCAACGAGCCGTTCATCCGGGGTTGTCCTTCCCCGGACGAAGTTGCTCGGGTCGCAAGACGGGCCGAGAAGGAAAGGACCAAGCGATGAACAGATTTATGATCGCCCTCGCCGCCGCCGGATTGGTAATTCCCGCCGCGCCGGCCGCCGCTGACCCGCCGGGCTGGGCACCGGCCCATGGCCATCGCGCGAAGGCCCGGCACAACCACCATGACCGCTACGAACGCCGCAGCTCCTACGACCGCTATGGCCGCTATTACGAACCGCGCCGCGTCACACGCCAGACCGTCATGTGGCGCGATGGAAGCGACGGGCGCTATTACTGCCGCCGCGATAACGGCACGACCGGACTGATCATCGGCGCGGCCGGCGGCGCGTTCCTCGGCCGCGCTGTCGATACAGACGGCGACCGCGTCACCGGCACGATCGTCGGCGCGGCGCTCGGCGCGCTGATCGGTCGCGAGATCGATCGCGGCGATCTGCGCTGTTACTAGGTCACTCGCGCCCTTCGGGCGTCGCGGAAAGGGCCGCGTGGCGTATGTCACGCGGCCCTTTCTCGTTGCGTGGCGCAATACTCCCTGCCAAACGCCAGCAAGCTAACGATACGCCCTTGGGAGAGGCCGCCGATGATAACCGCCCCGCTGGTCAGTTGCGACGACCACCTCGATCTCAACATGCTGCCTGCGGACCTCTGGAGCAACCGCCTCGCCAGCACATGGGGCGAGCGAGCGCCGCATGTCGAGGAAGTGCCGGGCGGCATGGAACAATGGGTGTGCGACGGCGAGAAATGGGGCTTCTGGTCCGGCAAGAAAGGCAACTTCTTCAGCAGCGGACCCAAGCCGATCAAGACCGCCTACGATCGCGGCGGGATCGACGACATCACCGAATTGCGCGCGGGCAATCCGAAGCTGCGGCTCGAGGACATGGACCGCGACCGGGTGTGGGCTCATCTCGTGTTCGGACCGGTAACCTCGATCAACACCAACGACGAGGCGCTGCTGTGCGCCTGCTATGCCGCCTATAACGACTGGCTCTACGAGGATTTCTGCACCGCGGCGCCCGATCGGCTGATCGGCGTGGCGATGCTGCCGCCTTACCCCGAGGCCGCGCTCGCCGAATTGCAGCGGCTGGCGAAGCGCGGCGGGGTCAAGCAGGCCAACCTCCAGATCGCAACTGCCGAACCGCGCCTCGAAGACAAACGCTGGGAACCGCTGTTCGACCTGCTCGAACAATCCGGCATCGTGCTTTCCTTCCACGTCACCGTGTTCCCCTCTGTCACCAACGCCTTCGACAAGTACAAGGGTAGCCCCGGCGCGACCTTCCTCCATGCCAAGATGTTTATCGAGCAGTTCCTCGATCCCTTCGTCGACCTGTTCGCCTGGGGCATCCTCGAACGCCATCCGGACCTCAAGATCGTGATCGCCGAGAGCGGCGTCGGCTGGGTGCCGTGGGTGGTCGAAGAGCTCGATTACCGCTTCTTCCGGCTGATGGAATGTGCCGATTTCTGGGACGACAAGGGCGGCATCCCGCACAAGATGAAGCCCAGCGAGGTGTTCCGGCGGCAGGTCTACGGCACCTTCCAGCAGAGCCCCACGGCAATGCGGCTGCTGGAATTCTGGGGGCCGGAGAACATGCTGTGGGCAAGCGATTACCCGCACCCGGATTCGATCTGGCCCAATAGCCAGCGGATCATCGGCGAGACCATGGGGCATCTCGACTCCGACACGGTACGCGCGCTGGTCGGCGGCAATGCGGCCAGGCTCTATGGGCTGGACCTAGGCAAGGCCACCGTGCTGGGCAGTCTCGATATCGGTTACGAGGCGGTCGCAGCCGAATGAAGTTCACCCTCGGCCCGTTGGCGATCGGCACTCCGGTGCCATTCCGGGGCGAGGAGGAGAGCTCGATCGGCCGCCGCCCGGCGCAAGGGCCGGTGGCGGTGGGTCCGTTGGGGCTTGCGGGCGACGAGGTGGCGGACAAGGTTCATCACGGTGGAATCGACATGGCTATCCACCACTACCCGCACGACCACTATCCGTTCTGGCGCGATCACCTCGGCGGGCACGAATTGCTCGAAGGCCCCAGCGCGTTCGGCGAGAATATCTCGACCGAGGGCCTGACCGAAAACGACGTCTGGATCGGCGACCGCTTTCGCCTCGGCAGCACGCTGGTCGAGGTCAGCCAAGGGCGCAAGCCGTGCTGGAAAATCGACTACAAGTTCCAGCGCAAGGGCATCACCGCCAAGGTGGTCGAGACCGGGCGCTGCGGCTGGTATTACCGGGTGCTCGAACCGGGCAAGGTGGCGACGGGCGACACACTCGAACTGGTCGAACGCGGGCATGAGAACTGGAGCATTGCTTTGGTCTTCCGCCTGCTGCTGCACAAGGGCGCCGAAACCGCCGCTTTGGTCGCCGCCGCGCGGCTCGAGCGGCTGTCGCAGGACTGGCGCGAGAAGGCGCTCGAAAGGGCGGTGCTACAGGAGCAGAAGGCCCAAAATGGCTGAGCCCAAGCTCCTTTCGGGCGGCAACCCGCAAATCCCCAAGGGCGAAGGCGACGCGCCGGTGCAGGCCTATATCGCGGCGATGCCGGGCTGGAAGCACGAAGCCGGGAAGAAGCTCGACGCGCTGATCGTCCGCACGGTTCCGGAAGTCAAAAAGGCGGTCAAATGGAACTCGCCGTTCTACGGCGTCGAGGGCAAAGGCTGGTTTCTCAGCTATCATTGCTTCAACCGCTACATCAAAGTCTCGTTCTTCAACGGAGTGAAGCTGGAGCCGCCGCTGCCGGTAACCTCGAAGGACCCCAACGTCCGTTATCTCCATATCCATGAAGGCGAAGCGCTGGACGAAGCGCAAATTGCCGACTGGATCCGGCAGGCAGCGGCAATCCCCGGCTGGATGATCAAGTGAGCGATTGGCGCGCCGCCACCCTCGACCGCATCCGCGCCTTGATCGCGGCGGCCGATCCCGAGGCGACCGAGGTGGTCAAATGGCGCAAGCCGAGCAATCCCGCGGGCGTGCCGGTGTGGGAGCATGGCGGGATCATCTGCACCGGCGAAACCTACAAGGACAAGGTCAAGCTGACCTTCGCCAACGGCGCCGCGCTGGCGGACCCCGCCGGCCTGTTCAACTCCAGCCTCGACGGCAACCAGCGCCGCGCGATCGACATTGGCGAAGGTGACGCGATCGACGAGGCAGCTTTCAAGGAACTGATCCGAGCGGCGGTGGCGCATAATTTGACCAAGCCGCCGCGGCGTTAGGCCTCCTTCCCTGCGGGCGGCGAATATGCTCCTATCCGCCGCATGACTCGCCCCGCCATCCTGATCACCGGCGCCGCCCGTCGCATCGGCGCGGCGATTGCGCGGCGGTTCGGGGCGGAAGGCTGGCATGTGGTGGTGCATTACGGCCAATCGCGCGAGGATGCGGAAGCGCTTGCGGCCTCGCTGCCCTCCGCCGAGACAGTGCAACGCGACCTTGCCGATCCCGCAGCCGCCGTCGCGATGGTCAAGGCGTTGGCAGCTAGGTTGCCCGAATGGCGGGTGCTGGTGAACAATGCTTCGGTGTTCGAAGATGACGGGGCCGGACTGCCCTCGCCCGCAGCCCACGAACGCACGATGCGGATCAATGCCGAGGTTCCGGCGCGGATGGCGCGGGCGTTCCTCGCACACTCGCAGGCCAAGGGCGGGCGCCGGGTGATCGCGATCACCGACCAGAAGCTCGCCAATCCGAACCCTGATTTCTTCTCCTACACGATGAGCAAGCAGGCTCTCGCGGCCACCGTGCCGATGCTCGCGATGGCTGCGGACCGTGCCGAAGACCGGGTCTATGCCATAGCGCCGGGTGCGATCCTGCCGAGCTACGACCAGTCGGACGGGGAATTCGCCATTTCCGGGCGGCTCAACCTGCTCAAGCGCCACACCGCGAAGGAGGAGATCGCCGACGCGGCGTGGTTCCTCGCGCAGGGCTGGGTTGCGAGCGGGACCACGCTGTTCGTCGATTCCGGCCAGCACCTGCTCGCCCAGCCCCGCGACGTGCTCTATCTCGCGCGCGAAGGAGTGCGCCCGTGAAGAAGCACGCGCTCACCACCCGCATCTGGCACTGGGTGAACCTGGTGTGCCTCGTGGTTCTGTTCATGTCGGGCCTCGGCATCTCGAACGCGCACAAGCGGCTCTATTGGGGTCACTGGGGCTTTGCTCCCGAGGATGCGTGGCTGTTCGTGCCCAAATTCCCCGACTGGATGACCATCCCGGGGCGCTACGACCTTGCCGGCGCGCGCGATTGGCACCTGCTGATGGCGTGGCTGTTCGCGCTCGGGCTGCTCCTATTCATGGTGATTTCGCTCGCCAACCGGCATTTCCAGCGCGACCTCGTCACCAGCCGCGCGGAGTGGCGATGGAGCGCGATCAGGGCCGATGTGGTGAAGCACCTCAAGCTCGATTTCACGCATCAAGGATCGAAGTTCAATTTCCTGCAGAAACTGGCTTACGGGGTGGTGGTGTTCATCCTGCTGCCGGTGATGATCTCCAGCGGGATCGCGATGAGCCCGGCGATGGACGCCAACTGGCCGTGGCTGATCGACCTGTTCGGCGGGCGGCAAAGCGCGCGATCGGTGCATTTCATCGTCGCCTGGGCGCTTGCCGGGTTCCTGGTGCTGCACATCGTGCTGGTGCTGCTCTCGGGCCCGGTGAAGCAGGTGCGCGACATGATCACCGGGGGTGAAGCATGAGGCGGCCCATGAAACGCAGGAGCGTCCTTGCCGGTCTGGCCGCGCTGTTCGTCGGCGCCTGCTCGAAGATCGCCGAGAGCGGCCCGGGCCGCTCGCTGCTCGATGCGGCGGAGAAATGGAACCTCGGGCTCCACGACCTGCTTGGCCGCCGCACCGCGCTGGCGCGAGAGTTCCCGAAGGAGGATATCTCACCCTCGTTCCGCGGCAACGGCACCACCGACCCCAAGGAAGCAGCCTACAAGGCCTACGCTGCCGCCGGTTTCGCCGATTGGCGGCTAAGCGTGACCGGCCTGGTCAACACGTCGCTGTCACTGAGCCTCGACGAGATCAAAGCCCTGCCCCAGCGCACCCAAGTGACCCGCCACGATTGCGTCGAGGGCTGGAGCGCGATCGGCGAATGGACCGGCCCACAATTGAAGGCCATACTCGACCTTGCGGGGCTGCGGCCCGAGGCACGCTTCATCGTCTTCCGCTGCGCCGACAGCCTTGCCGGCGGACCCTATTACGAAAGCATCGACCTGATCGATGCCTTCCACCCGCAAACGATTATCGCCCATGCGCTCAACGGCGAACCCTTGCCGGTCAAAAACGGCGCGCCATTGCGGATGCGGATCGAGCGCCAGCTCGGCTACAAGCATGCCAAGTACCTGACCGGGATCGAGGCCGTGGCCACTCTCGAAGGCATCGGCGACGGCGGCGGCGGTTACTGGGAGGATCGCGCCGGATACCAGTGGTATGCGGGGATCTAGGCCGGATAAAGCCGGTTCATTTCCGCCCAGCTGCGGCGGATCATCTCTTCCAGCACGCCCATGTCTACATCGGCGAGCTTGTTGACATAGAGGCAGCCGGCCCCGCGCGAATATTTGCCCAGCTTCGCCAGCAGCTTGTCCATCTCGGCGTCCTTGCCGCCGCAACCGAGCAGGTACAGCGAATGCTTCGCCTTGCGTGGCGAGAAGCCCGCGCGGCACATGTCGCCTTCGTGCCCACTATCGTATTTGTAGTGGTAGGAGCCGTAACCAATGATGCTCGGCCCCCACATCACCGCCTTCTTACCGGTCACCGTCTCGAACAGCGCATCGAGCACCTTGGCCTCTTCGCGTTTACCCGGATGCTCGACCGCCTCGATGAAGGCATCGGCGGTCACTTGGGTCGGCTTTGTCTTGATTTCGGCCATTTCTACAGAATATCCCATGATTGACAGGGTGCAAGCGCCCCCTCATGTTCGCGCCTTTGATTGGGGAGAGTAAGCGGATGTGGTTGCTGGACAAGTTCCTGAAGCAGGCGATCAAGGTGGGGCAACTCGTCGTCACCGATTATGACGGCAAGGTCTACGAATACGGCCCCGGCCCCGAAGGGATGGAGAACGGGGCGATCCGCATCCGCCTGACCAACCGCAAGGCCGCCGCGCATATCGCCCGCTATCCGCAGGTCGGCGCCGGCGAGGCGTTCATGTGGGAATGGCTCGAGGTCGAAGCGCCGCACGATATCCGCGACATGATCCTGTTCGTGACGATGAACGCCAAGGGCCGCAAGACCGCCTCGCTCAAGCCCAAAGGGGTCGTTCGCAAGACCGCCCAGCGCCTGATTGCCAAGGCTGACGGGATCAACCTCCGCGGAAAGGCGCGCAAGAACGCCGAGCACACCTACAACCTCACCCGCCGGCTTTACGAGCTGTTCCTCGACGAAGACCGGCAATACACCATGGCCTATTACCGCGACCTGTCGAACAGCCTCGAACAGGCCCAACTCGACAAGAAGGCGCACCTCGCGGCGAAGCTCTACATCCCGCCCGAGGGCGGGAAGAACATGAAGGTGCTCGATGTCGGCTGCGGCTGGGGCGGTTTCGCGCTCTACCTCCACAAGCATTACGGCTGCGAAGTGCTCGGCGTCGCGCTCGCGCCCGACCAGATCGCGTTCTGCAAGGAGCGCGCCGAGCAACTGGGCGTGGCCGACAAGGTCAAGTTTGCGCTGATGGATTACCGCGACGTCGAGGGCGAGTTCGACCGGATCAGCTCGGTGGGCCTGCTCGAGCATGTCGGCACGATCCACTACCCACAATTCTACAAACACACCAACAAGCTGCTGAAGAACGACGGGGTGATGATCAGCCATTGCTGCGGCCGCTCGGGCGCACCCGGCTTCACCGATGCCTGGACCCGCAAGTACATCTTCCCCGGCGGCTATATCCCGGCGCTGTCGGAACTCGTCACCCAGAGCGAGCTCAATGGCTTCCAGGTGATGGATGTCGAGGCGATGCGCTTCCATTACAGCCACACGCTCGAGGAATGGTACAAGCGCACGGTGATGCACCGCGAAGAGATCGTCAGCATGTATGACGAGCGCTTCTACCGCATGTGGCTCTATTACCTTGCCGGGGCCGAACAGAGCTTCCGCCACGGGACGCTGGTCAACTGGCAGATCCAGTATGTGAAAGACCGCACCGCGATCCCGATGATGCGCGACTACATCGAGACCGAATCCGCCCGCCTGCGCGCCAATGACGTGGCGCCGGCATGGCACCTCGATCCAGAACTGCGGGAGGCGGCGGAGTAGGAACCGTTTTGCCGCCGGAGCATTGAATCGCTTTGGGAATACGCAAGGGGGGATGGGATGATCAAGGTTCTGAGAAACGGCGCGGCGCTGGCCGCGCTGGCGATGGCGGCGGGCACCATGGCCCAGCCGGTGCCGATCGGGATTACCGCACCCCCATTGTCCGACGAACCCTACGTGTTCGACACGGCCGAGCAGCACAAGATCAAGCTCACCGTGATCGCCAAGGGCTTCCCGCGCCCCTTTGCGATCGAGTTCACCCCCGACGGCGACCTGCTGCTGCAGGAGCGCGGCGGGCCGCTGCGGGTGATCCGCAACGCCACCGCGCCCGGCGCCACGCTCGATCCCGCACCGATCCCCGGCATGCCGACCGAACCGGGCGGGATTTTCAGCCTCGGCGTGCAGGACATTTCGCTGCACCCGGATTTCGCCAGCAATCACCTGATCTATTTCACCTACAACGCCACCGCGCCGGTGCCAGAGGGCAGCCCCCCGTTCCAGCGCCCGGGCTATTTCCGGCTGATGCGAGGCAAGCTCGAGAACGGCCAGGTGAGCAGTGTCGCAACCATGTTCGCTGCCGAGGCCGCCTCCTATGCCGGCGGCTCGCGCGTCGCTGTCGGCAGGGACGGCAAGGTCTGGGTCACCACCGGCGCGCCATTCGGCACTGGCGCGCAGGATCCAACCAGCCCTTATGGCAAGGTGCTGCGGTTCAACGAAGACGGATCGATCCCGGGGGACAACCCGGTTGCCGGCAGCCCGGTCTACACGATGGGCCACCGCGACCAGCACGGCCTCGTCATCCATCCCGAGACCGGCGATGTGTTCAGTGCCGAGCACGGCCCCAATGGCGGCGACGAGGTCAACCGTATCAAGCCCGGCGGCAATTACGGCTGGCCGCTCTACACCTACGGCAAGGACTATGACGGCAAGGACCTGACCGAACTGCCGACCGCGCCCGGCTTCGAGAAGCCGCTGCTGGTGTTCTCGCCCGGGATCGCGCCTTCGGGGCTGATGTTCTACACCGGCGACAAGTTCCCGGCATGGAAGGGCAACATCTTCGTCGGCAGCGCGCGCTGGGGCCAGGTCAACCAGACCGGCAGCCTGATCCGCACCGCTTTGGGCGAGAATTACGGCGACCTGCGGCGTGAGCGCCTGTTGCTCCAGCTCCACCAGCGCGTGCGCGACATGGTCCAGGGGCCCGACGGGTTGATCTACGTCCTCACCGACGGGCCGGAGAACGCGGTGGTGCGTGTGGAGCCTGTCGCGCCCTAAACATTTGCGATTGATGACCCCGCCTGCTAGCCGCGCGGCGCAATTGTGCGGAGGCGTGAAATGTCCGAGATCAAGCGTGTCGTGCTGGCCTATTCGGGCGGGCTCGATACCTCCGTCATCCTCAAATGGCTGCAGGTGACCTACAATTGCGAGGTCGTCACCTTCACCGCCGATCTTGGCCAGGGCGAGGAGCTCGAGCCGGCGCGCGCCAAGGCCAAGCTGATGGGCGTGCCTGATAAGCACATCTACATCGACGATCTGCGCGAGGAATTCGTGCGCGATTTCGTATTCCCGATGATGCGCGCCAATGCCCGCTACGAGGGCGATTACCTGCTCGGCACCTCGATCGCCCGGCCGCTGATCTCGAAGCGGCTGGTCGAGATCGCGCATGAGACCGGCGCCGATGCCGTTGCCCATGGCGCGACCGGCAAGGGCAACGACCAGGTGCGGTTCGAGCTTTCGGCCTATGCGCTCGATCCGAACATCAAGGTGATCGCCCCGTGGCGCGAGTGGGACCTGACCAGCCGCACCGCGCTGATCGCCTGGGCCGAGCAGCACCAGATTCCGGTGCCCAAAGACAAGCGCGGCGAAAGCCCGTTCTCGACCGACGCCAACCTCCTGCACACCTCCTCCGAGGGGAAGGTGCTCGAGGATCCGTGGGAGGAAGTGCCCGACTACGTCTATTCGCGCACGGTGAACCCGGAGGATGCGCCCGACGCGCCCGAATACATCACGGTCGATTTCGAGAAGGGCGACGGGGTTGAGCTTAACGGCAAGGCAATGTCGCCCGCCACACTGCTCGCGGCGCTCAACGAATTGGGCCGCAGGCACGGGATCGGCCGGCTCGACCTGGTCGAGAACCGCTATGTCGGGATGAAAAGCCGCGGCATGTACGAAACCCCGGGCGGCGAGATCTATGCCCGCGCGCATCGCGGGATCGAAAGCATCACGCTCGATCGCGGCGCGGCGCATCTCAAGGACGAGCTCATGCCGAAATATGCCGAGCTCATCTATAACGGCTTCTGGTTCAGCCCCGAGCGCGAGATGCTGCAGGCGGCGATCGACCTGTCGCAGGCCAAGGTCAGCGGCACGGTGCGGCTCAAGCTCTACAAGGGCCAGGCGAGCGTGGTCGGGCGCAAATCGCCCAACTCGCTCTATTCCGAACGCCACGTGACCTTCGAGGACGATGCGGGGGCCTACGACCAGAAGGACGCCGAGGGCTTCATCAAGCTCAACGCGCTGCGGCTCAAGCTGCTCGGCAAGCGCGATCGGTAGGGAGGTTTCCTGCTGCAACGCAGCGGAACCGCATCCCTCAGCAGGGTTTCTTCGCAGGCGCAATGTAGACCGCGGAGTTATCCACCGCTTTCCACCGCGAAATCGGCGCAAAGTGGATAAGTCGGGCTTGCAAAGCTTGTGCGACTCGGTCGGCGGGAGCACCTTCCAGTTGTCGAAGCGAGAAGACAGATCGCTTTCGGAAGGCCTCAAAACCGGATGAGAGCGAACAGTCAGACGGTTTCGATACGGCAGCGAAAGCTGCGCGAATTGGAAGCAGGGCAGCGCGAATATCTTCGGATGGACGCGCAGCCGGTGGAAAATACGCGGGGGCACGTTGCCGGATGGCCGGACGGTTCGGCTCGGCGTGGATGGAATTGGCAAGGCTTCGGCCAAGCCTGCTCCAGATGAAGCGCAGGGCCCCCACGGATCGCTCGGTCACGGAACCGCCAGGCCGGGAGGGAAGGTGTTCGCACCCGACCAACCGCCTGACGGAACCGGATGCCGGCGCGAGCGCCGGGCGACATAGTCCAGAGTCCCCTCGGGGATATCCGGGCTTTAACGCCGGTCAACGCAGCCGGTGCAGTGGGGTCGGCAGCAATGCCGGCCCCATTTGCGCGAGTCCTTGTCTGCCCTATCGCTTCGCTACTTGAGGGCGGGAGTCCTTGTTGCCCTACCGCTCCGCTACTTGAGGGCATTCGACACCCCCTCTTCACCCCATCCCATTTCCATCTCCGTTTCCGACGGGCCGAGCGCAACTGTCGACAAGCGGGGCGGCGTTAATGTTTCGCCGGGCGCTTTGGTGTATGGGCGGCTGGTGACGACAGGAGGGATCGCTCCGCCCATGCGGCACAGCTTCCGGCGGCGCATTGCCGGATCGGCGCTCCTGTTACTGGTCGCGACGATCGTCTCCGCTCCTTCCAGCGCCGAGGTTTCCGAGGAATTCGCGGCGGCCTTCGCGCCCTACGACACCCTCCCCGCGCCGCCCGCTCCCGCCGCCGAGGCAATCGGCACCGGCATCGCCAGCTGGTACGGCCGGGAATTCGCCGGCCGCCGCACCGCCAGCGGCGAGCGCTTCGATCCCGGCCAGCTGACCGCCGCGCACCGCACGCTCCCGTTCGGCAGCATGGTGCGGGTGACCCATGTCGGCTCGGGCCGCTCGGTAGTGGTCCGCATCAACGATCGCGGGCCGTTCACCGGCGGCCGGGTGATCGACGTTTCCGAAGCCGCCGCGCACACACTTGGCCTGGTCGGCCCTGGCCACGGCGAGGTCCAGCTCTCATTGCTGCGCTAAGCTAGCCTAAGATTCCTTCGCCAGCTGCCCCCTGATCGCGACGGTCCGCCGGTTCGACTTCAAATGGACGTCGACATAATGCCCGGGCACGTCGCCGAGGATCCCGTTGATGTCCTTGGGCTGCTTGGCGATGCAGATATCGCCGTCGGTCCACTGCTCGAGCTCGATCACGTCGCTGCCGTCGCGGCCCGGATCGCCGCGGTGGATATGCGCCTCGCCGGCATCGCGCAGGCCCTTCACCGAAAGCACGAAGCAGACGTCGCCGGTCTTCGAATCGAACTCACCGGTGAACTTCGCGCTGGCCCCGGCAGTGCCGCCCGCTTCGGGGACCGCCTCGGCCGTGAGATCGGCGGAAAGCGTGGCGTACATCGCCTCGACTTCCTCCGGTTCGACGTATGTCTCGTCCTGGGCAATCGCCGGCCCGATCGCCAGCGCGCCGCCCAGAAGCAGGACCCATGCTCCCAAACGCCTGTTCATCATCACCTCTCCAGCCGGAGCGGCGCATTTACCGCGCCCGCCCGGGCGAGATGGAAGCTACTCCCGTTTTGGTTTCAAGTGAATAGGGTTGGAGTGGTTTGTTGCGCCTCACCCCCCATCCCCCTTTACACCGCTTTACACGGTTCAGGGAGAAACTCCGTTTTGGCCAGAATCCCCCGTCGCCCCTGCGCAGGCAGGGGCCCAACCGGACCATCCGACGGCAACTGCGGTTCGCGCTCGACCGAACCCGCCGATGGACCCCTGCCTTCGCAGGGGTGACGGGAGAGAGTTGGCGAGTGGTCGGGCAATTCCTCCCCCACAATCCCATCCACCACCCCGAAAATCTCGGCCTCGCGCTCTGCCCATTTGGCCTCGGCATCGAGCCCGGCGCGCAAGCCGGCCTCTTCGACCTCTTCGGGATCGGCCTTGTCCCACTGCTCCTCGATCCCCAGCTCCTCGCGGGCCGCGTCCATCGCCGCCTCGACCTCGGCATCGCGGAACGCGATCCAGTCATGCGCAGGGTTCTCCTCGATCGCCCCGGCGATTTCGGCCAGCAACGTATCGAAATGCCCGGCATCCTTGAGCGCGTCGCGGTCCTCGCAGGCGCGATCGAGCCGCGCGAGATGGGCGAGCAGCAGCCGCGTATCATAGCGCCGCCGCCGCGCGATCTCCTCGCCGCGGTAGAACACCACCTCCTCGATCCCGTCGATCGCCCGCTCGGCCAGCACCGCCTCGGCCGCCTCGCGCGCCAGCACGAGGGCAGCAGCCCAGGCGCGGGCGAAAGCATGATCGCGCCGCCGCGCGGTGTAGGCCGTGGGCGCGCTGATCCCGGCGCGGGCGCAAGCGGCGCGGACATTGCCCGAGCGCGAAAGGTGGTCGCAGAAGATCACCTGGCGGGTGGGGGTGAAGATGGAGGGGGCTGTGGTGGGGGTGGGTGAGACGTCGGACATGAATGTGGCTCCCTAGCTGACGGGGCCGACCTACATATGGGACAGGGGGGGCTGTAGGGAAATCGAAAGTGGTCCAGCAGCCGGCAACATTCGACAGAAATTGCAATATTTGCACATCCGTCTATAGTTCGAACGGCGGGCGGAGCAGCGCGAGCTGCTAGCTCCTTTTTTTGGGGGTTGTCCTTAAATTGAGTTTATCTGAGTTATACTTTCTTCCTCGGAGGAATTAGTGATCCATTGACTGCGCCCGCCACCATATCCCAGCATCCTCTTTCTGAGAAGATATACCTGACCTACAAGACGCGCATGCTCTCGGAAGCGCGCCTCTTGAAAGATGCGTCCTTTTTCAATGGGATAATTTCTTGGTACTCTTTCTGGTTGATATTCTTTGGTCTTTCGCAACTGGTTGGATTCTACATTTCTCCAAACGCGAATCTAATATTTACCGCGTCTTCGATTGGTATTTTCGCCATATCCTTGGCAATCGGTGGACGAAAATACACAGAACGGGCCGAGCAATTCCGGCATTGCTATCTCCAATTGAAAGAGCTGTATGAGAGTTCAATTGGGGAGAAAGCGAAACTCCAACGCTATGCTGACATTCTGAAGACCTTTGAGAATCAGACTGATGATGACTTCGATGAAATGGTATTTGATGCGAAAATGCGGGGGCAGAATCTATACAATTCGAATGGCCCGATTGCCCTCCCAAAATTTGCGATGAGCAAGGTCATTCTGAAGAAGCTCTTTCGATATTCTTTCAAGATGATTCTTATAGCCGCGCCTGCGATTCTTTTCATTAGCCTACCTTCGCTGGAACACTCTGGGCACGTGCAGCTGACACAACATGCTGGCACCAACGGATCACAAACCGTCAAGTGACTCCCGCTCAGCTTTCCCTGATTGAGGAAATCACGTTCCCCTCCGCAGAGGAGAAGCTCTTCAGCGCAGGCCACTTGCGGACGCTATTCTTTTCCAAAGTGGCTCGGTCTCAAGCAACTGGCAAAGACGGCGTGCGTGTCAATCGCTTCTCAGAGCGGCTGATGGAAGAGTGCAGCATTATCGAGCGGAAGGTTCTCAATGAAACCTATCATTTCACCGCGTTCAAAGAGCGCCTGCTTCTCAGAGGAGCAACTCGTGAACCTCGCCAGATTTCAATCCCAACGGTTCGCGATCGGCTCACGCTAAGAGCAGTATGCGAGGCGTTACATTTGACTGAACCGAGATCCGCGGGTTCATCTCCACACGCCATAGTAGATCGCGTGGTTGCCTCAATTCGAAGCGGGGAACCGAATAGGTCTTTCGTTAGAGTCGATGTGCGCAATTTCTTTCCATCAGTTACACATCTGAGATTGGAAGCGGCCCTAAAAAGCGCCGGCTTGGGTAATGCTGTTCGCAGCTTGTGCATGGCGGCCGTCCGCACCCCGACGGGTTCTGCTGGAGAGCCGAATGATCGCGGAATTCCGCAAGGTTTAAGCATTTCGAACGCGCTGGCGGCCATATATATGCTCAAGTTTGATGCGCGTCAGGGCAGCCGGTTTCCCACCTTCTTCCGTTATGTGGATGATATCCTCTGCATCTGTCCTACGCCGCAAGCCCAACAGGTACTCACGTCCATTACCAGGTCACTAAATAGCATAGGATTGAGAGCACACGCCCTAGGAGTGGCAGGGAAGACGGAAATATCCCCCGTCGAGAACGGAATCGATTTTCTTGGCTACCGAATATCCGAGGAAAACGTAAGCATAAGAGACTCGTCTTACAAAAGAATGTTCAAGAATATCCTTAAGGTTATAACAGACTATAGGTACAGAAAGCGCGACGAAAAAACTCTATTCCGACTCAATCTAAAGATTACAGGTTGCAGAATCGACGGAAAGCGTCGAGGTTGGATGATGTTCTTTTGCCGAACGGAGGATACTTCTCAGCTCGCCTTTCTCGATCAGTTTGTCAGGAGGCAGCTCGCCAAGGCAGGATTTCCGAAAGAACTACAAAGCAATGTAAAGACTTTCGTGAAAAGTTATCACGAAATACGATATAGATACTATCATACCAACTACATTCCGAACTTCGACGCGTTCGATCAGTCAGAAAAGATCAAAACCATCGCTCTTCTTACACAAAAAGACCCAGTCGAAATCGCCACTTGGGACATCCAACGCATCGAAGACGAGTTCAATAGGTTGATTTCTAAAGAGGTTCATGATCTGGAAGAAGACGTGGGAAGTCCCTCCTAATTTCAAAAACTTCGCACTTCTCACCTCCCTTACTTT
>Ga0315910_10001865_pt1 | contig 19033 bp, 15 predicted proteins | sample EdamamesoilMG_FD_204470 | JGI IMG/M metagenome (GOLD analysis project Ga0315910, IMG submission 204470) | Garden soil microbial communities collected in Santa Monica, California, United States - Edamame soil | ecosystem: Environmental > Terrestrial > Soil > Garden | place: USA: California...
TTGTGCGCTGTCGGCACGGGCCTCGGCGAGTTCGCGACCGCCAATTATGCCGCGACGTTCGCGCCCCGGCGCGCGCTGATTCACGTGGATCGCGACCCCGCGGTGCTCGGGCGTAACTACCCGTGTCTCGGCGTCACTGGCGACGCGCGAGTGGTGCTGGGCGAACTCGCGCAGGCGCTCGCCGACGTCGAGCGACCGACGGCTGCCTGGTTCAGCGCGCTCGGCGACCAGTATGCTTTGGTCGAAGATCCCGAGGCGGGCCGAAGCCAAGTGCTTCCACTCAGGCCCGAGCGGGTGATCAGCGAAGTACAACGGGCGCTTCCGAAAGACGCGGTAGTCGTCGCCGACATCGGCACTAGCTGCCTGTTCGTGGCACAGTATCTGAAGATCCGCCCGCCGCAACGCTGCTACATTCCGATGGCCTGGTCGTGCATGGGGCATCCGTTGGCAGCTTCGATTGGTGTGCGCTTCGGCCTAGGGCGACCGACGCTGTGTGTGACCGGTGACGCTGCCTTCTTGTCCAAGGGGCTCGAGTTGCACGCTGCCGTCGAGAACGAGGTGTCGGGGCTGGTGTGGGTCGTGCTCTCGAACCGCGGGCATGCACTGGTGCGAACCGGGACCCAGCTCTTGCTCGGCGAGCAGCATGGCGTCGAGGCCGGCGACTTCAAGAAGCCGGTCGACGCGGCTGGCATCGCGAAGAGCCTGGGCGCAGGCGCCCGGGTGGTCGAGCGTCCGGAAGACCTGGGGCCGGCCCTCGTCGAAGCCTTCGCTGCGCGCCGGCCTTGGGTGATCGATGTGCGGGTCGACCCCGATGCCGTGCCGCGGATGCTGGATCGGATCCAGGGCCTCAAGGCCGGGGCCGAAGCACCGGAGCCGGAGTGATGAACGCATGCGTCGAACCCGCGAGTTGGCTGACGCTCGCGGCGAGCCTGCATTTCTTGCAGCTGCCGGTCACCTCGTGGCTCGCGAGGCGCTGTCTCGGGCTACCCGCAGAGCTCGCGCGCCTGTCGCGGCTCAACCAGCGCATCGTCCTGATCTTCATGGGAGCCGTGAGTTTTCTGGTAGTGGCGCTGGCGGTGCTGGTGATTGCCTTCAGCGAGCGGCTGCTGAACGATCCGCTGGGGCGCGCCTTGTGTCTGGTGCTGGGTCTGTTCTGGTTCGCCCGCGCCACGGCGCAGGTCTGGCTCTACCGTGTGTGGCCGCGCCAGCGGCGAGGCGGCCTGATCTACGTGGCGCTCTTGGGGTTGTACGGCTTCGTGGCGCTGAGCTACCTCGCCGCCTACGGCAGCTCTGCTGCTTGCGCGGCATTGCCCTCAGGGGAGGGCGACTGCTGTCGCGACGTCGGGGCGCGTCGCGTCGGCGTCCGGACCAGCTGGGAGCCCCTGCGCACGCCGTTTCACGGCGTCGAGAATTCTGCGCGGCAAGTCTCGCCGCCCGATCTCCCGCGCGCCGTGATGCATCGCGACGAGTTGGCGCGCCAAGAATTCGAGCTCGCGCACGTTGCCGGGCCAGGAGTACAGGCACAAGGATTCGATCAGCTCGGCGTCCAGCGTGAAGGGCTCACCGGGGAAGTACACATTCACGAAGTGGCAAAACAGCGCTGGGATTTCAGCCACACGCTGGCGCAACGGCGGAAGCTCCAGTTCCAAGCTCGCGCCGCTCCGAGCGAGAGCCTGCGCCAGGGGTCCACCTTTGCGGCCGTGTTGACCGTGGCGCGTGACCACCAGGCGGACGTCCGCCGCTGCGCTGGTTCCGTGGACACCCAAGGCACCCCCGGTCGCCAGCACACGCCAGATGCGTTCCTGCAGCGCGGGGCTGAGCTCGCCGGCGTCTTCTAGCAGCAGCGTGCCACCCTCGGCCATCCGTAGCAGGCCGCCGCTCTCGGGTGGCCGAGCGTGCGCTTGCCGGCTGCTGCGCGCGCGCACCCCGAAGAGCTCGGTGGCTGCCTGACGCTCGGAGAGGGTGGCACAGTTGAGCGTGTGGAACGGCCCGCTCCGCCCGCTCCACGCATGCAGCGCGCGGGCGAGGAGCTCCTTGCCGGTGCCTGGTTCGCCGATCAACGTGACGGGGAGCCGGGATCGCGCAGCCGCACGCAGGGGCTCGAGCGTGCGTGAGAAAGCTGCTCCGCCCCACAGCTGGTGACCAAGATCGCTAACGCTGCCGGGGTTTTGCCCCCTCGGAGTGCGTGCTGCCAGGTACCCCAGCCAGTTGCCGACGCGCAGTACGTCCCCCTCCGCGACGGGCGCCTGTGTGACAGCTTCCCCGTTCACGAAGACGCCGTTGGTGCTGTGCAGGTCCGAGAGTAGCATCGTCTCGGAATCGGGCCGGATTTCGGCGTGGTGCCGCGACACCGCGCGACCCTCCAGGCGCACGTCACAGTCCTCGGCACGCCCGATCACACAGCGTGAGGTGAGCGGCTCTGGGGGCAGTGAGCTCGCGGGGAACACCCAGCAGAGCGCTGTGTCGTGGCCAGCGGGAGGATGCACCATCATCGTCTCCCGCTGAGAAGCAAAAGGCGTACCGCGCGCAAACGTGCCCCGCCTGCGGACGCCCGCGGTGATTGCCGTCTCGTGTGCCCGCATTCGGCTCGCGGTGGTTCGGGTTGTCCGAGTTGGACGTCCGAGTTGGTGCGGGCTAGGGCGAGCTGTCGGCCACGAGGCGCACGAGGTCGAAGCTGGACACCAGCCCCACGGGTTGGTCGGCCACCACTACCACGACACGATGCACGCCGCGATCGAGCATGAGCTGCGCCACCTCTTGCGGAGGTGCTTCCGGTGACACGGTGACGAGCTGACTGGTCATGGCGTCGCGCACGTGCAGGGTCCGGAGCTGGCTGCCGAGCGTCTGGTCGTTCAGCCTTTCGTAGTCTGCTTCCGCCAATGCCTCCGCAGTGCCTTCGAGCTGGCGGTAGTAGTCCAGCGCCATCTGCGACATCGCATGGCTGAAGCCGATGCGGCGCACGATGTCCGCGCGGGAGATCATTCCGACCAGTTTGCCATCCTCGATGACCGGAGCGCCGCTGATGCGTCGGCGCGACAGCTCCCACTCGAGCTCGGAGAGCGGCAAGTCGGGAGCGACCGCGTAGAGATCGTGGCTCATGATGTCGGCGACGCGCATGGGAACACCTGTAACTTACTCTAACTTACTCTAAGTTACTGTCCTGCACGTCTCGCGCCAATGCCGGAAGGCACTGGCTGCGGAAAAATCCCAGCAGGCTTTGCGTTCAGTCGCTTAGACGGCCCGGAGTTTCTGTAGCAGCTCTGGGGGGACACGGCAGGGGCGCTGACTGCTCAAACGGATACAGGCCACGACCACGTCGGCGCTGCAGTAGAGCTGGCCGCCCTGACTGTCGTTCACCTCTTGGCGAAAGCGCAGGCTCGCCGCTTTTGCTTCGGTGAGCCTGCAGCTGGCCTCGAGCACATCGTCCAAGCGCGCTGCCGCGTGGAAGCGAATCGACATCGAATGCAGCACGAACGACAGATCTTGCTGAAAGGTCGAGCTCTGCTCGATGCCCGCGTGACGCAATGCCTCGGTGCGCGCCCGCTCCATATAGCGGAGATAGCTGGTATGGTAGACGATGCCACCGGCATCGGTGTCCTCGAGGTACACACGCGCGCGCACAGGCTCTAGCATGTGCTCTTCGTCTAGCGTGGATGGGCGCACCCCTGCAAGCTCGCTGTGGACTCTCGCTTGTTCGCTCGGCTCGCCTGACCTACGCTGCCCGCATGATGAGTAGCCGGGCCACTGCGACAGGGCGACTCCGCCGGTGGTTTCTTTTGGGCGCGCTGTTCGGCTTGGGTGCTGCGTGCGGAGATGGAGAGGGCGAATCCACGAGCACTGCGGCAACCCATGGGCAGACCGGGGTTGGCGGCAGTGCGGGCGAAGCGAGCGGCGGCGGGTCAGGCACCGGGGGTGACGCTGATGGGGGCAGCGGCGCGGCGCACGCTGGCGCTGGTGGAGTCGGGGGCAGCGGTGGGGGCGGAGGCAACCACGCTGCCGGAGGCACTGGGGGTATGGCAGGCGCAGCAGGCGCAGCAGGCGCCAGCGAACCGAATCACTCCCCGGAGCCGCCGGTGATCCAGGAGCCGAGCCGGGACGGACGGCTCGTTTCGGGAGCGGATGTCCACATGGAAACGGCGCCGATGCAAGACGCGGATGGCGACGCGCACCGCTGCACCGATTGGGAAATTTGGGACGTCGCGAGTGACGCCCGTGTCTGGCGCACGAGCTGCATCGGCGGCGCTGAGAAGCTCCACACGCACTTGGGCGACGGCCGCTTCGAAGGCAGCTTGGACGGGGTGCTCGAGTTCCCGCCGGAGACGGACTACGAACTCCGGGTACGGCACCGCGACGCGAGCGGCGACAGCGCGACCGAGTGGAGCGACTGGGGCATCCGCGAGTTCACGACGCTGCCTGCCCAGGACACCGTTCCCGGCGCTCCCGGCTGGGTCGCCATGCAACCCGGCTTCACGGTGCACGAGGTGGCGAGCGGGTTCCAGCTACCGGTGAACATCGCCTTCGTGCCGGATGCATCGCTCCACGCGAACGACCCGCTTTTCTACGTTACCGAGCTCTACGGCAGCATCAAGGTGGTTTCGACGAGTGGCGAAGTGAGCGTTTTTCGCGAGGGCCTCTTGAACTACACCCCGTCCGGGTATTTCCCGGGCACCGGCGAGCAGGGGTTGTCGGGGGTCGCGGTCGATCCCCTGACGGGGGACGTCTTCGCGTCCATGCTGTACGATGGCGGGCCCGATACCTACCCGATGGTAGTGCGGCTGGAGAGCGCCGACGGCGGGTTCACGGCTTCGTCCTGGAGTGTGGTTCTGGACATGCCCGGCGAGGCGCAGGGGCAGTCGCACTTCATCTCGAATCTGACGATCGGGCCCGACGACAAGCTCTACGTGCACATGGGCGACGGCTTCGTGCCGGAGACCGCGCTCGACCTCGACGCGTTCCGGGGCAAGATTCTCAGGCTCAACCTGGATGGCACTCCCGCCGACGATAACCCGTTCTACGACGCGAGCGACGGCATCAGCGCCCGTGACTACGTGTGGGTCTATGGTGTGCGCAACCCCTTCGGGGGCGTCTGGCGCGTGAGCGACAGCGAGCATTTCGTGGTGGAAAATGGTCCTGCGGTCGACCGTCTCACGCGCGCTCGCGCGGGCGACAACTTCGGCTACACGGGTCAGGACGCCGATATGGAGATTGGGGCTCTGTACAACTGGAAGCCAGCGAGCGGACCGGTCAACATCGCCTTCGTCGAAACCGAGGTCTTCGCCGGCAGCGGGTTCCCCAGCGACAAGCTCGGGCACGCTTTCGTCTCCGAGTCCGGCCCCACCTGGGCGAGCGGACCGCAGGCGGCGGGCAAACGCATCAGCGAGTTCGTCTTCAACGACGACGACGCAGTGCAGGGAGCGCCCACGCCGCTCGTGCAATACAACGGCACCGGTAAGGCCACCGTCGCCGCGCTCGCCGCTGGCCCTGACGGCCTGTATTTCACCAGCCTCTACAAGGATCAGGACTTCGCCGGCCCTACGGACTCGGGCGCCAGCGTGTATCGTGTGACCTATGCGGCGTCGCCTGCCGACACCGGCGTGCTGGGGGAGTACTTCGCGGAAGCCGACCTCACGGGTGAGAGCGTGGCGCGCATCGACGCCAACATCGCGTTCAACTGGTTTGCCTTGGCGCCCGCGCCAGGCATGCCCGCAAATGGGTTTTCGGTGCGCTATACCGGCGAAATTCGGTCCGAGTTCAGTGAGACTTACACGTTCAGCGTGGACACCGCCGACCGCGTCCGGTTGTGGATTGCCGATGTGCTCGTCGCCGACGCTTGGGAGTCGCCGTTCGGTCCCGTGAGCGGAAGCATCGATCTCGACGCCGATGAGCCGGTTCCCTTGCAGCTCGAGTTCGCCGAGAACGGCGCCAACGCCCGCCTCGTCTTGAGCTGGGAGAGCCCGAGTCAGCCGCTCGAGGTCGTGCCGAGCGATCGCCTGGCGCCTCCGTAGTGCGTCGCGATCGGGAGCCGCCGCTTTCGGGCGCGTTCGGCGCTGGCGCGCAGCGACTCCAAGAACGCGCGCACCTCGTGGAACACTGGGCCGTCTTCGTCGGCGCTCAGGGCCTACCGCCGGCTCGCAGCCGAGTTTCGGGGGGCGCTCGATAGCATCGAGTGAGGAGGGCGCGGGAGCTAACCCTGCGCTTCGGATTGGCCCTCGACGAGCTCGACCGGATCCCCCAGCTGGATGGTCGCTCCTGCCAGCACGCGGGCCGTGATACCCCCCAGGCCCCGCGCCGCGTTGTAGCCACCGAAGCCGAGCGTTTCTTCGAGCCTCGAGCAAGGGTGACAGTGTCCAGTCCCCTGAAGCACGGCCGAGCCAATCCTGAATGTTGCGAGTCTGAGACTGAGCAGGTTGATGCCCGAGACCGCCAGGTTGCGGCGCAGACTGGCCGGGTCGAGCGGCGGCTTTTCGAGGAATGTGGCAATCGTGGCCAGGTGCTCGGCCTGCACGAGCGTGACTTGACGAGCGCCACCGAGCTTGGCGGCCGCGCGATCACCGGCGAGCCCGCGCTGCTCCACGAGCTCCGCGGTCTGGGGTTCGAGCATGGGGCTGCGGCGCGCGGGCCTGAGGCCGATCCATTCGAGGCGACCCGGGCGTCCGGAGCGTGCTATCAGCTCGCGCAACGTAAGCATACCTGAGCCATACAAGATCACGCCGTGGGGGGCCACGGAGGTCCTCGCGGAAGCTGGGGGCTAGCGAAACACGGCGCACATTGCCACGACTCCCGTGAGAAAAGCCTGAGTTTCCGGCGATTCCCGTCGAAAACCGGCGGGGCCCGGCGGGCGAACGCCACTTCCGCGAACTGCCATCGTCCGGTCACCGTGCGGACCATCGTGAGGACAGGTGGAGCGGATCAGGGTCTCTGACACGTCACGAAACACTCCGAAGCAAGCTGTGAAGATGTGAAGAATGGTGTGAAGAACAGTTGAGCCGCGTGAGCGTTTTGGGTTAGAGGAGAAGCACTATCAGCTAACACACAAGTCGCTTTGGGGGGGGGCTAGCAGAGACCCAACCATGCCCTCCTTGCTTCCTTCCACGCTGTCGGCAGTCGACAGCCCCCACACCAGTCCAGCCGTCGGCTCCGCCGGCGATGCGGAGTACCGCCCTCTAGTCTTCGCCGCGGGTGACCCAGCCCAGGAGGTGCTACACCGCCAACTCGCCGCCGAGGGCGGCGTGCGGGTCATCGACACCTACGCCGCCCAGCTCGACGGCTTGCTGCGCTCGCGCAACCCGAGGCGCCGCTTGACGCCCGCGGAGCTCGAAGCGGCGCGCCACGAGTATCTGGACGGCCGCTCGCTGGCTGGGGTGGGGGTCTGGGTCTACTACCCGTGGCAGAAGTGCTGGGTGCACCTCTTGGACGAGAGCGAGTTCGTGGAACTGCGCACGAGCCGCAACCAGCACAAGGTGACGCGCGAGGAGCAGCGCTTCTTGAGTCAGCGCCGCGTGGGCATCGTCGGCCTTTCCGTGGGCGCGCACGTGGCAATGGTGTTGGGGCTCGAGCGAAGCTGCGGAGAACTGCGCCTCGCGGACTTCGACGTGCTCGAGCTCAGCAACTTGAATCGCTTGCATGAAGGTGTACTGAGCCTCGGGATCAAGAAGACGATGCTGGCGGCCCGCCGCATCGCCGAGACCGACCCGTTCCTGAAGGTGACGTGCTTCCACGACGGGCTCACTCGCGCGAACCTCGATGAATTCCTGCTGGGTGGCGGCCCGCTCGACGTGCTCGTCGACGAGTGTGACGACCTGGGAATGAAGCTCGCCTGTCGCGAGCGGGCGCGGCAGTTGGGGATTGCCGTAGTGATGGAGGCGAACGACAGAGCCACCCTCGACATCGAGCGCTTCGATCGCGAACCGGGTCGCGCGATCTTGCATGGGTTGCTCGCGGGCCTCGACACTAGCAAGGTCGACTCCTTGAAGACCAATGAAGAAAAGGTGCCTTACCTCTTGCCGATGGTGGGTGAGGCGACCATGTCCGACAAGCTTCGCGCGTCTTTGTTGGAAGTAGGAGAGTCGATCGAGTCCTGGCCGCAGTTGGCGTCGGACGTCGCCTTGGGTGCGGGGGTGGTCGCCAACGTCGTGCGGCGCATCGCGCTCGATCAGCTCACCGAGTCCGGCCGCTATTTCGTCGATCTGGAGGAGCTGATTCGGGATGCGCGTCGACCTCAGCGGACGCCGGGGGACGCCCAGCAAGTGCCCCGCGGAGCGAGCGGGCCCGAGCGCGTCTCGACCGACCCAGAGGAAGCGCCGCTGCTGCAAGATGGCGAGCCTGGTCAGATCAGCCTCGACCCGGGCACCCTCGAGGCCGTGGTCGACGCCGCACTGCGTGCGCCGAGCGGCGCCAACGAGCAGCCCTGGACGTGGTCTACGAGCGGACCGAACTTGTGGCTCGTGGGTCGCTCTCGCTTTGGCGAGTCACTCTTGAACTACCGGGACGTGGCGACGCACCTCAGCGTGGGCGCTGCCAGCGAAAACCTGGTGCTCCGCGCGCATCAGCTGGGGCTTGCAGTGAAGCTGGTGCCGCCTGCCGAGCGCGCCTGCACTGCGCGGGTCGGCTTCCGGTTTTTTCGCGCCTCCGACGCCCCCGAGGGCTCGGAGCCGCACGCCTTCGACACGCTCGCGAGCGCCATTGGTGAACGCCACACGAATCGCAGGCGCACGTCGGGCGGCGCGCTCGAGAACGAGGCGCTCGAGGCGCTGGCGCGGGCCGCGGCCAGTGTGTCTGGATGCGAGCTCTTGTTCGTGAACGATCGACCCGCCGTGGCGGAGGTTGCCGACATAGCGGCACGGGCGGAGCGGATTCGGATGCTGCACCCCGCGGGCCACGGCGACATGGTGCGCGAGATTCGCTGGACCCTCGAAGAGGCGGAGTCGACGCGCGACGGCATCGATCTGCGCACCGTGGATCTATCGGCGACGGAGCTCGCGGGGTTGAAGATGCTGCGTTCGCCGGGCGTGCCAGCGCTCTTGAAGCGCTGGCGTGGTGGCCGTGGTCTCGAAAAGCTGACGCGCAGTTCGCTGCTCGCGTCGTCTGCGGTCGGCCTGCTCACGATGCGCCGGCAGACGCCGGCTGGTCGCGTCGAAGCGGGGCGCGCGCTCGAGCGAGTCTGGCTCTCTGCCACGCGACTCGGCATCTCGCTGCAGCCGCACACCGCTTCGGTGTTTCTGTTCGCCCGCGCGTTCGGTGGTGGGGCTCGCGATTTCGATGGCGAGACCCTGGGGGAGCTGTATGGCTTGCACGCGCGCTTGCGCGCCGTTTTTGGCGCAAGTGGGGGCGAAGTATTTCTGTTCCGGCTTTTCCCCAGCTGTGAGCCGTTAGCGCGATCGCTGCGGCGTCCGGCCGACACGAATCAACAACTCACGGGGGCATAGGAGCCGTCATGTTCGAACTCACGGTAAGGGCATACTGCGCGCCAGATGCTGTATGGAACTGTAGGGAACACGCGGCGGCGCACGCGCGCGTGCTGGCGCTCTACGGGCTCGGCAACATCACGTCCGCCAAGCAAGCTTGGTGGCAAAACCCGAGCACGTTCGCGCTGCTGCTCGAGGACCCCAAGAGCGGCGAGCCGCTCGGTGGCGTGAGGCTGCAGCGCTGGGGCAACGGTGAAGCGCTGCCCATCGAGAGCGCCCTCACGGGGGTCGATCCCGAAGTCCACTCTTGGATCGCGTGCTTCGCTGACCGCGGGGTGGGCGAGCTCTGCGGCTTGTGGTGCTCGCCCAAGTTGCAGGGGTTCCAACTGGGCGCCGTGCTCACGCGCATGGGGCTGGCGTTGGCGGCTCGGCTGCGGACCCACACGCTGTTCGCGCTGTGTGACGCGAGCAAAGCAGACACGAACTGTGCACTCGGGTTCACGCGGGACGCCACCTTGGCCGATCGAGGGAGCTTCGAGTACCCGCGTCCGGGGCTGCGTGCCCAGGTGCTCAAGGTACCGAACACCTGGCGGCTCTCGGCGGCGACGTTCGAGAATCGCGTCGCCGTCAACAACTACCGAGACGCTCCCACTGGGACCGAACGCTTGCAGCGCGGCGGCGCAGTCCTCGAGCTTGCGCGCGATCTGCGCGTGTTGCCGCCGGAGCGCGAGCAGCGTGGCTCGCTCGCAGCCCGCGTGCGCCCGCTGAGCGCACTTCAGACGGTCCAGTGATACTCGGCGGGAACACCCGCCTCGAGCGCGGTGCAGAGTGCGCGGGCGTCGATGGGCGCTCCGAGGGCGTGCAACCAGCTGGCGGCGGTGCCGGGCGACCCACAAACATTCTCGGGGAACGGCTTCTTGGCGAGCCAGTTGATCGCCTTCAGCGCGAGGATGTGCAGCGGCGAGTTCAGCACCAACGCGAACCCCACCAGCGACCCCAGTCGCTCCGCCTCGGAGTTGATGAAGTCGCCGATCAGGCGCCGCTGGTCAGCCGACGGCGAGTCTGCGTGGTGCGCGATGCAAACCAGGGAGGGTCGCGCCACGCCGCTCGCGAGCATGGCCTTGCAGTGCTCGATGTACGCATACCAAATCTCGTTGGTGGAGGAGCCCGTGAAGTAGAACCACCAAGTGTTCTCCACGACCCCGTACCAGTAGGTACGCGAGCGGCTACCGGACTCGATGATGCCTGACTCGCGCAGATCACTCGTGCCGCGCGCGTGTGATTCGCTGGTCGAAGTTCCCCCGCCCGAGACTATGCTGCATGGCGACGTCATACCGACGAGTGAGGGGACTCTAACATAGTCTCGGAAGAGCGGAATACTTAGTCGCTCTCGATTCGCTATGGTCTCGGGGGTCGACGATCGGCGCTCTTTTGGGCGCTCTCGCGCTCACTCTCACTCGGGTGCTCGGCCACTTACTGTACACCCGTGCTGCCTCGGAAACCGCGTGCGTTCGCGCCGCCCCACGTTCTCGTTGTGTGAGTGTTTCGTTCCCGCCTTGTTTCGTCGTCGACGGCGGCGACGGACCCGCGCTCGTGTCGCCACCACCCTGGGACTGCTTTTGTCGGCGATGGGCTCGATGTTTCCGGTCGGCGGCGCTCTCGGATCGGGAGCCGGTCGTTTCGATGTTCGGTGTAGTTGCGGGTCGTACCGTTTTGCCTCACGAACGCGGCAGGGCTCGGCCCGCGGCTCGCGCATGCATAACCTTCGAAGCGGGTGTGCCGTTGCTACTCCGGGATGGAAGACTACATCCGACAGAGGATCGGTAAGGTATTGGGCGAACGTTGGCGACTCGACAGCGTTCTCGGGGTGGGCGGGATGGCTGCGGTGTACGCAGCCAAGGATGCGAGCGGTCGCGAGGTGGCGGTCAAGGTGCTCCACCCGGAAATGGGCATGCGCCCGGAAATCCGCGATCGGTTCATGCGCGAGGGTTACGTCGCCAACAAAATCCAGCACGCAGGGGTGGTGCAAGTGCTGGAGCACGGCGCGGTCGACGAATGGTCGGTATTTCTGGTGATGGAGCGGCTGGTAGGCGAATCGTTGGCGGATCGGGTGACTCGCTACGGCACGCTGCCCAGCGCGGAGCTCTTGGACGTGCTCGACCAGGTGCTCGACGTGCTCGCGGCGGCTCACGACGTCGGCGTCGTGCATCGTGACCTGAAGCCGGACAACCTGTTCGTGCTCGCGGACGGCCGCATCAAGGTGCTCGACTTCGGGCTGGCGCGGGTGCTCGACGGGACGCCCGACGACGTTCGCACGCGCACGGGCATGGCCATGGGCACGATGCCGTACATGGCGCCCGAGCAAGCGCTGGGCAAGCGCTCCGAGATCGACGGTCGCGTCGACATCTTTGCGCTCGGAGCCACCGCGTTTCGCATCCTCGCGCGGCGGCGCATCCACGAAGCGGAGAGCGATGCCGGCATGTTGGTCGCGATGGCCACGGCACCGGCCCCGCTCTTGCAGAGCGTGGCTCCGCACGTCGCCGAACCCATCGCCAGCATCGTCGATCTCGCGCTCTGCTTCAACCGCGATGCGCGCTACCCGGACGCTCGCAGCATGCAAGCCGACGTGCGTGCGGTGAAGGCCAACAACCCGCCCGCGTTCGCGCTCGCGCGACGTCAGACCCGTGACGAGCCGACGCGCGTAGGCGTCGTGGCTCCCGTGTTGGTCGGACCAGCGAGCGCCCTGGCCGCCTCGGCAGCGCCGACGGTCGTCGCGCGGCTCGACGCGCCGACCGCGGTTGCCCGCTTCGACGCACCGACGGCGGTCGCTCGGCTCGATGCGCCGACGGTGGTCGCTCGGCTCGACGCGCCGACGGTGGTCGCTCGGCTCGACGCGCCGACGGTGGTGGCGCCGCTCGACCAGCCGACGGCGCTGGGTCTCGGTCCGCCAGCGCTCGCGCCCCCGCCCGGAGCGCTCCCCGTTCGCAGCGAAGTCGCGCCTGAGCTGCCTCCTGCGGAGGCGCTGGTTTCGGCCGTGAGTGTGCGCGGCGCTCCGGCTCGGCCGGAACGAGGTCGCGCGCGTGGCCTTTGGCTGGCCGCGGTAGCGTTCGGGACCGCGAGCGCCGCGGGGGCGGCGTGGTGGGTCCTGCGCGCGCCGACCGCCAACGCCGATGTCGCCAGCGAGGTCGTGGCGGATCCGACCCGCGTGGACGCGGCTCCCGCTGCTGCTCCGCTCGAACTGGGCGCGAACCTTCCCTCGCGGCCTCAGGTTGCCGCGGCAGGTCGCGTGGCGGGACCTCTGCCGAAGGCCGCCACGCGAGCAGCTTCGAAGCCTGAGGCGCAGGCGGCGTCGGACGTGCCCTCGAGCGCGGCCGCCGAGACAGCACCAGCACCAGCACCAGCGCCAGCGCCAGCAACGCCCCCGAAAGCGCCGGGCTCGGATCCCGTCCAAGCGCTCACCGGTCCCAGCACCGCACCAAGTTCCGCAGACACCGCGCCCAAGGGCCCGGCCGCGGCTCCGGCTCCGGCTCCCCCGGCGCCCAACGCTCCTGCAGCCGCTGAGCCTGGAGCGGGCGATGCGCGAAAGCCCCGCGGCAAAGGCGACCACCGGGGGGGCCGTGCGGGCAAACCCGACAAGGGATTCTGAGCGAAGTTCGTCCTGAATCGCAGATTCACCCCACCTGCGGCGTTTTGTTTGAAGCACGCGTCGGGGCGCGTCATGAACCGCGTTGTGCGCTTACCGCGTGTTCTCGAAGGCTCCCTCGTGATCGTGTGCCTGGGGGCTTGTGACCCAGGCACTTCTCGTCCCAGCCCGGTCCGTCCCGATCCAGGGGCGGCGGGGGCCGCAGCCGTGACGATCCCACCGGTCGAAGCCCACGGTCAGCTCCGGGTCGAAGCCGGGGCGCTCGTCGATGCCGCCGGTGACCCGGTGCAACTCAAAGGTGCGAGCAGCATGTGGCTCAACTGGGAGACCACCGGCTATGCCGAAAACTTGGACGCGCTCTTGTGGCTGCGCGATCGCTGGCACCTGCAGGTGATTCGAGCAGCGATGGGAGTCGACACCGGTGGTGCCTACCTGGCGAACCCAGGCAAGGCGCGCTTGCAGGTCGACAACGTCGTGAAGAACGCCGTGAGCGCTGGTGTCTACGTCATCGTCGACTGGCACGATCACACCGCGCACGAACATCGCGCCGACGCCGAGCAGTTCTTCGCAGACATCGCCGAAGACTACGGCGACCTACCGAACCTGATCTACGAACCCTACAACGAGCCCGAAAAGGTGGGTTGGACCAGCGAGGTGAAGCCGTATCACGAAGCCATCGTCGGGACGATCCGGGATCGTGACCCCGACAACGTGATCATCCTGGGGACGCCGAATTGGTCTCAGTACGTGGACGAAGCAGCCCTGTCACCCGTCGCTGGCGACAACCTCTTGTACACGCTCCACTTCTACGCGTGCTCGCACGACCAGTGGTTGCGCGACCGCGCCGACGCGGCGCTCGCGAGCGGCATCGGACTGTTCGTGACCGAGTGGGGAGCGACCGCCGCGGACGGCGGCCTCGACGGCGTCGTGTGTCTCGACCAAGCTCGCGCTTGGCTGGATTGGATCGACCGACACGGGCTCAGCTGGACGGCGTGGAAGCTCGACAACTGCAGCGACGCCTCGTGCTACTTCACCAGTGGCGCACCGGTGAACGGCGGTTGGACTGCGGATCAGCTGCAAGGACATGGGCCCTTCGTGCGCGAACGCATGAGTGAGTAGCCACGGTTGACAGATCCGGGTGCTCGCCCCATACGATCGGCCCATGAAGGCCAGCGTATTCAGCGTGTTGCTCTGTGTTGCAGTCGGTGCCTGCGATCGACCTGAGGCAGCCAAACCCGGGGAGCCCGCCACGGCCGAGCGCGCCGCGGCAGCAGCGCCGCACGTCGAAGCGCCGAAGGCCGAAGCGCAGCCGCGAACCGAGGTACAGCCGGCGAGTATCGGCGCCCCCGCGCCCGACTTCGCCCTGCAAGATCTGAACGGCAAACTGGTTCGGCTCGCCGACTTCAAAGGCAAGACGCTCGTGCTCGAATGGTTCAATCCCGAATGCCCCTTCGTGAAGGCGTCGCACACGAAAGGATCGTTGAAGGGCTTGGCCGACACGCAGGCGAGCGACCCGTCGCTCGTCTGGCTGGCCATCAACTCCGGGGGCGAAGGCCGCCAAGGTTACGGCGTCGAAGTGAATCGGGAGGGCGTTGCCAACTTTGGGCTCAAGCATCCCGTGTTGCTCGACCCCGAAGGCAGCGTGGGCAAGAGCTACGGGGCAACGAACACGCCCCACATGTTCATCATCGATGCCAAGGGCATCCTGGTCTACGCAGGAGCCATCGACAACTCGCCCGACGCCGAGGGCGAGTCGCCGAGCGGGGGGGCGCTCGTCAACTACGTGAGTCAAGCCTTGGCAGAGCTCGCGCAAGGCAAGGCCGTCAGCGTCCCCAAGACCAAGGCGTATGGCTGCAGCGTGAAGTATCACGAGAGCTGAGCGAGCCCTGGCGTCACAATTCACGCAACCGGTCCGTGCGCGCCGCCGATCCAGGGGGCATGAACGATCACTCCAACGAACGACGCGCACTGGATGACACCACGATAGGTCCGCCCGCCGTCTGGTGCAGGTGGCCGGCGGTCCTCGAACGCGCCGCGCGCGCCCACGAAGAACGCCAGAACAGCGGGAGGCGCACGGTCTCGCTGGCCCTGCTACGCTGGAGCGCGCGGATCGAACGCGAGCCCGCGCGGATGTTCGGCCTGGGCGCTGCGCTAGCGTTTGCGTTCGGTGTTCTGGTTGGGCTGCTCTAGATCGAGCGGCGCTACTTCGTCGGGCGGCCGGGCTGGGTCCACTTCAGCTGGTTCGCGAGCACTTCCTCGGCGCTGATCTGGCGGGTCAAGCGCGCCTTGGGGACCACGAACTCGGCGGGACGCGCGCCCGCGATCGCATTGAGTTCGATATCTTCCTGGAACGCAAACGGCACATCGGTGTCCTCGAAGATCGCCTGCCAAGGGCACACCGGTTCGCACATTCGACAGCCGATGCACTGATCGGGATCGATGAACAGCTGGTTCGGGAGCTCCGAGGGCCGGCCCTGGGGGGCGTGTTCGACGATGCAGTCGATCGGGCACGCCTCCACGCACGCGCCATCGACGCAATCCCGGCACAAGCGCGTGATCACGAAGATCATGCTTCGCCTCGCTCGGCGACGCCCGAGCGTTCGAGCTGGCCAGTGAGCAACACCTCGCTCCCGCGCGTCAGCACGAAGGCCACCCCGCCAGGCGCTGAGCGCTCGAGCTCGAGACTCGTCGCAGACAGCTCACGTCCGATGCGAACGAGCCGGCGGAGCTCGAGAGCACTCCCGCGCTCGAGGGCGGGGAGGGCGCGGCGTCTGAAATTCGAAATCGTCAGACGGCGTGGTTGGCAGCGCCCCGAGCCCTGACAGAGCGGGCAGGCCACCCCGAGCGCTTCGCGCAGGGCAGCTTCGACGAAGCGCGTCTGGTTCGGCAGTTCGCGCAGATCGTCCGCGAGGTCCTGAGGCAGCCGAAAGGTCACGCGCGTCTTCACGTACAGCATTTTGCTGTACATGTGCCCTCGCGCAAGCGCTCTGTATTAAGATCAATAAATACAAATAGTTGAATGCTTGGGCCGCGCATGCGGCAGCTGTTCCCGCCGACTCCTTCGAGGTCGGTGACGCCATAGCCAATGGGGCCGAACTTTAGCAGGATGCCTCGGAGTGTGCGGGCTCCCCGAGTCCGGAACGGCAGCGAGTGATCACCACCGAAGAAGAACGCAGCTTCCTCCAGCAACGTATCGCTCTGTTGGCGAAGCTCTTGTTCTGCCTGTCGTCGCTGTTCGGTGTGCTGCTCTGGACCCTGATCTTGTTCGTGCCCGAGATAGGGAACCGCGACCCCTGGGTGAACGTCTTCGCCACAATCAGCCATCTGTCGCTCATCGGACTCACCTGGTTCGTGACGAGTCGCTTTCGACTCGCGCCGCGGGTACTGCCTTTCGCCGATGTGGTGCCGATGCTCGCGGTCTCGCTCATGCTCGGGGTCACGGGCGTGCTCGGTTGGGATCTCGAGCCGCAACGCTACGGTGTGATCGTCGCCGCCTGCTTGGTGGCGCTCGCGCGCGTGTTCGTCGTCCCGAGCACCTGGCAGCGCACGTTCGTCATCTCGGCATTGCTGATCTTGGGGCCAGCGCTCGGCCACGCGTTTCGGGCGTACGTCCCCATGTCGGGTGTTTCTGGCTCGGCGCGGGGGCCCCTGGTGGCGAGCCTGATGTGGGGATTGCTGTCGTCGGTGCTCGCCGCGATTGGGTCCAAGGTCATCTTCGGACTTCGGCGTGAAATCCGTGAAGCACGTGAGCTCGGGCAGTACACGCTCGGGACGAAGCTCGGCGAGGGCGGCATGGGTCAGGTGTTTCTGGCCAAACACAAGCTGCTGCGGCGTCCCACCGCCATCAAGCTCTTGCCCCAAGAAAAGGCCGGCCTTCAGGCCATCAGTCGCTTCGAGCGGGAAGTCCAGCTCACGGCGCGGCTCACGCACCCGAACACGGTATCCATCTTCGACTACGGTCGCAGCGTCGAAGGCGTCTTCTACTACGCGATGGAATACCTCGAGGGGGTCGACCTCGGCACGCTGGTGCACGAGCACGGCGCGCAGCCGCTCGGCCGCGTCGTTCACATCTTGCATCAGGTCTCGAGCGCTCTCGGTGAGGCGCACCGGACCGGCTTGATCCATCGAGACATCAAGCCGGCGAACATCATCTTGACGAACCAAGGCGGCGAGCCCGACTTCGTGAAGGTGGTCGACTTCGGTCTGGTCAAAGACTTGGGATCGGACGTGCAGGTGACCCTGGCGGGTGGGATTTCAGGAACACCCGCCTACCTGGCGCCCGAATGCCTCACCGATCCGGCCGTCGTGGATGCGCGCGCCGATCTCTATGCGCTGGGCGCGACCGCGTACTTCCTGATCACGGGCAGCGACGTGTTCCAAGGCAGGACCATCGTGGACGTCTTGAGCCAGCACATCCACTCCGAGCCCGAACCGCCCGCTTCGCGCCTGGGTCAGCCGATCGACCCTCGCTTCGAGGCGCTCGTGCTCGAGTGCCTCGAGAAAGAGCCGACAAAGCGGCCGCAAACGGCGCTCGAAGTCCGTGAACGGCTGCGGGCCCTGTTGCCGCACGAGTCCTGGTCCGAGGAGCGAGCCGCGGAGTGGTGGAAGACCTGGCATCGCGAACGCTCCGTGCAAGCGCAAGGCTTCGACTCCGCCGCCGCGCGCTTCACCGTAGGACTCGAAGCGCGCCCGAGCGGTTACGCAACGAGGCGCCAGCGCGATGCTCCGTGAGACGCTCGGGCGCGCACTCCGGCGAGCGCGCGCGGCCTGGCCCGAGTCGGCGAGCGCACTCGTGCTCGCCTTGCTCGCTCTCGGCCACGTGATCCTGCTCGCGAGCATCGTGTTCGGCAGGCTTACGTACCCGCTCGACATCGAGTGGATGGAGGGGGGCGTGCTCACGATGGCCTCACGCATCCAGCACGGGCTGCCGGTGTACACGGATCCGAGCGCTGGGTACGTCCCGTTCCCGTACCCGTTTGGCTATCCGCTCTTGCTGGCAGCGCTCGGCGCGCTCGTGGGGCAGAGCTACGTGCTCGGGCGCCTCGTCTGCATCGGGTTCGTGGCGCTCGCGTGCGTCTTGCTCGGGCGCGAAGTGGGTCGGGCACACGTCACCTCCGCGTACCGCTGGGCCTTCGGCCTCGCGGCAGCCGGCTTTCTCGCGGCCGGGTTTCCCGTGGTCGACGCCTGGTACGACTTGGTGCGCGTCGATTCGATGGCGTTCGGGCTGGTGGTGCTCGCGGCGTGCAGCGTCAGCGCGGCGCCCCTTACGCGCAGGCGCCTTTGGATTTCGGCCGCCAGCCTCGCGCTCGCGGCGAACACCAAACAGAACGTCGCGCCATTCGTCGTAGCGATCGTCCTGTTCGCCGGCTGGCAACACCGGCGTCGCGGCCTCGTGCTCGCTGGGCTCGCGCTCGGCCTCTTTCTCGTGAGCTTCGGCGCGGCCGAGCTGCTCTCTGGAGGCTGGTATGGGTTCTACACGCTGCGCTTGATGGCCGGGCACCGCGTGGACACGCCGCGCATCGCCGAAGGGCTCGGCATGCTGCTCCGGTTTGCTCCCTACGCGCCGCTGTTGCCCCTCGTCGCAGCCAGGTTGGCCTGGCAGCGTCAGCTGTCGGCGCGGTCGGTGCTGTGGGGCGCGCTGGCGCTCCTCGGGTGGGGGTTCGGCGCCACTGGCATGGCCAAGGACGGCGCTCACGTGAATAGCTTGCTCCCAGCAGTCTGGTTCACACCCGCGTTTCTGCTGATCTTGTGCGGCGATGGGTTCGCAGTGCTCGGCGCCTCGCGCGCCGCCGGGCTCGTGCGTGCTCTCGGGCCAGCGCTGCTCGGCATCGACCTGTTGTGTCTGTGGTACCCGGGACGAAACCATCGGGTGCGCGAACGCGAGTGGCAGCACGCGCGCGCGTTCGAAGCCTACGTGCGCGCGCTGCCGGGTCGTGTGCACGCTCCCACCACTCCGTTCGTCGCGTCCGACACGGGCAAGGGGCTC
>Ga0315910_10001866_pt1 | contig 19021 bp, 12 predicted proteins | sample EdamamesoilMG_FD_204470 | JGI IMG/M metagenome (GOLD analysis project Ga0315910, IMG submission 204470) | Garden soil microbial communities collected in Santa Monica, California, United States - Edamame soil | ecosystem: Environmental > Terrestrial > Soil > Garden | place: USA: California...
TGAAGCGCTCGGTCGGCGTATCGAGGCGGACGATGACCGGCATGGAGTACTGGCCTCCCCGCAGGTAACGCACGAAATCCGGATGGCGGACCAGGTTGTCGATGCGCAGCCCGAGATCCGCGCGCCGCGAAAGATCGAGCAGTTCCCCGGCCTTGCGGTTGAACCAGACGATCTCGCCCTGCGGGTCGAGCATGACGACGCCGTCGGGCATCGCGGAGGTCGATCGGCGCAGTTCGCGGAACAACCGCGTGAGTCTTTCCTTGTGGAACCGCTTGCGCCGATGCAGTCGCACGACCTGCGCGACCACGTCGCCCCACAGGCCCATCGCGTCCGGCGGATCCGCGACGCTGCGGTGCTGCAGCCAGTACTGCAGCGTGCGCAGCTGCCAGAGATTCCACGCGAGATACAACCCGAGCGTGCCGGCGATGCCGAGCCAGATCGAACCGACTAGCCACCCGAGCGCCGCACCCACGCCCAATGCCGCGAAGATCCGCAACAGGACGTAGACGAAAGCCGAGGCGCCAGAGGTCATGTCAGAGGGGTTTTGCCGAGAAACGATAGCCCGAGCCACGCACGGTCTGGATCAACCGGTCGTAGCCGTGTTCTTCGAGCGCCTTGCGCAGGCGCCGGATGTGCACGTCGATCGTGCGCTCTTCGACGTAGACATTGCCGCCCCAGACCCGGTCGAGCAGCTGTTCGCGCGTGTACACGCGTTCGGGATGCGTCATGAAGAACGCCAGCATGCGGTATTCGGTGGGTCCCAGCGCGACAGTCTTTTCGCCCGAACTCACGCGCTGGCTGCTCTGGTCGAGCACCAGGCCTTCGACGTCGATGCGTTCAGTGCCTTCGACCGGCGTGGTGCGTCTCAACACGGCGTTGATACGCGCCAGCAGTTCCCGCGGGGAGAAGGGCTTGGTGATGTAGTCATCGGCGCCGCCTTCGAGCCCGGCGACCTTGTCGCCCTCTTCGGCGCGAGCCGTGAGCATGATGACCGGCAGCTCGCGCGTCTCGCGATCACGCTTGAGTGCGCGCGTGAATTCGAGGCCGCTGGTATCGGGAAGCATCCAGTCGACGAGCAGCAGGTCGGGAAGCTTGTTGGCGACCTCGGCGCGGCCCGATCGGGCATCGGCCGCTTCGCGGACTTCGAACCCGGCCCGGCGCAATCCGAACGCGATCATCTCGCGGATGGGGCGCTCGTCTTCGACTACCAGAATCTGTTTGGCTGACATGTTTGCTGACACGTTCACAAGTGACGTTTTTGTGGCGTGCGCATTACAGCGGCAGTCTATTGCAGATTGATTACAAAGAGGCTTGTGCTACGCGATCCCTGACATAAACCGGCAAGCCCGCTACCGGGTCGAGGATTTGGCCCGCCGCCACGGCAATCCGCGCGAGCGCCAGCACCTCGCTGGCGCGCGGAAGCAGCTCCACGTGCAGCTCGGCGCCGGCTTCCCGGCACCGGTCTGCGAGTGCCGGCCAGACCTTGAGACCACGCCCTGCGGCGGCCCAGGGCCCGACCGGGTCCGAGGGCACCTGCACGTCGGCAGCAGGACCCACGCTTTCGACGCCTGACGCCAGCGTGGCGCCCACATCGAACCACGCGGAGTACACCTCTTTCATGCGCGCATCGTTGGCGACGAGCACCCGTCGCACGGACGGATTCAATTGGATGACTCGCTGGGCGACCGCCGCGAGGTCGGACACCGGAACCACCCCCACCTGTGCACCGAAAGCGAGCCCTTGGGCGACGCTCGCCGCCAACCGGACGCCGGTGAAGCCACCCGGCCCGCGACCGAAAGCAATGGCGTCGAGCGCGTTCAATGAGACACCGCCCTCCGCCAGCACCGAGTCCACCATGGGGAGCAGTTGCTCCGCGTGGCCGCGTTCGAGTTCGATGTATCGATCGATGGAGCGACCATCGACGCCGAGCGAGACTGAGCAGGCCTCGGTGGCCGTGTCGAGCGCCAGGATTTTCATGCGTCGTCCAACACGACGCGCGTGAGCTCGGCGGGCGCCGCGGCCGTACCGGCAATGCGCCGCAGGAATTTTTCCGCCTCGGCACCCACGCGCGTCACCGGCATGGGCGGAAGGCTGGAGCGAAAGACCCGGCCGTACGGTTTGTCGACGAGGCGCGGATCGCAGATGACGACCACGCCGCGATCCGTCTCGCTGCGGATCAGCCGGCCGACTCCCTGCTTGAGCGCCAGTGCCGCCTCCGGAAGCTGGTACTCGCGAAATGCGTTGCCACCATGGGCTTTCAGATGTTCGATGCGCGCCCGGGTCAGCGCATCGTCGGGCGACGAGAACGGCAGCTTTTCGATGATGACGAGCCGCAGCGCATCGCCCTTCACGTCCACGCCCTCCCAGAAACTGGAGGTGCCGAGCAGCACCGCGTTGCCCGATTCACGGAAGCGGCGCAGCAGCTGTTCGCGCGGCGCCTCGCCCTGCACGAGCAGTGGATAGTCGGCGAGCTCCGCCCAGCGGTCGCGCAGGAGTTGCGCGGCCCGCTGCAACGCGCGGTGGCTGGTGAACAGCACGAACGCGCCGCCCGCCGATGCCTCGATGAGCGGCACCGAGAGATCCATGACGGCGCCGGTATGCGAACCGGAAGTGGGATCCGGCAGCTGCGGCGGCAGATAGAGCAGCGCCTGCGTCTCGAAGTCGAAGGGACTCGGGATGGCGAGCGTCTCGGCTTCGGCCAGGCCCAGGCGCGACGTGAAGTGGGCGAAGTCCTCGCCCACCGACAGCGTGGCCGACGTGAACACCCAGGCCGCGCGCGTTCCCGTGGTCATCGACGCGAAACGCGCGGCGACGTCGAACGGCAGCAGGCTGAGCGTGAAGCCCCGCTGCGTGAGCTCGACGCTGCGCGCACCTTCGTGTTCCTCGGCGTGCATGACCGTATCGAGGCGCGCGGCGAGCTCGGTGGCGCGCGTCGCACACTGCGCGATGCCGGCTTCCCGGCTGAACTCGTTCAACTCGTTGTTGAGCTCGCGCAGTGAGCGCGAAAGATCGCTCGCGGCATCGTCCAGTGGAGTATCGGCGGCAAGCCAGTCGAGACGCGGCGTGCTGCGAAAGACTTCCGCCAGCGCCGCCAACGATTTCTCCACCGCGCCAAGTTCTGTGGACAACGCCGCCGTGGGAGCACGCGCCAGGCCCAGCTCCTGCCGCGCATCGCGAACGAGCAACTCGACCTGCCGACTGCCCAGGCGTGTGCCGAAGAATTGCGTGGCGAGATCGGGAATCTGATGTGCTTCGTCGAGGATCACCGCATCGGCCGTACCGAGCAGGTCGCCGAACCCGTCTTCCTTCAGCGCCAGGTCCGCGAGCAGCAGGTGATGATTGACGATGACGATGTCTGCTTCGATGGCGGTGCGACGGGCAGCCACGACGTGGCACTTGCCGATGTCGGCGCAGCGCGCGCCGAGGCAGTTTTCCCGAGTCGACGTGATCTGCGGCCAGAGTGGATGTGCATCGCCCAGGTCCGGAACCTCGGCGAGATCCCCCGAGTGCGTGGTCAGCGACCACCGCTCGACGCGCGCCAGCGTGCGGTCACGCGTACCCGCGAGGCTCCTCTGCCCGCCGAGCTGCTTCAGCCGGTAGTTGCACAGATAGTTAGAGCGGCCCTTGAGCAGCGCCACGCGGGCGGGCACGCCGATGGCGCCGGCCAGCAGCGGCAGGTCCTTGTTGAATAGCTGGTCCTGCAGCGTGCGGGTACCCGTGGAGATGAGCACCCGCTTGCCGGACAACAATGCAGGCACGAGGTAGGCGAACGTCTTGCCGGTGCCAGTTCCCGCCTCGACCACGAGCGGCGCGCGGTTTTCGAGCGCGAGCGCAACCCGGCCGGCCATTGCCAGCTGTGAACGGCGCGGCATGAAACCTGGCAGCGAGCGCGCCAGGGGCCCGCGCGGGCCGAAAACCTCGTCGAGTGATTGCATCAATGAGCTTGGGTGAGTCCGCTCCCGGCGGACGGAGCAAGCTAGCGCGACGGGCGCAGGCTGTCGAGACTCAAATCCTTGAAAGTGTCCTGGTCAGCCTTGACGCGAATCTGGAGGTACGGGCCCTGCGCCGTGTGGCGGCTGGCCGAGAAGTCGTCATCGCGGAAGCCCGCGAAGTTGTAGCCCACCGAGATCCAGATGTTCTTCGCAATCGTCGCGCCGACATCGAAGCCGGCCGAGTAATCGAGCACGTTCGATTCCCAGGAATGCAGCACGGCAGCATGCAGACCCAGGTCGAAGCGGCGAGTCATCTGGCGGCGCAGGTCGGCGCCCGCGATATCGGAGATGCCGGCGTATTTCTCGTCTTCGAAGGTGCTCGAGACGTAGCGCGCACCGTACTGCAGCCCCAGCTGCAGGGAGGGATTCAGCTGCCAGTTCGCGTGCAGGTTGTTCACCACGCGCGACGACTCGAATGAACCCAGAAGGTCGGTCCGGTCGTCGTACTTCATCTCGAAGCGATCGAACACGATCCATTTGCTCGAATCCGGCCGGAAAGCCCACGCAAAGCGGCCGACCGCTTCGGTGCTGCCACCGGCGAGTGTCGTGGTCGCGTCGAAAGCCTGCAGCGACACGGACATGGCGTGGCCTTCGACCGGCTCGCGGTACCAGCCCGTGGTCGAACTCCAGCGCTCCTCGGAATCGGAGTTGCGATGTTCGAGTCGGCTCGTGAGCTGCCACAGGTCCTTGTGGTACTGCGCACCCACGAACGCGGCGAAGAAATCTTCCGTCATCGAGCCTGACGCCAGCGGCGCGTTCGGGTTCAGAGGTTCCAGGTCCGGGCCCCGCAGCGTGTTGCTCTGGTCGACACCGATGTCGAACGCCCAGTTTTCTTTCCACTGGAAGCCTTGGGTGAGGCCGAAGTTCGCGAACGTGCGCGGGCCGAATTCGGTGGCCTGCGTGTTGATGCTCGACTTGACCTGCGTGCGCTCCCAAGGACGCGTGCGGATACCGAATCGCGTCGTATCCGCTTCGATCTGGCTGCCTTCGGCGTGTTCGTATTCCGCGAACAGCGTCGTGTCATTGCTCAGGCGGTAGTCGAGGCCGATGATGCTGCGCGCCGGATAGTCGACGCTCTCGTCCTTGCCGCCGAGCGTGGCATCGTGCGACCCGCGCAGCGTGACCAGTCCGTCCCAGAAATCCACGCTGCCGGTGACGAACGCCTGATCGGAGACGCGCTGGTCGCCGCTCGCGTCTTCGTCGTCCACGTGACGCAGGCCAACGCCCGCGCTGTACGCGTCCTTCTGATAGCGCACATCTGCGCTGACGAGCATGCGGTTGGCATCGCTCGAGAGAACATCCTGCTGCTGCACTTCACCGGACACCGTGAACGCGTCCGTGAATTTGTACCGCGCATCCGCTCCGATGCTGCGCGTGCCGGTGTCCGCGGTGAGCTGCTGATCGACGCCGAATCCCGTACCGGTTTCGCGCGCCCACGCGCGGGCTTCGAGATGCTCGGAGGCGTGCCTGCCTTCCACGAGCCAGGCGGTCGACGACTCGGGACGCAGCGGATCATCCGACTGCGACTGGGCCACTTCGGCATGGACGCGCGTCTCCGGCGTCAGGCGCCAGGTCATATCACTTCCGACGATGCTGGTGTCGCCCGCCTGCGCACCCTGGAACACGGCGCTGGCGCCGACTTCGAGCTTGTCGTCCGCCAGCATGGTCGAAACACGGAGGCCGCCCGTGCTTTCGTCTTCGCCACCGGTGCGCACTTCGTAGTCGGCCACGATGAAGATCGGGTTCAGTTCGTGGTCACGGCTCTGCACGGGTTCCTTGAAGAACACCGTGCCACGCTCGTAGTCGAGGTCGTAGTCGATGAAGCGGGAGAGCTCGCGCTTGTCGACCACGCGGGTGATCTCGAAGCGGTCGCGGACCTCGAGGCGCACCTTGTCGCTGCCGATCACGATGGGCGAGCGCGACAGGCGATACAGGCCCGAGGTGCCGTCGCCCTGCAGTTCGTCCTGGACGAGGCCGGTGTCGGTGCGCGCCGCGAAGCCCGACACCGCAACGCGGTCGCCGGCGAAATCCGCGCGCAGGCCGGAGAGGCTGCGGTTGTACCGGGTGAGCTCGGTGACCGAGAAGCCCGTGTCGAAGTCACCGAACAGCGCGACGAACTGGCGGCGTTCGATCTTGAGATACAGCTTGCTCTGCGAAGCGGCCTCGAAGCGCTGTTCGGTCTTGTCGCCGTACAGCAGGTAGTAGCGATCCGGCTCGATGGTGCCGTGCAGGCGTTCACGCGCATCTTCCTTCTCGCGCGCGGAGTCGTAGGCCATGGTCAGCAGGAAGTCGCCCTTGATGCGGCCCTTCGCGAAGAACGCGACGCGGCCATCCTGCTCGAAGCCTTCGTTGCGATCGGCGGCCGAGGCCGTTTCCATGTTGCCGGAGATGCTGTTGTACGCCGCGGTGCCCTCGGCGATGCCGACGAGGATCCAGTCGCGGGCGGCGGGCTCCAGCCACACCTTGTATTCATCACTCTGCCGCTCGTTGAAGCGCAGGCGGACGACCGCGTTGCCGCTGACGGTCGTGGGCTCGAGTTCGATCAGCGCCAGGCCGTTGGCGCCCACGTCCACCTGCGGCATGCGCGAACCCGTCGCGAGAATCTGGTTGTCGTCGAGCTGCTCGACTTCCCACATCGATCGGTACGGCGCATCGAGCGAGAACGTCGCGGTCGTGCCCGAGCGCGCGTACTTGCCGTACTTGTCGTACATGCGCAGTGCGATCACGGGGCGCGTACGGCCATCGGCGACGAGTTTGGAAGCTGCCTTGTCGATCTCGGCGCGCACCGGGCCACCGCCGAAATGCACCGACCGCGTGGCCTGCCAGAGAACCTTGCCATCGGTATCGAGCACACGGGCCGCGAAGTGGTTCTCGCCGTCCACGAGGCTCACCGCGCGCCAGCGGCTCAAGGCCACCGTGTTGCTTTCGTTCAGCGCGAGGCCATCGAAGTTCAGCGGGTTCACCGGCGTGCCGTTGTTGCTGAGCTCGACGGTCTGTCCAGGTGCGTGCTGGATGGCGAGCTTGATCGACGCGATCGAAGCGATCGTGTCGGGTTCGGGCGTGAGCCAGGCGATGCCGGGCTTCAGATCTTCGATATCGATCGTGACGCTCGAAGCACGGTTTTCAGTCTGGGCACTCTTTCGCTTCTGGCCCACCGCTCCGCCCGGACCTCGCAACACCACGCCCGTGGTCTCGAGTTTCTGTGGTTCACCGCCGGCCTTGACGAGTTCGAGCGGCGCATTCGCCTCGAAGCGCGCGCCTTCGATCACGATCTCGACGCGGCGATTGGCGGCCAGGCTCGCGCGATCCTTGCCCTGGTTCAGCGGCTCGTCGGAGCCGTGGCCCTCGACGTGCACGCGGTCTTCCGGAACGCTGAGCGAAATGGCGAGGTAGTCGGCGACTGTCTGTGCGCGAGCCTTCGACAGCGCGTAGTTGTCGGCGTAGATCTTGCGACTGCGGCCCGTGATGGGCTGGGAGTCGGCGTGGCCGATCGCGCGGATGGTGATCTCGCGGGCGCCGCGCCAGGAATTGATGAGATCGTGCAGCGCGTCTTCGTCGGAAGGCGCGAGCTCGGTCTTGAGCACATCGAAGCGCGGCGTGAAAGTGAACTGCGAGCGGCCGTATCGCGCGGCGCCGCGATTCAGCTGCGCTTCGATCGGTGCGGTCCGCATGCCGGATTTAGCGGGCGAGTCGAACATGGCCAGCGCGCGCACCGTGAGGGCACCACCGGCGGCCGGAGTCGAGCGCGTCTCGAAGTTCAGAGTGCGCACCGAGTCCGCCGGCAACTCGCCGAGGCGTGCAATGACCGCGCCCTCGACCACCGAAACCACCGGCTGACCGGCGCCTTCGACCTGGTTCTTCGCGTCGGTGACCTTGTTGCCATCGACCGTGGCACTGCCCGGCACGTATTCGAATCCTTCCGGCAACATCACCATCGCTCGCACGTTGCCGGCGACGACGCCGCCGACGCGAACCACCGCCTGGTGCGCGGCAGGGCCATCACCATTCGGATCGGGCAGCAGCGATGACTTGAACTCGAATTGCACGTCGCCTTTCGGCGCCGCTTTCTGGCGTACCACGAAGTCGGTGCGCCACAACGTGCCGGCGCGCAGGTCGGCAAACTGCGAGTAGTCGCGGCCCGCGTGACCCAGGCGATCGGCGCAGGGAGCCAGCTCGAGGTATTCGGGCAGCGTCAGCTTGTCGAGCTGCACGGTGTGTGTGCCCGGCTCGAGGCCTTCGAAGTGGAAATGGCCATTCTCGTCGGTCACGCCGTAGCGGCCGTCTTCGAGATAGATGCGGACATTGGCAACGCCGTTGTCTTCGCCACCCGGCACGTCGCAGGTGCCTTCGAGGACGCGGCCGACGATGAAGCCCTTCTGCGAGAACAGCTCTTCGTTCATCCGCACCAGCGAGCGCGCCTCATTCGAGCGGACGTTGCCGGGTGCGAACGCCTGCGCGGTATTGATGGCGTCCTTGATGCCGCGCATCGCGACCGTGAACTCGACGACGTAGCGCAGCTCGATGCTCTCACCGATGCCCAGCAGCGGATGCGTGTAGGTGAAGCTGGAACCGTCGGCGGCCAGAACCGGGTCGGCGATGCGAGCGCCGTTCAGGCGCAGCGAACCCGCGCGGAATCGCGCGCCGGCGGGCAGGCGGTCGACCACCTGCACGTTCGTGAAAGTGCCGGCCTCGCTCGCGTTGCGCAGCGTGAGCGTGTACTGAACGAAGTCGCCGGTGGTGGCGATCTGCTGGCCCGCGGTCTTGCGAAGCTGCAGTGAGTCGGCGGCCGTGTCGAGCGGAACGTCGACCGCGACGGCGGGCGCCGCAGTGACGACAAACGGCTGGCCGAAGGAACCCGGCTGCAATCGATACGGAGCGTCCGGCAACGACTGCAGATCTTCGACCGTGCGTTGTGAAGGGAACGTATGGCTCGCCGTCGGGAATACCTCGAGCCGGTAATTGCCGGGAGCAACGAGCGGGAATCGGAAAACGCCAGTCGGCAGGCTGTACTGCGTGCCGCCCTGGTCGGTGACGATCTGGCCGGTCACCATTTCGCTCGGGTAACGGCTCACGCCGTCATCGCCGTAGACCACGGCGGCAAGGCCCGTCGCGACGTCGATGAGTCGCACGCGCACGCCGTTCAGCGCGGCGCCGGTCTGGGAATCGAACACCAGGCCGTACGGGTCGACCAGTGCGTCGGCGAGCGCCGTGTCGGTGTTGTCCGTGGGATCGACGTAGGTGGCTTCGAGCTCGGCGTTGCGCTCGACCTGCAGCGTGCAATCCGCCGTGGCGGCGCTCGCCGCGGTCGCGATGTAGCCGACGAACACGCCGGTGTTCACGCCGGTCTCCGACAACCGCAGCACTTCGGAATCGCCCGTGGTGAGCACCGCGACGCGCACGTCGACGGTATCGATCGCGTTGCCATCACGGTTGCGGTCGAGATCGACGACGCGGACGAAGATCGGGTCGCCGGCGTGCGAGAACGTGGTGGGCAGGAGCGGAATCGGCTGCGTCGGGTCGAGGGGACCCTGGCCCAGCGGCGCCGGCGGCGGCAGCGGGAAGAAGCCGTTCGTCGACCGGCACTGGGTCGGGCCCGCGGTCGAGGCGCTGGAACTGGCGGCGGCGTACCGCGCGAGCGTGATCGACGCGCGCGACGGCAGCGGCTGGACTGTCAGCGAAACTTCGTTGGAGTTGGTGGTCGCGGCGATGCCGCCCGGCGCCTGGTAGCCCACCGTGCCGACGTTTCGAATCAGCGTGCCAGGTGCCGTGACCTGCGCCACGGAAACATTCGGCGCAATGAGAACTCCCGCAAATAACAGCGCAGTGGCCACCAACGACTTCACGCGGGCTCCAAACGCGCCGAAGGCGGAGTAGCTAGCTACTCCGCCCTCTGCGTGAGAGTACCCGTTGTGGCGGGCAAGGGGCTTTGGTCGCCCCTTCGGGCTCCACACCCGTTTTCCCGCCGTGTTGATGGTCATGACTGCGTGTGTCTTCCGTGACTACTGGATCGTCACGCGGAAGCGCACGGTCACGGAGCCTGCAGCCGCAACCGACGGGATCGCCGGATTGCGAACCGTGAGCGTCGTGACGCCTGCAGCCGTGGTGCGGAAGCAGCCGTCAGCATTGCTGTCGACTCCACCTGCCTCGGCGACGCAGAACGTGGTGGTGGCGCCCACCGTGATGCTCACGTCGGAAGTGGCGCCGTTGTATGCCGCCGGGAAGAACGCGGTCTGGATCGGCAGTGCATCGGTGATCGCCACCGTGTCCGCCGTCGCACCGCCGTTGTTGGTCAGAGTCAGCACGTATTCCACGCGCGCGCCCGGAATCGGCTTGAAGTTCGGAGCGGTGCTGACGAAGTCGTCGATGACCGAACTCGCCTTGATGACGTTGAACGCGGCGGTGACGATCGCGTACTGGTCGCGGTCGGACACGGTCGCGCTGGGATCGGCGAACACGATGTCGACGCCCGCGGTGTCGGCACCGTTGTTCGGCGTCAGCGCATTGAGGGTGACCGCCTCACGCGCGACACCGGTGAGCTCGACGTTCTGGTAGGTCCCGTTGAGCGAGGCGACCGGCACGTCGGCAACCACGTAGACCCACGTACAAGTGTCAGGGGCCAGCGTCGAGATGTTCTGCGCGGTGTCGGTACCGAGCGTGAACGCCATGCCGCCCGGCTGCGCCGGCGCCGTGGGCGATTGACATGCGGCGCCCGTGGAAGCCGCCGTCGACTCCACGAATCTGCGAACGTTCGTCAGCAGAACGGCGCTCGAGCTGTTGCCGAAAACGGCACCCGCGTAGAGCGCCTGGCTCAGGTTGACGCCCTGTGCCGCGTTGCCATCGTTGCGAATGAAAAACGTGGTGACCTGGTCGGTGCTTCCGGGGATCACGGAAGTCGCCGCACTATTCACCTCGCGCATGTACAGATCGACCTTCTGGTCGACCACGAAGCTCGTGTTCGAACCACCACCCGCGCCGGGCGTCGAGTTACCGACTCCAGGCGCCGAGCGGATGACGGTCTGCGGGACGCCACCCACCGAATAGTTGACCGAAGCGATGTTGTCGATCGACGTATTCGGTGCAGTGCCGCCTGCGAGCGCCTGCCCCGAAATCATCAACGACCCCAACGCAACACAAGCGGCAGAGGCCCGCTTGAATTGTTCAAGGGAAGGAAACATGGGTACTCCTGATAACTCTCAAAATGAAACTAGTTGAGCACCGCACGGAATCGCGCCACGGCGGTCGCGCCAGGTGCGAGCGAGCCCTTGAAGACCCAGCGGATGTGCTTGTATTCGTCGGGCTTGGCCGCTCGCTCGACGCCGTTTTCCTTGACGGTCAACTGGGCGGGCGCGGCAAACGTCTTGCCGTCGAGCGAGAACGTGATGTCGGAACCCGCGCCGAAAGCCGAGCCGCCGACGTAGCTCATGTGCACCGGAACCGCGTTGTTGATCGTGACCTTCTCGGAGGGCTGCTTGCAGACGTTGTTAGCCGATACCGTCCAGGTCACTTCGACGCCCGGCACCACCTTCTCGGCGGGCACCATCGTCACGGTCTTCACGCCCTTGGCGTCGACCACTTCCTTCGCGACTTCCGCGGTCGACTTGAGCAGGATGCAGCCCTGCTCGCCCTGGGCCTGCGCCTGCGAGGCAAGGCCGCAGACGAGCAACGCGGCGGCAAGAATGTTTCGGGTCCCCTTGATCATTTGTGTCTCCTTCACTGACTGCGTCCTGGATTACGGCGTGGCGTTGATGAGCACGGCGAACTGGATCGTCTGCGTTCCGCTCGCCTGCGTGAGATTGCCGAGCTGCACACGCACGCGCGGCTGCGGCGTGGTTTCGTACGCGCCCGAGTCGGCATCGGCGCCATCGGTGAGCGGGTTGCCGTTGATCGTCAGCGTGCCGGCCACGTACGTGGTGCCAGCCGGAATGTTGTCGGCGAACACCGCGGTGGCCGCCGTGCCCGTGCCCACCGCGTTGACCACGATGGTGTAGTTGATGCGCGCACCCGGCAGCGGATGCGTGCCGCCGAACTGGTCGACCACCGCCTGGCTCTTGGTCGCGGTGACCGTGACGCCCTGGACGAGATACTCACCCTGGTCGACGTCGAGAGCCGTCGTGTTGCCCACCACTGCATCCGTTCCGGCAGCGCCCTGGCCCGCGAACACGGTGCCGGCAGGGCCCGTACCCGTTCGCGCAGAAGCCGTCAGCGTCGAACGACCGACGTTTCCATCGGCCACGGTCGTCGGAATGTTGTTGACGAGGTAGACGTAGACGAAGCCGTCGGCAACGAGATTGGGATCGTTGCTGCCCGGTACGTACGGAACGTCGGTGGCGTCGAAGATCCCGGCGGTCGCCGGAGCGCCACCCGTGTCGAGGTAGATAGCCGGTGATGCGGCGAGCGGGTCGAAGTTGTCACCGGTCACCGCGTTGTTGGCAACCAGCAGGAAGGCTTCGGCGCCGTTGCCCAGGTTGTCCACGCGGAAGCGCAGGACCTGGCCGGTCGTGCCCGGCGCTACCGGCGTCTGTGCCGCAGGCGGCGTGACGCTGACGTCGAGGATTTCGGCGACGATCACCTGCACGGTGTTCGAGGAGGCCGTCGAAGTCACCGTGCCGACGGTGTAATCAACCGTCGCGGTGTTATCGATGGGCGTGCCGGCGGCGACGCCCGCGGCAATTGCGTTGTTGGCACCGAACGCGAGCGTCAGTGCCACCGCGCTGAACAGCGCGGAAATGCGAAATGATTTCACGGAAAACTCCTCTCTATTCCTAGTGCAAGTAACGCTTCGACCCGCGACCGATTGCGGGGCGAGGCGTCAAACCCCTGACGTTCGGGGGTTTTGGGCCTTCGCTGCGATGCATAATGGAGCGAGAGGCGCTTAGGGCCCGTGACTAGGGTCACGCGGACCCTGTCGCCACTGGGACACAGATCACATATAAGAAGCACAGCCCGCGTGGAGAGTGCCGATGGCCGCCAAGAGACCCCGCCAAGCCCGTGAAAACGTGACGGAAATCCGCCCGGCGGCAGTCGAGGCCGCCAATGAAAATTCCGCTCAAGAAGGCTTCGCACCGGCCGATAAGGAGGGACAGCCAGAACTCGATCGCTCTGCAGCCGCCGATGCTGCCGAGCAGATCCTGGGTGCAAACCCACTCCTCGGTTTGGACCGTGAAGAGTTGTTAGCTGCGGGCAAGCGACTGCTGCGGCTCATGACCGTCAACCCGCAGGTTCTCATCGAAGAGAACCTCGCCTTCGTGCGCGAAGCCATCGACATCGCGATGGGCCGTTCGAAGATCACTGCCGATCCGCGCGACCGGCGGTTCAGCCATGCCGTCTGGCAGAAGAACGGCTACTACAAGCGGCTCATGCAGGGCTTCGTGGCGTGGCGCGCGATGTTGAACCGCGTTCTGGACCGCGCGGACACGACGCCCGACGACCGTGAACGCGCGCGCTTCGTGCTGCAGCTGTTCACCGAAACCTTCGCGCCGACCAACTCGCTGCTCGGCAATCCCGGAGCGCTGCAGCGCATATCCGAAACGCGCGGCAAGAGCCTGCTCTACGGTATGCAGAATTTCATCGACGACCTGACGAACAATTTCGGCATGCCGCGCCAGGTCGACGAGCGCAAATTCCAGGTTGGAAAAAACCTCGCCGTCACTCCCGGCGCGGTCGTGTATCGCGGAGAAGCGTTCGAGCTCATCCAATACACACCGCAGACGGATCTCGTGCACAAGCGGCCGCTGGTCATCGTGCCGCCGCAGATCAACAAGTTCTACGCCACGGATCTCGCGCCCGGCCGCAGCTTCGCCGAGTACGCGGTCAGCCAGGGAGTGCAGACGTTCTGCATCAGCTGGCGGAATCCCACGGCCGCGCAGCGCGACTGGAACATGGAAACCTATCTCTCCGCGTGCAAGGAAGCCATCTCGGTGGCCTGTGACATCACCGGCGCAGACAGCGTGAACACGATGGCCGCCTGCGCGGGAGGATTCACGCTGGCGACGTTGCTGGGCCACCTCGCCGCCAAGGGTGAAGCGAAGGTGGCCAGCGCCACGCTGCTCGTGACAGTGCTCGACACCGAGGCGCCGACCCTGCTCGGACAGTTCGCTTCACGCACGGGCGTGGCGGCCACCATCGAGAAGTCGCGCCGGAAAGGAGTGCTCGAAGGCAGCGAGATGGCACGCGTGTTCGCGTGGCTGCGTCCCAATGATCTGGTGTGGCTCTTCGTCGCCAACAACTGGGTGATGGGAAACCGGCCACCGGCATTCGACATCCTTTACTGGAACTCGGATACCACTCGGCTGCCCGCCGAATTCCATGCCGACCTGCTGCGCATGTTCATGGAGAACCCGCTGAAGTCCGCAGGCAGCATCTCGGCGCTCGGCACGCCCATCGACATGTCGAAGGTCACGGTGCCCGCGTACGTCGTCGCCGGCGTCACGGACCACATCACGCCGTGGCAGGCGTGTTATCAATCGCGGAACATCCTTCGCGGCAAGATTGATTTCGTGTTGTCCTCGAGCGGGCACATCCAGAGCATCGTGAATCCACCGACCAATCCCAAGGCAAAGTACTTCCTGAACTCATCGCTGCCCGAGGATGCCGAAACCTGGCTTGCGGGCGCGAGCGAGCACACCGGGAGCTGGTGGGATCACTGGAGCAAGTGGTACGCCCAACATGGCGCCGGCGAAGTGCCCGCGCCAAAGTCGCTGGGCAGTGTGACGTATCCCGCGGGAGACCCCGCGCCTGGGCGATACGTACACCAGCGATGAACAAGCCCCACGTCGAGTTCGTCGAGGTCGACGGCGTCAACTTGCGCGTCGCGTCCCAGAGAGGCAAGGCTGGCCTGCCGCTGCTGCTGTTCAATGGCATTGGCGCCAATCTCGAGCTCTGCTTCCCGTTCATGGAGGCCATGCCCGAACGCGAGATCGTGATCTTCGATGTGCCGGGTGTCGGCCGCTCCGAGATGAGCTGGCGTCCGCGTCGCTTCTCCGGTCTTGCGAGTCTCGCAAACAAGCTGCTCGACAGGCAGGGCTATCAACAGGTGGACGTGATCGGCGTGTCGTGGGGCGGCGCTCTCGCGCAGCAGTTCGCCCGACAGTATCCGCAGCGGTGCCGAAGGCTGATCCTGGCGGCGACCTCGCCCGGCGTCGTCATGGTTCCAGGCCGTCCGTCGGCGTTGTCGAAGATGGTCACGCCGCGTCGTTACCTCCAGCCGTCCTACATGCAGAAGGCCGCGGGCGATATCTATGGCGGTGAAGCGCGCCGCGACCCGAAGCTCATCGCGGCCCACACCGCGCGCGTCATCCCGCCGCAGTTCATGGGCTACGTGTACCAGCTGTTCGCCGGCATGGGCTGGACCAGCATCCATTGGCTGCATCGGATCCGGCAGCCGACGCTTGTGATGGCCGGCTCGGACGACCCGCTGGTGCCGCCGGTCAACGCGCGGATCATTTCCTTCCTGATCCCCAACAACCGGCTATTCATCCTGTCCGGGGGCGGTCACCTCTTCATGCTCCACTCCATAGATAAGGTAGTGCCGGTGATCCGGACATTCCTCGATTCAGAGGCGCCGCTCACGGTTTAGCTCCTGGCTCTTGACTCCGAAGGCGGCATCAGTATGATGCGGCGCAACATTGCTGCGACGCAGCACAGGAGACCTCATGAATTTTCAGGAAAAAGTGCTCGAAACCACGGCCGACCTGCGCGCCCGTGCTGCCGCTATCGCCAATGTGGCCGTGACCACGGCCCGTGCCCGCGCCGGAGTGGCCGCGAAGCGCGTCAACGACCTCAAGGGCTCGTTTGCCGTGCTGACGGTTGCCGGCCGCGAGCTCAACAAGGTGGCCCGCCGTCACGCTGCCCGCTTCGTGAAGGAGAACTCATCCATCGCCGCGAACGCCGGCAAGGACGTCACCGCGCTGGCACGCAGCACCTACGCGACGCTGACCCAGCGCGCCACGCCGACGAAGGCGCGCAAGGCTCCTGCCCGCAAGCGCGCGACCCGCAAAGCCGCCTGATTTGTCCCCCCGTTACGTGTCGCGAGACACGTGACACTGGTGCGCCCCTCACGGGGCGCACTTTTTTCCCTTCTTGGTAGCGCTATCACCTACGGTCACCGGGAGATTTTTCGCCGCTATACTCCATTGTCTCGTCAGGACAGACAGACAATTGAAGGTACAAAATGGCCACAGCGCCTCAGTCGCTCCTCTCGCTTCCGGAAATTTCTCCCGCCGTTGCCGATTGGGTCGAGTCCGTTCGCAAGCTCACGACTCCCGACAGGATCCAGTGGTGTGACGGTTCACCCGCCGAACTGGATCGCCTGAAGCAGGGACTGGAAAAGTCGGGCGAACTCAAGAAGCTCAACCAAACTACCTTCCCCGGCTGCCACATCGCCTACTCGCACCCGTCGGACGTGGCGCGCGTCGAGCACCTCACCTTCATCTGCACGAAGAACCGCGAAGATGCGGGTCCCAACAACAACTGGATGGACCCCGACGAGGCGCGCGCCAAGATGCGCGAGCTTTTCAGCGGCTGCATGAAGGGCCGCACGCTGTATGTCGTGCCCTACTGCATGGGCCCCATCGACTCTCCCTATTCGCGATGCGGCGTGGAAATCACCGACAGCGCCTACGTCGTCATCAACATGTCGATCATGACGCGCATGGGACGCCCCGCGCTCGAGCGCATCGCACGCGACGGAAAATTCGTCAAAGGACTGCACTCCACCGGCGAGCTCAATCCCGATCGCCGCTTCATCATGCACTTCCCCGAAGAACTCTCGATCCAGAGCTTCGGCTCCGGCTACGGCGGCAACGCGCTGCTCGGCAAGAAGTGCCACGCGCTGCGCATCGCCAGCTGGCAGGCGCGCGACGAAGGCTGGCTCGCGGAGCACATGCTGATCGTCGGCATCCAGAACCCGCAGGGAGAGACTCACTACATCGCAGCGGCTTTCCCCTCGGCCTGCGGCAAGACCAACCTCGCCATGCTGATCCCGCCCGACTCCATGCCGGGCTGGAAGATCTGGACGGTGGGCGATGACATCGCCTGGCTGCATCCGGGCCCTGACGGCCGGCTGTACGCTATCAATCCGGAGGCGGGCTACTTCGGCGTGGTGCCAGGGACGAATCGCGCCACGAATCGCAACGCGTTCGACATGATCCATCGCGACACGCTGTTCACGAACGTGGCGCTGACCGCGGACAACGAACCCTGGTGGGAAGGCCGCAAGCTCAACACGCCCGTGCTCGACTGGCAGGGAAAGCCGTTCGACGCGGCCAAGGGTGGAGTGTCCGCGCATCCGAACTCACGATTCACCGTCTCCGCGACCAACAATCCTATCTACTCACCGCACAGCGAAGATCCGGAAGGTGTTCCCATCTCGGCCATCGTCTTTGGCGGCCGTCGTCGCGAAGTCGCCCCGCTGGTCTACGAAGCACGATCCTGGCAACACGGCGTCGTGGTCGGTGCTTCGGTCGCCTCCGAGACCACCGCGGCCGCCACGGGCGCGGTCGGCGTCGTGCGCCGCGATCCGATGGCCATGAAACCGTTTGCGGGCTACAACTTCGGCGACTACTGGGCGCACTGGCTGGATGTGGGAAAGCGTCTCAAGAATCCGCCCCGGCTGTTCCACGTCAACTGGTTCCGTCGCGATGCGGCCGGCAAGTTCCTTTGGCCGGGTTTTGGCGACAATCTGCGTGTCATGGAGTGGATCCTCAAGCGCTGCGCCGGCCAGGTGGGCGCGCAGGAATCGCCGATCGGCTATCTACCGAAGGCGACCGACCTGAACCTGACGGGCGCCGACGTCAGCGAGGCGACCATGCAGGAACTGCTGACGGTCACGCCGTCGGCCTGGCGCAATGAAGCCGCCGAGATGCGGGAGTACCTCAAGGAGTTCGGCGCGCGGGCACCGGCGGAGATGTCCACCGAGCTGGGGGAGATCGAGAAGCGCCTGGGATAAGAGGTGGTGCCGGGAGGGGGTTCGCGTGTTTCGCGTTGCTCGCTTCCGGTTCGCCGACGAGGGTCGGTTTGCGAAACACGCGAACCCCCTCCCGGCACCGCTACGCTTCTTCGCAGTAGAAGCGGATGGTCAGCGGTGAATCGCGCTCGGGGACCCGCCCGAGGCCGATGAGGCCTTCGCCCTTGATCTGCACGCTGTCACGGCGCACGAACAGCTCTTCGCCGCCTTCCGCCTGCACGAACGTGCCGTTGGTGCTCTGGTCGATCAGCACGAACTTGTTGCGGTTGATCTCTATGCGCGCGTGCAGGCGCGAGATCAGGTTGCCGCGGATCACGAGATCGTTGTCGTCCGCCCGGCCGATGGCCACGTTCGGGCGCTGCTCGGTCAGCATCACTTCGCCGCCATCGAACGTCAGCCGCAAGCGCATCGCGCGCCGCCCTTCCGCGGCCGAGATGGACACCGACGGCAACATGCTGGTGATGTCTTCGTGCTGCCACAGCACCTCGAACAGGGTGACTTCCGCCCCCTGCCCCTTGAGCGTCGCCACATCGATCTGCCGCACCGACGACTGCCAGTCGGGCGACAACAGCGACACCATGTATTCCGTCGTGATGATCTGACCCGCCTTGGCCTGGCTGGTCATGCGGTTCGCGGTGTGCACCGTCGAACCGAAAACGTCCCGGTTCTCCACCACCACCGGACCGGCATGGCAACCGATGCGGATGGCCACGTGATGCCCTTCGGCCGTGAGTTCGGGGTTGCCGGTAATGGACTTCTGCATCTTTGCAGCGGCATTCAAAGCGTCGTTCGCCACGGCGAAGGTCGACATGACTTCGTCGCCCATGGTCTTGATGACCGTGCCGTGATGCTCTTCGGTGGCCTGCTTCATGATGTCGATGCAGGTCGCCACCACCTCACGTGCGCGCTGGTCCCCGAGCTCCTCGTAGAGCCGCGTTGAGCCGACGACGTCGGCAAACACGATGGCAAGTTCGATATCTTTGGCCATAGGGAACAAATGGATGGACGCGGGGGATTATATACATATGACCTAGAATGACAGCCCATTCCCTAAGGCCAGAACAAA
>Ga0315910_10001868_pt1 | contig 19008 bp, 19 predicted proteins | sample EdamamesoilMG_FD_204470 | JGI IMG/M metagenome (GOLD analysis project Ga0315910, IMG submission 204470) | Garden soil microbial communities collected in Santa Monica, California, United States - Edamame soil | ecosystem: Environmental > Terrestrial > Soil > Garden | place: USA: California...
TTCAGGCAGGGTCGTTTCAGAACCCGGCCGATGCGGACAACCAGAAAGCGAAGATCGCCCTGCTCGGCTTTGAATCGAGCGTCGATCCCACGCCGCTGCCCGACAAGGGCACCTGGTATCGCGTGCGGATGGGGCCCTACACCTCGCTGGAAGATCTGAACCGAGTACGGCGCGTGCTGTCACAGAACGGGATCGATGCAAACCTGGTCAAAGCGAAAGACCCCGCCGCCAAGGACAACTAGGCAACCACCCGGAAGACGCTGCCAATGAACCGACTCCGCCGAACCCTGATCTCCGCCGTCGCGCTTGCCGCGGCACCAGTCTCCCTGGCGCTGCGCGCGCAGCCGGCTGGCGAAGGGGGCTACACCACCCTCAAGACTGCATTGCATCCCGAGGATCCGGCCAAGGTCGAGGTGGCGGAATTCTTCTGGTACGGCTGCATCCACTGCTACAACTTCGAACCCCTGCTCGAGGCCTGGGTGCCGAAATTGCCTCCGGACGTCGTGTTCCGCCGCATCCCGGCAGTCTTCGGCGAACCGCGCGGCATGAATGACGCGGCGATATTCTATTCTTTCGAGGCGCTTGGACTGCTGCACAAGCTGCACCGCCCGCTATTCGACGCCATCCACAAGGACCGGCTGCGGACCGACAATCCGGCCGCGCTCGGCGAATGGCTTGCCAGAAACGGCCTCGATGCGAAGAAATTCGACGCGACGATGAAATCATTCGGCGTGCAGAGCAAGGTCAAGCGCGCGGGCGTGCTGACCGCGGGCGCGCGCATCGACGGCACGCCAGCCATCATGGTGCAGGGCCGCTACACCATCAGCGCCGAGCAGGGCGGATCGCTCGAAGGCATGCTGGTCAACGCGCAGCGACTGTTCCCGCTGGTGCGCAAGACCCTCGCGACCGCGAAATAGCGCCACGGCGCCGCGCGGCGTCCGCCCCTGAACAGAATCGTCAGCCTCGTTCCGTCGATCACCGAGCTGGTCTGCGAGCTTGGCCTCGTTGACCAGCTGGTCGGGCGCACCGGATTCTGCATCCACCCGAAGGCGGCGCTCAAGGCGGTCCCCAAGGTGGGCGGCACCAAGTCCGTCAACCTGAAAAGGATCCGCGAACTCGCGCCCACGCACGTTATTGTCAATGTCGACGAGAACAGGAAGGAAACCGCCGACGCGCTCGCGCAGTTTGTGCCGAACGTCATCGTGACGCATCCGCTGGGGCCGCTCGACAATCTTGCCCTCTTCCGGCAGATCGGAAATGCGTTTGGCAAGGAACGCGCCGCAGAGCTTCTTTGCATCAGTTTTGAAGTTGAATACAAGAAAATCAAGGAGAAAAAATTCCAGACCCGCAACGTGCTTTACCTGATCTGGAAGGATCCCTGGATGACGGTGTCGCGCGATACCTACATCTCGCGCACGCTCGGCCTTTTCGGCCTGCAAACCCTTCCTGAGGCTTCGGAAGTGCGCTACCCGGAACTCAGGAACCTGAACGTGAATGGTGTCGAACTGATCCTACTCTCAACCGAGCCATTCCGATTTCGCCAAGCTCACCAGGAAGAAATGCAGAAGAAAACCGGCAAGCCCACCCACCTGATCGACGGCGAAATGACCTCCTGGTACGGCAGCCGCGCCATCCTCGGATTGCGTTATCTTGCGGACTATTCCGCCTCACTCTGAAGGGAATCCGCTTGGCCCAGGAAATTAGCATCCAGTTCACGCGCTTTTCGGCCTTCTATTCGCCGCTCATCGCCACCATGGCGGGCGGCTTTCTCGAGCAGGAAGGCCTGCGCGGCAAGCACTCGGTGTCGAAGCCGGGCACTTCGGCGATCGCCGGCCTGGTCGACGGTTCGGTGCACGTCGCCCAATCCGCGCCTTCCCAGGGTTTCGGGCCGCGGGAACAGGGCAGGCAGCCGCCGGTAATGCATTTCGCGCAGATCAACGAAATGGACGGCTTCTTCCTGCTCGGGCGCAGGCCCGAGCCGCAGTTCTCGTGGGGCGGGCTGAAAGGCAGGAAGCTGGTCGTCGATCACGGCGCGCAGCCGATGGCGATGTTCAGGTACGCCTGCCACAAGCGCGGCCTGGACGTGAAAGACGCGGTATTGGTAGACGCCGGCACCACCGAGCAGATGATCGAAGCTTTCAAGAAGGGCGAAGGCGACTACGTGCACCTGCAGGGCCCCTGTCCGCAGCAACTGGAGCATTCTGGCGCGGGCCACATCGTCGCCGCGCTCGGACCGGCGATCGGCCCCTGCGCCTTTTCCAGCCTCGCCGCGACGCGCGAATGGCTGGCCACCGACACGGCTCGCGCCTTCATGCGCGCCTACCGCAAAGCGCGCGCCTGGCTGCTCGCGACGCCCGCCGCCGACGTGGCCAAAGCCGAAGCCTCGTTCTTCCCCGACGTGCACCCGGCGGCGCTGACGACCACCGTCGCCACCTACCAGAAGCTCGGAAACTGGACCCCGCACGTGGAGATCACGCGCCCGGCCTGGGAAGCGACCGTGGATATCTTCCTGCACGCCGGACTGATCAAGAAGCGGCACCGCTACGAGGACGTGATCGCGCCGCCGCCATGATGGAAGAGCGGGTCAGCCGCTGGCTCTCCGAGTTCGAGAAGGCGCTCACCGCCGGCGACGGCGCCGGCCTCGAAACGCTGTTCAGGCCCGACGCCCATTGGCGTGACCTGCTCGCCTTCAGTTGGCAAGTGATGACAGTCAGCGGAGCAAAGCAGGTCGTCGACGCTCTCAAGGAACACCGCGTCAGCGCGACCGGATTCGAAATCGACCGCGGGCGCACGCCGCCGCGCCGCGTCGCTCGCGCCGGAACCGAGGCGATCGAGGCTATCTTCCGCTTCGAGACCGGGCGCATCCGCGGCCAAGGCGTGCTGCGCCTCCTCCCCGAAAGCGGTTTGCAAGCCTGGACGCTGCTCACCGCGCTCGACGAGATCAAGGGTCTGGAGGAGAGCACCGGCAACCGCAGGCCGCGCGGCGAATCGTACTCGCGGGATTTCCGCGGTCCGAACTGGCTCGATCTGAGGAAGAAGGCCTCCGCCTACGGGGAGAAGGACCCGGAAGTGCTGATTGTCGGCGGCGGGCATGCGGGACTGTCCATCGCCGCGCGCCTGAAGCAACTCCGGGTGGACGCGCTGATCGTCGATCGCAACGGCCGTATCGGCGACAACTGGCGCAGGCGCTATCACGCCCTGACCCTCCACAACCAGGTGCAGGTCAACCACCTGCCCTACCTCTCATTTCCGTCCAACTGGCCAACCTACATCCCGAAGGACAAGCTGGCGGGCTGGTTCGAGGCCTACGCCGAGACGATGGAGCTTGATTTCTGGACCAACAATGAGTTCACAGGCGCTCGCTACGACCAGAAATCAGAGCGCTGGACGGTGCCGCTCGACCAGCGCACGCTGCATCCGAAGCACATCGTCATGGCGACCGGCGTCAGCGGCGCGCCGAAGCGGCCCGACATTCCCGGCCTGAAAAGCTTCAAGGGCCGCATCGTGCACTCGCACGAATACGACTTCCCCGACCAATGGAGCGGCCGCGACGTCCTAGTCATCGGCACCGGCAACAGCGGCCATGACATCGCGCAGGACCTGTATTCGAACGGCGCCCGGGTGACGCTGGTGCAGCGCAGCCCGACCCTGATCGTCAATATCGAGCCCAGCGCCCAGCTTCCCTACACCCTGTACAGCGAAGGCACGCCGCTCGAGGACTGCGACCTGATCACCTCGTCAATGCCGATGCAGCTTTTGCGCAAGACGCACCGCATGCTGACCGAGCAGGGGCGGCAGCTCGACAAGAAGCTGATCGACGACCTGACGCGCATCGGGTTCAAGATCGATGTCGAGGACCAGACCGGCTGGCAGTTCAAATACCTGCAGCGCGGCGGCGGCTACTACTTCAACGTCGGCTGCTCGGACCTGCTCGTCGAGCGCAGGATCGCCCTGGCGCACTTTTCGGAGATCGACGAGTTCGTCGCCGGCGGCGCCAGAATGCGCGACGGCAAGGTCATCCCCGCCGAGCTGATCGTGCTGGCGACGGGCTACACCGGGCCGGAGCAGCTCGTGCGCAAGCTGTTCGGCGACGCGGTCGCCGACCGCGTCGGCCCAGTGTGGGGCATCGACGAGGAGCGCCAGGAGATGCGCAACATGTGGATGCGCACCGGGCAGCCGGGCCTGTGGTTCATCGCCGGCAGCTTCGCGCAGTGCCGCATCTACTCGAAATACCTAGCGCTGCAGATTAAGGCGATCGAGGCGGGGCTGCTGGAGCCTCCGCTTCAGCCGGGCGCGGAGTCTGCCTTACGTAGCCGCAGCATGGCGTAGCTGCCCGGGGCATCCTCGAGGGGATTCCGCGGCGCCCTCGCCGGAACTTTCTCGCCGGCATTGCGTGCGTCCATCCAGGCCTGCCAGTCGTCCCACCACGAACCGGGACGCTGGGTCGCGGTCTTGAACCAGTCGTCCGCCGATCCTGGCCGAGCCTCGTTGGTCCAGTAGTGGTACTTCTTCGCCGAGGGTGGATTGACGATGCCCGCGATGTGGCCCGAGCCGCCCAGGACAAAGCGCACGTCGCCGCCGAGATATTGCGCTCCCTTGTAAGTGGTCTTCCAGGGCGCGATATGGTCTTCCGCGGTGGAGATGAAGTAGGCGGGCACCTGGACCTTCGACAGGTCGATCGGCACGCCTTCCAGCGTGATCCCGCCCGGCACGCCAAGCAGGTTCTTCAGGTACATGTTCCTGAGGTAGAAACTGTGCATGCGCGCCGGCATGCGCGTCGCGTCCGAGTTCCAGTACAGCAGGTCGAACGGGAACGGGTCCTTGCCCATCAGGTAGTTGTTGATGACGAAGGACCAGACCAGGTCGTTGGCGCGCAGCAGGTTGAAAGTCGAGGCCATCTCCGAGCCCTCGAGGTAGCCGCGCTCGTTCATCTTCTTCTCGAGGTTGTCGACCTGCGCCTCGTCGATGAACACGCCGAGTTCGCCCGGCGCGGAAAAATCGAGCAGCGCGACGAAAAAGGTCGCCGACGCGACGCGGTCCTCGCCCTTCGAGGCCAGATACGCCAGGGTCGCCCCGAGCAGCGTGCCGCCCAGGCAGTAGCCGATGAAATTGACCTTGCGTTCGCCGGTCGCCTTCTCCACCGCTTCCAGCGCCGCCAGCGGCCCCTGCTTCATGTAGTCCTCGAAGCCCATCTGCGCGAGGCGCGCGTCCGGGTTGACCCAGGACAGCACGAATACCGTGTGGCCCTGGTCGAGCGCCCACTTGATGAAGGAGTTCTTCTCGCGCAAATCGAGGATGTAATACTTGTTGATCCACGGCGGAATGATGACCAGCGGCGTCCGGTAGGCCTCCGGCGTGGTCGGCAGGAACTGGATCAGCTGCATGAGGTCCGTCTGGAACACGACCTTGCCCGGCGTGGTAGCGACGTTGCGGCCGAGCTTGAAGGCCTTTTCGTCGGTCATGCTGATACCGCCCTTCTCGATGTCGCCGAGCAGGTTGTCGAGTCCCTTGAGCAGGTTCTGGCCGCCGCTCGCGACCGTCTCGCGCAGCACCTGCGGATTGGTTAACGCGAAGTTGGATGGCGCGAGCGCGTCGACGAACTGCCGCGTGAAGAATGCGACTTTCTTCTGGGATTCGGGCGGCAGGCCCTCGACGTCCGCGACCGCATGCTGGATGTGGCGCGCGGTAATGAGGTAGGACTGCTTGATGTAGTCGAAAAGGAAATTCGAGCTCCAGTCGTCGTCCTTGAAGCGGCCGTCGCCCTTTGCAGGTACCGCCGCCGGCGCCACCTCCACGCCCATCATCTTCATCCAGCTCGACTGCCAGAGCTGCATGTAGTCGATCATCAGGTTGGTGGAAAACGCGGCCAGCCCTGCTGGATTCGAAAGCATTTTCGAATACAGGTCCATGTAGGCCTTGGCGATGCCAAGCTCGTCGCTCGCCGCACCGGCCGCGGGCGCCTTGGCGGCGTAGTCGGCGAAAATCCGCGCCGAACGCTCGGCCACCCCCTGCAGCACGCGCGCGGTTTCCTCCGGATTCAGGGGCTTGCCTTTGTCGTCCATTGCTTCCTCCTAGCCCGGCGCAAAACGCGCCACGCAGTCCGCACCGACACTGCGCGCGAGCCGGCCGTCGTAGTGCAGGTGATGCAGGTGGGCGATCGCTTCGCCCAGCGCGAAAAAGATCTGGCTGGTGTCCAGCTTGCGCTTGAACAGGATTTCGAGCACCTCGGCCGCGGCGCGCGGGGCTTGCGCGCAGGCCGCGTGCAGTTCGGCAAGGCGGTCGGCGTGGTGCGCCTCAAGCTGAGCGACACGCGCGTGCGCGCCGCGAAATGGCAGGCCATGGGAGGGCAACACGAGGACGTCCTCGGGCAGGCTGCGATAGCGCGCGATCGACTCCAGGAACAGGCGCAGCGGGTTCGACAGCGGGTCGATCGGACGCACCGCGACGTTGGTCGAGATGCGCGGCAGCAGCATGTCGCCCGAGATCAGGACGTTGGCCGCCTTGCAGTAAAGGGAGGCGTGTTCGGGTGCGTGGCCAAAGCCGATCATCACCTTCCAGCTGTTGGCGCCAATCGCGACCGGGTCGCCTTCGTAGAGGCGCCGGTGGGAGTTCGGAAAGTCCGGCACCATCTTTTTGTACAGCCCGCCGCGCGAAAGCAGCGCATTCGCCTGGGTTTCATCCAGGCCATTGGCGCGGAACAGTGCGATCTGCGCCTCCGTGGTGTAGCCGGCGGAACTGTTGCGTGCCGCATGCACCGTGAGAAATTCGCCGCGCGTCATCCACAGCTCGGCGCCGCTGCGCTCGCAGAGCCAGGCGGCGTTGCCCGCGTGGTCGGGATGGTAATGCGTCACCAGCACGCGCTTCACCGGCCTGGCGGCGAGCTTCCCGGCGAAGATCCGGTCCCACAGCGCGCGCGTCGGCTCGTTGCCGAGGCCGGTATCGATCAGCAGCCAGGCGCCGTCGTCTTCCAGCGCCCAGAGATTGATGTGATCGAGCGCGAAGGGCAGCGCCATGCGCAGCCAGTGCACGCCGGGCGCGACCTGCAACGTCGTGCCGGGCGCAGGCGGTTCCGGGAACGGATAGTCGGGAGCAGTCACGCGGTAGAATCTCTGCACCCTACCATGCAGCCTAGCGAAAAGGAACGCGCCGAGTTTTCCATCGGCGAGCTGGCGAGCGAATTCGACGTCACGCCGCGCGCGATCCGCTTCTACGAGGACCACGGGCTGCTCGCGCCAAAGCGCGCCGGCCAGCGCCGCATCTACTCGCCGCGCGACCGCACGCGCCTGAAGCTCACGCTGCGCGGCAAGCGACTCGGCCTCACGCTGTCTGAAATCCGTGAACTGATCGACATGTACGAGCCGGGGCGCGACGAACGCCCGCAACTCAAGCGCTTCCTCGCGGTGCTGGAGACGCACAGAGCGAGCCTCGAGCAGCAGCGCGCCGACATCGAGGCGCAGCTCACCGAGCTCGAGGCCTTCGAGAAGCGGATTCGCAAGCAACTCAGGCCAAGTTGACGTTTACGTAAGCGTCAAGTAGGGTATCGTCCCCCGATGAACGCCGCCGCCTCGCGCTACCAGCCCAAGGATCCGTCCTACGCCGAGCGCGTGCGCGCGAGTTTCGCGCGGCAAAAAGCGATGGATCTGATCGGCGCGCGCCTCACTTCTGTCGTGCCGGGCGCCACCGAAGTCCGCCTCGCGTACCGCGAAGACCTCACGCAGCAAAAAGGCTACGTGCACGGCGGCATACTCGGCATGATCGCGGATTCCGCCTGCGGCTACGCGGCCTATTCGCTCATGCCAGCGACGAGTTCGCTCGTCACCGTGGAGTACAAGATCAACATCCTCGCCCCGGCACGCGGCGACCTCGTCGCGCGCGGCGAGGTGATCCGCCCCGGACGCACGCTCACCGTCACGCGCGCGGAAGTGCACGACGCGCAGGGAACGCACGTCGCGAGCATGCTGCAGACGCTAATGGCGCTTCCCGACACTCCGGATACGCCGGAATGAGCTTCCTCCGGTTCGAGCACGGCGAGACCATCGCCATGCTGCGCGACACGGTGCGCGACTTCGCGGAGAAAGAGATTGCGCCGCGCGCTGCCGCCATCGACGCGAGCAACCAGTTCCCGCCTGACCTTTGGATGAAGCTGGGCGGCCTGGGTTTGCTCGGCATAACCGTCGAGGAGGAATACGGTGGCACGCAGATGGGCTATCTCGCGCACATCGTCGCGATGGAGGAAATCAGCCGCGCCTCGGCCTCGGTGGGCCTGTCCTACGGCGCGCATTCCAACCTGTGCGTGAACCAGATCCGCCGCAACGGCAGCGATCTGCAGAGAAAAAAATATCTGCCGAGGCTGATTTCCGGCGAGCATGTGGGCGCGCTCGCGATGTCCGAACCCGGCGCGGGCTCGGACGTGGTCGGCATGAAATTGAAAGCCGAGCGGCGCGGCGATCACTATGTGCTGAACGGCAACAAGATGTGGATCACCAACGGGCCGGACGCCGACATCCTCGTCATTTACGCGAAAGGCGAAGGCATCACCGCCTTCATCGTCGAAAAGGGCATGCAGGGATTCTCGACGGCGCAAAAGCTGGACAAGCTCGGCATGCGCGGCTCGAATACCTGCGAGCTCGTGTTCCGCGACTGCAGGGTGCCGGCGCAGAACGTCCTCGGCGAAGAAGGCAAGGGCGTGAAGGTGCTGATGTCGGGCCTCGACTACGAGCGCGCGGTGCTCGCCGGCGGACCGCTCGGCATCATGGGCGCCTGCCTGGATGCCGTGCTGCCCTACGTGCACGAAAGAAAGCAGTTCGGCCAGCCAATCGGAGAATTCCAGCTGATGCAGGGCAAGCTCGCCGACATGTACGCCACCTACTCCGCCTGCCGCGCCTATGTCTATGCGGTGGGACAGGCCCTCGACCGAGGAGAAACCACGCGCAAGGACGCCGCCGGCGCGATTCTGTACGCCGCCGAGAAGGCGACCTGGATGGCGGGCGAGGCAATCCAGGCGCTGGGCGGCATGGGGTACATCAACGAATCGCCGACCGGGCGCCTCTGGCGCGACGCCAAGCTCTACGAAATCGGCGCCGGCACGTCGGAGATCCGCCGCTGGCTGATCGGACGCGAACTGTTCCAGGAAACACGATGACCGACGTCGCCGACCTGTTCGCGCGCAACCGCGCCTGGGCGAAGGACATGCAGGCCGCCGACCCGGCGTTCTTCAGCAGCCTCGCGAACCAGCAATCGCCCGAATTCCTCTGGATTGGCTGCTCGGATAGTCGGGTGCCGGCCAACCAGATCACCGGCCTCGCGCCAGGCGAGGTGTTCGTGCACCGCAATGTCGCCAACCTCGTGGTGCACACCGATCTGAATTGCCTGTCGGTGCTGCAGTTCGCGGTCGACCTGCTGCGCGTGCGCCATGTCATCGTCTGCGGCCACTACGGCTGCAGCGGCGTGCACGCTGCGCTGCACGGCCACAAGGTGGGCCTCGCCGACAACTGGCTGCGCCACGTGCAGGACGTATCGGAGAACCACGCGGCCGAGCTGGACGCCGTCGCCGATCCTGTCGCGCGCGAACGGCGGCTGTGCGAGCTGAACGTGATCGAGCAAGTCCGGCACGTCTGCGATGCGACCGTGGTGCAAGACGCCTGGGCGGCCGGCCGGCCGCTTTCCGTGCACGGCTGGATCTATGGGGTTGAGAACGGATTGCTGCGCGATCTCGGCTGCACGCGGGAAGGATCCCGGCCGTGAGCGCGATGATGGAGACCTACCGCGGCGCCGTGTATCCCTGGCACTGCGACCACATGGGCCACATGAACGTGATGTGGTACGTGGGCAAGTTCGATGAGGCGACTTGGAATCTATTCTCCGCGATCGGCATCACGCCCGCTTTCCTGCGCGACAATCATCGGGCCATGGCGGCGGTGCAGCAGAACATCACCTACAAGCGCGAGTTGCTTTCGGGCGACGTGGTGGCAGTACGCTCGGGAATGCTCGAGATGCGCGACAAGGTTGCGAAGTTCGTGCACGAGATGCGCCAGGCGCAGACCGGCGAAGTCTCCGCGGTCTGTGTGCTGACCGCCGTGCACATAGATAGCCGGGCAAGGAAATCCACTGCCTTCCCGGCTGATTTCATTGCGCGCGGCAAATCCATGCTCTGCGAGTACGAGGTCGCGCCGTGAAGCTGTCGACGCCGCTGTCGGCAAAGCTCGGACTGTCCGCGCCGATCGTCCAGGCGCCGATGGCGGGTGGCCCGTCCTCGCAGGAACTGGTCGCCGCCTGCGCGGCCGCAGGCGTGCTGGGCTCCTTCGGCTTCGCATATACGCAGCCGGACGACATGAAAAAGCAATCGGCCTGGGTGCGCGCCAAGACCGACCGGCCGTTCGGCATCAACCTGTTTACGTCGGCGACGCCGGGCCAGATCGATGCCAGCGCGCAGCGCGGTGCGCTCGATGCTGTCGCCGGCTACTACAAGGAACTCGGCCTTCCCGCGCCCGAGCTGGTGAATACGCCTTATGCGCCGGACCTGCAGGCGCAACTCGATACCGTCGCCGAGATCCGCCCGAGAGTGTTCACTGTTCATCTTTCTGACCTCCCGGGGAAAAGAATTGCAGAATTAAAGGCGGAAAACATTCTGCTCGGCGGCAGCGCGACCTGCGTCGCCGAGGCGCGGCGACTCGAATCGCTCGGCTTCGACTTCGTCATCGCGCAAGGCAGCGAAGCAGGTGGCCACCGCGGCAGCTATCTGCGCGACCCCTACCAGTCGCTCACCGGCACGCTGGCGCTGGTCCGTCTCGTGGTGCGCGCGATCAAGCTGCCGGTCGTGGCTGCGGGCGGCATCATGGATGGCGCCGGTGTCGCGGCCGCGCTCGCGCTGGGCGCGCAACTGGCGCAGCTCGGGACCGCGTTCGTCGCCTGCCCGGAGAGCGGCGCTTCGCAGGCGCACAAGGACGCGCTGCTTGCCGCGCGCGAAGACGACACGCGCATCACCGAAAAATTCTCCGGCAAGCCGGCGCGCGGACTGTCGAACCGCTTTGTCGCGGAAATGGCGGCGAAGAACGCGCCGCAACTCGCATTCCCCGCGCAAAACTCGGTCACCGGCAGGTTGCGGCAAGCCTCGGCCAGGGCCGGCAAGCCCGATTTCATCGCCCTGTGGGCCGGGCAGGCGGTGCCGCTGGCGCGCGCCCTGCCCGCGGCCGCATTGATCGCGAGACTGGAAGCGGAAACCATCGAATCCATACAGAAGCTGAAAGGAGTTCTCCATGAGTCCTGATCCGATCGTCATCGTTTCGGCCGCGCGTTCGCCGATGGGCGCCTTCCAGGGCGAACTGAAAAGCTTCACCGCGCCCGAACTGGGCGCCGCTGCCATCCGCGCGGCAGTGGAGCGCGCGAAGCTGAAACCCGAGGACGTGCAGGAAGTCCTCATGGGCTGCGTACTGCCCGCGGGTCAGGGCCAGGCGCCGGCGCGCCAGGCCGCGTTGGGCGCGGGCCTTTCCCTCGCCACCGGCTGCACCACGGTGAACAAGATGTGCGGCTCGGGCATGAAGGCAGCGATGTTGGCGCATGACTCTTTGGTTTCTCATTCCAATGAAATTATTGTGGCCGGTGGAATGGAATCCATGACCAACGCCCCTTACTTGCTGCCCAAGGCGCGCGCCGGCCTGCGCATGGGCCACGGCCAGGTGATCGACCACATGTTCTACGACGGCCTGGAAGACGCCTACGAGAAGGGCCGGCTGATGGGAACGTTTGCGGAGGAATGCGCGGGGTCGTACAAGTTTTCCCGCGAAGCGCAGGATGACTTTGCCATTCAGTCATTGAAGAGAGCCAAGCAGGCCAACAGCGACGGCTCGTTCGCCTGGGAGATCACGCCCGTCGCCATCAAGGCTGGCAAGGACGAGAAATTCATCGAGACCGACGAACAGCCGTTCAAGGCGAACCTGGAGAAGATTCCGACGCTCAAGCCGGCGTTCCGCAAGGACGGCACGGTGACTGCGGCGAATTCCTCGTCGATTTCCGACGGCGCCGCGGCCCTCGTGCTGATGCGCCGCTCGACGGCAGAAAAACGCGGTATTGCGCCGCTCGCCACCATCGTCGGCCATTCGACGCACGCGCAGGCACCGGGCCTGTTCACGACGGCGCCGGTCGGCGCAATCAGGAAATTGCTTGAAAAAACCAAATGGACGGCGGACGGCGTCGATCTCTACGAAATCAACGAGGCCTTCGCGGTCGTCACCATGGCGGCGATGCGCGAGCACAAGCTGCCGCACGACAAAGTGAACGTGCACGGCGGCGCCTGCGCGCTCGGCCACCCGATCGGCGCATCCGGCGCGCGAATACTCGTCACGCTGATCGGCGCGCTGCGCAAGCGCGGCGGCAAGCGCGGCGTGGCGTCGCTGTGCATCGGCGGCGGCGAGGCTACCGCCATGGCCATCGAACTCGCATGAGAGTCAGCAAGGCAGCGCTGCAAAAGCTGCTGGGCAGCTCGCGCTTCGTCAGCGGCTACGGCCTCAAGCTGGTATCAGTCTCCGACAGTGAGTGCACCATCGCCATGCCATTCCGCAAGGCCTTCGAGCGCCCGGGCGGCACGGTGAACGGCCCGGCGTTCATGGCGGCCGCCGACTGCGCAATGTGGCTGGCGATCAAGCGCCATATCGGCATCGAGCACGACGCGGTGACATCCGAATTGAACACGGCGTTTCTCAACGCCGCGCGGCGCCAGACGGTGTATTGCACGGCGCGCGTGCTCAAGCTCGGCAAACGCATCATCTATGGCGTCGCGGAGTGTCACGACAGGCGCGGCAAGCTGTTCACGCACCACAGCGTGACCTACGCGCGCATCTGACGGATCCGAAACCATGCCGGTCATCAAAAGCCAGCTCAATCCGCGTTCGGAGGAGTTCCGCGCCAACGTCGCGCGCATGCGCGGGCTGGTGGAGGACCTGAAGCAGAAGGCTGCAGCGGTCTCGCTGGGCGGCGACGAGGCGGCGCGCAAAAAGCATACTTCGCGCGGCAAGCTGCTGGTCAGGGACCGCGTGCGCACCCTGCTCGACCCGGGCTCGCCCTTCCTGGAAATCGGCCAGCTCGCCGCGTACGGCATGTACGGCGGCGACGTGCCTTCGGCCTCCATGGTGGCCGGCATCGGCCGTGTGTCGGGGCGCGAATGCGTGGTGGTCGCCAACGACGCCACCGTCAAAGGCGGCACCTATTTCCCGATGACCGTGAAGAAGCACCTGCGCGCGCAGGAAATCGCGCAGCAGAACCGCCTGCCCTGCATCTACCTGGTCGATTCCGGCGGCGCGAACCTGCCCAGCCAGGACGAAGTGTTTCCGGACCGCGAGCATTTCGGGCGCATCTTCTACAACCAGGCGAACCTCTCGGCGCTCGGCATTCCGCAGCTCGCCTGCGTGATGGGCTCATGCACCGCGGGCGGCGCCTATGTGCCGGCGATGTCGGACGAGTCGATCATCGTCAAGGGCCAGGGCACCATTTTCCTCGGCGGGCCGCCGATCGTGAAAGCCGCCACCGGCGAGATCGTCACCGCCGAAGAACTGGGCGGCGCCGAAGTGCACACGCGCGTCTCGGGCGTGTCGGACCACTACGCACACAACGACACGCACGCGCTGGCGATTGTGCGAAGAATTGTTGCGAATTTGAATTACACAAAAAAAATACCGCTAAAAATACAAGAATCAACTGAACCCCTCTTTCCCGCCGACGAGATCTACGGCGTGATCCCGGCCGAGGCGCGCAAGCCCTACGACGTGCGCGAGATCATCGCGCGCATCGTGGACGGCTCGGAGCTGGACGAGTTCAAGGCCAATTACGGCACCACGCTCGTGACCGGGTTCGCGCACCTGCACGGCTATCCGCTGGCGATCCTCGCCAACAATGGCGTGCTGTTCTCGGAGTCCTCCCTGAAGGCCACGCACTTCATCGAGCTCGCCTGCCAGCGCGGCATCCCGCTCCTTTTCCTGCAGAACATCACCGGCTACATGGTGGGAAAGAAATACGAGGCCGGCGGCATCGCCAAGGACGGCGCCAAGATGGTGACGGCAGTGGCGACCGCAAAAGTGCCGAAGTTCACCGCCATCATCGGCGGGTCCTACGGCGCGGGCAACTACGGAATGTGCGGGCGCGCCTATTCGCCGCGCTTCCTGTGGATGTGGCCGAACGCGCGCATCTCGGTGCTGGGCGGCGAGCAGGCGGCGAGCGTGCTGGCCACCGTCCGGGGCAACTTCAATTCGAAGGCAGACGAGGACGCATTCAAGAACCCGATCCGCGAGCAGTATGAACGCCAGGGCCACCCCTACTACGCCAGCGCGCGCCTCTGGGACGACGGCGTGGTGGACCCGGCGGACATGCGCCGGCTGCTCGGCCTGGCGATCTCGGCGTCGCTCAACGCGCCCATCGAGGAAACGAAGTTCGGCGTCTTCAGAATGTAGGGACCATGGCCACCCACCTGATCGTAGAGAAGAGAAACACCGTCGCCATTGTCACGCTCAACCGCCCCGAGGTGCGCAACGCGTTCGACGACGCGCTGATTGCGGATTTGACCGACGTTTTTCTGGAGATCGAAAGAGATGCCGCCATCGGCGTGATGGTGCTTGCCGGCGCGGGCAAGGCATTCTGCGCCGGGGCCGACCTGAACTGGATGAAGCGCATGTCCGGCTACGGCTACGAGGACAACCTGAAGGACGCCAAGGCTCTCGCCGGGATGCTGAAGGCGCTCGACCGGATGTCCAAGCCGACGATCGCGCGCGTGCACGGCCCGGCCTACGCCGGCGGCGTGGGCCTGGTGGCGGCCTGCGACATTGCCATCGGTTCGCAGGACGCGGAGTTCTGCCTCACCGAGGTCAAGCTCGGTCTGTCGCCCGCGACCATCAGTCCCTACGTGGTGCGCGCGATGGGCGAGCGCCTGGCGCGGCGCTACTTCCTCACCGGCGAAGTCATCGACGCGGGCGAGGCCTACCGCCTGCGCCTGCTCTCGGATGTGTGCCCGCCCGAGGAGCTGGATGGCGCGGTCAACGCGCTCCTCGGCCACCTGGTGGTCGGCGGCAAGGAAGCGCATGCCAAGATCAAGGACCTCGTGCGCACGGTGTCCGCGGGCGCGGTGGACGACGCGATGATCGCTGACACGGCGAAGCGCATCGCCGAGATCCGCGTCTCGGCCGAGGGCCGCGAGGGCATCGCCTCGTTCCTCGAAAAGCGCAAGCCCTCGTGGGTCAAGGATTTCGAGGCCGTGCGCGTCAAGCCGCCGCGGAAAAAGAAGTAGCGTGTTCCGCAAGATACTCATCGCCAACCGCGGCGAAATCGCCTGCCGCGTCATCGCCGCAGCGCGCGCGATGGGCATCCGCACGGTGGCGGTGTACTCGGACGCTGACCGGGACGCGCGCCACGTCGCGCTTGCCGACGAGGCGCGCCGCATCGGCCCGCCGGAGGCGCGCGCAAGCTACCTGAAGGCCGAAGCGATCCTCGCCGCTGCGCGCGACACCGGCGCCGAGGCGATCCATCCCGGCTACGGCTTCCTGTCGGAGAACGAGGATTTTGCCGCCGCCTGCGCAAAAGCCGGCATCGTCTTCATCGGCCCGTCGCCCGAGGCGATCGCCGCGATGGGCGACAAGTCGGCCGCCAAGCGCCTGATGGAAAAGGCCGGTGTGCCGCTGGTGCCCGGCTACCACGGCGAGAACCAGGATCCCGCCTTCCTTCAGAAAGAAGCCGACAAGATCGGCTACCCGGTGCTCATCAAGGCCTCGGCCGGCGGCGGCGGCAAGGGCATGAAGGTCGCCGCGGACGCGAAAGGCTTCGCCGCGGCGCTGGAATCGGCGCGGCGCGAGGCGAAGTCCGCGTTCGGCGACGACCGCGTGCTGGTGGAAAAGTATCTCGACCGCCCGCGCCACATCGAGATCCAGGTGTTCGGCGACGCGCACGGCAACCTCGTCTACCTCTTCGAGCGCGACTGCTCGGTGCAGCGCCGCCACCAGAAGGTGCTGGAGGAAGCGCCGGCGCCGGGCCTGAACGCCCAGCGCCGCAAGGCCATGGGCGAAGCGGCGGTCGCCGCAGCGAAATCCATCCGCTACAGCGGCGCCGGCACCGTGGAATTCATCGCCGGCCAGGACGGCACGTTCTACTTCATGGAGATGAATACGCGCCTGCAGGTCGAGCATCCAGTCACCGAAATGATCACCGGCCTCGACCTGGTGAAGTGGCAGCTTGCCGTGGCCGCGGGCGAGCCCCTGCCGTTACAGCAGGATCAAATTCCATTGAACGGCCATGCCATCGAAGCGCGCATCTACGCCGAAAACCCGGACAAGAGTTTCCTGCCGTCCACCGGCAGGCTGCGGCACCTGCGCGCGCCGCGCGGCGGTGAATTCTCGCCGGCGGCCGGCCCGGTACGCGTGGACTCGGGCGTGCGCGAGGGTGATGCGATCACGCCGCACTACGATCCGATGATCGCGAAGCTCGTCGTCTGGGGCGAGAACCGCGAGATCGCGCTCGGCCGGATGCGCGCGGCGCTCGCGGACTACGAAATCGTCGGCGTCTCGACCAATGTCGAGTTCCTTGCGCGCACGGTGGCAAGCAAGGCCTTCTCCGGCGCCGACCTGGACACCGGGTTGATCGAGCGCTCGCGCGCGGAGCTTTTTCCGGCCGACGCAGGCCCGAGCGACGAGGATCTTGCCGCCGCCGCGCTGGCCGAACTGCTCGCCGAACAGGCGCAGGCTGAAGCGGCAGCACGTGCCTCAGCCGACCCGCACTCGCCCTGGAATATCGTCGACGGCTGGCGGCTGAACCTGGGCTCCCATCATGAAATGGTTTTTGCTTTTGCAGAAAATGTTTTTCCCGTTCAGATCCATTTCGCGGCATCCGGATACCGGATCGAGATCAAGGGGCGGGAAGTCGCCTTCGGCGGCCGCGAAGAAAACGGCATGCTGCTGGTGACCTTGGGCGATGCTTCGTTCCGCGTGCGCGCGGTGCGAGACGGTGCGCACTGGCACCTGTTCCGCGACGGACGGCACCGCGTGCTGGCGCTGCAGAGTGCGCAGACGGCGCCCGAGCCGGACACAACCCTGGGTACGCTGGCCGCGCCGATGCCCGGCAAGGTGCTGCAAGTGCTGGTCGCAGTGGGTACCAAGGTGGTCAAAGGCGCGCCGCTGGTGATCCTCGAAGCAATGAAGATGGAGCACACCATTGCCGCGCCGCAGGATGGGCGCGTGGCAGAAATTCATTTCAAGGCTGGCGAACAGGTCGCCGAAGGCGCCCTGTTGCTGCGCCTTGAGCAGTAGAGCGAGGCAACCATGATTGCTCTTTCACAGTTGCGCGAGCGTCTTTTCACCTCGGTGCTATCCGATTGCCTGGATGCCGCCGGACACCGCAATCAGGCGATGCATGCGCGCATCCGGCCGCTGGACGACGCGCTCGTGCTTTGCGGGCGCGCACGCACCGGACTTTACACCGACGTGTACGACGCGCCCGCGGGCGAGAACCCGTACGAGCTGGAAATCCACCTCATCGACGACCTGAGGCCGGGTGAAGTGCCAGTGTTCGCCTGCGGCGCTTCCGGGCGCATCGCGCCCTGGGGTGAGTTGCTGTCCACCTCGGCGCGCGCGCGCGGCGCCGCCGGCGTGGTGATGGACGGGCTCACGCGCGACGTGCGCGCGATCCGCGAGATGAAGTTCCCGGTATTCGCGGGCGGCATCGGGCCGCTCGATTCCAGGGGCCGCGGCAAAGTCGTAGCCATCGACGTGCCGGTCGAAGTGGCGGGCGCACGCGTGACGCCCGGCGACCTGGTGTTCGGCGATGTCGACGGCGTGGTGGTGGTGCCGCGGGCGGTCGAAGAGCAGGTGATCGCCGCCGCGCTCGCCAAGTTGTCGGGCGAGAACGCCACCCGCGAGGCGCTCGCGCGCGGCGAGAAGCTGGCCGAGGTCTTCAAGCGCCACGGCATTCTGTAGCCGCATTTGACTTAACATCTGCGCATGGCAGCGCTACCGAAGCGGGTGAGAATCGTCGAGGTCGGCCCGCGCGACGGGTTGCAGAACGAAAAGGGCGAAGTCCCTACCGCGATCAAACTGGAACTGATCGAGCGCCTCGCTGACGCCGGCCTGCCCGCCGTCGAGGCAACCGCCTTCGTTTCGCCGAAGTGGATTCCGCAGATGGCGGACCACACTGAGGTGCTGGAACGCATCCGCAGGAAGCCGGGCGTCTCCTACCCTGTGCTCACGCCGAACCTGAAGGGATTCGAGGCGGCGAAGGCGGCCGGTGCAACCGAAGTTGCCGTCTTCGGCGCGGCGTCCGAAGCATTTTCGAAGAAGAACATCAACTGCTCGATCGCCGATTCCTTGGACCGATTTCGACCTGTTGCTGAAAATGCTCTCAAGAACGGTATAAAAGTGAGGGGCTATATTTCCTGCGTCGTCGCCTGCCCTTACGAGGGCGAGGTAAAGCCGGGCAAAGTGGCCGAAGTCGCGGGTGCGCTCTACGACATGGGCTGCTACGAGATATCGCTCGGCGACACCATCGGCGCGGGCACGCCGGGCAAGACACAGGCGATGATCGAAGCGTGCCTGAAGCACATGCCGGCGGAAAAACTCGCGGGCCACTACCACGACACCTACGGCCAGGCGCTCGCCAATATCTACGCATCGATGGAACTCGGCGTCGCCACTTTCGACTCTTCCGTTTCCGGGCTGGGCGGCTGCCCCTACGCCAAGGGCGCCTCGGGCAACGTCGCCACCGAGGACGTGGTCTACATGCTCCACGGTCTTGGAATCGAGACCGGGATCGACCTCGATAAGGTCGTCGATACCGGCTTGTGGATTTCTTCTATTTTGAAAAGAAATTCAAATTCCAAAGTCGGCCTCGCCATCGCTGCCAAACGCGCCTAATGGAGTCGCCCTGCACCAAGGTCTGCGTCATGGACGAGGACGACCGCTACTGCCTCGGCTGCAAGCGCACGCTGGGCGAGATCGCGCGCTGGGGCGAGATGAGCGATGCCGAGCGCGCCGCGGTCATGGCGCT
>Ga0315910_10001869_pt1 | contig 18993 bp, 26 predicted proteins | sample EdamamesoilMG_FD_204470 | JGI IMG/M metagenome (GOLD analysis project Ga0315910, IMG submission 204470) | Garden soil microbial communities collected in Santa Monica, California, United States - Edamame soil | ecosystem: Environmental > Terrestrial > Soil > Garden | place: USA: California...
CGTACCACCAAGCTGAAGGCGCACGACGAAAACAACGAATGCCGCGAAGGCGATGTGGTGGCGATTGCCGAATGCCGGCCGTTATCGCGTCACAAGAGCTGGCGTTTGGTGCGCGTGGTGAGCCGCGCCGCCGACAACGCCTAATCATCGTCAGTTAACGAAGCTCGAAGCGGAAGCAAGAATCATGATTCAGATGCGTACGATGCTTAATGCGGCGGACAACAGCGGTGCCCGCAGCCTGATGTGCATCAAAGTGCTGGGCGGCTCTAAGCGCCGGTATGCGTATGTCGGTGACGTAATTAAGGTGAGCGTCAAGGACGCCATCCCGCGCGGCAAAGTTAAAAAGGGCGAGGTTTACGATGCCGTTGTCGTGCGCACTCGCCATGGCGTGCGACGCGCCGACGGTTCGCTGATTCGCTTCGACGGCAATGCGGCGGTGTTGTTGACCACCAAGCTCGAGCCGATCGGTACGCGTATTTTCGGACCAGTGACCCGCGAGCTGCGCACGTCGCAGTTTATGAAGATCATCTCGCTTGCGCCCGAAGTGCTGTAAGCCGGTATAGGTTTTAAGTTATGAATAAAATTCGCAAAGGTGACGAAGTCGTCGTGATCGCCGGCCGAGACAAAGGCCGCCGCGGTAGCGTGCTGTCGATTGGCGTCGATACGATTACGGTCGAAGGCTTGAATCTGGTGAAAAAGCATCAGAAGCCGAATCCGCAGCGTGGCGTCCAGGGCGGCATCATTTCGCAACCGGCGCCGCTGGCGATTTCGAACGTAATGTTGTGGAACCCGGCCGCCAAGAAGGGCGACCGAGTGGGTATTCGCACATTGGGCGACGGCCGCAAGGTACGTTTCTTTAAATCCAACAAGGAAGTCGTTGACGCTTGATATTCGCGGCGAACTTTATTCGCTCCGGATCAGGTTACAGGTAAAGACATATGGCAAGGCTTCATCAGATTTACAAAGAGAAGATCGTTCCCCAGCTCAAAGAGAGCTTGGGCGTTCCGAACGTCATGCAAGTGCCGAAGATCGTCAAGATCACGGTAAACATGGGCGTGGGCGAAGCGGTTGCCGACAAGAAGATCATGGACAATGCCGTCGGCGATTTGACCAAGATCACCGGCCAAAAGCCGCAGGTAACGCGTTCGCGCAAATCGTTCGCGTCGTTCAAAGTCCGTGAAAATCAGGCGATCGGCTGTAAAGTCACGCTGCGCGGCGCCCGCATGTATGAATTCTTGGATCGACTCGTCAACGTTGCCATGCCGCGTATCCGCGATTTCCGCGGTGTTAGCGCGCGCTCGTTCGACGGCCGCGGCAATTACAACTTCGGCGTGAAAGAGCAGATCATTTTCCCGGAAATCGCCTACGACCAAATCGATGCGATTCGCGGCATGGACATCACCATCACCACGACGGCGGCCGACGACAAAAGCGGTCGCGCGTTGTTGGAAGCATTCAACTTTCCGTTCCGGAAGTAACCGGACAACCGTTAGAGGCTCGTCGTAATGGCAAAGACATCGATGGTCAATCGCGAAGTAAAGCGCGCCGCTGTGGCGAAGCGCTATGCCGCGAAGCGCGCCAAGTTGAAAGAAGCGATTCGTAATCCGAAGACCAGTGCTGTCGATCGCGAAGAAGCGCAGGCGAAGTTGCAGGCAATGCCGCGCGACGCCAGCCCGACCCGCGGCCGTAACCGCTGCCAAATCACAGGCCGTCCGCGCGGTTACTACCGCAAGTTCGGTTTGTCCCGTACCAAGCTGCGTGAAGCGACCATGCGCGGCGAAATTCCCGGCCTCGGAAAGGCCAGCTGGTAACAGCTGGAACCACTGGAGCACGACATGAGCATGACTGATCCTATTGCTGACTTCCTAACTCGCATTCGCAACGGCCAGGCCGCTGCGCGTACGGAAGTCACCTTGCCTTCATCCAAAGTGAAATTGGCCTTGGCCAAAGTTCTGAAGGAAGAAGGCTACATCGAAGATTTTTCGGTCGGCAGCGACGAAGGTAAACCTGTGTTGCAAGTGCAACTCAAGTACTACCAAGGCCGACCGGTTATCGACCGCCTCGAACGCGTTAGCCGCCCCGGCTTGCGTATTTACAAAGGCAAGGACGAACTGCCGCAGATTCTAGGCGGCTTGGGCGTTGCGATTATTTCGACCTCCCAGGGCATGATGACCGATCGTCAAGCGCGCGCGGCCGGCCACGGCGGCGAAGTGCTCTGCATCGTGTCCTAACCGGTTAACGAGAGATATCGATATGTCACGAGTAGCAAAACAACCGGTGCCGCTGCCGCAAGGCGTAACCGCCACCATCGCGGCCGACAGCATCACCATTAAGGGTGCCAAGGGCACGTTGAGTTTGGCGTTGGTCGGCGGTGTAACGGTTGTGCAAGACGGCGGTGCATTGGCAGTCAAGAAGGCTGACGACTCGCCTCGAGCCGACATGGCCGCGGGTTCGACGCGCGCGCACTTGGCCAATATTGTCCAAGGTGTGAGCAAAGGCTTTGAGCGCAAGCTGGAGTTGGTCGGCGTGGGTTACCGCGCGGCTGCACAAGGCAAGAACTTAAACCTCACGTTGGGCTTCTCGCATCCGGTGGTGTACGCAGCGCCGGAAGGCATCACCATCGAAACGCCAAGCCAAACCGAAATTTTGATCAAGGGCAGCGATCGCCAAAAGGTAGGTCAAGTAGCCGCCGATATTCGCGCCTTCCGTCCGCCGGAGCCTTACAAGGGCAAGGGCGTGCGTTACGCCGGCGAGAAGATCGAGTTGAAGGAAGCGAAGAAGAAGTGATGAAGGCGTGACGCAAAAGCGTCGCACCCGAAGTTAAGAGATAACGTTATGAGCACCACCAAGAAAGATCAACGATTGCGCCGCGCCGCTCGCGCGCGCATCAAGATTCGCGAGCTGAAAGCGTTGCGCTTGTCAGTGCATCGCACGCCGCAGCATATTTACGCGCAAATTTTCGATGCCGATTCGAAAGTATTGGCGGTCGCGTCGACCGTGCAAAAGAGCGTGAGCACGGGCTTAAAAAGCACCGGCAATAGCGAAGCGGCTGCGGCAGTGGGCAAGGCGATCGCCGAAAAGGCGAAATCGCACGGCATCACCAAGGTGGCTTTCGATCGCTCGGGCTTCAAGTATCACGGTCGTATTAAGGCGCTGGCCGATGCCGCGCGCGAAAACGGTCTCGAACTGTAAAACTATTTTTGCCTACATTTGTAAGCACGCTGGAAACCTCACATGGCAAGAGTTGAAAAATCGGCTTCGGGCGACGATCTCATCGAGAAGCTCGTAGCGGTAAATCGGGTCGCCAAAGTCGTAAAGGGCGGTCGTCAATTCGGTTTCACCGCGCTCACGGTTGTGGGCGATGGTCAGGGCCGTGTTGGCTTCGGTTACGGCAAGGCGCGTGAAGTGCCGGTCGCGATTCAGAAGGCGATGCAACAGGCGCGTAAAAGCTTGGTGAATGTGTCGTTGCGTTCTTCGACGCTGCACTACGCTGCGATCGGTCGTCATGGCACCACCAAGGTGTACATGCAGCCGGCTTCGGACGGTACAGGCGTCATCGCCGGCGGCAGTATGCGCGCGGTATTCGAATGCGCCGGTGTGCGTAACGTCCTAGCGAAGAGCTACGGCTCGCGCAATCCGATGAATGTTGTGCGTGCCACTATGTCGGCGTTGTCGAATGTGCGCGCGCCGGAAGAAGTCGCTGCGAAGCGCGGCAAGCGCGTCGAAGAAATCGTGGGTTGATCATGGCAAAGAGCAACGCAAAATCCGTGAAGGTCACGCTGATCAAGAGCGTGTTCGGTCAGTTGAAGCAGCATAAGGCTACCGTGCGCGGCCTCGGCCTGCGCCGTATTCGCGATTCCGCTGTATTGGCGGATACCCCGGAAGTGCGCGGCATGATTCGCGCTTCGGGTCACTTGTTAAAGGTTGAGCAAGCGTAACGTTTGTTGCGCTCGCGTTTAGATAGCAACGATTTAGGCAACACCATGCGTCTTAACAGCATTTCTCCTGCTCCTGGCAGCAAAAAGACACGTTTGCGCGTCGGTCGCGGCGCGTCTGCGGGCCAAGGTAAAACTTGCGGCCGCGGTGTGAAGGGTCAGCGCGCACGTAAGGGCGGTTATCACAAGGTCGGTTTCGAAGGCGGTCAAATGCCTTTACAACGCCGCTTGCCGAAGACCGGTTTTCGTTCTGCCATGGCACGTACGGTCGCGGAAGTTCGTCTGAGCGAACTCGCGAAGCTCGAGGGTGTAATTGTCGATTTGGATAGCTTGAAGAAAGCCAACTTGGTGCCTGCGACCGTGTTGCGCGCGCGTATCGTGTCCTCTGGCGCGGTGGCGAAGGCGTACACCGTGAAAGGCGTCCATGTGACCAAAGGCGCGCGTACGGCAATCGAAGCCGCCGGCGGCAAAATCGAAGCCGAAGCGGCTTGATTCAATCAGATTAATCATTAAGAGCTGAGAGAAAGAGAATAGTGGCCAACTCCCCTGCCAATGCAAATCCGCTCGCCGCGCTCGGCGACGTGACGCGCTTTGCCGAGTTGCGCAAGCGCCTGTTCTTTTTGATCGGCGCCTTGATCGTGTACCGAATTGGAACGTTCATTCCGACGCCGGGTGTAGATCCGCAGGCGATGGCGCGATTTTTTGCAGATCAGCAGGGCACGTTGTTGTCGTTGTTCAACATGTTCTCCGGCGGCGCGATCGAGCGTTTGTCGATCTTTGCGCTGGGCGTAACGCCGTATATCACCGCATCGATCATCATTCAGATGATGGCGGTGGTAGTGCCGAGTTTGGAAGCGATTAAGAAAGAAGGCGAATCCGGTCGCCGTAAGCTGTCGCAGTACACCCGTTATGGCACGGTGGCTCTCGCCGCGTTTCAAGGCGCCGGTGCGGTTATCGCGTTACAGAATCAAGGCGTTGTCATCAACCCGGGCCCGCAGTTCGTGATCGTCGCCACGCTGACGCTCGTTGCCGGCACGATGTTTGTTATGTGGCTGGGCGAACAAATTACCGAACGCGGTTTGGGTAACGGCATTTCGATGATCATTCTGGCCAGTATCGTATCGGGCCTGCCTGCCGCAATCGGCGGCACCCTTGAGTCGGTACGCAACGGCGAACTCAATGCATTTGCCGCCTTGGCCATCATGGCAGTTGTGGCCGGTGTGACTATGTTCGTCGTCTTCGTCGAGCGTGGCCAACGCCGTATTCAAGTGAACTATGCCAAGCGTCAGCAAGGCCGCAAAGTGTTCGCCGGGCAAAGCACGCATATTCCGTTCAAGTTGAATATGTCGGGCGTGATTCCGCCGATTTTTGCTTCCAGTTTGTTGCTGTTCCCGGCAACGATCGCGAGTTGGTTCGGTACATCCAGCGGCATGAGCTGGCTACAGCAAGTTTCGGCCGGTTTGCAGCCCGGACAACCTATGCACATGTTGCTGTACGGCGCGTTCATCATTTTCTTTTGCTTTTTCTACACCGCGCTTGTGTTCAATTCGCGCGAGACGGCGGAGAACTTAAAGAAGTCGGGCGCCTTTATTCCCGGCATTCGGCCCGGGCAACAAACCGGCGAATACATCGACAAAGTACTCACGCGTTTAACGGTTTGGGGCGCGCTGTATGTGGCATTGGTGTGCTTGTTACCCGAATTCATGATTTCCAAGTTCAGCGTGCCATTTTATTTCGGCGGCACCTCCTTGATGATCATGGTGGTTGTGGTGATGGACTTGCAGGCGCAGATCGCCGCGCATTTGATGTCGCACCAGTATGAAGGCCTGATGAAGAAGGCGAATTTGCGCGGCTACGGCCGTCCGACCACTTAAGGTCGCTGTATTCAGTTTGATGCGGCCGCGAGTCGGTTGCGGGAGTGGGTTATGAAGGTGCGAGCTTCGGTTAAAAAGATCTGCAAAAACTGCAAGATCGTGCGTCGCCGGCGGGTGGTTTATGTCATCTGCTCCGATGCCCGTCATAAGCAACGGCAGGGATAACGGATTTTCGGGGGTGGGGGCCTATTTTTGGGCTTCCCGCCATAAGAGTTTGAGTTGAGTCAAGTTTTGATATAGATTGCCGCGCTTTTCCGCGCGGGGAGTGATCGCGATGGCCCGCATTGCTGGCGTCAATATTCCGATGAACAAACACGTGTGGGTGGGACTCACTCACATTTTTGGCATTGGTCGTACCCGTTCTCTGGCTGTCTGTGAAGGCGCCGGCGTAAAGACCACCACCATGGTTAAGGATCTGACCGACGCTCAAGTGACTGCGTTGCGTGCGCAGATCGCTAAGTTCGTGGTGGAGGGCGACTTGCGTCGCGAAGTCTCCATGAACGTCAAGCGATTGATGGACTTGGGCTGCTACCGCGGCATTCGTCATCGCCGTGGCTTGCCGATGCGAGGCCAACGTACTCGCACCAACGCGCGTACTCGTAAGGGTCCGCGTAAGGCCGCGATCAAGATGAACGCGCCTCCGGGCAAGAGCTAATAGGTAAAGGTTGAGTTCGGCGGCGAAAGGTCGCGAACTGATCACTCGTAAAGGTTAGAACTAATGTCCGAGCAGAAACAAACAGCCGCCGCCGGCGCCGCCGCCGGCGCCAAAGCAGCCCGCAAGAAGGTCAAGAAGCATGTGACCGACGGTATTGCGCACGTGCACGCGTCCTTCAACAACACCATTATTACGATCACCGATCGTCAAGGTAATGTGTTGTCCGCCGCCACCTCGGGCGGCAGCGGGTTCCGCGGCTCTCGCAAGAGCACGCCGTTCGCAGCGCAGGTGGCTGCCGAAAAGGCCGGCACAGCGGCTCAAGAACATGGTTTGAAGACGCTGGAAGTTCGCGTTAAAGGCCCCGGCCCCGGTCGCGAATCGGCCGTGCGAGCGCTAAACGCCTGCGGCCTCAAGATCTCCAATATTTCCGATGTCACGCCGATTCCGCATAACGGCTGCCGTCCACCGAAAAAGCGTCGCGTTTAATCGCCCGCTCTCCGAGGAAACTTCATGGCTCGCTATCTTGGTCCCAAGTGCAAACTCTCGCGCCGCGAGGGCACCGACCTGTTTTTGAAGAGCGGCGTTAAGTCGCTGGATTCGAAGTGCAAACTCGAAGTGCCGCCGGGCGGCATCAAGGGCGAGCGCAAGAGTCGCCTGTCCGACTACGGTTTACAGTTGCGCGAGAAGCAGAAGCTCCGTCGCATGTACGGCGTATTAGAGCGCCAGTTCAGCAACTACTACGAACGTGCCGCCGGTCGTCCGGGTGCCACGGGTCACAACTTGCTGCGCATGTTGGAAGGCCGTTTGGATAACGTCGTATATCGCATGGGGTTTGCCTCAACGCGTACCGAGGCTCGCCAAATGGTGAGTCACAAGTCCATCGCCGTGAACGGCGAGCTGGTCAATATTCCGTCGTATCAATGCAAGGCCGGCGATGTAATCGCCGTGCGTGAAAAGGCTCAGAAGCAATTGCGGATTCAGTCCGCCTTGCAGATCAAGAGCCAAGTCGGTTTCCCCGAGTGGGTGGAAGTCGACGAGAAGAAGTTCTCCGGCGTGCTCAAGCAGTTGCCTGATCGCGCGGACATTCTTCCGGATATCAACGAAAACCTGGTGGTTGAGTTGTATTCGAAGTAATCGAATTGTATCGAGCGAAGCTTGGTGCTTCGCTTCGATTCGTAGGGATTGTGTGCGCGGCTGTCGCGACTTTTTGAAACTCAAGGTGAACTGTCCATGCAGGCATCTGTTGTAGAATTTTTGAAGCCCCGTGTCGTTAAGGTATCGCCGACCGCTCCGCGTCATGCGAAAGTGGTTATCGAGCCTTTCGAGCGTGGTTTTGGCCATACGTTGGGCAACGCGTTACGTCGCGTGTTGCTGTCGTCGATGCCCGGCTGCGCGATCACCGAAGCCGAAATCGACGGCGTTCTGCATGAATACACCAGTATCGAAGGTGTGCAGGAAGACGTGGTCGAAATCCTGCTCAACCTCAAGTTGGTGGCGATTCGCCTGAACACGCGCGAAAGCGCGGAATTGCGCTTGAGCAAGAAGGGCCCGGGCCCCGTGACCGCAGGCGACATTCAACTCGACCACGATGTCGAAGTCATTAATCCGGAATTGGTGATCGCCAACCTGACGAAGGCCGGCGAGCTCAACATGACATTGAAAGTGGAGCGCGGCCGCGGCTATCGCCCGGCTGTCCAACAGGCAACCTTCGAAGAGTCGAGCGGTCCTATCGGGCGTTTGCAGTTGGATGCTTCGTTCAGCCCGATCCGCCGCGTCACTTACACCGTGGAAAGCGCGCGCGTTGAGCAACGTACCAACCTCGACAAGTTGATCATCGATATCGAAACTAACGGCACCATCGATCCGGAAGAAGCGATCCGTCGCGCCGGTTCGATCTTGAAGGACCAGCTGTCGGTGTTCGTCGATCTGCAAGGTCAAGACGAAGGCGCCAGCAAGGCTTCCGAGCAACAATTCGACCCGATTTTGTTGCGCCCGGTCGACGAGTTGGAACTCACCGTCCGCAGCGCCAACTGCCTCAAGGCGGAAAACATTCACTATATCGGCGATCTCGTGCAACGTACCGAAGTGGAGTTGTTGCGCACGCCGAACCTCGGCAAAAAGTCGCTCACCGAAATCAAGGAAGTGCTGGAAAGCCATGGCATGTCGTTGGGCATGCGTTTGGACAACTGGCCGCCGGTGGGCTTGAAGCGCGACGACGAGCGCGAATTGATTTAATTGAGCTTCTAGTCACTAGTTGCTAGAAGCTAGCCAGAAGGGCGAGCGGAGCAACCGGAGTCGGAAGCCTTGGGTCTAGAGTAAATAATTTATGCGTCATCAATTATCCGGCCGGCAGTTAAGCCGCAATGCACCACATCGTGCAGCGATGTTGCGTAACATGGCAGCGTCGCTGCTGCGTCACGAAACCATTCGCACCACGGTTCCTAAGGCCAAGGAATTGCGCCGAGTTGTCGAGCCGTTGATCACGCTCGGCAAATCCGACAGTGCGGCCAATCGCAAACTGGCGTTTTCGCGCCTGCGCGATACCACGGTCGTTACCAAGCTGTTTGAAGATCTGGGACCGCGTTTCAGCGCGCGCCCGGGTGGCTACACGCGCATTCTGAAAATGGACCCGCGTCCTGGCGATGCAGCACCGATGGCGTTGATGCAGTTGGTGGATAAGGCCGTCGCCGCCGCCGAAGTCGACGCCAAGCCCGCCAAGAAATCGCGCAAGAAAGCAGCATCTGCTGCGGACGCATCCGAAGCTGCACCGGCTGCAGCCAAAAAGCCGCGCGCACGCAAGAAAAAGACCGACGAATAGTTGCTCTCGTTTTTTCGAGCACACAAGGCCGGGCATTGCCCGGCCTTTTTATTTTCACATGCATTGCTTACTCCGCCGTAGATTCGCTACTGTCCGACGACGGCAATCGGCCGCGGCAGTCGATCAGGAGAAGGCCATGAGCTTTGTAAAAGAGTTTCGCGAGTTCGCCATCAAAGGCAATGTCATCGATATGGCAGTGGGTATCGTGATCGGCGCAGCTTTCGGCAAAATAGTTAGCTCTCTGGTGAGCGACGTCATTACTCCGCCCATCGGATATCTCATCGGCGGCGTGGATTTCAAAGGACTCTCGGTCTCGCTGCCACCGTTGCTTGAAGGGCAAGCCGCAGTCGATGTGCGCTATGGGCTCTTCCTGCAGACTATGTTTGATTTCTTGATTGTCGCCATCGCAATTTTCATGGCGGTCAAGGCGATCAATCGTGTGCGTCGCAAAGAAGAAGCCACCCCGGCCGCGCCGCCGCCACCGCCCCGAGAACAAGTGTTGTTAGAAGAAATTCGCGATCTGTTGAAGCAACGCCAGTGATGCAAGCGGGTGTTCTTGCGACAAACGTGAAAAATTCGTGAAGGCTACTGCATTGTTTGTAAACAGATTGTGTGTTTCAAATGATGTCGAAACCTTCTAGAATCCAGCGCAGCAATTCTGACCAGAGCGCAATGCACTGGACATGCATTGCTTAGAACGACTGAAGTCATCAACTCATATTTGGGGTCTGTGTAAATGAACGCGAAAGTTGCTTTAAGCGCCCTCGTATTAGCGCTCTCCCTCGCCGCCTGCGCCAAGAAAGAAGAAGCTGCTCCTGAAGCTCCTGCTGCCGCTCCTCCGGCTGCCGAAGCGCCTGCTGCTGCTCCTGAAGCCGCTCCGGCTCCGGAAGCCGCTCCTCCGGCCGACGCTGCTGCTCCTGCTCCGGCTCCTGCCGAAGCTCCCAAGTAATCGCCTCGCTAGCAATAGCTAGCTAAGCATTAGTTGGATAAGGCGGACAGGTTGCAAGGCCTGTCCGCCTTCTTGCTTTTAGAATCGGGATTCTTTTGCTCGGCGTTCAACCTTTACGCGCATACGACTTTCGCTGGCGCGGGGTTTCTGTGACCGGCGTCCTTATTTTCTTTTTGTCGCAGCCGATACTCCTTTCAACGCAGCATAGATACACGGACCGACCTCTCAACGAGTGACTCCTATGTTTGTCAGTATTCGCGATGCACGGCGCTCCGCCACCGATAGAACTTGGATCGAGACGCGTTTCGACGACTATCTCGACGATTTGATGCGCGTGAATATGAATACCGGAATGTTTCCGGTTTTGGGCGACTTCGGTGATCGTCAGCCGGACATGCTGGCTCGCTGGTTCGCCGACGATTCCTCGCATCCGCTAATGATTTTGCACAACAACGAACCCGCCGGGTTCGCATTGGTGAGCAAACCGGTAATGAAGCAAGTCGATGTCGACTATCGGTTGGCTGAGTTTTTCATCGATCGCAAAGCGCGTCGCCACGGTGTCGGACGCGAAGCTGCACAGCTGATCTTCAATCGTTTCGATGGACGGTGGGAAGTCGTGGAATTGCTGCGTAATCAGCCTGCAATCGCCTTTTGGCGCAGCGTTGTAGGCGACTACACTCATGGGCAGTGCAAGGAATCGGCAATGAACGGCGAGATGCGTCAATTATTCCGTTCCGATCCTACGCACGGCCGCTTGCGTAAAAGCTCCTGACTTCAAGCCCGCTTCTTCGCGGGTGCTTTTGCCTGCCTATCCAGCAGCGGTTTGAGATAATGGCCGGTATACGACTCCTTGGTCGCGGCAACGTCTTCCGGCGTGCCGGTAGCAATGATTCGGCCGCCGCCGCTGCCACCCTCCGGTCCCAGATCGATAAGCCAGTCCGCGGTCTTGATGACATCGAGATTGTGCTCGATGACCACCACCGTATTGCCCTCGTCGCGCAGACGATGCAAAACATGCAGCAGTTGTTCGATGTCGTAAAAATGCAGTCCGGTGGTCGGTTCATCCAAAATATATAGAGTGCGACCCGTCGAACGCTTAGATAATTCCTTCGCCAACTTCACGCGCTGCGCCTCGCCGCCCGAAAGCGTGGTGGCGTTCTGCCCAAGTCGAATATACGACAAGCCCACATCCACCAGCGTTTGAAGTTTGGTGGCGACCACCGGCACGTTCTTGAAAAATTCGAACGCATCCTCGACGGTCATATCCAAGACTTCGTGAATGCTTTTGCCCTTGTAGCGAACTTCCAGCGTTTCACGGTTGTAGCGCTTGCCATGACATACGTCGCAGGCCACATAGATGTCCGGCAGAAAGTGCATTTCCACCTTAATAACGCCGTCGCCTTGACACGATTCGCAGCGGCCGCCTTTGACGTTAAAGCTAAAGCGGCCGGGCTCGTAGCCGCGCGAGCGGGCCTCCGGGACTTCCGCGAAGATCTCGCGAATCGGGGTGAATAGACCGGTGTAGGTTGCTGGGTTCGATCGCGGCGTACGACCTATGGGGCTTTGATCGATATCGATGACTCGATCGATCTGTTCCACTCCCTCGATGTCGTCGCACGGTGCAACGTCGTACGAAGAGTCGTTGAGCTTCACCGCGATGTGGCGAAACAGCGTGTCGTTTACGAGCGTCGATTTGCCCGACCCCGACACGCCGGTCACGCATGTCATCAAGCCCAGCGGGATATCGACGGTTAGGCCGCGCAGGTTATTACCACGCGCGTTGACGATGCGAAGCCGACGATCTTTCTGAACCGGCGCACGCATAGGCGGTACCGCGATCCCGCGCGCGCCTACCAGGTACTGGCCCGTTAACGATCTGCTGTTCGCTTCAATGTCGGCGGGCTTGCCTTGCGCTACGACTTCGCCGCCATGCACGCCGGCGCCCGGGCCTAAATCGACCACAAAATCCGCCTGCCGGATGGCGTCTTCGTCGTGCTCCACCACAATTACGGTGTTGCCCAAGTTACGCAGATGCACCAGTGTATCCAGCAAGCGTTGATTGTCGCGTTGATGCAGACCTATCGACGGCTCATCCAAAATGTACATGACGCCAACCAAGCCGGAGCCGATTTGACTGGCCAGACGGATGCGCTGCGCTTCGCCTCCGGACAACGTTTCGGCGCTGCGATCCAAGCTTAGATAGTCGAGACCTACATCGACCAGGAAGCGCAGGCGGTCGTTGATCTCCTTGACGATGCGTGTCGCCACTTCGCCGCGCCAGCCTTCCAAGTTCAGCTCGCCGAACCAGCGCTTGGCTTCGCCGACGCTGAGGTGTGTAATCGCCGATAAATTGCGTTGCTGCACGTACACGTGGCGCGCGGACCGATTAAGTCGCGTGCCTTCGCATTCCTGGCAAGGCTTGGTGCTTAAGTACTTGGTCAATTCTTCGCGCACCGCCATCGACTCGGTCTCTTTGTAGCGTCGCTCGAAGTTCGGCAACACGCCTTCCCAAACATGCGAGCGTTTATGCGTGCCGCCCTTGGCGTCGAAATAGCGGAACTCCACTTTATCTTCGCTGCCGTTGAGCAAGATATTTCGGTGTTTGGCCGCGAGTTCTTTCCAGGGTTTTTCCACATCGAACTTGTAATGCTTGGCAAGCGATTGGATCACTTGAAAGTAATACGCATTGCGCCGGTCCCAACCGCGAATCGCGCCTTCCGCCAGCGAACGGTCGGGGTGATGGACAACACGTGCCGCATCAAAAAATTGCTTCACACCCAGACCATCGCAACTGGTGCACCAGCCTGCAGGATTGTTGAACGAGAACAAGCGAGGTTCCAGCTCCGACAAACTGTAACCGCATACTTTGCAGGCAAATCGGTCGGAGAACACCAGTTCTTCTGGGGGTTTCTTCCCTTCGCCGTCCATGAAAGCGATGCGCGCAGAGCCGTCTGCCAACCGTAGTGCGGTTTCAAATGATTCGGCTAGGCGCTGTGCCATATCGCCACGCACTTTGAAGCGATCCACAACTGCTTCGATCGTATGTTTTTGGCGCAGGCTTAGTTTGGGCGGCTCGTCCAATTCGACGACTTTGCCGTCCACGCGCGCACGTACAAAGCCCTGTGACTTCAATTGCTCGAACACCTGCGCGTGCTCACCCTTGCGTTCTTGCACCACGGGTGCGAGCAGCAATAGCGCCGTGCCTTCGGGCATTTTCAAAACCTGATCGACCATCTGACTGATGGTTTGCGCGGCCAAATCGATCCCGTGATCGGGGCAGCGGGGTGTACCGGCACGCGCATACAGCAGACGCAAGTAATCGTAAATCTCGGTCACCGTGCCGACAGTAGACCGCGGGTTATGCGAGGTTGACTTCTGTTCGATAGCGATCGCCGGAGACAATCCCTCGATCGAGTCGACATCGGGCTTTTCCATCATCGACAGGAATTGCCGCGCATACGCCGACAACGATTCGACGTAGCGCCGTTGGCCCTCGGCATAAACGGTGTCGAAGGCCAGCGACGATTTACCCGAGCCGGACAAGCCGGTAAAAACAATGAGTTTGTCGCGCGGCAGGTCCAAATCGACATTGCGCAAGTTGTGGGTCCGCGCACCGCGGATGCGGATGGGAGACGACATTCGTTACCGCCGTAGGTCATTCGCCAGGGGAGCGGTTATTCTAGCGACTACTGTATAAATCGCCAGTCCCGCCGGCGGGAGATTTAACGGTGGGTTTAGTCTTACATCGTCCTGCACAAGCAGGCATGGGCGTCATACAATGACCGCCACTTTTGGAGGAGCGAACATGGCGCGAGGCATTAATAAAGTCATCCTTGTGGGTAATCTGGGCCAAGACCCGGAAACCCGATACATGCCGAGCGGCAAAGCGGTGAGCAATATCCGCATTGCGACCAGCGAAGGGTGGAAGGACAAACAAACCGGCGATATGCAAGAACGCACCGAATGGCACAGTGTGGTGCTGTTCGACAAATTGGGCGAAATCGCCGCCGAATACCTGCGCAAAGGCTCGCAGGTGTACATCGAGGGCAGCTTGCGTACGCGCAAATGGCAGGACAAGGAAGGCAAGGACCGCTACACCACCGAAATCGTCGCTCGCGAAATGCAAATGTTGGGTGCGCGAGGCGGGGCGGGTGGCGGCGAAGGTCGCGAGCGTCGTCCTGCTGCCGGCGGCGAAGATCGTGGATCGAGCGGTGGAGGCGCCCCACCTCCGCCCGCCGACGACGGCCAGTTCGACGACGACATTCCGTTTTAGGCCGTTCCAAAAAACCGCAATGCCAACGTTGTTCGATTCGCTGCGAGTCGGCGATCTCACGCTGCCCAATCGCATCATCCTGGCTCCGCTGACGCGGAGCCGGGCGGGTGCTTTGCGGCTGCCTAATGTGTTAATGGCGGAGTACTACACCCAGCGTGCAACCGCGGGGTTGCTCCTCACCGAAGCGACTATCGTGTCGCCCCAAGCTGCGGGCTACGCCGATACACCGGGGATCTGGTCGCGCGACCAAGTCGAAGGGTGGAAGCAGGTAACCAGTGCGGTACACAAAGCCGGCGGCTTGATCTTCATGCAACTCTGGCACGTCGGTCGTATTTCGCATCCCATGTTTCTGAACGGCGAGTTGCCGGTAGCGCCCAGCGCGATTGTGCCGCAGGGCCGCGTCTCGCTCGTGCGGCCGGACACACCCTATGTAATGCCTCGCGCGTTGGAACGGCATGAGATCCCCGCCATTGTCGAAGACTTTCGGCGCGGCGCTCAGAACGCTCAGCTAGCCGGTTTCGACGGTGTCGAATTGCATGGCGCCAACGGCTATCTCATCGATCAATTCTTGCAGGACAGCGCCAATCATCGCACCGATGACTACGGCGGGCCGATCGAGAATCGCGCGCGACTGATGCTGGAAATCACCGATGCGATGATTTCCGTGTGGGGCAAGCAGCGCGTCGGTGTTCACATCGCGCCGCGTGGCGACGCCCATTCTGTAGGCGACTCGGATTTGCTCGGCACGTTTAGCCATGTCGCCCGGGAACTAGGCAAGCGCGGCATTGCCTTTGTTTTTGCGCGCGAAAAGCAAGGGCCGGGTCGAATCGGGCCGCAGTTGAATTCCATTTTTAAGACAGCAGGCGGCGGTGCATACATCGCTAACGAAGGACTTAGCTACGAAACGGCCGAGCAATTGCTGGCGGCGGGCGAGGCCGACGCGGCCGCGTTCGGAAAACTGTTCATTGCAAATCCCGACTTGCCGGCACGATTCAAAGCGCGCGCAGCGCTTAATGAATGGAATCTACAGACGTTTTATACGAGCGGCGCGCAAGGTTATACCGACTATCCCGCGCTGGCCTAAGGGAACGTGGTTTGCAATCAGCCGATGAATTGAAAGCCACTCCCGAGTTCGCTGCGGCATTGGCTCAAGCCTGCGCCGAACTGGGTTTGAAGGACTATTATCGCGACTGCGTGCGGCCGCTGTTTTCCATGCCGATGTCGCAATGGCCAACGTGTTGCGGCGGCGGATGCGAACCCTGTGCGCAACTCTTGATCGCCGTCGCCGACCGAATGTGCGATCTCCTGAATATCGATCCGCTGCAGCTACGCTGATGGAGCGACCATGAACGATGAAGCCGTCGAACGCATTGAGTTGCGTATTGCCTACCTTGAAAGCGCCAACAATGAATTGAGCGATGTCGTGTATCGCCAGCAGCAAGAGATCTTGGAGCTGCGAGAGCGCATGGGGTTGTTAGTGAATCGCTTTGACGAGCTGGAAAACAAACCGCGGGACTGGAACGCGGCTGAAGAGAAGCCGCCGCATTATTGACGTGGGTCGCGTTTTGTTCCTTGGTTTTTTTACTAAGCTTGACCAAACGGCTGGCAGCGGGAGTTGATCGCAATGGTTATAAATTGGCGCGAACGATTCATTGCAGCAGGAATTCACTTTCTGGTTACGCTGCTGCTCGCGGCGTTGGCGGCCGCGTTGATTTTCTATGTTTGGTTTCCCGGCGCATTCGCCACCATGATCGGCGGCACCACGTTGTTCTTAATGGTGGTCGGAATCGACGTGGCGCTTGGCCCCCTCATTTCGCTGATTATTTTCAACAGCAAGAAGCCCAGGCGAGAGTTGGTGATCGATTACACGGTTATCGGCGCCGTGCAAATCGCGGCCTTGGTATATGGCGTGTTTACGCTGGCCGCGTCGCGTCCTGTGTTCGTGGTCTTTCACGGCGAACGATTGGAGATCGTACGTGCCATCGAGTTGGAGGACGAGGACTTGGCGCAGGGCGTTGCGCCGGAGTTCAGATCGTTGTCATGGTTCGGTCCGCGCTTGGCGGCTGTCGAAATGCCGACCAATATCGAAGAGCGCAATAATTTGGTTTTCTCTGCCGCCGCAGGCGGCAAAGATGCCGAAAAGTTTCCAAAGTATTATCGTGCTTACCGCAACGCTCATGAGCAGATTGCCGCCCGCAGTCGAACGCTGGATACGCTGCAAGCCTCTCAATCAGATCGGCAGGCGGAGATCTCGAATGCAATCGAGAGCATTAGCCTTCCTGCAGGCGAACTACGCTGGTTACCGGTACGGCACCGCTTTGGCTATGCGGTGGCTATCGTGAACGCAAAGACTATGGAACCAGTAAAGTACTTGGCTGTTGAACCTAAATACTAAATTTGACGGCTATTTATTGGCTGCCGGCCGCTTTTCCGACTCGCGCGCACCTGCTAGCACACCCGGCAGAGCGTAATTGCCTTCGTGACAAGCGTACTCGTACACACGGCCATCGGTGGCATTAAAACTATATTCCGCTGTCCACGGTTGTTTGTAGCGCGAAGGATCTTCCACCGTGAATCGGTACCAGATTTGATTATTCGATGCGCGCGTAAATCGCTCGACGACTTTGCTTTGTTCGCTCAGGCCGATCATGCCGTTGGCATGATGCGGATGAAAGTTCGTCGTTTCGACTACCAGCGTGTCGCCCTCCCATCGCCCGATGGAATCGCCGTGTAGCACGCGTACGTTGGCTGGTATGTGTTTCCCGCCAATGCGTATCAAGCGGATGTAGTTGTTCATCTCGACACGAATCGCCAGTGTATCCGCCGTCTGAACGAACTCGTATGTATTGTTGTACAGATACGTAAGCATCGGCGGGCCCGCACTGCCGCTGTTGATTACACAGCGTTCGCCCAGTGGACGCGCTTCAGGCCCGTCGAAACTGCCGCGCACTTCTCGCTGCTCGTCTTCGCGTACCTCGCGACGAACGCCGCGGTAATCTTCGCGAAATGGAATTTGTCCGTTCGGTGGATCGACGATGAACGAAGTACGGTATTCGCCGCGGACCTGTGTGAACGTCATGCCTGGGTCGATCCAAAAAGCGTTGTAGCCGCGTCCACGCCCTAAATCCGAGCCGTCGAACTTGGTGGTTGAGCTTTGCTTATCGTCGTCACGTTGCCGTACCACTTGCGGATGCTCGTTGGTGGCCTGTTCCACTTCGGCTGCCGAGAGCACTAAGTTCTTGTAGCGAGAGGGCCGTTGCAGCGACGTAATGGTCGCATTGCTCCACGTGCCTTCAAAGCTGGGTTTGCCCTCGGGTGTGCGCGGTGGTTTGTAGTCGGGCGTTTGTGCTCCGGCCGTGCCTACATATAACCACGACAATGCGACTAGCGCTGCCGCCGCCGAGACTGAATGACACGACATGTCGCCCCCAAAATTGCGGGATTCAACCGCACTCTTAAACATGAAATTTGATCAATAAACAATGCGTCCGGCCACCGGGGCTGTCAACGGCAGGTAGGTGAAGAATTGCCGGATACGTCATTCATTTCGTCAGTGCGGTCGCGATGCGTTTGGCCGCAGCGAGTAAGGCCTAGGTCGCGTTGGCGCCAATGGTTGCGCTACTCAACAAATCTTTGCGTCGTCCGGCTATATTCGCTAATAGTCTTTCACACGTTTTTAGACCGCCTGCAGCCAACTCAACTAGGAAGCCATCATGTTGAAAGCCAGTACAAGAATCGCCATCGCTGTGACGATTGGCGCGCTCACGTCCGTCACCATTGCGGCGACCACGACACCCGCCGATACCATTCGCTCTCGTCAACAAGAACTGAAAGATTTGGGTGCGTCCTTTAAAACCGTCCGCGACCAACTGCGTGTAAGTTCGTCGGATATGGCCGCAATCAAAACGGCCGGCGCCGATATCAAAGCCAAAGCCGAGGCGATGCATGCTTGGTTTCCGAAGGGCACGGGCTCTGAAGTAGGCATCAAGACCGGTGCGAAGCCCGAGATTTGGACGGATGCCGCGACCTTCGATCAAAAGCGGAAAGATTTTGTGGCCGCTGCCGGCAAGTTTGCCGACTTGACGGCCTCGGGAGACAAAGCTGCAATCGCCGCCGGCGTGGGTCCGCTGGGCGGTTCATGCAAAGGCTGTCACGATAACTTTCGCTTAAAAGAAGATTGATACGGAGAGGGCGCGGGGCCTGGGGCTACGGGCTTGGGTCGGAAAAATCGGAAAGTCGGGAAATTGCGAGTTTGTGAAATGGAGAGAAAAGATTGACAGGTATTTTTCTCCCGTCATTCTCGTTCACGCCCTCACGCCCTCACGCCCTCACGCCCTCACGCCCTCACGCCCTCACGCCCTCACGCCCTCACCATGCAACGCATCCGAATTTGGGACGCACCAACGCGTCTAGTGCACTGGTCACTAGTTGTGTTGGTGGCGTTTTCCTGGTGGACCGCCGAAAACCACCAAATGGATTGGCATCGCTA
>Ga0315910_10001870_pt1 | contig 18991 bp, 16 predicted proteins | sample EdamamesoilMG_FD_204470 | JGI IMG/M metagenome (GOLD analysis project Ga0315910, IMG submission 204470) | Garden soil microbial communities collected in Santa Monica, California, United States - Edamame soil | ecosystem: Environmental > Terrestrial > Soil > Garden | place: USA: California...
ACCGCGGTGATCATGATCTTCGTGATCCCGGCGTTCAAGGAGGTGTTCACCAACTTCGGCGCCGACCTGCCGGCGCCGACGCTGATCGTCATGGCGATCTCGGACTGGTTCGTCGCCAACTGGTACATCATCTTTCCGGTCATCGGCGGCGGCATCTACGGCTTCCTCGAATCCTGGAAGCGCTCGGTGGCGGTGCAGATCTTCATGGACCGGCTGATGCTGAGGGTGCCGGTGTTCGGCCACCTGGTGCGCATCTCGACCATCGCGCGCTGGACGCGCACCCTGTCGACCATGTTCGCCGCCGGCGTGCCGCTGGTGGAGGCGCTCGACTCCGTCGGCGGCGCCTCCGGCAACTACGTCTACGCGCAGGCGACGAAGGCGATCAAGCAGGAAGTCTCCACCGGCACCTCGCTCACCGTGGCGATGCAGAACGCGAACGTGTTCCCGACCATGGTGATCCAGATGGTGTCGATCGGCGAGGAGACCGGCGCGCTCGACGGCATGCTCAGCAAGGTGGCCGACTTCTTCGAGGCCGAGGTGGACGACGCGGTGGAGGCGCTGTCCTCGCTGATGGAACCCATGATCATGGTGGTGCTCGGCACGCTGATCGGCGGCATGGTGATCGCCATGTACCTGCCGATCTTCAAGATGGGCCAGGCGGTCTAGCGTAATGACGGCGGTTGGCTGGCTGGTTCAGCCGGCCGCTTTTCCCTGGGTCGCGCTGGTATTCGGGCTGTGCATCGGCTCGTTCCTCAACGTCGTGATCCACCGCTTGCCGAAAATGCTCGAGCGCGAGTGGCGCGCGGAATGCGCCGAGCTCGCCGGCCAGCCCGTGCCGCCGGAACCTCACTACGGTCTGGCCACGCCGCGCTCAGCCTGTCCCGGCTGCGGCCATCGCATCGGCGCGCTCGAAAACATACCGATCGTCAGCTGGCTCGCGCTGCGCGGCAAGTGCTCGGCGTGCGGCACGCGCATCAGCGCGAAATACCCGCTGGTCGAGGCCCTCGCCGGCCTTGGTGCCGCGTACGCCGCCTGGCACTTCGGTCCTTCCGCGACGGCGCTGAGCGCCATCGTCTTCATCTGGTTCACCATCGCGCTCGCTTTCATCGACCACGAGACCGGCCTGCTGCCCGATTCCCTCACGCTGCCGCTGGTCTGGCTCGGCGTGCTGGCGAATATCGTGCATGCCTTTGTGCCGCTGCCGGACGCGGTGATCGGCGCCGTCGCCGGCTACCTGTCGCTCTGGCTGGTGTACTGGGGCTTCAAGCTGCTCACCGGCAAGGAAGGCATGGGCTACGGCGACTTCAAGATGAACGCGGCGGTCGGCGCCTTCCTCGGCTGGAAGATGCTGCCGCTCGTGATCCTGCTTTCCTCGGTGGTCGGCCTCGCCTTCGGCGCGCTGCAGATGTTCGCGGCGCGCGGCAAGTGGGACGCGGGCTTTCGCTTCCACTTCGGGCCCTACCTCGCCCTCGCCGGCATCATCGCGATGTTCTGGGGTGAACCGATCGTGCGCTGGTACCTGCAGCGTCTCTGATGTTCGTGGTGGGGCTGACCGGCGGCATCGGCAGCGGCAAGAGCGCCGCGGCCGATGAATTCGCCCGGCTGGGGGCGAGCGTGGTCGACACCGACGCCATCGCGCATGCGCTGACGCAGCAAGGCGGCGCGGCGGTGCCCGAGATCGAGAAGCGCTTCGGCAAGGAGTTCGTCCCGGACGGGGCGATGGATCGCAAGAAAATGCGGGATCACGTGTTCGCCGACCCGGCCGCGAAGCGCGCGCTCGAAGCGCTGCTGCATCCGATGATCCGCGAGGAATCCGCGCGGCTGATCGCCGCCGCGCGCGCGCCTTACGTGGTGCATGTCGTGCCGCTGCTGATCGAGTCGCCCGACTATCGCCGGCGGGTGAATCGCGTGCTGGTGGTCGACGCGCCCGAGGAGGTGCAGGTCGCGCGGGTGCGTGCGCGCAGCAACCTGCCGGAAGCAGAGGTGCGCGCGATCATGCGCACGCAGGTGACGCGCGCCGCGCGCCTCGCCGCCGCCGACGATGTGATCGACAACGCCGGCTCGCGTGACGCATTGCGCAATCAGGTCGCCGCCCTGCACCAAAAATACCTACAATTCGCCAAGCCGTGATCACCTATGAGTACCCGCTGAACGAGCGGATCCGCACGCTGCTGCGGCTCGAGGACCTGTTCGAGCGCTCGCGGCACTTCGTGGCGCGCACCGAGCCGCACGACCACCACATGGCGTTGCTGACCCTGTTCGAGATCATGGAGGTCGCCGGCCGCGCCGACCTGAAGTCCGACCTGCTGCAGGAGCTCGAGCGCCAGAAACAGGTGCTGCTGTCGTTCCGCAACAACCCCGACATCGCCGAGGACGCGCTGTCGCACGTGCTGCGCGACATCGAGCAGGCCTCGCAGGCGCTGTTCTCGATGACCGGCAAGATCGGCCAGTACCTGCGCGAGAACGACTGGCTGATGTCGATCAAGCAGCGCACCGGCATTCCGGGCGGCGCCTGCGAATTCGACTTGCCTTCCTACCACTACTGGCTGCACCGACCCTCGGAAGAGCGCACTGGCCAGCTCGCGGCATGGACCGGGCCGCTCTATCCGCTGCGCGACGGTACCGCGATCATCCTCCGGATCCTGCGCGAGTCCGGCAAGCCGCAGATCCTCGCCGCGCCACAGGGCATGTATCAGCAGATGCTCGGCGGCAAGACCGCGCAGATGCTGCGCCTGCGCCTGGACCCGACCGCGCCGTGCGTGCCGGAGATCAGCGCCAACAAGTACGTGCTCAACATCCGTTTCCTGGCGCAGAACGGGGCGCAGGGCGTGGTCGATCCGCGGCCGCGCACCGCCGACTGGGATGTGGCCTTCGAACTGACCTTCTGTAATCTTTGAAGCCGCGCAAGATTCAGTGCCCGCGTTGCGGCGCGGAGACGATCTACGGTCCCGAGAACAAGTCCCGGCCGTTCTGCAGCGAACGCTGCCGGCTGATCGACCTGGGCAAGTGGGCGGCGGAGGAATACCGCTTGCCCGAGAAGGACGACCCTAGCTCCAAGCCCCCCGAATCATAGCGATGCCGTGCGCGCCGGCGCGCCAGGCGTCCGGCAGGTCGGCGCGCGTCAGGCCGCCGATTGCATAGACTGGCAGCGTGGTCCCGCGCGCAATATCGGCGAATTGCTTCCAGCCGAGGGCCGGCGACTTGTCCGCCGTTGACTTCTCCCTTACCGGTCCGAGCACGGCGAAATCCAGCTCCAGGGCCATGGCCCGCTCAAGCTCGTCGCGGTTGTGGCACGACGCGGCGGCCAGTACCGCCGGTTTTTCCCTCAGCATTTTCAGCTCGGTCGAGGTGACATGCACTCCGTCCGCACCGGGGAATGGGGATTTGGTCAACACCTTGCAGCCGTGCCGATGCGCGAGGCCGATCGCCCGGCGGGTGAACGAATCGCGTTGTGGCGCGCTCAGCCCGGGTTCGCGCACCTGCAGAAGCTGCAAGCCGGACTGCAGCCGCGCCTCCAGCGCGGCCAGCATCTGCGGGATGCCGCGCGTGGTCGCATCCGTGACCGCGTACTCGACGGGCAGGGCGAGCGAGGCGAGCACCGGCGCGTTGGCGGGCAGCATCGGCGAAGCGCTCGGCGTGCCGGTGGCCTGCCAGGCGATCGCCTGCTGTTCGCGCGGATGCGGTTCGCCCTTCCACTCGTGGACACGGAAGAAGTTCAGCCGCACCGTGCCATGCGGGTAGGTGAATACGCGCGTAATCCAGGGGAAACTCTCGCCGATCTCGATGCCAAGCTCCTCGTGCAGCTCGCGCGCGAGCGCCTGCGCAGCGGGCTCTCCGGGCTCGACCTTGCCGCCGGGGAACTCCCAGTACCCCGCGTACACCTTGCCCGTCGGCCGCTGGGCGAGCAGGAAGGAGCCGTCCGGGCGCTGCAGCACCGCGGCCGCGACCTCAATGATCACTTCTTCTTCGGGTGGCGGCCGGCCCAATCGCGCGCGAACTGATAGGCGACGCGCCCGCTGCGCGAGCCTCGCTGCAGCGACCATTGCAACGCTTCTTCCCTGGATTTTTCATTCGAAGAAGCGCCAAACGAGCGCAGCCACTGCTCGACGATGTCGAGGTACTCGTCCTGGTCGAAGGGGTAGAAGCTCACCCACAGGCCGAAGCGCTCGGAGAGCGAGATCTTCTCCTCCACCGTCTCGCCCGGGTGGATCTCGTCGCCGATGTACTTGGTCTCGAGGTTCTCCGCCATGTATTCCGGCATCAGGTGGCGGCGGTTGGAGGTGGCGTAGATCAGCAGGTTCTCGGACGTGGTGGAGATCGAGCCGTCGAGCGCCACCTTCAGGGCAATGTAGCCCTCCTCGGCGCCGTGGAAGCTGAGGTCGTCGCAGAACAGCAGGAAGCGCTCCGGGCGCGCCGCGATCTGGTCGACGATCATCGGCAGGTCGACGAGGTCGTTCTTCTCGACCTCGATCAGGCGCAGGCCCTGCCTGGAATACTTGTTGAGCAGGCCTTTCACGATCGAGGACTTGCCGGTGCCGCGCGCCCCGGTGAGGAGCACGTTGTTCGCCGGCTTGCCGTCGATGAACTGGCGCGTGTTCTGCTCGACGCGCTCGATCTGCTTGTCGATGCCGCGCAGATCGGAAAGCTTGATGCGATGCACATGGCGTACGGGTTGCAGCCATCCCCCCGCACCACGGCGGCCGGCGCTGCGCCAGCGGAAGGCGATGCTCGCCTTCCAGTCCGTCGCCGGCGGTGGCGGCGGCAGGACGGCGTCCAGGCGCTCGAGGATTTTTTCGAGTTCTTTGCTCAAGTGCGGTATTCCGCGTTGATTTTCACGTAGTCAAAGGAGAAGTCGCAAGTCCAGACCGTGGCATCGGCCTTGCCGCGGTTCAGCACCACGCGCACGGTGAACTCGGGCTTGCGCATCGCCGCGACCCCGAGCTCGTCGCGGTACGCCGGATGGCGGGCACCGCCTTTGGCGACGAGGACCTCGTCGAGGTACAGGTCCACCTTCTCGGTCTTGACCTCGGCGCCGGAATAGCCGACGGCGGCGAGGATCCGGCCGAGGTTCGGGTCGGAGGCGAAGAAAGCGGTCTTCACCAGCGGCGAATGCGCGATGGCATAAGCCACCTGGCGGCATTCCTCGAGCGTTTTCCCGCGCTCGACGCGCAGCGTGACGAACTTGGTCGCGCCCTCGCCGTCGCGCACGATGGCCTGCGCAAGGTCGCGCGCCACGTCGGTGATCGCGGCCTCGATCTTGAGTGCGTCGCGCTTGGAGGCGATGGCCGGGCCGCGGCCGGTCGCCATCAGCATGAACGAATCGTTGGTCGACGTATCGCCGTCGACGCTGATGCAGTTGAACGAGCGGTCGGCCACGCGTTCGAGCATGTCCTGCAATACCTTGCGGGGTACCGCGGCATCGGTGGCGACGAAGCCCAGCATGGTGGCCATGTCCGGCCGGATCATGCCGGCGCCCTTCGCAATGCCGGTCACGTGCGCCTGGCCTTTCGAAAGTTTCAGCTTCCTCGAAAACGCCTTGGGCACGGTATCGGTGGTCATGATGGCTTCGGCCGCCGACAGCCAGTCGCTCTTCGCGAGCAGTGCCTTCGGCAGCGCGGCGACGATGCGCTCGGCCGGCAGCCGCTCCATGATCACGCCGGTGGAGAACGGCAGCACCTCTTCGGCATCGCAGCCCAGGTGCGACGCCAGCGCCTCGCACACCTGCGCGGCGCGCTTCAGGCCGTCTTCGCCGGTGCCGGCGTTGGCATTGCCGGTGTTGACCACCAGCGCCTGGATGTCGTTCTTCAGGTGCTTCTTCGCCAGGATGACCGGAGCAGCGCAGAAGCGGTTGCGCGTGAACACCCCGGCCACGGCGCTGCCCGACGCCAGGCGCAGGACAAGCAGGTCCTTGCGGCCTGGTTTCTTCACGCCTGCCATGCCGACGCCGAGCTCGACGCCGGCGATGGGATGGAGCAATGCGGGATCGGGAGCCGGGAGATTAACCGCCACTCAGGGTGAGTCCTTGCTTCAGAAACGAGCGAAGCTTACCAGTCTGTGGGTTTGTAGTCCTTGAGGAACTGGCCCCACACGTGCTGGCCAGTGTTGAGGCCGGCAATGATCGGATCGACGATGCGCGCCGCCCCGTCGACGATGTCGAGGGGCGGGTGGAAGCGCTCCTCGCGGGTCTTGCGCGCCGCGATCTGCACCGGATCCTCGTCCGTCACCCAGCCGGTGTCTACGCTGTTCATGTGGATACCGTCGTTCCAGTAGTCGGTCGCCGAGGTGCGCGTCATCATGTTGAGCGCCGCCTTCGCCATGTTGGTGTGCGGATGGCGCGTGGTCTTGAAGTTGCGGTAGAACTGCCCCTCCACCGCCGAGACATTGACGATGTGCTTGTCGCGCTCCGGCGTGCGCAACATCAATTCCTTCAATCGTCCATTCAATACAAACGGGGCGACGCTGTTGACCAGCTGCACCTCGAGCAGCTCCACCGTCGACACCTCCGCCAGCGTAAGCCGCCATGAATTGCGCCCGCGCAGGTCGACCTGCTGCAGGTCCTGGTCGAGCACGCCCTCGGGAAAGAGCCCCTTGGTCTCGAGATACTCCTCCGGCAGCAAGCGCGCCTGCGACAGTTGCGCTGCGTCTGCCGTCCCAGGAAATTTTCCAATGGATACCAGCAGTCCCTGCGCCGAAGCCGGCAACGCAGCCCTTTCCCCCTCCGTCATGTGCCGGTAGAACTCCGGCGGCCGCCGCACCGTCTGGCACGCGTTGTTGACGATGAAGTCGAGCCGCGAGCGCCGCTCCAGCAGATGCCGGCAGAACGCCTCCACGCTCGGCGTATGGCGCAGATCCAGCCCGAAGATCTCCAGCCGGTGCCGCCAGTCGTTGAAATCCGGCTCGCTCGCATACCGCCGCGCCGAATCCCTCGGAAACCGCGTGGTCACGATCAGCTCGGCCCCGCAGCGAAGCAATTTGAGCCCGGCCTGATAGCCGATCTTCACCCGCCCACCGGTCAGCAGCGCCACGCGCCCGCTCAGATCCGCCAGCTCTGTGCGCTTGCGGAAATTCAAGTCGGCGCAAGGCGGGCAGAGCTGATCGTAGAAATGGTGCAGCCGCGTGTATTTCACCTTGCAGACATAGCAATGCCGCTTGACCTCCGGGTTGGATGCGAGGTCCGGCGCCGGTCTGTTCTCGGGCGGGAACACGTTCGGCGTCGTGAACACCGGCTTCCTGCGCAGCGTCCGGATCCCCGTTCCGTGCAGCATGTCCTCCTCGCGTTGGACCTGCGCCGTGCGTTGCGCCCGCCGCGCCTCCTTCAGCCGGCGCCGGCGCATGACGCGGTCCGGGTTATGGATCGCCGCTACGGCCTTTTGCAGGCGCTCGCGGTCTTCTGCTGGCAACAGGTCAAGCAGCGTCCAGTCAGCGCCAATGGATTCGAGGGCATTGACCGCCGCGCGCACGCGCTCCTGCAGGTCCAGGGCTAGGTCAGTTTCCCGTGGCACTGCTTGTATTTCTTTCCCGACCCACAGGGGCAGGCGTCGTTGCGGCCGACTTTCTGCCCCACGCGGACCGGTCTCTGCTTCGGCGCCTCGGCCACGGCTACCTCGCCGTTGTAGTCCGGTTCTGCCTGTGCCCCGCCATCGGAGCTCGCATGGATCGGTCGCACATTCTCGACGTGGGACTGATCGTCGGGCTTCGGCACGTCGTTCTGCGTGCGGATCTCGATCGCGGTCAGGGTCTTGGTGACTTCGAGCTTGACCGCTTCGACCATGGCGCCGAACAGCTCGAACGCCTCGCGCTTGTATTCCTGCTTCGGATTCTTCTGCGCGTAGCCGCGCAGGTGGATGCCCTGGCGCAGATGGTCGAGCGCGGCGAGGTGCTCGCGCCAGTGCGCGTCGAGGATCTGCAGCACCACATAGCGCTCGTACTGATGGAACGAGGTCTCGGCGCCGACCGGCACCTTGGCGCGGTAGGCCTCTTCGGCGTGCGCCACGATGCGCTCGAGCAGCGCTTCGGGCTGCAGCTCGCCTTCCTTCTCGAGCCAGCGCCCGACCGGCAGCTCGAGCAGCAACTCGCTCTTCAGCGCCCGCTCGAGGCCGGCGATGTCCCACTGCTCCTCGATGCTGTCCTCGGGAATGTAGAGGCGCAGCATGTCGCCCAGCACGCCGGCGCGCAGGCGCGCAATGGTCGCCGAGACATCCTGCGAGTCGAGGATCTCGTTGCGCAGCGCGTAGATTTCCTTGCGCTGGTCGTTCGCGACGTCGTCGTACTCGAGCAGCTGCTTGCGGATGTCGAAGTTCCTCGCTTCGACTTTTCGTTGGGCGGACTCGATGGAGCGCGTGACCATCGCGTGCTCGATGGCCTCGCCCTCGGGCATTTTGAGCATCACCATGATGCGGTTGATGCGCTCGCCGGCGAAGATGCGCAGCAGCGGGTCCTCGAGCGACATGTAGAAGCGCGAGCTGCCCGGGTCGCCCTGCCGGCCCGAACGGCCGCGCAGCTGGTTGTCGATGCGCCGCGACTCGTGGCGCTCGGTGCCGATGATGTGCAGGCCGCCGGCTTTCACCACCTGGTCGTGCAGCGCCTGCCATTCGCCGCGCAGGGTCTCGATGCGTCGCTGTTTTTCATCCGCCGCCAGATTGGCGTCCGCTTCGACAAAATCGCATTGCTTCTCGACGTTGCCGCCGAGCACGATGTCGGTGCCGCGGCCGGCCATGTTGGTGGCGATGGTGATCATCTTCGGCCGGCCGGCCTGCGCCACGATCTGCGCCTCGCGCTCGTGCTGCTTGGCGTTCAGTACTTGATGCGGCAGCTTGTCCTTGGTCAGGAAGCCGGACAGCAGCTCGGAATTCTCGATCGAGGTGGTGCCCACCAGCACCGGCTGGCCGCGCTCGTAGCAGTCGCGGATGTCCTTGATCACCGCCTGGTGCTTCTCCTTGGCGGTGCGGTACACCTGGTCCTGGCGGTCCGCGCGCACCATCTTCATGTGCGTGGGCACCACCACCACCTCGAGGCCGTAGATCTGCTGGAACTCGTAGGCCTCGGTGTCGGCGGTGCCGGTCATGCCCGAGAGCTTGCCGTACATACGGAAGTAGTTCTGGAAGGTGATCGAGGCCAGGGTCTGGTTCTCGTTCTGGATCTGCACCTTCTCCTTGGCTTCGACGGCCTGGTGCAGCCCGTCGGACCAGCGCCGCCCCTGCATCAGGCGGCCGGTGAACTCGTCGACGATGATGACCTCGTCGTTCTGCACCACGTAATGCTGGTCGCGGTGGAACAGGTGGTGCGCGCGCAGCGCGGCGTAGAGCTGGTGCACGAGGTTGATGTAGGCGGGCTCGTACAGGCTCGCGCCCTCCGGCAGCAGGCCGACGCGCGTGAGAATCTCCTCGGCCTTCTGGTGGCCCGCTTCCGAGAGCAGGATCTGGTGGTTCTTCTCATCGACGTAGAAGTCCCCCGGCGGCTCCGGCTGGTCGGGCTTCTTTTCCTCCTTCTGCCGCGTGAGCAGCGGCGCCACCTGGTTCATGCGGTGGTAGAGCTCGGTGCGATCCTCGGCCTGGCCGGAGATGATGAGCGGGGTGCGCGCCTCGTCGATCAGGATCGAGTCCACCTCGTCGACGATGGCGTAATGCAGGCCGCGCTGGAAGCGCTCCTCGACGTGCATCGCCATGTTGTCGCGCAGATAGTCGAAACCGAACTCGTTATTGGTGCCGTAGGTGATATCGGCGGCGTACGCGGCGCGCTTCTTCTCCGGCTCCATGTGCGGCAGGTTGACGCCCACCGTCATGCCGAGGAACTGGAAGATCTTCCCCATCCATTCCGCGTCGCGATTGGCGAGGTAGTCGTTGACCGTGACGATGTGCACGCCCTTGCCGGTCAGCGCGTTGAGGTACGCGGGCAGCGTCGCCACCAGCGTCTTGCCCTCGCCGGTCTTCATCTCGGCGATCTTGCCGTTGTGCAGCACCATGCCCCCCAGCAGCTGCACGTCGAAGTGGCGCATGTGCAACGTGCGCTTGGAAGCCTCGCGTACCACCGCGAAGGCTTCGGGCAGCAGCTCCTCCAGCGCCGTGCCGTCGGCGTGGCGCTTTTTCAATTCATTGGTTTTGGCGCGCAGCGCCTCGTCCGACAGCTTCTCCAGCGCTGGCTCGAGCGCGTTGATCGCCTGCACGGCGTGCGAGTACTGCTTGAGCAGGCGCTGGTTGCGGCTGCCGAACATGCGCGCCGGCAGGCGCCAGAGAGCCTCGAAAAACTTGCGCAGGGATTCCACGGGTGGCGACGAAAACCGCCGATTCTACTGGAAAAACCTACTGTTACTTGTTGCGAGCGACCGAAGTGGAGGTCACGAGGAACTTGCCGGGATTCTGCGGCGCGCCCCGGAAGCGCACTTCGAAATGCAGGTGCGGCCCGGTGGAGCGGCCGGTGGTGCCGACTTCGCCGATTTTCTTGCCGCGCTGGACCAGATCGCCCTCGCGCACCACGATCTTCGAGGTATGCGCGTAGCGCGTCACCAGGTCGTTGCCGTGATCGATGTCGATCATGTAGCCGTACTGGGGATGGAAACCGGCGAAAATGACTACGCCGCCGGCGGCGGCGACGATCGGCGAACCGTAGTCGGCGATGAAGTCGATGCCTTCGTGCATCGCCCACTGGCCGTTGAAAGGGTCGATGCGCCGGCCGAAGCTCGAGGCGTTGTAGGGCGCGCGCACCGGCATCATGGTGGGGATCATCTTCTTCTTCACCGCCTGCTCGAAGAGCTGCGCCTCCAGCACGCCGAGCATGTCGTTGCGGCTCTCGACCTGACGCGCGAGGACCAGCAGCTTCTCGCTGAACTCGCCGAGCGAGAGGTTCTGCGGCGGCAGCAGCGTCGGCGCCGCGCCGCCCATGCCCGGCGCTTCGGCGGCGCGGAAGTCCTGCGGCTTGATGCCGGCGAGGGCCGACAGGCGCTCGCCGAGCGCATCCATGCGGGTGAGGTGCGCCTGCATCTCGCCCAGTTTCATCGCCATCGAATTCAGGTTTTGTTGCAGGAACACGCGCTCACGCTCGGCTTCGGCATGCTGGGCGGCGGCGACGAGCTGCTGGAGCGCCGGCAGCTTTACGTCGGCGGCGTAACGCAGCGTCAGCCAGTAGAGCGCCGCCGTGGCGCCGAACAGCATGACGAGCGCCAACAGCCCCGTACCGACGAGGTGCCGCAGCGACATGTGGACTGATCTCGCCCTGGCAAGGCGGTCCGAGATCAGGATAATCTGCACGACTTCCTCCCTCCCCTACTTCTATGCGTCCGCTCAAGCTCGACCGGATTCTTGCGGCCGAGCCGACACTTCAGCCAGTCCTGACCAAGGCGCATGAACTGCGCGACCTGGCCGGCCTGCTTGACCGGTACCTGCCGCCCGACTTGGCGCTTCAGGCCCGCGTCGTCAATTTCCGGGATGGGGAAATCGTGCTGGTGGCGGCTTCTTCGGCGGCCGCGGCGAAGCTCAGACTGCTCGCCCCTTCCCTGATAATTCTCTTTGCAAAACAGCGCTTGCAGGTTAATTCAGTTTCCATACGGGTGCAACCAAAGGGCACACGTGAAGGCGCCGCGCCAGCGCAAAAAAGCGTGCATTTCTCCACACTTGCGCTGGAACGGATGGGTAAGCTGTACAAAACGATGAGCGCTTCGCCGGCGAGGGACGCGCTCGGGGTGTTATTGCGACGCCACGGCGTGGCGGCCGAAGTCAGTGCACCAGAGCCTCGCCCGCAAAGAGCAGCAGGACCGCCAGCAGGCCGAAAACCGAAAACCTGAATACCCGCCAGGCGATTCGCTTCCAGCGCGGCTCGCCGGTGAGCAGCCAGGCGAGGACGGTGAACGCGATGGCGATCGCCGCCGCGAGGACAGCGACGCGCAGGACGGCAAACACCTAGGTCGGCTGGGCGACGAGGCGGGCAACGCCGGCGGGCGCTTCCTCCGCCCGCTCGAATACCACGACCTCGAGGGCGGCGGCATCGGCCAGCGCGGCGCGCGCCAGCCGGTTATTGAGCGCGTGGCCAGACTTGTGCGCGGTGAAGGCGCCGAGCAGCGGCCGGCCAAGCAGGTACAGGTCGCCGACGGCGTCGAGCAGCTTGTGGCGGATGAACTCGTCGGCGAAGCGCAGGCCGCCGGCGTTCAGCACCCCCCGTTCGTCGAGCAGGACTGCATTGTCCAGCCCGCCGCCGAGGGCGAGGCCGCTGCCCTTCAGGTCCTCGACTTCCTGCATGAAGCCGAAGGTGCGCGCGCGCGCGATTTCCTTCAGGTACGAGGTTTCGGCGAAGTCCACCGTCACGGACTGGGTGCTGCGCTCGATCACCGGGTGGCGGAAATCGATCGAGAAGGAGAGGCGAAAGCCCTCGTAGGGCTCGAGCCGCGCCCACTTGTCGCCGTCGCTGACCTCCATGGTCTTTTTCACCCGCAGGAATTTCTTCGGCGCGGCCTGCTCTTCGAGGCCCGCCTGCTGCAGCAGCAAGGCGAACGGCGAAGCGCTGCCGTCGAGGATCGGCAGCTCGGGCGCGTCGAGATCCACGAACAGGTTGTCGATGCCCAGGCCGCTCAGCGCCGACATGAGGTGCTCGACGGTGTGGACCTTCACCCCGTCCTTGATCAAGGTCGAGGCGAGCCGCGCCTCGCCCACCAGCTCGGCGCGCGCCGGGATGTCGACCGGCGAAGGCAAGTCGATGCGTCGGAACACGATGCCGTTGTCGGGCGGCGCGGGACGCAGGCTCATGCGCACCTTCTGGCCGGTGTGCAGGCCGACGCCGGAGGCCTTCACCAACGTCTTGACGGTTCGCTGCTTCAACATCGCAGGGTGGATTCTACTCTCGCAGTTAGCGGCAAAAGCCGGGGCCGCCCCGGCAAGTGAAGAGCGGCCCCGGTATCGCTCTTGCTGCTAGTCCGCCTGCTTCCGCAGGAACGCCGGGATGTCGTACTTGTCTACACCGCTTTGCTGCAATGCCTCCACCGTGGAGGCCCGGTTGCGCCGGATCACGGCCGGCACGGCGTCGAGCTGCTGGTAATCGACCGGCCCCGGCGCATTGTCGGTCCCGGTCTTCTGGCCGGTCGCGTTACTGAGCACCAATTGCGGTTTCTGCTGGCGCGCCTGCTGCGCCATGCCCAGGCCGGTGGCCACCACCGTGACGCGCAAATCATCGGCCAGCGAGTCGTCGTAGACGCCGCCGTAGATGATGGTCGCGTCCTCGGCGGCGAAGGTGCGCACGATGTTCATCACCTCCTTGGTCTCGCGCAGCTTGAGGCTCGGGCGCGAGGCCGTGATGTTCACCAGCACGCCACGCGCGCCGGCAAGGTTGACGCCCTCGAGCAGCGGGCAGGCGATCGCCTGCTCGGCCGCGATGCGCGCGCGGTCGATTCCGCTCGCGCTGGCCGAGCCCATCATCGCCATGCCCTGCTCCGACATCACCGTCTTGACGTCCTGGAAGTCGACGTTCACCAGGCCGGGCAGGTTGATGATCTCCGCGATGCCGGCGACCGCGTTGTTCAGCACGTCGTCGGCGGCGCGGAAGGCGTCCTCCTGCGTCACGTCCTCGCCCATCACCTCCTCGAGCTTGTCATTGAGGATCACGATCAGCGAGTCGACGTGCGGCACGAGCTCTTCGATGCCCGCCTCGGCGATTTTCATGCGCTTCGAGCCCTCGAAGGTGAACGGCTTGGTGACTACTGCCACCGTGAGGATGCCCAGGCCGCGCGCCACTTCCGCGATGACCGGCGCCGCGCCGGTTCCCGTGCCGCCTCCCATGCCGGCGGTAATGAACACCATGTGCGCGCCGGCGACGGACTCCTCGATGCGCTCGCGGTCGGCGAGCGCCACGGCGCGCGCCTCCTCGGGCTTGGCGCCCGCGCCCAGGCCGCTCGAGCCGAGCTGCAGCTGGTTGCGGGCCTTGTTGCGTGCGAGAACCTGAGCGTCGGTGTTGACGGCGATGAACTCCACGCCTTCCACGCCCTGCTCGATCATATGGTTGACGGCATTCCCGCCCGCGCCGCCCACCCCGATCACCTTGATGATCGGCCCGGTTGCCTGGCTATCCACTATTTCAAACATGTTGTCGTCTCCTTGCCTTTGTTGAGCACTTAGAAATTGCGTTGAAACCACTCCCTCATCCGCCCGAGCACGGCCGTCACCGACCCGCTCTGGCGCGAAAGCTTTCCCTGCTCCCTCTGCGCCACGCCCTCGTACAAGAGCCCCATCGCCGTGGCATAGCGGGGCGTGCGCAATACCTCGGCCAGCGCCCCGGCATAGCGCGGCACGCCGATGCGCACCGGCATGTGGAAGATCTCCTCGCCGAGCTCGACCATGCCCTGCATCACCGACGAGCCGCCGGTGAGCACCACGCCGCTGGAGAGCAGCTCCTCGAAGCCCGATTCGCGCAGCACCTGCTGCACCAGCGAATACAGCTCCTCGACGCGCGGCTCGATCACCTCCGCCAGCGTCTGGCGCGACATCGAGCGCGAGCCGCGGTCACCGATGCCCGGCACGTCGATCATCGCGTTCGGGTCGGCGAGCTGGCGCAGCGCGACCCCGTGGCGGATCTTGATGGTCTCGGCGTCCGCCGTCGGCGTGCGCAGCGCCATGGCGATGTCGTTGGTGATCTGGTCGCCCGCGATCGGGATCACCGCGGTGTGGCGGATGGCGCCGTGCGTGAAGATGGCGATATCGGTGGTGCCGCCGCCGATGTCGAGCAGGCAGACGCCGAGGTCCTTCTCGTCCTCCGACAGCACCGCGCGCGAGGAGGCGAGCGGCTGCAGGATCAGGTCGGAAACCTCCAGGCCGCAGCGCCGCACGCACTTCACGATGTTCTGCGCCGCCGATACCGCGCCGGTGACGATATGCACCTTCACTTCCAGGCGCACACCCGACATGCCGATCGGCTCGCGCACGTCCTCCTGGCCGTCGATGATGAATTCCTGCCGCAGCACGTGCAGGATCTGCTGGTCGGTCGGGATGTTCACCGCGCGCGCGGTGTCGAGCGCGCGGTTCACGTCGAGCGCGCTCACTTCGCGGTCCTTCACCGCCACCATGCCGGTGGAGTTAAAGCTGCGGATGTGATTGCCGGCGATGCCGACGTAGGCCGCGGCGATCTTGCAGTCGGCCATCAGCTCGGCTTCCTCCAGCGCGCGCTGGATGGCGGAAACCGTCGCCTCGATGTTCACCACCACGCCCTTCTTCAACCCCTTGGATTCGTGGCTTCCCATGCCGAGCAGGCTCAGCATGCCGTCGGCGCCGAGCTCGCCGACCAGGCACGCCACTTTGGAAGTTCCGATGTCCAGGGCCACGATGAGGTTCTTGTTTTCTTTGGGCATCTCAGCTCTTCGGGTCCGGCACGCGCAGCGCGAAGCCGTTCGGATAGCGCAAGTCGACGTACTCGCTCTTGCTCTTCGCGCCGGGGTAGACCTCCACGAAACGGCGCAGGCGCGCTTCGGCGAGATCGGCATCGCGCCCGAGCGCGACGTGCAGGCCGTTGGCGAGGCGCAGCTGCCACGCATGGCGCGCACTCAGCGTCACGCGCTCGATCTTCGTGCCGAGCGGCGCGACGATGGCGCCGAAGCTTGCATAGCGCCGGGCGACCTCGGCCTGGCTGCCGACCGGGCCGATGAACAGCGGCAGCGACTCCTGGGTCTTGCCGAGGAAGCGCTCTCCATGGGTATTGACCAGGGCGTCGTCGTTCCAGCGTGCGAGCGCGACGTGTTCCTCGACCGAGATCTCGAGCCGGTCGGGCCAGACACGGCGCACCGCCACGCGGCGCACCCACGGCAGCCGCTCCACTCGCGCGCGGATCTGGGGAAGGTCGGCGGCGAAAAAATTGCCCGACGCGCGCGGCATCGCGCCTTGCAGCTCGGCGGTGGTGGTTTTTTGCAGGACTCCCCTGAGCTCGACCCGCGTCAGCGGAAAATGCTCGGGCAGCAGCAGCCAGTAGAGCGCGCCGACGCAGGCGCCGAGCACCGCCAATCCGGCGACGATTCCCGCAGCGAGCAGCAGGTAGGAATGCGCCCTAGCCGACATGCGCGAGCTCCAGCACCTGCACGCACAAATCCTCGTAAGAAACGCCGACGGCACGTGCTCCCATCGGCACCAGCGAGTGATCGGTCATTCCGGGCGAGGTGTTCACTTCCAGCAGGAAGGGCCGTCCGCGCTTGTCGAGCATCAGGTCCACCCTGCCCCAGCCGCGGCAGCCGAGGGCGCGGAAAGCCTTGAGGGATAGGGCCTGCAGCTCCTTTTCTTTCTTGTCCGGCAGACCGCAGGGGATGAGATAGCGCGTGTCATTCGCGATGTACTTCGCCTCGTAGTCGTAGAACTCGCGCGGCGTCTCGATGCGGATGATCGGCAGCACCCGCTCGCCGACGATCCCCACGGTGAGCTCCGCGCCGTCGATGAACTTCTCGGCGATCACCACCGGGTCGTAGTTGACTGCCAGCGCGTAGGCTTCTTCCAGGTCATGTGCTTTCTTCACTTTCGTCATGCCGACAGACGATCCTTCGCTCGCCGGTTTGACGAACAGCGGCACCCCCAGCCGCTTGGCCACCGCACCCAGATTTGTTTCTCCCGTCAAAACTTCATAGGGGGCTGTCGGCAGACCCTCAGCCGCCCACAGCCGCTTGGTGCGCACCTTGTCCATCGCGAGCGCCGAAGCGAGCACGCCGCTGCCGGTGTAAGGGATGCCGAGCCACTCGAGCACGCCTTGCAGGGTGCCGTCCTCGCCGAATCGGCCGTGCAGCGCGATGAAAACCCGCGCAAAGCGCTCCTTGACCAGGTCCTGGACGTCTCTCTCCTTGGGATCGAACGGGTGCGCGTCAATGCCTTTGTTGCGCAGCGCGGCGAGCACCATGCCGCCGCTCTTGAGCGAGACCTCGCGTTCGGCGGACTTGCCTCCCAGAAGCACTGCAACTTTGCCGAAGCGGGAGGTCACGATGAGGCTTCCTCTCCCACGATGCGCACTTCGGTCGAAAGGTAGACGCCCTTCATCTGGTAGACGATGCGCTGGATGTGGCGGATCAGCCATTCGATGTCCGCCGCGCTGCCCGCGCCCTTCGGATTGACGATGAAGTTGGCGTGCTTCTCCGACACGCGCGCCGCGCCGCGCTCGAAGCCTTTCAGGCCGCAGGTCTCGATCAGGTGCGCGGCGTGGTGCTTCGGCGGGTTGCGGAACACGCTGCCGGCGTTCGGCAACGAAAGCGGCTGGGTGGCGATGCGGCGCGCCAGCAGCTCCTTCATGATGGCGCGCGAGGTGGCGCCGTCGCCCGGCTTGAGACGGAACCACGCCGCGGCGAACCACTCTTCTCCCGGCGTCTTCGGCGCGCAGTGGCGGTAGCCGATGTCGTATTCGTCGCGCCCGCGCACCACCATCTTTCCGCGCCGGTTGATGGTGGCGACATGGTCGACCACGTCCCAGGTCTCGCCGCCGTAGCAGCCGGCGTTCATCGCCAGCGCGCCGCCGACGGTTCCCGGCACACCGGCCAGGAACTCGGCGCCCTCGAGATCGTGCATCGCCGCGAAGCGCGCCACTTTGGGGCCGGCGACTCCCGCTTCGGCGTAGATCCTGCCGTCGCGCAGCTCCGGCCGGCGCGAGGCGGCGTGCATCAGGATCGCGGTGCCGCGCCAGCCGCCGTCGCGCACCAGCAGGTTCGAACCCAGGCCGACGAACAGCAGCGGCTCGTCGTCCGGAAGCTGGCGCAGGAATTCGCCCAGGTCGTGCACGTCCGCCGGCGCATAGAAGCGGTCGGCCCGGCCGCCGGTGCGCCAGCTGACGTGGCGGCCCATCGGCTCGTCGCGCCTGAGTTCGCCGCGCAGCTTCTGAAAGCGGAGGGTCTCGGCCATGTTCATGTCATCGGCGTTGCCAGCTGCGCCGGGACGCTGCCCATCGAACCGGCGCCCATGGTGATGACGACGTCGCGGTCGGCGGCGGCGCGCCGGATCGTTTCGGGCAAATCCGCGATGTCCTCCACGAACAGCGGCTCCACCTTGCCCGCGACGCGCACCGCGCGCGCGAGCGAGCGGCCGTCGGCGGCGACGATCGGCGCCTCCCCGGCGGCATAGACGTCCGCGAGGACCAGCATGTCGACGCTGGAGAGCACACGCACAAAGTCTTCGAACAGGTCACGCGTGCGGGTATAGCGATGCGGCTGGAAGGCGAGCACCAGGCGTCGGCCGGGAAACGCGCCGCGCGCCGCCTCGATGGTCGCCGCCATCTCGACCGGATGGTGACCGTAATCGTCGATCAGCGTGAACGCCCCCGCCTTTCCTCCTTCGCCGTCGAGCTTGATCTCGCCGTAGTTCTGGAACCGCCGGCCGACGCCGTTGAATTCGCGCAGCGCTTTCAGGATGGCCGCGTCCGCGATCTGAATCTCCGTGGCCACGGCGATCGCCGCCAGCGCATTGAGCACGTTGTGGCGTCCGGGCAGGTTGAGCACCACCTCCAGCGGCTTGGCATCCTTGCGCAGCGCGCGAAAGCGCATGCGCCCGCCGTCATGCTCGATGGCCTCGGCGCGCACCATGGCGTCCTCGCTGGTGCCGTAAGTCAGCACCGGCTTGGTGACCTCGGCCAGGATTGCCCGCACGTGCGCATCGTCGATGCAAAGGACCGCGGCGCCGTAGAACGGCAGGTTCTGCAGGAATTGCGCAAACGCCTGCTTGAGCTTCGCGAAGTCCTGCTGGTAGGTGTCCATATGATCGGCGTCGATGTTGGTGACGACGGCGATCACCGGCTGCAGGTGCAGGAACGAGGCGTCGGATTCGTCCGCTTCGACCACGATGAAATCGCCGGCGCCCAGGCGCGCGTTGGAGCCGGCGGCATTGAGGCGCCCGCCGATGACGAAGGTCGGGTCGAGCCCCGCCTCGGCGAGCACGCTCGCCACCAGGCTGGTGGTGGTCGTCTTGCCATGGGTTCCGGCGATCGCCACGCCCTGCTTCAGCCGCATGAGCTCGGCGAGCATCAACGCGCGCGGCACGACCGGGATGCGGCGCTCGCGCGCGGCCAC
>Ga0315910_10001871_pt1 | contig 18986 bp, 13 predicted proteins | sample EdamamesoilMG_FD_204470 | JGI IMG/M metagenome (GOLD analysis project Ga0315910, IMG submission 204470) | Garden soil microbial communities collected in Santa Monica, California, United States - Edamame soil | ecosystem: Environmental > Terrestrial > Soil > Garden | place: USA: California...
ATGCGCATGCGCTCCCGTTCCAGGTACCGCTGTTGTTCCAGCCGCGCGAGCGCGTGGCGTAATCTCCGGTGCGACACCGCGCGCACGCTCACGACCACGAACGCAATCACACCGATGATGTACAGCGTAACCGCCCATGGCGTGAGGTACAGCGGCGTCGGGACGATGAACGCAAACGGCGCGGCGGCTTCCGTCCAGACACCGTCGGCTTTGCGGGCCGCCACGCGAAACTTGTATTCCCCGTACGGCAGCCGGCCGTAACGCACGCGTCGCTCGCTGACCTCACCTTCCCAGTCCTGATCAAAACCCTCCAGTTTGTAGCGGAAACGCAATTCCTCCGGCGCGACCAGATGGAGCGCCGTGAACTGAATGTCCAACGCTCGCATGTCCATTGGCAACCGCACCGGCGTGGCGCCACGCGATCCGTTCGCCGTCGTCATCCGCGCGGCGACGGCCAATGGCTGATCGTTGACGGAAACGGCTTCAATGTACACCGGCAATGGGGCCGCGTCGGATTCTGCGCCGCGCGGGTTGAGCGTCAACACCCCGTGCGTTGTGGCGAACCACACCTTGCCATTCGCCGACCGCAACGCCCGGGGCCAGCCAAAATCAGGGGACGGGCCGGGAGCCGCTTTGCTTTCGAACACCCGCCGCGCCGGCAGCGGGACATCCGTCAGAATTGCCTCGCGTATGGCCGCGCGAGCCACGCGGCAGATACCCGCGCCGGTGGCGAGCCAGATGTTTCCGTCCGCATCGTCCGCCACGCCGGCCACGACGTCGTGCGGTAATCCGTTCAAACCACTCCACACCCGCCAACGCTGGCCCAAGCGGCACGCCACGCCGGCACCATCCGTTCCCACCCATAGGCTGGCCTGGCCGCTCTCGTATAAGCTCACGATGGGTCGGTTGGTGATCGGCCAAAGCATGGGAACGATAACGAAGTTTTCGCCATCACCGCGCAACAGACGGCCATCCTGCGTCCCCAGCCATAGTCCGCCATCCCAAGCCGGCAACAAAGCCGTGATGGGTGATCCCGGCAATTCGGTTTCCGTCCCGTAGCTGCGCAGCGTCGTTCCTGTGAATTGATGCACCGTGCCGGCGCGAGTTCCCATCCATACGCTGCCATTTGTGGTAACACACACGCTCAAGACTGTGTTGTCCGCGAGACCGTGAGCCGTGGTAAGTTGCACCGCACGCCCCTCACGCAGGCCGTAAACTCCGTCGCCGAGCGTACCGATCCACAGCGTGCCATCCGGCCCCACCCACAGTGAAGTGACAACGCTTTGAAGTTCCAGACCCGCCCCTCCCCGCACGCGCTCGAAGCGGCCCGCTTCGCCAACGAACACGCCGCCCTGGCTCATCCCCACGTAAACGCGGCCACCGGGGTCAAGTGCCAGGCACGTCGCCGGACCCGGCGGCAACCCCTGCTCCGCCCGCACGCGGTGAATGGTTTGAGGCCGCAGTTGAATCAGGCCGCCGCCCGAAGTACCCAGCCAGAGATTACCCTCCCGATCTTCGTAAATTGCCCGCACGTCGTAAGGCCAACGCAACGCGCTCAAGGTGACCGGTTGAAATTTATTGTCATCGAAACAGAACAAACCGCGCCCGCTCGTGCCGATCCAGAGCCGGCCATCGCGGCCTTCGCACAAGCTCCAGATGCGGACGGACGTGCCCTCCGCGCCGCGGAAATAATTGAACCGTTTGCCTTCCGCGAGATTGATCAGATACGTGTCGCCAAACGCCCAGAGATTGCCGCGCCGATCTTCGTAAGCGCCGAGAAATTCCGGGCTGCGTCCCTGACTGTCGGTCTGGAATTCGTACGGCTGGAGACGACCGTCGAGAAAGCGATGCATGCCGCTGCGGGTGGTGATCCACACCGCGCCTGAACGTGCGACGTGAACGCCGGAAACATTCTCATCCGCCAAGCCGTCGCGGCTGGTGAATGAAGTGACGCCGCGGCCATCCCAGCGGTTGAGCCCCGAGCGCGTGCCGATCCACAAATTGCCGGCGGCGTCGGCGGCGAGACTGGTGATGCCTTCTTCGGGCAAGGTTTCCTGGCTTGAAAATCGTTGGAACGATTCCCCTTCGCGTCGGAACAATCCGTTCGCCTGGCTGCCCACCCACAAACTGTCGGCGGCATCTTCACATAACGCAGTCACGCGCACCGCGGCATTGGAGGCGACGCCGGGCAGTTTGAATTCCGTGAACCGCACGCCATCAAAACGGACCAACCCGGCGCTCGTGCCGACCCAGAGGTAGCCATCGCGCGTCTGGATGAGCGCCGTGACAGAATCCGCCGGCAATCCCTCCGCCACGCCCCAACTGCGAATCGCTCCGCCCTCGGACACAAGGCTCGCTTCCGGTTCGGCGCCCCGCCCCGTCAGGCCGCCAAGCCACACGCACACTGCGAGGCCGATGGTCCACTTATGCTTCAAGCTGAAGCGATGTTACGTGAGATTGCCGGAGCGTAAAGCCCGCGCTGCCTGATTGACCGCAACGTTGGCATCAAGGCATCCTACGTGCGCGGGTTCTCAACCTTTGTCGAACCCACGCAGACAATCTCCTGACCAGAACGAAAGGCAATGTTCATGGAATCCGCCATCCGCCATCTGATGTCCTCGTCTTGCTGGCCGCGAATTCGCTTGGCCACCGCCGCCTGTTTCCTGCTCGCCGCGGCCACACTCGCAGCTGGTAACGCTTACCCGTTGGAAGTTTTCGCGCCCGAACACAAACGGATGACCGACCCCACGACGGGAGCCGAATTGTTATTCCTGACCACCGCCCCCGGGAACGACGCAAACCTTTATTTCCACGAACATTCCTGGCTGGCGGATGAATCCGTCATCCTGTTCACCTCGTCACGCACCAACGGCAGCCTGATGGGTTACGTGACCGCCACCGGCGAATTGATCCGCTTCAACACTCCCCAAGGTCCGCTGGGCGCCGCAACCGCCGCCGCGAAGGGCAACGCGGTGTTCGCCGCGCGCGGACGCAGCATCGTGGAACTCAAACTCTCCATCCAACCTTCTGCCACGCCTGCCACGCACCGCTCCCGCGTGACCGCCACGGAGCGTGTTCTTTGCACCTTGCTCGACGGCTCGCCGTCCACCGCGCTTAATCCAAGCTGCGACGGCGAGTATGTCGCGCTGGGGGTGACCGGTTTTTTGGACGCAACGCGCGGACCAACCATCTGCAAGATCAACCTCAAGACGGGCAAACTCACCGAAGTCTGCCGTCTCCCGCAACCGCCCGGTTATGGAGGACACGTGCAATGGAGTCGCACCAATCCGCACCTGATCAGTTTCGCCGGCGGACGCGGTCCCACCGGCGATGTTGCCGGCCCCGTTCATTCCTCCACCGGCCCGGAAGATTACGCGGGACGCGGACAACGCCTCTGGGTCGTGGACATTCGCGATGGCGTGCCGCGCAACATTTATCTCGCGGAAGAGGGCGAACTCGTCACGCATGAATCGTGGTGGGTCAACGATCAAATCCTGTTCTGCGGCGGCAAGAGTGCCATGCCCGCGCCGGCGGTATTGTCCCATGTGAAGGCGCTCAATATTTATTCCGGCGAAGTCCGCATTGCCGGCGCCGGTTCATGGTGGCCAGAGGCCTCGCCCGAGGCAGCCGCGAAATTGAATTGGTGGCACGTCGCCGGCAGTGCGGATGGACGCTGGATTGCCGCTGACAACTGGCACGGCGACATCATGCTATTCGAGGGCAAGACGACGCGACCACATTTGCTCACGTCGGGTCATCGCACTTACGGCAAAGGCGAACATCCGCACATGGGGTGGGATCGCAAAGGCGAGAAAGTGGTGTTTGCCTCACATCTGCTCGGCGATCTGAAGGTCTGCGTCGCCACGATTCCGAAAGCGTGGCAGGTTTTAGTCTCGGCAAATGACGACGGCTTGAAGACGAAGCGCAAATAAACGGACCAACGATACGTGTCGGGCGGGCTAAGCCAACGATGCAGTTGGCGTGGGTGTGGAGGCGACCGGGCGTCGCCGCTACCAAATTGCCGATGCAACTGCATCGTTGGCTAAGTCGATCCCCATCCCACATGCCGACTGACTCAGTACAAAAATGAGCCAAGGAATAAACCGTCCAACAGGCCGATAAGCCGCCTTTGCCGGACGCTGATAGGGGTTCATTGCGGCTTTAAATTCCTCTCGACAAACTAGTTTCCCACGCGGAAAGTCGAACTTAAGAGCCGTGCTAGACTGCAAGGCTCGCGGTGCAATACAAAGTTAGACCACATGAGCGCGCGCTTGCATTTTTCGCTTCTGGCCTGCTGCGGCCTTATCCTCTTTGCCTTCACCGGTTGCGTCTCGCCGCGAGCACAGAGTTTCGTTGATGCCGATACATTACCTTCCGATTTCGTAGGCCGAGAGCACCGGGCATTTGTCAGCGGCGAGCGCTTGATTATTGAGGTGTCACAGATTCCCGGCTTCAACGTGGTCGGCTTCGATGCATTCGAGCAGGCCGGTGCGCTTTACGTTTCTCCCCGGCACATCAGTTCTGGAGGCGGTGGCACGGCACAGTTTGAGGTGGATGTTACCAAGTATGATTTGGGCGCGGACTGGCCTCATCACGTGTATTGGTTGTTGCAGTCGTATGCTTATCCGATTGGCAATCCCGGCTTCTGGTCGAGCGAGAAGAGATCGCCTTGGCCGAGAAAGAAGATGGAGATTGTCACACGATGACAATGTGGTCTAATCTAGTAATAGACTGCAAAACCAGACTCACGAACTATTCCAGCTTTCGTCAATAATCCTTCGCATCATAGCAACGTGGCGTTTTTCCGCATCATCACCCCTTTGAAGCGATTCCAGATCAGGCTGTCGTTTGCGCTCGTGGCATTGCCTTTACTGGCATCGCCGAATCTGGCTTGGGCGCAACCGACAAATGCAAGCGCTCTATTGGAACAAGCCCGCCAGGCATTCGCCACGAACGAACATGCCGCAGCGGTAAGCCTCGCGAGCCAGGCCATTGCCGTCGAACCCAGCAATCCGCGTAGTTATCTGTTTCGGGCGCAGATTCACGAAGAGCAACGGGCATTGACGAACGCCCTTGCGGATTACGACGCGGTCATCAAACTCAACGCGCAACTGCCGGAGGCGTGGCAAAACCGCGGCAGCACCCATTTCAAACTGGGCCGCATCAAGGAATCCATTGCGGACTTCGACCAGTTCCTTAGACTCGTTCCGCAACAGGAACCACAGCACTGGCAACGAGGCATTGCGTATTATTACGCGGGACGTTTTGAAGCCGGGCGCAAACAGTTCGAGTTGCATCAGACGGTGAATCCCAACGACGTGGAGAATGCCGTCTGGCATTTCCTCTGCGTCGCCCGTGCGAGCACCCTGGAAAAAGCCCGCGCCGCCCTCATTTCCATCACGGGCGATGCACGCGTGCCGATGATGGAAGTCCACGCGCTCTTTGCGGGCAAGCTCAAGCCGGAAGACGTATTGAAGGCCGCCACTTCAGACAGCCCGTCCCCGTCCCGGCTCAATCGTCAGTTGTTCTACGCGCACCTCTATCTCGGTTTGTATTTCGAAGCCCTCGGCGACGACGGCAAGGCGCGCGAACACATCACGAAGGCAGCCGGAGAATACCAAACCGGCGATTACATGGGCGACGTCGCGCGGGTGCATCTGCAATTGCGCTGGCCGAAATGAAACCCACCTTGTCGGCGGTACAGCAGTTTTAACATCCGGTGGGGCGAGCGTCCTCGCGAGCCGACTCGTCAGCCGTCTCGCCCCCCCCGGAAATCAAACGTCAGACGACGGCGTGATGGAGCTGGGAATGCCCTGTCTGTTAGAACCGAAAGGTCACTACGATGCGTGAACTGACATTACTTGAAACCGGTTATCTTGCGGGCTTGATGCTGCTATCCTTGGTGCTGCCGTTGATGATGAGCCTTAGCGGCCCTCGAGCTGCGCGGACCCGAGGGGCCTGCATGAAGACGGTCTGGCTGGGACAAGCGTTCGGCGCGTTTGCCGGTCTGATGGTGCTGGCATCTGCGCCGGCCGCTCCTTTTGCCGCGGTGTTTGGTTTCGTGAGTTGCATCGGTTGCGCCATCATCTGCCATCGTTCGCTTCAATCCTCATTTTGATATGCGGCCTTAATCTTCTAATTCGCAAACAATCTCGCGATTCTACTCAACAATGGCGTCGGTTAACGAACGGACCGAAGGCCACACAAATTGCAACACAAGAAAATCTGCGTCATGGAAGCATTAACTGACGAGCAGCCTCGCATGCTTGGTTTGAACTCAGGCGGAGTTCAGGATCAAGGGCAGGATACCAGGGACCTCGGGAAGGATTTGTCAGACCAATTAAATCGAACGGTTTGATTGCCCTCCTAATCCGTTCGGCGAGTCCTTTTTCAGCACTCGCTGATAACGGCTGTGTGGCTGCTTCACAAATTTGACGGAGTTCGCTGGAGAAGGTCGCATTGCGGCACATCAGAAATGAGTCTGCCAGTTGGGTTGGACCCGAGCGCCGGGCGGTCTCGGTGAAATGAGCGGCGGCGAAATAAAGCAGGCTCAACTGTTTGAAAAGATCGAAACGATCCATCGCGGCATACAACGCTCCCACCAGGCTCGCCGTGGTTTCCAATTCCAGCGCAGTGATTCTCGCGTAACTCTGTAGCTCTGCTTGAAAAGTGGTACGCTGCCAATGATTGGCCAGCAACCGTCCGATCCGCGTGACCCCGAAAAGGGTCAATGGAAATCCAGTCGAGAGCAGCGGATCTATGACCCCTGCCGCCGACGGCAGCATCGCCCAGCGTGAACCGGTGATCACGGCGCTTTGAAACGCCAGACGCGGCTGGTGGATGAATGGCATGGTGGCCTTGGCCGGCCCGAAGATTTCGCCCAATGAGGGCAATCGTTCCAACAACCGCCGCCACGCTGGTTCTCCAGAACGGAAATCGAGAGCATTCGCAACTACGTCGGTCGCGGCAACGCCGGCGCTGGTGATGCCGTTGTTGAATTTGAGGACGTACACCCAACCACCCGGAAAGACGTGATGCACGGCGGCCTGTTCCGTAGGATAGGGCAGGGTTTGCCCGGCGGAATGAAAGGACTCAGGCAGCGGACCAACTCCGGTGAAGTGCGAAAACAATGCCTGAGTCGGAGGGAGCAACGAGAACTGCTTCTCTGGCAGGCCGAGTGAGCGATGCAGGAATCCGCGCGGGCCGGTGGCATCAATCACAAACTCAGCCGAGAATTGCAGTGCCTCTCCACGTCTGCTTCCTTCCAAGCGGATACATCCCTCTTCTTCAGTGACTTCGGAGAGCTCGACCTCGTCCAGATACGTCACTCCCAACCCTTGCGCCTGTTCGACAAGATATTGATCGAAGTCTGGGCGATACCAATGGGTGTCGGCGCTGAATTCATTTACGCTGGCGCCGACCAGCAACTGGCGGCACAGGCCGGGATCGGGTCGAAACGTGCTGCCAAGTTCGTGGTGATAGAATGTGAAGCCCCGCTTTAGCCCACAGCCGAGATGCGGAAGCTTCTCCTGCCACGGTCCCCATTTGCAGAGTGGCCGAACGAATGGCAAGTCGTAATCGCCCGCGAGTTCTTCGAGGAGCAGATTGGTGAGAGGCGTGGAAGATTCTCCGATCACAAAACGCGGATGACGACCACGCTCGATGAGCGCGGTGGAAAAGCCAAGCCGATGAGCAATCATCGCCGTGAGTGAACCGGCAAATCCGGAGCCGACGACCACAATTTGGAAATGCCGCTTGCTCATGCTTCGCCGCAAGCCGGGCACTTGATTCTCGCCTGTAGTTGCTGAGTCAGATTGACTAGGTGCAGGCGTTGTCGCCGCTTCTCCAGGCAAGCCGGGCATTGCGAGAACTGCTCCAAATCCCAGGTGTCAGCGAAGACTCTACCCCGACGAAGGTCCAAGGCCTGCTCTTGAACATCTTCCAGAGTTGCAATTCTCGGCAGAACGAACTCGCCTGATTCCAGCAACGTGTCCATCGCGCCGTTACCGCTCCGAGTGGGGATGAGGGAAACAACAGTAGCGCCGCAATCGAAAGCAAAGTCCGCCGACTTCACCGCCCATTCAATTCCTTCCCCCTCGTTCAAAAAGGGGGGATTCACCAGGATGAAGGCACGCACGGCGATTTCGTTGCTTCGCAAAAACGCGGCGGCCTTTGAAAAGTCGTGAAGATCGAATCGCTTGTTCAATCGCGGGAGCACCTCCGGATGAACTGTCTCCAGTCCCATCGCGACTTCGAGCGAACTTGGGAGTAAATCGCGAAGCCGCATTGCTTTCTCACCGACCAATCGCGGATGTGATTCTACCACCACATGCTCGGCGAATGTGACCGACTGAGCTATGCCGGGATAATCCGCAATCGGGATTGCCGCAGCGTCAAAGAAACTACCGCTATTGTAGAGCTTCACGTGCTCGGGCCAGATTTCCAGTTGTGACACGGCAAAGTCTATCTGGTTTGGAATCGCTCCGGGAGGGACCGTGTGCGTGAGAGTGTTTTTCCAGAGATCGCACATCAGACAACTCCAGGGACACTCTTTATTGGTGAGCAGGATGGTAGCGCTGGGAACGATTCTTCCTGAGTCGGCCAGTTCTTCTTCGAGGAAAAAGGCGTGAGGCTTGTAAGGGTCGAGATGCCCAGACCTCGCGGGCCGCTGGGCGGTGATCCACGCCGTTTTCTCGCGCTGTGGAAGAGTTGAAACCACGAGCTAATTGTAAATGGCCAGAAACTGCTTGCGGTAATCGACCTCCCGGCCGGAAAGGTGCTCGCGCAGGCGCTCAACAGGAACAGCACCGTGTTGAAACCGGCGTTTCGGAAACACCGGCATGTCGAGTCCGGTAACAGCTTTGACCCCGCGCGAAACAATCTCGCCTTTGAGTGCGTAAAGTTTCTCAACGGACATTGCGGTGAGCGACGTAAAAGGGATGCCTTCGGCGACTTCGATCACACTCGGTCTGGTAAACGGACTGAAGCCGTGGAACCCGTAATGCCGGGCAGGGGCGTAAGTGCGCAGGTAGCTGCGACTCAATCCGCCGCTGTAGGTCAGCGAGTGCTTGATGCGGCCAACCCCCCAGCCTTCCTGGTAGAGCATGAGGTTGTTTACCACACTGCGAATGGTCAACTCCGGGTTTTCCTCGATGGGATAATCCTTGAGGTTTTCGTCGCCGCCGTCGCCGTCCACGAGATATTTCCAATCGGGATACCGCGCCCGGATGCCGCGGCAAAGCACCAACCCCATGGTGGCGCATTCAATGTCGAGCGGTTTATAGTCCTCCACCACGCGCAGTGCGTCGAGAACATTGACCGAATTGAGATCGGCTTCGATCGGTTCGAGGAATAGGGACAGACCGAGGCGCTCGAGAAACTCACGAGCTTGGGCGAAATCAGGGCCGTCGCCGAGGTTCAAGGTGAATGCCTTGAGCCGGCAGGGGCTGATCCCGAGTTTACGCATGACATGGTAAGTCGCCAGAAAGACTGAGCCACTGTCTATGCCTCCAGAAAACGCCACACCGATCGGTTCATTGCCAGGAATGACCTTCAACCACTTGGCGATTTCATCTCCCAGAGCGCCGATGTAGCAGCGACCGATCTCGTCCAAATCCTCCGAGAAAGCATTGCGTTGCGGGGTGAAGAAACGGGTGTAGGTCGGATCGGGGTCAGGACAACCGATGAGTTGCAATTCCACGACGTAGTGCGCTGGCACCATACGCGTGTAACTGGGATGAAACTGACCTCCGAGGCCTTCGGAGTTAAGTTGATTGTGAATCGCGTCAATTCGATCTGCCACGATCAGCGCAGGACCTTCCGCGCGTTTGGCCAGGAAATAGCGCATCGGTCGGTCGAGCGAGCGCGCCATGCGCACAGTCCTTCCGTCGCGAGCCAGCAAGGCGAAAGAGCCGTCAATGGCACGAACGGCTTCAGGGTTTCCGGACAGCACTCGCTGGCGCGCTTCTTCAAGACTCAGGTTGTGAATTTGATTGAGTGAGGGATCTAGCAGATCGACAACCCGCTCAACATAATGATCCGTGCTCGTTTGGTGCATAATCTAAATTCGTTTACTGGGCTTCGTTGATTGTGCTCAAGCGATCTATTGGAGGTGATTCTTTTTGTTTCGCGCCGCCGGGCCAGGTGATTTCCACGCTATCCACTTTTTCCGCTTTGCCGAGTCCGAACGTGACGGGCAGCTCGGATTGCGAGAGATAACTTCGAGTCGGCATCACTTGGCGGGATAACGTATGCCCCCCGACGCGAACTTTGATCCAGGCCCCAATCGCATCGCGATTATTTTTTGCGCCAATCAATTTCAGACGAAGCCAATGCGAACCGCGAGGCTGGTCGTTGCGCAGCAGCAACGGGGGACCGGCAATCTGTGTGAGAACGACATCAAGATCACCATCGTTATCAATGTCTGCGAAGGCTGAACCACGGCCCACGATTGGCTTGAGGAGATCAGCGCTGCATTTGGCAGCGGGGACGGCCTCGAATCCTATGCCTTTTTTGTCGCCGCGATTCCAGAATAGTTGAGCCGGTTGACGATACTGTTGATTAGAATCCACCCGGTTGATTTCTGGCTCCAAATGGCCATTAGCCGTGAGGACATCAAGGCGGCCATCGAGATCGTAATCAAAAAAGAACAGCCCGAACTTGAGCAATTTCTGGCTCGCCGGGCCGACGCCTTCCTTGATGGCTTCATCGGCAAAAACGAGTGAGTCGCGTTGCGCCACATAAAGCGCATTCATTTCATTCGCAAAGTTGCCGATGGCAATGCCCAGGGCGTCATCATTTCGGAACCGGGCGGAGTCAATTCCCATCGCACCTCGAGTCAATCCGTAGGCGTCGTAAGCCACACCCGAGCGGGCACCGATTTCCTTGAAGGTGCCGTTTCGCTCGTTATGGAACAAAAAATTCTGGACCGTGTCATTCGCGACCACGAGATCCATCCAGCCGTCATTGTCTGCGTCAACCGGTGCCACCGCGAGCGCCTTGGCCATCGGCAAGCCCGTCGCCGGATCTTTGATCTGAACGCCTGCCTGCGCGGACACGTCACGGAATTTGCCATCGCCTTCGTTGCGATAGAGGTACGGGAACGTGCCTTGAAATTTGCGCGGCGGTCCATACGCGCGGCCAATTTGCGGCAGCTCGAAACTGGCGCTGCGGTCCAGCTCTGGGGACCAACGGACGTAATTGCAGACGAACAGATCAAGCTTGCCGTCGTTGTCGTAATCAATCCAGGCGGCGCTTGTGCTCCAGGCCTCGGGTGCGCCGGCGACTCCCGCGGTTTGGGTCACGTCGCGAAATGTGCTCTGGCCATCGTTGCGAAACAGATGATTCCCACCAACACAGGTAAGGAAAACATCCGCGAGTCCGTCGCCGTCGTAATCGCCGATGGCCACGCCCATTCCAAAGAAACTTACGTCCAGCCCGGACCCCGCGGTCACATCGGTGAAGCGTCCTTTGCCGTCATTACGATACAACGCCATCGTGGTCGCTTGTTTGCCCGTCGGAATATGCTCCGGCCACCAGGTCGAGTTGATGAAAAGCAAATCTTGATGGCCATCGTTGTCGAAATCAAAAAAGGCCACCCCACCGCCCATGGTTTCGGGTAGCAGCTTATCGCCGTAGGCGCCGTTGTTGTGGACGAAGCTGATGCCGGCTTGCTTCGTAATGTCGGTGAATTTTGCCGGAGAGACGTCGTTGCCGCGATCAGATGCGCCCGATGCGGGTTGGGCTGCCAACAAACAGACACACGACAAGACAGGCAGCCCAAGGTTCAAAGCCCAAATTTCAAAGTCGGGACGCTTTGGACTTTGGAATTGGTTTGGCATTTGGAATTTGCTAAGTCTCCAGCAGCTTATTCAAGCAGCGCGACCATGACAATCGAAAGCCTCATGCAAAAGCGATGGAGCCGGTTTCTGCTTGGCTTCGGTTTTTGGACGGTGCTGGGCCTTTCATTCGCGAGCCAGTTTTACATTTCGAGCGCCAAAGCTGGTTTGGAGGTGAGCTGGAATCAAGCCGTTAACTACGCATTGGCCGACTGGTACGTCTTCGCGTTGCTCTCGATTCCAGTCGTTTATCTGGCGCGGCGGCTTCGATTCGAAGGCAGCACCGGGGGGCGCAGTTTCGCCGGTCATGTGGTCGCCAGCGTGCTCTTCTCGCTTGCCTACATGATATTGCGCGCCTGGGTGGGGCAATGGCAAAGCCAAGCCGCTTTTCAGGAAGTCTTCAGGCCGCTCCTGGTGAAGACATGGCATTTCAATCTGCTGATCTATTGGGTCATTGTCGCAGTGAGCCACGCCTTTGATTACTATCGGAAGTACCGGGAACGCGAATTGCGCGCGGCCGAATTGGAGAAACGCCTCGTGCAGGCCAAACTACAGGCGCTGCAAATGCAATTGAACCCGCACTTCCTGTTCAACACCTTGCATTCCATCTCCTCGCTCATGCACAAGGATGTCGAGGCCGCCGACCGCATGATCGCGCGGCTCAGCGATTTGCTGCGGGCGGCGCTGGCTGGGGCCGACACGCAGGAAGTCACGCTGCAAAAAGAACTGGAGTTGCTCCAACTCTACCTGTCCATCGAACAGATCCGGTTCGGGAACCGGCTCACCGTCAAAATGAACATTGCACCTGACACACTCGTAGCGCAGGTGCCGAATCTAATCTTGCAGCCACTGGTGGAAAACGCGATCCGACACGGGATCGAGCCGCGCGCCCGGCCTGGCTGTATTGAGTTGATGGCTCAGCGTCAGAACGGAATGCTGGCACTGGTCGTGAGCGACAATGGCGCGGGCCTCGGCAAGAACGGAAAGACCAGGGAAGGCGTTGGTTTGTCGAACACCCGGGCGCGGTTACGCGAGCTTTATGGGACAGCACAGCGTTTTGAGTTGGTCACCGTTTTGGAGGGCGGCGTGCGAGTTGAACTGAGCATTCCATTTCATGAGGAAAAATCACAGCAATGAAAGTACGAACTTTGATCGTGGACGACGAAGAGCTGGCTCGGGAACGCATGCGCCAGTTGCTTGCCGGGCAGCCGGAAATCGAACTGGTGGGCGAGTGCGCGGATGGCCGCGAGGCCGTTGCCGCCATCCAGGCGAAATCGCCTGAACTCATTTTTCTAGATATTCAAATGCCGGAGCTGGATGGATTCGCGGTGTTGGAGGCGATCAAAAGCAAACCGATGCCGGTCATCGTGTTTGTCACAGCGCACGACAAGTTCGCCTTGCGCGCCTTCGAGGTGCATGCCGTGGATTACCTGCTGAAACCCTTCGACCGCGAACGCTTTCAATCCGCGTTGCGGCGCGCGATGGAACGGGTGAAACATCGTGAAGACCCCGCCCGAACCCAGGCCCAAGCCGCTGCCCTGACCGAGATGCAATCTTCCGCCAAGCCGGCAGAGCGCCTAGCTGTCAAATCAGATGGACGAATTACAATTCTCAAGACGGCGGATATTGCCTGGATCGAAGCAGCTCATAACTATGTGGAAATTCACGAAGACAAGCGTTCACATCTGCTCCGCGAGACGATGGGCGGCATCGAACAAAAGCTGCCTCCAGAGAAATTCGTCCGCATCAGCCGCTCGGTGATCGTCAATGCTGACCGGGTTAAGGAATTGCAGCCGACGTTCTACGGCGAATACAAGGTGACGCTGCACAACGGTAAATGCCTGACCTTGAGCCGGCGCTACCGCAAAAAACTGCCGCAACTCGGAGTGGGCTGATCAACTTCTGTCCCGAGTCGTTCGTACCTGATCACCAATCCCGCTCGGAGCCTGTTTGAAAACCCGCCCGGTGAGGGCGCCGGGCCGACAAAACCGAGGCTTATTCGCCAATCATGTAGGACGGCTGACTTCACCCGGCGTCGGCGCGAGGGTTTTCAAACAGGCTCTCAGGGAAAGTAGAATTGCAGGTTTCCATCATCGGTTTCCTTGGCAGGCTCGTAGCCGAGGAGTGTTTGCACAAGACGGACGTCGTTAAGTTGATGGACCGAACCATCACCCAGCGCAACCATCCCAACATTTGCGCCATGACAGATTCCTCGTCGCCATCTGGCGGTGGCGGCCTTGGTGTTTGGCGAGGTTAGAATGAAACAATTGATATTGTCCGGCAGGGCGGTGAAATCAAATTCGACCAGATTTCGATCTATGGCCAGCATCACTCGGGGCCGTTTCTCATCCGCTTCGTTGCAGAGGGCATAGCTGATGTTCGTCAGCGAGAGGGTTGCAAAGTTGGTTGCCCAGACGCGACGCACATCACTGGGGCAGAGCAGCATCTTCGTCGATGCCAGTTCGTTCGACAGGATGGAAAACTGGAGGTTCACTCTGGCGTTGTCAGTCCCGTTTGGCTTTCCGCCGCCCAAGGACTGAGGCACTTTCCACGGGTATTTTCCCTCGTTATCATCAGCCCAAAGCCGCGTGGACAAGCCGACCTGCTTCAGGTTATTCAAACAGGTCGTCCGCTGAGCCTTGCTTTTTGCACGGCTGAGAGCCGGCAAAAGCATTCCGGCCAGGATCGCGATGATCGCGATGACCACCAGCAGTTCAATCAACGTGAAGGCTCGCAATGTCGGGCGAAGCAGTGTCATGCGCTTCCTTCACGTGTACCTGCAATCTGCCTAGGGAGCAAGAGTGGCTGATACGCGGAAGAACTTCTGAGCGTCGCTCAAGGAATTCGTGCTGGCGATCGAAGCCTCCAGTGCCAACTGGCCTGGGCTTCCGCCATTGCTGTAAGGTCCTCCCACGTTCGTTGAAGTAAGAACCTTGTAATAGAGTCCCCGCACTCCGTTGAAACGAAGTTCCATGTTGCTATTATCAATTTTGCGCGTTGTGAGGTGGACCTCGGAATTGACGACGGAGCCATTGAAGAATTTTTGCGCCAGTTCCCATACGCCCTTGCCGACCTGCGAGCCGACGCGCCGACCTGGGAGATCATCCGCCGGCGGATGGATTCCGCCCCAGATGCGCGAGAGGCCAACCTGGTCGGCGGCGTCGTAATAGGATGCCCATTGCAGTGTGACGGGTTGCGTCGGACCGACTTCGTTCACGAGATTGGGAAGCAGGTAGGTGCCGAGACCATGCGGAAACCACTTGGAGCCGGTGTAGGCGGTCATGGCTTCGGCGGCAGAACGGCTGAAAGTGCTATGGCCTGAAATGTATCCGGGGAAGGCGGGAGTCACGAAGGTCTTCTTCTGGTACGTCATCCATTCGTCAGCATGAACCCATCGAACTCCGCTGGTTTCGGTGTCGGGAAATTCGGGCTGACCGGGCCACGAAAAGACTGCGATCTTGCCGATGGTCAATCCCACATTGGTTGCTGCAAACTCTGGCGTCACGAGTTCGATTAGTCCCGGTATAAGCGGCAAGCCGTTGGTGTGGTAGGACGACAAGCCAGGATCGCTGGATTGGCCGAGGCCGCCGCAATGACGGATGGCGCTAAGCGGCCGCCAAGCATTGTAGTAACGTTTGACGCTCCAGGCCGCGCAAGCCGCATCGTGCAAGGACGCGTTCAAGGTGAAATAGAGTTTGATGTCCCATTCCAAACGATCAACCACGGGGCCAGTTCCGCCAACTCGGAAGGGAATCAGATCGGTGGCCATGTCGTCGGAAACGTGATTCGCAATCGAGTTCCAGTGGCCGGGTGGCGTTTCGGATGAAGGACCATCCGCCCAGAATTCCGTGAGCGCACGCGTGTAGTCTCCGCGCAGGACCAGGTTGGTGGCATAGGGCTGGCCGGTAACGGGGTTGGTGGTGTAACCAGTGCCATCATTTGCTCCCAAGGTGTTATTGCCAAGGGTTGCGGGCGAAATGTCAACCATCACACCGTCTTCAGTCGTCAGTTCGCTGCTGGCGCGAATAACCGCCACCAGATTTGACAGGAATTCCGCATGCGTCGCGGTGCCCAAGAACGGCGGCGGACCGGGATCAATCCAAGGCTTGTTCTCGTCGGTTCGTGTCAGCGCGAAGGGACGCACCCAGAGCCATTGATTCCCCGCGTAGCCCTGGAGCGGGGGTTGGGGAAAGCCGTTTTGATCAATGGAATTAATGACGTACATCCGCTGCCAGACATTGACATCCACCAGGGTATTGGTTTCGTCAAAGGTGGTGCCCGGGAAAGCCGGATTCATCTGCCCGTTCAGAAACGCATATCGGCGGGGATGGCCCACGGGATAATCCGGATACGTCATAGCGGGCGGATTGGTAAGTGGATATGGTATGCCGTTGGTTTGCCGTGAACCATCATTGATGAACCACGCCGAGACAGCGTCGTAAATGCTATTACCGATGCCGGCGGGCGTGGAGGTATCACGCGACACGTTGTTAGTGTCATAACCCAAGGCCGCCATGAAATTGGGGTTCGCATACGACTGGTTGGTGGCCGTCCGCGAGTAGGCATGCCGCTCCAGCATCATGCGATACATGGCGTAACTGATCGCCTCGCGCCGCGCCGCCGCCACGTCTGCGGCCGTATGTTTCCCGCGATAGATGAAGCCGACGGCATTCGTATCGTAAGCGGCCCATGCGTCGTACATGCAAACCGAGAAGGTGAAGAGATTCCTCGCGTGAACCGGAGGATGCGGCGTGTCCATTCGGATGCCCTCGAGAATTCGCTCGTTCCAATTTCGCGCTATGGAATAGTCTGGATTGGGGACGTACCAATTGATGCCCTGCGCTCCGCAGTTGAGAGTTAGAAGAAGCATTACGCTGGCGGTGAAGAGATGCTTCCAATGCGTTATCGATACGAGAGCAGGGAATTCGGTCAGGTTGCGGTACATAATAAATAAGTTTACCCGTCAATGTGAACTAGGATTGCTTATGCGTGTTCTACCATTGCAGCCCCGATTCTCAAGGTTGATGGGAGGAATTGCTTGTTCTTGGGGCCAAGAGGCACTATTTACGTGGCGACTGCTCACTGGTACGATGACGCTCACTGATGAGTCGTAGAAAGAAAAAGTCCGCGCGTTGGGAGCTCCCAGTGATCATTCTTGTGCTCGTTTTCGCAGGCTTAACGGTCCTGATCCTCAAGCGTTATTCCAGCGATCGCCAACCACCGGCCACCAACCTCCAGAATGGGGAGAATCAAAAAGCGTTGGCCTCACCCTCCACAAACGGGCCGTTAATTAGTCTGGCTGGGACAAATCAACCGGATGCGGAAGACCTCGACGATCGTGTTGCCGCGCTGGTCACGGAAGGAAATCAACTTCTCGCCGAGGGCCATTACGCAGAGGCCGCGCGAAAGTATGAACAGGCTGTCGCGATTTCTCCGGACCAGGAAGACCTCCACTTCAACCTGGCCATCGCCCTGGCCAAGCTGGGCAAGACGGAGGAGGCGCAGAAGCAATACGAAGAGGCGCTGCGCATTTTCCCGGACTACGCCGAAGCGCACAACAACCTCGGCAACTTGCTCATGAATGAGAACAAGCTGGCACAGGCAATCGCTCGCTTTCAAGAGGCCATCACGAATTCGCCCGAAAACGCGTCTTTCCACAATAATCTGGGGACCGCATTTGGCCGCTCGGGAAAAGTGGCGGACGCAATAGGTGAATTCGAGGCAGCCATCAAGCACAGCCCGACTTACGTGGAGGCGTGGGTGAACCTGGCCAATGGTCTGCTAGTCATGGGTCGGTCCGAAGATGCCATGGTGCAACTCCGAGAGGCGTTGCGCCTGAAGCCCGATTTCAAGCCATCTTCCAATTCCTCCGCTGTCGTCTTCACGCTATGATGAAAATCCGCCAGCGAAGCAAATGCCACGCGTTCGCGGCTTTTTTAACAACCCGTCGCGATGGATCGAACCAAAAGCCAGCCGCGAGAATTGATTTATTCCTTGCGCTTGATTTTTCGGTTTATAGCCTGAACTACATAATCTCGTATTGCAGATCACGCCCCAGAAAATGCGGCGAGCCAGTGCCCGTCCCGCCCACATAAGCGAATGAACCGAACACTTGGGATGTTGTTGGTCCTGATGGGTGGGTTGGAAGTCGTCACTTGCGCCGCAGCTCCCCAATGGCATCAGGAAAGCGGTTTTCGATGGACGGATCTCAAAACTCCCGACGGAGGCAAAACCGGCTTCAGCCTGCTGCCGCCCGATGCCACCGGAGTCAATTTCACCAACACACTGGATCCCCGCGTCGGGGGGGCCAATCGCGTCCTGTTCAATGGCTCGGGCGTGGGAGTGGGCGACTATGATAACGATGGCTTGCCGGACATCTACTTTTGCAGCCTGAACGGCGGCAACCGGCTCTATCGGAATCTTGGCGGCTTGAGGTTTGAAGATGTCACGGCGCAATCCGGCATCGTCTGCTCCAACCAGCATTGCCGCGGCGCGGTCTTCGCCGACATCAACGGCGATGGCTGGCTGGACTTGTTGGTGGCCACCACCGGGAACGGGGTCGCGTGTTACCTGAATGACAAACGCGGAAAGTTTTCGGACGTAACGGCCGGCGCGGGCACCGCCAGCAGGTACGGCAGCGTAACGCTGGCGCTGGCGGACGTGGACAATAACGGAACGCTGGATCTCTATGTCGCAAACAACCGGACCGACGATATCCGGGACCGGGGGGAAGTGGATCTGCGAATGGTCAATGGCAAGCTCACCGTTCCGCCGTCCCTGACAAACCGCCTGGTGGTCCTCAACGGCAGAGTGATGGAGTATGGCGAGCCTGACGTGATGTACCTGAACGATGGGCAGGGACATTTCAAGCCAGTCTCTTGGACCGACGGAGCATTCCTGGATGAGCAAGGAAGGAAGTTAACGAATCCACCTTTGGATTGGGGACTGACTGCGGCGTTTCGCGACATGAATGGTGACAGCCACCCTGATCTCTACGTCTGCAATGATTATTGGACTCCCGATCGCATCTGGAGGAACGATGGCCACGGACATTTCCGGGCGGCAGAGAAACTGGCGTTTCGCGAAGGCAGCTTCAGCTCCATGGGGGTTGATTTTGCGGACCTGACGCGGTCAGGCAACGTGGACATT
>Ga0315910_10001872_pt1 | contig 18986 bp, 17 predicted proteins | sample EdamamesoilMG_FD_204470 | JGI IMG/M metagenome (GOLD analysis project Ga0315910, IMG submission 204470) | Garden soil microbial communities collected in Santa Monica, California, United States - Edamame soil | ecosystem: Environmental > Terrestrial > Soil > Garden | place: USA: California...
TCCCGTCACGCCGGCGCGCCGGCCGTCGAAACCAGCGGCGCGTCCGCCGTCGGCGCCCGTCACCACTGCGCCGGCACCACCCCGCCCTGCGCCCACTGCTGCTCCCGCGCCCGCAGCACGCCGGCAGAAGGACCTGTTCGATGACACTCAGTAACGGCACTCGATGGCTGGCGTTCTTGGTCGCCACCCTGGCACCCGCCCCGCTTTTCGCTCAGTCCGGCGACGACGCCGCCGCTGGGCGTGCGCTCTTCGCCGAGGCACGCAAGCTCGCCGCCGCCGGGAAGTATGCGGATGCCTGCCCCAAATTCGAAGAGAGCTTGCGGCTGAATCGGGGTATCGGAACCCAGTTCAACCTAGCCGATTGCCTGGAGCGCATTGGCCGAACCGCGAGCGCGTGGGGACACTTCCTCGAGGTGGCCGCGGCCGCGCGCGCCTCGGGTCAGACCGAACGCGAGACGGTCGCGCGAGAGCGCGCGGCGGCGCTCGAACCCAAGCTCCCGCGCCTGGAGATTCAAGTCGACGATCAGATCGAGGGCCTGGAAGTAAAGCGTGACGGCGTGGTGGTCGGGGCGGCGGCGTACCGGACCGCGATGCCGGTGGACCCGGGAAAGCACACGATCGTCGCCGCCGCACCGGGCAGGAAGAGTTGGTCGAGCGAGGTCGTCGTTCCGGCCGGACCGGGAACGGTTTCCGCACGCGTGCCCGAGCTCGAGCTCGAAGGGGCGGCAGCCGCGCCCGCGGCGGCGGCAGCGAAGGATCCGCCCCCCACGGCGGAACCGGCGGCAGACGAGAAGGGCACGGGCCTCGGCACCGAGCGCACGCTGGCGCTCGCGGCAGCCGGCGTCGGCCTCGCCGGCGCGGTGGCCGGAACGGTGTTCTTCTTTCAATACCGAGCCAAGAATTCCGATGCGGAGGCCATCTGTCCGACGTCGGCGAGCCCCTGCCCGCCGGGGAGCGCGTCCACGCACGCGGAGCTGGTCGAGGACGCCAAGAAAGCCCGCACCCTCACCTACGTGGGGTGGGGCGTCGGGGCAGCGGGCCTCGCAGGCGCGGCCGTCCTCTGGTTCATTGCGCCGAAGGACGCGGGATCCGAAAGCGCAGCGAGCGCCTGGGCGCTCGAGCCGCTCACGTTGCCGGGCGGCGCCGGAGCACGCATGCACGGGCGATTCTAGTCACCACGCGCGCCGGCCGTCCGACGAGGTGCGCTCAGTTGCAGTCGGAGCCGCAGCGGCTCTTCGGCGTGTAGCGAAAGACGGCACCGGCTTGGTTCAAAACCACGTAGAGCGACTCGTCGGGGCCCATCCGAAACGATGCGGGGCCTCCGCCCGGATTCTCCAGGTCGACCGAGCCCGTGGCAAGGAGCCCGGTGCGATCGGGCTTCACCCGCAGCGCACGGATCGGACCCGTGTTGTCTGCAAAGACATAGCGGAGCTCGCCGCTCCACACGTTCGACCACCCGCATCCCTCCGGGATCAACCCGCCGATCACGGCCACACCGCTGGACCGCCCGTAGTCGTGGACAGGCGCGGTACAGGTCCGCGACGGGGTCAGGGTGCTGCAGTTGTTGCTGGCGACATCACCCCACGCTTGCGTGCCTTCGTTGAAGGGGTAGCCGTAGTGCTGGTTGCCCGTGCCGACCGAGATCTCCTCGCGGGTCGTTTCTCCCACGTCGCCGACCCAAAGCAGATCGGTGACCGGGTCGATCCAGAAGCGCCATGGGTTGCGAAAGCCCCACGCGTAGATCCGTTGGTCCGGCGCCGCCATGCTCCAGGCGCCGGTCGGGCTGGAGCAGGAGCTCACCATGCCCACCCCGACCAGAGGGTTATCGCTCGGGATCGATCCGTCGAGATTCACGCGAAGGATCTTGCCGTTCCCCTTGTTGAGGCAGCTCCCGTATTTGTTTACCGGCGGCGTCGCGTTCGAGCCGGTATCGCCGACCGACAGGAAGAGCTTGCCGTCGTGCACGATGAGCCCGCCGCCGTCGTGGTTCGCGGGGCCCTCGAGCCCCGGGCCGTTGCCGCGCGCAGCCCCAATCACCGGGTTCGCGAGGTCGACCGTGATGTCGTCTGCGCCACTCAGCGTGCCGCGGTAGACGCGGTGCTTGTCCGCACTGGTCGTACCGTCGGAAACGTAGAAGTAGAAGGCGTTCGTCGCCGGATTCGGATCGGCAACGACGCCGAGCAGCCCCTTCTCGGTGGCGGTATCGACGGTTCCGAACTTGCCGCTGAGGACGTTCTTCGTGCCGTCGGTGCGACGCACCGTGATCGATCCGCTCTTTTGCGTCACCACCGCGCGGCCATCGGCGTGGAATGCAATGTCGGTCGCCCCCGTCACGCCGGTGACCCATGTCGCATCGACGTCCCACCCGGCCTGCACGACGCACATCGCTCCCCCACTGCCGCCCGCGCCGCTACCGGACGTGCCGCCCGTCCCGCCGCTGCCGCCCTGAGCGCCGCCCGCACCGCCGGCACCGCCCGCGCCCCCCGTGCCTGCATTGCCACCCGTGCCGCCGCTTCCGCCCCCGCCGGCATCACCGCCCGTGCCGCCGCCGCTTCCGCCAGTGCCCGCATCGCCGCCCGTGCCGCCGTTCCCGCCCGTACCACCGGCATCACCGCCTGTGCCGCCAACGCCACCGGTACCGCCCTGAGCACCGCCGCCGCTCGCGCCGCTTCCCGCAGCGCCACCCGCTGCCGCCTTCCCCGCCGAGCCGCCGCTGGCACTCGAGCCTCCGGCGCCCTTGCCGCCCACGTCGCCGCCACTCCCGGCACCCGCCTCGGCGCCCGCCTCACCGTTTCCGCCTTTGCCTCCACTCCCCTTGCCGCCGCTGCCAGCCGAGCCGCCGCTCTGCTCGTCGATGGTGCGCTCGTCGAGCGGCAGACACGTGGCCACCACGAGGCTCAAGCCCGCCCAAGCTGCCCATCCGACCTTCATCGGCTCGAAGGATAACCCGAAACCACCTCGCGTGTCGGGGGCCGTCTTGGCGGCGGGTGCCAGTTTTTCACGGGGACGCTGCGCCAGCTGCCCGGAAGGCGACGAGACGTGTATCGCCCGTTCCAGGCTGTCGATATGTGGGCGAGTGCTCGCGCCAGGAGCGGTATCCCTGCACGGTGCTCTCGAGGAGCAATCGTTCGCCGCGTTCGCCCAGCCGCGGTTATCGAACCGACGACACCTGATCCGCGCTTTGCCCGCGCCGGGCGCCTGACACCAGCCGAAGCGGCAAGCCTCGATCGGCTGACACTCGAAACGCTGGTGCTGCCATTGCTCGGTGAGTTCCTCGCGAACGCAGCGATCGCCTCGGACACTCTCGCACCGTTCCACACATGGGGGTCGAGGTGCGGCCGAGGTGCGACGCGTAGAAAGCGTCGCCGCAACAAGCGTCCATCTTCAGAGCTTGGTACACTTGGTCGTTGATCGAACGAGGGTGCGGCTAAGTCATGGCATCTGAGCACGACCAATCGAACGGCAACCAAACGGCGCCCGTCGATCGCGTCCCGCGACCTCCGCCGAAACCGCATCGCCCGCGGATCGGCCTGGACGCGCCCGACGACGACCCGACCACGATCCGCGTCGCCCTCGACGCCCTTGCTCCTCAAGAGGCCGGGGTCGAACAACACAGAATCGTGACTCTCGAGGCTGCAGTGCCCGCGGAGCCACCACCCCTGCCCGCGGTCGCCGCAACCAGCGATCCCGAAGCGAGCTCAGCGCCCGCTCATCGCCCGCTGCCGCCTCCCCTGCCGGGTGCATCGAAACCGAGCGAGCGGACACCGACCGTCGCCCTCGAGATACCGACCCATCTGACGGCGGCGCGCCCGGGCTTCTTCGCGGGCCGCTATGCCAAGATCGGCGCCGGCCTCTTCGGCGCGGGCGTGCTCGTCGGGATCGTCGGGTCCGTCGTCGTCCTGACGAGCGGCGATGACACGCCGAAAGTGGTGACCGCCCCCACCGCCTCGGCACGCGAAGCTCCGAAGGTTGCGGCGCTGGCTCGACCCAAGGAGCCGACGATCGAACAAGTCACGGCGCGAGATCTGCCCGCCGAAGCCAAAGCGGAACCGAGCGCCCCCCGTGCGGCGGAAGCGTCGACGCCAAAAATGTCGGAGCCTCCCATTTCCAGCTCTCGTGCCCCGAGCTGCAAGGAGATGCTCGGCAAGAGTCTGGTGGAACGCCACGATCCCAAGGCGGCGGCCAGGGAAACGGCGATCGGCAAGCGCGAGCTCGTGCGCGGGAACGTGGCCGAGGCCCAGGCGGCTTATTGCAAGGCGCGCGCATGGGATCGCAGGAACGCCGAACGGCACGTCAATCTCGCGCGGCTCTTCCTGGTTCGGAGAGATTGGGAGAAGGCGGCGGAGTTCGGCAAGCGCGCGCTCGAGCTCGATCCTAAGAGCCGTTCGGCGCAGGGTGTCCTGGCCGACGCCTGGGCCGCGCTCCACAAGACGAAGGAAGCGCGGGCGGCCCTGCTTGCGGCCGAGGCGAAGCCCCAACCGAGCGAGAGTGAGCTTGCCTTGATCGTTCGCCGCGACATGGCCCTAGCGAGAAGGGTGGAGCGACTGCGAGATTTCTCGCTGGCCGAGCGGCTCTATCGTCGAGTGCTGCTCGTGGAGCCCGAGCACGCCGGCGCGATGAAGGGGATCGCGAGCTGCCTCCGCAGGATCGGTGACCCTAAAGCGGCCGACGCCTGGGCGCGCAGAGCCGACGTCCAGACCAAGAGCGCTGCGAGCTAGACGGTGCTGCGGGGCCGCGCTGGGCGCGCCCCTCACAGACAGAGACCGAGCAAACACTGGTCTTTGCCCATGCAACGCACCCCGCAGGCTCCGCAGTTGTGCTTGTCGTCGAGCAGCCGGACGCACTGTCCCAAGCAGTCATTGAGGCCCGTATCGCAGCGCATCACACAGACCCCATCCCTGCATTCCGCGCTGCCGCTGCCCGAGCTCTCGCATTCGACTCCGCAACCCCCGCAGTTCTCTGGATCCCCGAGCGTGTCCACGCAGGCTCCGCCGCATGCCGTTCGACCTTCGGAGCAAGCGGCTCCACACGTTCCGCCGGAGCAGCTCGGCGCGCCGTTCGCCACGGCCGGGCAGTTGCTGCCGCAGGCACCACAGTTCAACGGGTCGCTTTCCAATCGGACGCACGAGCCATCGCAGTCCGCCGTACCGGACGCGCAACTCGTCACGCACTCGCCCCCCGCGCACACGGAGTCGGCAGCGCAGCTCACGCCGCAGAAGCCACAGTTTCCGCGGTCGGTGCCGGTATCGACGCAGGCGAGGTCGCACAGGGTGAGGCCCATGGCACACCGGAAGCTGCACCGGCCGTCCTCGCAGGCCGCCACGGCGTTTGCCGGCGCGGTGCAGGCGCCGTCGCAGGTTCCGCAGTGCGCCACGTCCTTCTTGATGTCCACGCACCGGCCGTCGCAGAGCAGGAAGCCGGCGTCGCACTCGATGCCGCAACCTCCGTCGCAGACCGCCCCGCCGTGGGCGGGCACCGGACAGCCCGATCCGCAAGCGCCGCAGTTGCCGGGGTCCGTCGCGAGATCCACGCAATTGCCGTTGCACGCCGTCCACCCGTCGACGCAAGTCGTCGAACACCCCCCCACGGAGCATACCTCGCCTGCCCCGCAGCGGTTGCCGCACCCGCCGCAATGAGTTGGGTCCGTCGAGGGGTCGACGCAGGTTCCGTCACAATCGACGTAGCCGGGGTCGCACGTCACGCTGCAGATGCCGGCTTCGCACGCTGCGACCCCGTGAACCGATGGGCTGCACCTGTTGTTGCACACGCCGCAGTGCTCCTGTGAACGCTGAAGGTCGACGCACGAGCTTCCGCATGCGGTGAGATCATCCCCGCAGCTATCGGTGCAGACCGCCTCCGAGCAGACCTGCCCGACGGGGCACACTTCGCCGCAGCCTCCACAATTTGCAGCGTCGGAAAGCGGGTCGACGCAGTGGTCGCCGCACGAAAGACTCCCGGCGGCGCACGTCGACCGGCACACGCCCTCGGTGCAACTCGGAATGCTCGAGTCGTCTGCAACGCACCGGCGCCCACAACTGCCGCAGTTGCTCGGGTCGTTCTCCAGATCCACGCACGACGCACCGCAGGCGGTGAAGTCCAGGTCGCACACGAAGTTGCAGCGACCCGCCACGCACACCGGCACGCCTTGACCCGGCGCCGAGCATTCCTCGTCGCACGCCCCGCAGTGAGCCGGATCACGCGCCGTGTCCGCGCAAACGCCCGCGCAATCCGTGAGCCCGGGCTCACAGGAGCCGCTCACCGGCGAGGGCCCGTCGGATTCCGACACGCAGAGACGCGTGCTCAGATCACAAGTCCAGCCAGGAAGACAGCGATCACGGCTGTCGCAACGCTTGCCCGAGAGGTCGCCGAGGTCGCTTTCGCAACCAAGCACGACGAGAGATAGCAAGAGCACACCCGGCAACGTCAGCGCTCGCGTGAACATCAGAACCGACCCCCCAGCTTTCCAGTGCACCCTTCGGACGTGCAGCTAGCCGAAGCGCGAACGCTCGACGTCGAGTGACCGAGCTGGACCGCGAGGAGGACGCCACCGGTCACGAGCAAGGCGCCACCCACCCCGGCGCAGATCCGGGCCGCCGTCGTGCGCTCCTGCATCACGGAAAGTTCTTCAGCGTGCTCGATTTGTGACGGGGCGCTGCGGGCGTCGGATTCGGCATCGCGACGCGAGAGCTCCAGCGCACCGGCCGCGATGAGCAACGCGCCCCCGGTGCCGAGGGTGATCCACGGCAAAGGTGCGGGCAAGAGCGAGGGCGACGAAGGAGTCGAGGATGAGGTCGAGGCACCAGGAGGAGATCGCGCGTCGTCACCGGGTCGGTCGGTGACCACGACCTCGGGCGGCTCGGCCATCGCCAGCCGGGCTGGTTCGGGTTCGGGCTCGGTTGGCTCGAGCGCCTCGATCCGTTCGTGAACCCAGCTAGCGTTCGCCGCGTCGGGTTCACGTCGCAAGTATTCGCGGTATTCCGCGGCCGCGAGCGCCCGCTGTCCCAACTTTTCGTGGGCCCGCGCCATGTTGAACGACAGCGCGGCCCTCGGAGCGAGTCGATCGGCCCGGCGAAAGTGTTCGACCGCCCGCTGATAGTCGCCGGCGCGGTACGCACTCGCACCACGTTCGAAGAGGGCCTTTGCCTCCCCCATGGGTTCACGCGCGACGTTCGTCGGCTCGTCGGCGCGCGCCGTACCGGCGACGGTACTCAGAGCCACGATGCCAATGAGGTAAAGGGCTCTCACCATGGCATCCTCAGTACGGATCGAGCAGGTCGGGACTCTGCGTTCGCCGCGGCGTGAAGCGGCTCGGCCCGAGCGGCGGAAGATTGGAGAGTTTCCGGGGCGGCGTCTGTTCCTCGAGCACCGGGCGCACGAGGATCGTCGAAGGGGCGGGCGGGGGGAGGCGCACCGGCACGGAAAGAGCCGCGGGAGGAGACCGATCCGCCACGGGCGTCGCCGGCACACTCGGAATCGTGGTCGTAGGTAGGCTCGGCGCGGTCGCTGCGACGACGCGAGTCACGGTCACCGCTGGTGGGCGGCTCGGCTCGGCCACGTCGGGTGACTGCGTGGCCGTGACCGCCGTGCGTGGCATCAACGCGGCGGCGGTGAGGCCGACGATGCCGAGGAGCCCCAGAGCGATGCCGGCGGTGGCGAGCGAGCGCCCAACGCCGTATCGCGAGGGGACGACCACCCGCACGTTCCCGGAGCGACGCCTTTGAGCCCGGCTACTGTCGACCAGTGTGACCGGCGCGTTCGACGCCGGAGGCTCCGGATCGGGGGTGACCCCGCCGGCCCGAGGCAGCCATTCGCTCGCCAGTCGCACGCCGCACGCGTCTTCGGCGACGCCGCGTGCGAGCAGCCAGCACGCGAGGGCTCGACCGAGCTCGTCGAACGAGCCCCAGCGCTGATTCGGGTTCTTGTTCAGCCCTTTCTTGATGATCGACCAGAGGTCGCGATCGCCAACGGCTGTTTCGCTGAGCGCCGTCGGTTCTTGCTCGAGCGTCGCGAGTAACGCCTCGGTCGGCGTGTCGGCCTCGAAGGGAAGCCGGCCCGCAACGCACTCGTACAGCGTGACGCAGAACGACCAGATGTCCGCCCGCGGGTCGACCTCGTCGCAGTGCGAAAGTTGCTCGGGTGCGAGGTAGGCCGGCGTCCCGACGAACGTGCCGTCGGCCGTCGTTCTGGGACCGTACTTTGGCGCCACCTTTACCGTCCCGAAATCGAGCAGCTTCGGCCGGAGACGCCCCTCGCCGGGTGAGAGGAAAATGTTGTCGGGTTTCACGTCGCGGTGAACCACACCCGCGGCGTGAACCACCGATAGTGCATCCGCGACCGGCAAGAGCAGGCGAATCGCATCCTCCGGCGGCAGACAGCGGACCCGACCGAGCAATTGACCGAGGGTCTCACCCTCCAAGAGCTCCATCACGATGAACACGTCGCCGTCGGCGGTTTGCTCCACGTCGAACACGCGGACGACCGCGGAATGATTGAGCCGAGCGACGGTACGCGCCTCGCAGAGCAGACGCGCGATGTGCGACGGCTCCGATGACCGGTGGACGAGCTTGATCGCGACCGGCATCTCGAGCCCGAGGTGCGTCGCCCGCCAGACGTCGCCCTGGCCGCCCGTACCGACGGTCTCCTCCAGCCGGTACTTGTCGATGAGCACCTGCCCGACGGAAGGGCCGGCCTCGTCGATGTCGAAGGCCATAGCTGCGCTCATGGCAAAGCGGCGAAGCACGCGGCATACCAGGCGTTCCAAGCGGGCACCGGCGCCCGAACCGGGTGAGGCGCCGTGGCGAATCGCCCTGGGCGAACCCTCACCGACCTTCACTTCGTCATCGAGGCGCCGGCAATGCGGCCACTCCCCGGCGAAGCCTGGCCTCGCGGCACGCGAGCACCGTCGTCACATCGGGGCGACTTGCCTCACTCCGAACGCGCGCCGACGCGAGAACGCGCGCCGTGTTGCGGAACGCCGACGGCGGCACGCTGATTGCATTTCGCGGTCGCCATCATCAACTGAGCAGAGGTTTTTCGTGATGACGCACAACGAGGACATCCCGTTCGACTTCATCGAATTCGTTTGCCGCGAGCGGCAGATCGAACGCGAGACCGCGGAGGAACTGTTCCAGAGGTTCGTCCGAGGCTTTTACTCCGGCGACACACCGCCACCGACCGTTCAGGGGCCGGGTTTCCTTGGCGCCCGAAGGCCTGACGTCACCACCCGTTCTGGAGGCACCCCACCATGCACCGTGTCATTCGAGCCTCGCTGATTTTCGCAGCGCTCGTCCTCAACGCGATCGGGTGCGAGCACCGCTCGGACCGAGATCCGGCCGGGCCGGAAGCTCCCCCGCTGGAAGCGCCACCGCCCGAGACGCCCCCGATCACGAACCCGGATGATCCCGATGCCGATACCGGACGTACGATCGGACCCATCGCCGCCAACGCTGGAACGGGCCAGGCTGGGACCTTCGGCGCGGGAGGGACGGGCCTTGCGGGGAGACCCGGAATGGGAGGCATCCACGGCGGGGGATCGCCCGGCTCGGGCGGCAAGATCGTGCATTGAGCTCCGTCACGCGAGCGCATGATGGTCCATCGCGGCCGGGCAAAGCTGTTCGATCCGCGAGGCTGAACCTAGTGACCGGGTCGATTCGGGTCGACCGCGGTCCTCCGCGCAAGCTCTTCGGGAGTCAGCGAGAGCTCGCCGGTCGGAGGAGCGCTCAGCGCGTCCGGCTGCTCGGGAGGCGGTCGGAGCTTGACGTTGCCTTCCGTGTCGACGCTGCCCACGGGCAGTTCCCGAGCCACGTCGTCGGCCGCGTCCCCGCGCAGACCGAGGGCCTCTGCCGCCTGATCGGCCCCGAACCCGCTCTCGCCGCGCGCATCGTCCCAGAGCACTCGAATCTCGTGCGTTCCTTCGAGGTTGTCCTCGGGTGACCAACCTTCGGGCGTTGCGGATTGCGTCGCGCGCAGGAGCCATTCTCGTCCGATCTCCTCGGCGTCGAGGGCGTCGTAGCGCTGCTCTTCGGCGTGAGGATGCACGGCGGTGTGCACGGTGCCGGAACCTCGCTCTACGTCGATCTCCCCGGGATCCCGGAGCGTATCGCGCTCGACCCAGAACTCTTCTCCGATGTCGCGCGCTGCGTCGTCTTCCGCGCGGAGCTCGTCGTCCAACGATTGCAGGAGACGCAAAACATCGGCCGGAGGCGGGTCCCACTCCTCGCGAGGGTCGAGCTCAATCACGTCCACCTCGGGCAAGTCCGCATCGGTGGCGTCCAGATCGAGCGGCACCGTTTGCCCGTGGTCGAGACGGAGCTCCTTGCGCTTGAAGGCGTGGGCCACGAAGGCCAAACCAGCCGTACTGACCGCGCCGACAATCCAGGGAACCGTGCTTTTCCAGGCCATGGGGGAGCTCCGATCCAGCACCAAGCAACTCCCGCGCCGTGCTTTGCATCCTGGCGAGAGGCGCTCCGAGCAGGTTTCAACGCCCGGCATCGGAGGCAAATTGCCTCTGTGTGGAGAAACGGAGCGCTCTCACTCTCGAAGAGCGCGAGGGTCCGCGGGCGACTGGGCTGCAACCGGCGTGGCCGCGCCGCTCGGGCGGCGGATTTCGACGGTTCGGCCATCGACCCGCAGGATCAGTCGGTCCTCGGCTTGCTCGATGCTCACGAACGACGCGCCTGTCGCGGACTCGACGACGCCGGTAGCGCCTGGGACGGTCGTTTTCGTCGGGGCGGCCGGGCCGGTCCGAAGGTCGGCACCGAAGAACGGCCCCCGCACGTCCGCGTGCAACAGGTGGCCCAGGCAAAGCCCCGCCGCCAGAGCCGCTGCCAGCGAAACGTAGCGGCGAAGAGGAGTGATGAGCGCCCGTCCCCTGGGCTTCACGAAGCGTGTCGGCTCGCCCTCCTCGAGCTCGACACTCGACAAGAATCCAACCCCCGTGGTGGGCGGTGCCGGGTGAGACGGTAGTGTGCGCGAGGGCGTGCGCGAACGGGGCCTGCCCGACGAATGCGGCGTCCGTTCCGGCTCCACGGTGGCGCTCGCCATCGTCGTGCGATCGAGGAGCGCACGAGTTTGCTCTGGCCCGGTCGGAAAAAGTGACTGGACCCATTCGGCGAGATCGCCGAGTGACGCCACTTCACCGTCCTTGGCCGACGCGCGAAGGAGGGCCGAGCCGAGCTCCCGTGCGCTCGCGTAGCGCCCCTCGGGATCGCGAGATAGCGCGCGTAGCACCACCTCGTCCATCGCGGGTGGGATGCCCGGAGCGAGCTCGGAGGGCGGCCTGATCGGAAGCTCGGTGACCGCGTGAAGGGTATCGAGGTCGTTCGCGGCGTGAAAGAGTCGATGCCCCGTCAAGAGCTCCCACGCCGTCGCGCCCATGCCCCAGACATCGGCGCGTCGATCGGGCTTGCTCCCACCGAGTAACTCCGGCGCGATGTAGGCGAATTTACCCTTGACCATTCCGGTGCGGGTTTGATGGTGCTGCCGCGTCGCCGTCGCCACGCCGAAGTCGAGGAGCTTCGCGCTGCCCTCGTAGGTGAGCATCACGTTCTCGGGGCTCACGTCCCGATGGACGACGCCAAGCGGCTCGCCGCCCACGGCCGTGAGCTCGTGAGCCGCGTGCAGCCCCTCGCAGGCGTCCGACAGCATGCGCCCGACGAGGAGCGCCATGCGTGGCCCCGAAGGACGCTCCACCTCCGGGGCCAAAAGGCGCCGCCACACGGCGGCCAGGGACTCGCCCGCAAGAAATTCCATCACGATGTAGTGCTCTTGGGCGGCAGCGCCGAAGTCGAGCACGCGGCACACGTTGCCGTGGGAAATCTGCGAGGCGATCGCCGCCTCATCGCGGAACATCGCGACGAATTCCGGATCCCGTAGGAGGTGAGCGTGGATCACCTTCAGTGCGACGAACGAGCGGGTTCCCGAGCGCTTCCGCGCCAGGTACACCGTCGCCATGCCGCCGGATCCGAGCTCCTTGCACAGGAGATAAGGACCGATGCGCGGCCAATCGCCCGCGTGGGGTGATACCGAACGCCGGGTTGAAGGAGGACCGATGGACAACGTCGGGCTTTCGTCGGAGCGCGCCGACTAGCGTCCGGTACGGCGCCGCCGGCGTGCTGCCGCGCCGAGCACGAGGGCACCGAGCGCCGCCGCCCAGGCCGTTCCGCCGTGTCCGGTTCCGGCAACCGCACAGCCGACGTCCTCGTCACCGTCGTTGTCGACGTCGGTGTCCACGTCCACGTCGGCGTCGATGTCGATGTTCACCCGGATGGCGACCTCGGCGGCGAGCTCACCCGCGCACGCGGAGAGGTCGTCGGCCTTCAGGAACTGCCCGTCGCAGAAGATGGCCCCGCCGCGATCCTGGCAATCCGTGCGGCATTGTTCGACCACGCGCGTCTCGCAGTTCTGGAACTCACTCGTCTGGCACTCGATCTGGCAACTCGTGTTGGCGGTTGCGGTACACGTTCCATCGCAAGCATCCACACACTTCTGGTCGCAGACGACGGTCTGGTCGTCGTCACGACAGCGATCTTCGCATTTCTTGTTGCAGGTGAACGCGCACGCGGCCCGGCAATGACCCATGTTTTCGGCGCTCGCGCATTCGGCGTCACAGTGACCGTTGCAGTCGGAGCGACAAAGCCCGCGCGAGCTCGGTGGGTCGGGAACGACGGTGCACTGTTCCACGCACACCGGCTCACAGCTTTCCACGCACTCCGTGGACGCGGCCGCGGTGCAACCACCCGAGCATTGATGATAGGTCTCCGCCGCGCACGACTGCTCCACGGAGACGACTTCGCAGCTCGTTTCGCACTCCTGCTCGCGGCGAAACTCGCAGGTCGAGCTCACGTCGACGATCACGCCGCCGCACGCCTCGAGCGCCGCTTCGGCGTCGCTTCCCCACCCCACCATCCCGAGCATCATCGAAAAACCCGACACCCAAGGCAATGCACGCGTCGTCATGGAACGCTCCATTCGGTTGTGACGACCGTCGCGGCCGTCGACGGAAGGGCAATGCATCGCGCGTACCAAGCGCGCCAAAGGAGGGACACTCCTTATGGTCGCGCAGCCATGCCTCCTACACGCTCGCCACAGAAGAACCACCCTGCCACGTCCTTGCTTGTCTACCCTCCCTTGCGAGCACTCACCTGGGAGCCGAGCACCCATCGCGCGAGGCGGTCTGCCTCGAAGGCATGGCACCGCGCTTGCAGTCGATCGCTGCATGACCACGCGAATCGTTCCCAACCCCAAGGTCCATTCTCACTTTACTCTCGCGTTCCTTTCGCTGGTCGCGGGAGCCTCACTGGCCGGGTGTGATGCGGCGCCCGTCGAATCCGACGTGCCACCGCCCGACGACGTCGACCCGACGAACCCACTCACCACCGAAGCAGCCGGCCTCTGTCGCGGCATCGCGCTCCCGGCCGACCAAGCGTTCGTCGCGGACGGGCTGTGCGTGCGCGCCGTCGCGATGAATCAGGGCAAACTTCGCCAGATCACCTTCTCTACCCGTGGCGACCTGATCGGCGTCACGAGCAGCGGCAGCATCCTCCGCTACCGAGACGAGAACGGCGACGGCTACTTCGAAGGCGCCTCGGAGATCGTCGCCATCGGCGACACGGGTGGCAACAACGGCAACAACGCCGTCTTCGACGAGCACGAGACGTTTCTCTACGTGGGCACACCAGACGGCGTCGCGCGCTACGCATACTCCGACACGGGTCCGCTCGGCGCCGCGGAGCCCGTCGTGGTGGGCCAACCGTCGTCGGGCACCCACAAGCTCCACACGGTGCGCGTGTACGGCGCGTCGCTCTACGTGCACTCGGGCTCGGAGGGCAACGCGTTCGCCCCCGCCCTACCCGACTACGACACCGAGCGCTCCGTGTTGAAGCGCTTCCAGCTCTCCGACTTCACCGGCACGCCGTTCGATTGGGCGGACGGCGAAGTGTACTTCAGCGGTATCCGCAACATGGTCGGCTTCAACCAAAACCCACGAGACGGCGAGCTCTACGGCGTCGTCAACGGGCTCGACGACCTCGTCTATCAGGGCGAGGACATCCACGACACGAACCCCGGCGAAGACCTGATCCGGCTCGATCGAGGGATGGCGCACGGGTATCCGTACTGCTTCACCGCCCAACACATCGAGGCAACGGGCGAGCAGCGGACAGCCGAGGGGACCATGATCCCGGCCGGTACTCAGCTGGCGGGAACCGTGCAGTTCTGGGAAGGCGAACCGGCGTTCGAGAATCCCCATGACGACGCCTGGTGCGCGACCAACTCGACCCCTCCGCTGACCTTCTTCCCCGCCCACTCTGCTCCCCTCGACCTCTTGTTCGTGAGCAATGCCGGAGCGCTGCCGGCAGCCTGGGAGGGGCACGCGCTGGTTGCCCTGCATGGCTCATGGGACACGTCCACCTCGGTGGGACACCAGGTGGTGAAGGTCGCGACGGCGACGGGCGGCTCGATGGACATGCCGAAGGCGGACATGGAGGGCACGCTCTTCGAGCACGAGGTCATCTTCGGCGGTGCGGAGACCGACGGGGTCTGGGGCTGGGCCTCCGGGCAACAGGGCGAATACCCGGTCCGCCCGGTGGGCCTCGCCATCTCGCCGGTCGACGGCGCGCTCTACGTCTCGAGTGACAACGCCGCGGTGCTCGACGGCATCGCATCACCCGAACAAGGCGTCATCTATCGCATCGCGTTGGCTCAGCCCGAGTGACGCGCAGGGTTGCCTCGCTGTGGCGCCGATGCGGCTGCCGGCACCCTGTGAGGCCCGAAATAGAGCCACGGCGTTGGCATCACTCTTGCGATGACCCGAACAGGACCGACCCAACAGAGGACCAAGCCATGAATTCACGACACCTTTGCGCTTTCGCGTTCGCCGCTGGGACCGCGCTGACGCTCCCGGCCAGCGCCCAAAAACGCACCGATACGGTCGAGTACGCGGGGCCCAATCGCACGCTGCTGAAGAGCGGCGCCTGGACGCTCGGGCTGTCGTACGTTCCTGCGCTCGTCGTCGGCCTGCAGAGCGACCTGCCCGAGGATCGCTACCTGCTCGTTCCCGTCGCGGGCCCGTGGATCGACTTCGCGAAGCGCGACTGTCCCACGTGTGATCACGAGACCGCGAACCAGGTGCTCCTGGTCACGGACGGTATCTTTCAGGGCATCAGCGCGCTCCAGATCGTCGGCTCGTTCCTGTTTTTCGAACGGACCGAAACCACCGTCGTCTCTCGTCGAACGCCCAGCGACGGCGTGAAAAGCGACTTCAGCCTGCGGTTGGCACCCAAGCGCTACGCAGCGGGCGGCTACGGCCTGACGGCCATCGGGACGTTCTAGCGGCCGCCGAGATTTGGTTGATCACGCTCCCACGGAGGAAATTCATGAAAACGATTCGATGCTCACTTGCCGGAACTTCGCTCCTTGCCGTTCTCGTCGCCGTCGCCGGCTGCAGCAAGCGCACGACGTCCAACGAAGAAAACGAGCGCTTGCGCCGCGACCAGGCGACGCGCTCGGACCCCGGGGCACCCGCGGCGAACCCCGCGCCGCCCAAGCCGGTGACGGACGAAGGCACCCCGAAGGACACGGAGTCGACCCAGGGAGCGGTGTCCGAACATCGCTCCGCCGTCGACGCCATCACCAGCACTCGCTGCGACCGCGAGCAGCGCTGTAACCACATCGGCAGTGGCAAGAAGTACGAGTCTCGGAGTGCTTGCATGACGAAGGTCCGGAGTGACTGGCAAGCCGATCTGAACGCGCTCGAATGCCCGAAGGGCGTCGCGCAGGCCAAGCTCGACGACTGCCTGGATGCGATCCGCACGGAAGGCTGCGCGAATCCGATCGAGGCTCTGAACAGTCTCGTGTCCTGCCGCCAGGCCGAGATCTGCCGCGCCAGCCTGAGCCTCGCGCGGTAGAGCAATCTCGTCATTGGCGGTGCCGGATATGACCCCTTTTCGCGCTAGGTAGCCGCGGACACGCGAGCCCTCGAAAGAGGGCCACCAATCGTCGGTGGCGCCGACGCCGTCGGCGAAGCGTTCGCCTGCTATATTCGCCGGCGTGGCTCGAGCGCCCGGTCCCGCTGAGCCGTTGCCGGAGCTCCGCACCGACGACTCCGCACGGCTCGTGCTCGTCGACAAGGACGCGACGCCCGAGGACGTCCTCTATGCGCGGGTGGCGCCGGTCGTCGGCCGTGTGGTCTGGACGTACCTCGCTACGGACCCCGAACGAGACGACGTCGCGCAGGAGATCTTCCTCGCGATCGTGCGCGGTGCTCCGAGCGTCAAGGATCCGGCTCGACTCGAAGGCTGGGCTGCTCGCGTGGCCGTCAACGCGATCTGGAACGTTTTTCGCCGTCGCAAGTTCCGGCGCTGGCTGTCGCTCGAGTCGTCCGGTGATTCCGAGCCGCTGATCGATCACGCGGACTTCGAAGGGCGCGAGGTCCTCGCCCGCACGCAGCGGGTTCTCGAGCATCTTCCGCTGAAGGAGCGCATGCCCTTCACGCTCAAGCTACTCGGCAATGCGAGCGTCGAAGAGATCGCGCGCTTGTGCAATTGCTCGTCGCGAACGATCAAGCGACGGCTGAACGACGCGCGAGCTCGATTCATCCGATTGGCCGAACGCGATCCCGCCCTCCGCGGTCGCCTCGGGAACGTGAGCGCGCTCACGGAGGATCACGATGGATAGACTCGAGCCGCTGGCCACCGAGCTCCGTCGAGAGCTCGGCACACCACCCGAAACGTGGTTTCAAACCCAGCGCGCACGCCTGCAGAGCGCCGTGCGCCAGCCAGCGCAACGACGAACGCCACGGTCCCGCCTGCTCGTCGCGGCCGCACTGTGCGCCGGGCTCGGTTTGGGAGTCTGGGCTCTAGCGCCGACGCTCGGTTCGCCGATCGCCGAGGACACGTGGCTCGTTGCCGAGGAGCTCCGCGAGCCCCATCGGTTCGAGGACGGCAGCACCATTGCACTTGGTCCGGGCGGGCGCGGACGCCTGCTCGTCCGCGAGGACGCGATACGGTTCGATCTCCACGCCGGGCGCGCGACCTTCGACGTGACACCCAAACAACCGCGATCCTGGATCATCAGCGCCGGCAAGAACGAAGTGCGCGTGGTGGGGACGCGTTTCAGCGTCCTCTACGGCTCGGAAGAATCTTTCGAGGTTCATGTCGAACGCGGCGTCGTGTCGGTGCGGGTCCCCGAGCGTAGCTCCGCCATCGAGCTCGAAGCCGGCGATCGCCTTCAGGGCCGACCAGGCAGGATGGCGCTCCTTCACGGTCCTCTGGCTTCGGTCACCCCACCGGCAGCACCGGCACCCGCCTCGCCGTCCGTCCCCGCCGCCTCACCGAGTGGCGCGGCGAGCGCTGTCTCGCCGTCGGTCGCGTCGTCCGAGAACGACTGGCAGGCCCTGTATCGACAAGGAGACTACGCGGCATCGCTCGCCCGGGCTCGCGCCATCGGTGTCAACAAGCTGATCGACGAGCTTTCGCCGAAGGGCCTCGCCGAGCTCGCGGACGCCGCTCGGCTCGGTGGCGATCCGGATCTCGCCGTGCGGGCTCTCACGGCGCTGGAGAAACGTTTTCCGAGCTCGGCCGAGGCCCGAGACGGGAGGTTCCTCCTGGGACGCGTGCACGCGCTCCGTGGAGACACGAAAGCGGCGACCCACGCCTTCGAAAGCTACCTCGCACGGAACGGAGCCTCGACGTACACCGCCGAAGCGATCGGCCGCCTGATGGAGCTCTACTCGAGGGGTGGCGATTCCGAGCGTGCTCGGGCGATGGCCGATCGCTACCTCGAGCGAGCTCCCAACGGACCGTACCAACGCTTGGCACGTTCGCTGCTCGGGCGGACTCCACACTGAGCCGCGGAGGGATCACGCACCGATGATCGGCTTCGAAGAAGCCTCGTTGCGGCTGGCGGTCGCAGCGGCCTTCTGCTTCACGGTGACGTTCGCCGCGCCTGCCCGTGCTGCCGGCGTCGCCGTTTCGATCCAGTCAACGGGTGAGGTCGGGCCAGAGGTCGCCGAGCGTCTCGTGTCCGAGCTCTCGATCGAAGGGTACGCGGTCGAAGCACGCGCTCTCGACGAGCCGACGCCGTGCGACCCGAACGGTGCGAAGGGCATGTCCGTCGGAGCCGAGGCGAGAGCCTGGATTCGGCTGAGCACGGACCCCGCCGCCGGTGACACCGTCGTTGCGACTATTTGCTACCTCGGAGCGCTCCCGTTCCTCCAGCAAGCGTCGTCGAGTGCTCCCCGCGGCGATCCACGAAAACTGGCGGTAGCGACCGCCGAGGCGCTGAACGGGCTTCGTTCGAAAGTCCCGTCACCCGCACCGGAATCCACGCCTCGGCCGGTGGAGGCCCCACCGCCGCACGCGCCTGTTCCGCACCAGATCACGAGCAAGCGTGCGGCGCTCGAGAACAGCGTCACCTTCGGTGGTGCCGTCGTGCTCAACGCGCCGGATTTTCCGGTCGTTCCAGCCGTGACCGCAGCCGGGAACCTCGGCGTCACGTCGTCGGTGGCGCTTCTCATCGACGCGCTCTGCCCCGTCGGCGGTGCCGAAGTCGCGAGCCCGGGCGTCGTGGCGACGGTTCGAACGGCATGGATCCGGATCGGCCCGCGGATGCACCTTGCGGCGGGTGATTTCGAGCTTTCCGGCGCGCTGCTCGCCGGCCCGGCGCTGACCTGGGCGACCGCCGTCGCAGAGCCGCCGCTCGCTGGCGGGGCCGACGTCACCCCTGGAGCCGTGGTGTCATTCAAAGCCCTCGTCGAGTACCCGCGCCACGGGTCGATCTTCGGCCAGGCATCCGCGTCCGGCTCGGCTCTCATGCCCGGTGTGAAGGTGAAGCTCGGTTCGGATGCCTCGAAGCCGCTCGGAGCCTGGCCACTCGAGGCATCGGTCGGTCTCGGTGTGCGTTGGGGCGGGGGCTCCTAGAGCATACCTCGTAACCGGCGCTGCCGGTTCCGAGGCGTGGCTTCGCCAAGCGCGCAGCGTAGCAGCCCG
>Ga0315910_10001873_pt1 | contig 18978 bp, 15 predicted proteins | sample EdamamesoilMG_FD_204470 | JGI IMG/M metagenome (GOLD analysis project Ga0315910, IMG submission 204470) | Garden soil microbial communities collected in Santa Monica, California, United States - Edamame soil | ecosystem: Environmental > Terrestrial > Soil > Garden | place: USA: California...
ATAGTATGCAAGTCCGGTAGGTGTGTTATACTGATAATCACCAGGATCAAACTGGGCATCAATGTCGCCATTGGCATCTTCCATAAAGTAGTCAACGATAGAATTTTCGTTATTTCTGCCGTTGTACAGCATCGCGCTGTTAAAATCATTGGTGCGGGTCATGCTGATGCCAAAGGAGCCTCCCAGAAATCCATCACCATTATCGCGGCCCATGTGGTGCACATAACTGAGGCCGGGGATACTGAATTTTGTAAAGTTGTCTTTGGTTGTGGTTCCTAAAAAGCTTGAAGATGTGCTGTAGGATGTCAGCGCGGGCGAGATCGTAAATTCAGACCGGTTAAACATGCCTAGTCCGGCAGGGTTTGAAAGCGCGGAACTGTAATCACCCCCCAGGGCAATCTGGGCACCACCCATGGCCTGTATCCGCGCGCTGCCTCCGGGTTGTGTTCGGCTGAAAAGCAATGCCGACTCGGCATAGCTCTGGGCCGAGACCTCGATGTTTAAAGACAAAAATGTAACAGTGAGGGATAGTAATCCCAAAAATTTTCTAGCCATAAAAATGCGGAGTTCGGTGTTTGCCAGACTTAGAAATTAATTACCTCTGGTTCTGCCACGGCTGCCACTGCTGGATGACGATCCACTCGAAGAAGAGCCACTGCTTCTGCCGCTATCGCCTGAAGAACTTCTGGAAGGCGCACTGAAAGAAGAAGATGATCCTGAAGACGATCCCGAATTAAAAGAAGACGATCTGCTTGGTGTAGTATTCGAGCTGTTGTTCCAGTTCCAATTATCGTTAGATGAAGTTGAAGAAGGGGAAGTAGTATTTCCAGAGGTTGAGCTGCTTCTCCAGGAACGATTGTAGTATTCATCCTGACGGGTACGGCCTGTTGTTGTCGTTACTGCTGTTGTGGTTCTGGTGGTCGGTGCGCTGGTTGCTATCCTTCCACTCGGTGAAATTGTTCCTGCTGAAGAACCCACCGTGGTAGTCCGGTTTCGTGATCCGTTTGTGTTTTCATCATGGTTGCCAGCAACTGTAGTTCTTCCGGAAGAACCTCTTTTGCCATAGGTTACGGTTCTTCCGCTACCCTCATAGTAGTTATTGTTAACAACCACTACGTTAGACCCGTAACCATAATAGCCATTGTAGTAATTGTTATAGCCATAGGCAGGGCCCCAGTAGGAGTTCACGTATGGATTTCCATAGCCATAATTCATACCCCAGCCGTAATTCCAGGAACTTCCTCCATAGAAACTGAAAGAATTAGACCAGCACGATTGATTGTAGGGATTGCCCCAGCTATCGTATGCGTTTCCGTAGTAGGGACTATTCCAGGCGTTCATGGACGATCCATAGTAATTAGAAGCATACCATGGACTGTTATAGGCGTTGTTAAAATTATTGTTCCAGGTGTTCAGGTTGCTGGCTGTCTGATATTTATAATTGCTATCAAAATAATCCTGGTTATCAGCAGTTGCCATTTGTGCATTCGAGCGAGCTGTAAATTCGGGGTTTACATTGCGTGCGGAATAGCTGTCGGTGGGGTTGGTGTCTTCCGTTACTTTTGATTCATTTTTTTTAACCGTTTTTGCACTGGCATACGAAACCTCGGTTGGCTTTTGTGCTCTCAACTTCGCACGGTCTTTGGAATTAAAATACATGTCATCATTTTCGATGGTCTGTCCGGAGGCAGTCAGGGCGAAAAGGGCAGAAGCAAAACTCAGCAGCACGACCTTGGTTTTCATATCTTTCATGGTTTTAATCCTTTCGTTAGTTAACGGGTTCTAATCTCAAAAGTGTTTATAAAGCTACAAAAATTAGCCGGTTTTTATCCCGGTAAAATTATATTTGCCGTTCGTTTAGAAAAACAACAAGAATTATACCAGCATGGCCAAAGAATTACCTAGTCGCAATGAAGATTATTCTTCGTGGTACAATGAATTAGTCAAGAAAGCCGATCTGGCTGAACACTCCGATGTGCGAGGCTGTATGGTAATAAAGCCCTATGGCTATAGCATTTGGGAAAAGATGCAGCAGGCGTTGGATAAAATGTTCAAAGACACCGGCCACACCAATGCGTATTTTCCGCTTTTTGTTCCGAAAAGTCTTTTTGAAGCCGAAGAGAAAAATGCTGAGGGTTTCGCCAAGGAATGTGCCATCGTGACGCACTACCGTCTCAAGAGCGATCCGCAGCACAAAGGAAAACTTATTGTTGACCCCGATGCTCAGTTGGAAGAAGAACTTGTTGTTCGTCCTACCAGCGAAGCAATCATTTGGAGTACTTATAAAAAATGGATTCAATCCTATCGCGATCTGCCCATCCTGGTAAATCAGTGGGCCAATGTTGTTCGGTGGGAAATGCGCACGCGTTTATTTCTCCGTACGGCAGAATTTCTCTGGCAGGAAGGACACACCGCGCACGTAACCGAGAAGGAAGCGATTCAGGAAGCCGAGCAAATGCTGGATGTTTATGCTGAGTTTGCCGAAACCTTTATGGCACTACCGGTAGTAAAGGGAATAAAATCAGAAGGTGAACGTTTTCCGGGCGCCATCGAAACCTATTGTATCGAAGCCATGATGCAGGACGGTAAAGCGCTGCAAGCCGGCACTTCGCACTTTCTGGGACAAAATTTTGCCAAAGCATTTGATGTAAAGTTCACCAGCAAGGAAGGTAAACTTGAGTACGTGTGGGGAACATCATGGGGTGTGAGTACTCGCCTGATTGGTGCGCTGATTATGGCGCACTCCGATGATGATGGATTGATTCTTCCTCCGAAACTGGCACCGATCCACGTGGTGATCGTTCCAATTTTCAAAACCGAAGAAGAGTTGGCAAAAATTTCTGCCAAGGCTCAGGAAATTTCAAGTGTGCTTCGCAAGCAAGGCTACACCGTGAAGTTTGACGATCGTGATACCTACAAGCCCGGGTTCAAGTTTGCCGAGTGGGAATTGAAAGGTGTGCCGGTTCGCCTGGCGATAGGCCCGCGCGACATGGAAAATGGAACCGTTGAAGTGGCACGCAGAGACACCAAAGAAAAACAGGTTATGAAACTGGATGAAGTGGCCAGCAATATTCCAACGTTGTTGGATGATATCCAGAAGAATATTTATCAGAAAGCGTTGACGTTCCGCACGGAAGTAACTACCAAAGTAGATACCTACGAAGAATTCAAACAGGTGCTGGATGGTAAAGGTGGTTTTGTGCTGGCCCATTGGGATGGTACACCCGAAACCGAAGCCGCAATTAAAGAAGAAACAAAAGCCACTATTCGGTGCATTCCACTGGATGCACTCGAAGAGTCCGGTAAGTGTATTTTCTCGGGCAAGCCGTCCACGAAGCGCGTATTGTTTGCCCGTGCTTACTAGAGGGGGCAGACGATCAACCTTTAGCTATTCACGGAAATAATGCGCACATTAGCAATCCGGTTAAAACGGAAACCTTATGTTGATGTGGATTATCATAGTCGCATTGTTGTTGATTGGTCTTGCGTTGATCGTTGTAGAACTGGTTTTTATACCGGGTACAACAGTAGTAGGCTTATTGGGATTGATCTTCAGCGTTGCCGGAATTGTTATCAGCTACAACCACTTTGGCAGCACGGTTGGGTTTTATATTCTGATGGGTAACGTAGCCGTTACACTGGGAGCTTTGTTTTATAGTTTTCGAAGTGGATCATGGTCGCGATTCTCCCTGAAAGAAACGATCAATAGCAAAGTAAACGAAGGTATGATTGCAGGAGTGAGTCTGGGCGATGAAGGGGTTACCGTATCTACGCTTCGACCGATGGGTAAAGCTGAATTTAGCCGTGGAATTTTTGAAGTAAAGACTATCGGTAGCTATGTGGAGAATGGACAAAAAATAAAAATCATTCATATCGATTCGAATCAAATTGTTGTAGAACCTCTTAACACTAATCAATAGTATTTTTATGGAACCTCTGTATTTGCTGGTTTTGGCCTTTGGCGGAATTATCCTGTTTTTCATTTTCATGTATTTTGTGCCAGTTAATCTTTGGATTACAGCACTCTTTTCCAATGTGAAGGTCGGGTTGTTCGACCTTGTCTTCATGCGTATCAGGAAAGTGCCACCTCGCATTGTAGTGGACTCACTCATTACAGCAACCAAAGCTGGTTTGCAGCTAACTTCTAACGAACTCGAAACACACTACCTGGCAGGGGGTAATGTTCCCAATGTAATTCGCGCCTTGATCTCAGCCGATAAAGCAAACATCAGCCTTTCATTCAAACAGGCTACAGCCATTGATCTTGCAGGTCGTGATGTTTTTCAGGCCGTGCAGATTTCGGTTAATCCAAAAGTGATTACTACACCTAAAGTAGCCGCAGTAGCAGCCGATGGTATTCAGTTGATAGCCGTTGCTCGCGTTACCGTTCGGGCAAGCATTGCGCAATTGGTAGGGGGTGCTGGTGAAGATACGATTCTGGCGCGTGTTGGCGAGGGGATCGTTTCGTCCATAGGTTCAGCATCTTCGCACAAAGAAGTGTTGGAAAGTCCTGACAAAATTTCCAAACTCGTGTTGTCGCGCGGTCTGGATGCCGGTACAGCCTTTGAAATCCTTTCCATTGATATTGCCGATGTGGATGTAGGCGCAAACATTGGAGCGAAACTGCAGATCGATCAGGCTACTGCCGACTTGAAAGTTGCAGAAGCCAAAGCCGAAGAACGCAGGGCGATGGCCGTTGCGCTCGATCAGGAAATGAAAGCGAAAGCAACTGAGGCTCGCGCCAAAGTAATTGAAGCCGAAGCGGAAATTCCGAAAGCGATAGCATCTGCTTTTGTAAGTGGAAATCTGGGTGTGATGGATTATTACAAGATGCAGAACGTGCAGGCCGATACTGAAATGCGCCAGTCTATTTCTGGTTCTGGCAAAAGTGGACAAACCAACACACCGAAGAAGGAATAGAAATATCCATTTGAAATTTTTTGATGAATGCCATTCCGAAGGATGGCATTCATCATTTAATATCAACCCAACTGGATTTTTTCAAGGCCATGAAATTTGCATGGAAGGTATCGTATTGAATGTAATCATACATCATCGGTACAGTACTAATGCCTTGCATCGTAACGACTCCGTACTTTCCATCACGTTCAACAATAGCATAGCCGTTTCCACAGTCTGTCAATTGGTGGTAGCGCGGAGTGATGATAACTTTGCCGGTGCGGTCAGCCAGTCCGGTTTGGCCGTTTTGTTTGATGAGGATATTTTGTGTTGATAATATTTTTACTTCTTCATACCGGGCCGGTAGTACTTGCTTGCCACTTTTATTGATCAATCCATAGTACCCGTTTTGTTTTACCAGCGAAAATCCGTTTTCAAAATCAGACACTTGTTCATAAGCGGGCTGAATGGAAATTTTATCATCATGACCGATGAAGCCCCAGCGACCACGGATTTTTATGGCGGCAAGTCCTTCACTGAATTTTTGAATACCATCATAGCGATTGGCAATCCGCAGCCGTCCTTGTGAATCGATAAAACCAAACTTGCCATTTTTCTGAATGCCGCGCAGGTCTTCACTTTCTTCAAAAATATTTTCGATCGGTTCCTCCGGATGTACCTGCCGGTCAACAATTCTTCCATCCATATCTATTTTCCAAATAGTGCCGGAAGGTAAATGTTCCAGAAAATGATCGGCAAAAATCTCGAGCTTGTTATCGCTAAAGTAAATCACGTTTCCGCTCAGGGATTTGAGAAAGGTTGTCTTGCCGGTTTGTTCCAGGTATCGTTCTTGCCCGATGAGTGTTAGCGTGGAAGAACGTGGTGTGGCAATCCATTCTTCAGTAACGTTGATGATGCCATACTGTCCTTTGAATTTAACCACCACTAAGCCGTCTTTGGTTTGAAGCAGTGAATCATACGTGCAGGGAATCACTTCAATGCCATGAGCATCTAACGCTCCCCAGTATCCGCGATTTTTAACTGCGAAGTATTTTCCGTTGAACGCTTTCAGGCCTTCATAAGCGCGCGATGATTTTTGATTTCCCAGGCTGTCCAGCAGGAGCCAGTTATTTTTCCCCGACCGATGTGTATTGCCCAGCACGGCATTTCGATCGAGAATTAGGGTATCGTAAATGGGTTGAATTAAAATTTTACCAGCTTTGGTAATCAAGCCTTTTTTTTTCTGGCTGGTAAATACAGCTTTATTGTCATGAAAAGGTCCGATAAATGAAATGGAAGTTTTTGAAATGAGGTGCAGTTGTGTGTCACGAAGATCAACTTGTCCTGCGGTTTCTGTTTTTAACACGTTGACATCAATGGGCGTGATGTTGTCGGCACGTGTTTTCTGAATGAATTTATTCTGCCCATCCAGAAAAATCCATTCGTCTACTTCCTTTGCTTTGATGGTGCCGTCTTCATTTATAACGATGCTGCGATACGTTGGCTCTACTTTTATCTGCCCTTCGCGATCGATCACTCCTTGTTGCCGGTTCTGATAAATTACCGCGTAGTTTTTCCGAAATGATGAAAGGCTGTCGATCGTAAAACCGGTAATTTGTTTCCCCAAGTCTGTGAAGATCGCCATCTTGTTTTCAAAATTCTCCACGGCAAAACGCAAACTTCCGATTGAGCGAATGCCACGGTATTGTTGGGGAATAAGCGTTTTGTTTTCAAGATCAATTAATCCGTACTTATACTGATTGCCAATGCGGGTAAAGACTATTGCCCGAAGCGACATCAGCTTTATTCCGTCATACTGAAAAGGAATGATTTCTTTTCCGGAAGTATTGATACAACCGGCAACAATGCGTAGTGAAAGGTTTGATTTTTTTCGAACAATCAGCAGCGATCCTTCACCCGGAATAACTTCTTCGTATTCCGCTTTCGTGACTTTGTGATTGTTGGTGCTAATTACACCCCAGCGGTTGTTATGACGAAAACCGGTAACGTTATCAATCACTGAAAATCGTCCATCGCTCCAGCCAAGGGCATCGTATTGGGCGGGGATCACCACCTGGCCCTGACCGTTCTTTAACCCGACCTTGCCATTCTCTTCAAATACATTAAAATTGTTGGCGGCCGAAAAAAATGTTATCAGCAACAAGCCCAGAAAACAACTCACCTTCTTCATCTGCGGTAAAGTTACGAGGCTGCATGAATTCCGGAGAATTTTTGTGAACTTTGTGCCGGTTGCGAGTTAACCGTCTTGTTCGATTAATGGGTAATGCGTAACTGGGAAAGAGGATACCGAATTATGTACATCGAGCAACTATACACAAACTGCCTGGCGGAAGCGGCATACTACATTGAATCTGCGGGAGAGGCCGCCATCATTGACCCCCTTCGTGAAACTGAGCCTTACGTGGAACTGGCCATGAGAAGAGGAGCGAAAATAAAATACGTTTTTGAAACACACTTTCATGCAGACTTTGTTTCCGGTCATTTGGACTTGTCAAGAAAAGTGGAGGCGCCAATTGTCTATGGCCCGGAGGCTGCTACTGAGTATGCCGTTTACAATGCCAACGATGGCGAAGTGTTTCCCTTAGGCAAGGTAAAAATCAAAGTGCTGCATACACCGGGCCATACTCCGGAATCATCGTGCTACCTGTTGATAGATGAGAACGATAAAGAGCATGCCCTTTTTTCGGGCGATACCTTGTTTGTGGGCGATGTTGGTCGCCCGGATCTATTGGATGGTGTGCTGACTAGCGAAGCATTGGCCAGCATGATGTACGACTCGCTCAATAAAAAAATAAAAACACTTGCGGATGATGTAATCGTTTATCCGGCACACGGACCGGGTTCGGCCTGCGGAAAAAACATTGGCAAGGAAACCTTTTCAACCATTGGTGAACAGAAGAAATTTAACTACGCACTCAAAGACATGAGTCGAGAGGAATTTATTGCAAAAGTAACCGATGGAATACAGCCTCCTCCTGCGTACTTCTTTGAAGATGCCCGGATCAACAAGCAAGGGTACGAACCGATTGAAGAAGTAATTCGGGCGAATACAAAACCTCTTTCGCTGTTTGACTTCAAAACCCTTGTAAGCGAAGGTGCCACCATTCTCGATACGCGTAAAGCCGATGATTTTGAAAAGGGTTTTGTGCCGGGCTCCATCAACATTGGCTTGAATGGACAGTTTGCCGTTTGGGTGGGTACCTTAATAGACATCCGTAAAAACCTTGTGCTGGTAACAGAACCCGGCAAGGAAGAAGAAACGGTGCTGCGTCTTGCGCGTGTTGGTTATGAAAAAGTTTTAGGGTATTTGGCCAATGGTGTAAACAGTTGGGATGGAAAACTTGAAACGGTTCATTCGCTCACGGCAGAAATGATGAAAGCAGAGATGAGCAAAGGCACTGAAGTATTGGATGTTCGCAAGCCTGGTGAGTGGAATGTTAGCCACGTTAAGGATGCAACATTTCTTCCGCTGTCAGATTTCCCTGAAAACCTTAAGGAGCTTGATCGCGAGAAGCCTTACATTGTTCATTGTGGTGGAGGGTATCGTTCGATGACGGCCATCTCGCTGATGAAAAATCACGGCTTTAAAAACCTCATCAATGTCTACGGAGGTTTCGGAGCCATGCAACATGCCGGGCTGGAGATTGTTTCTGAAGCGTTGGCTGTCTAAAAGTTAAGCTGTTTAATATTCCTACACAGATTTTCGAAGACTAATTCTTCGAATGATCAGCGTGAAAAGTTTTTATAACGCAATTACTTTACGCTTCACATTTTCATGAAACTCCGTGATGGCCTTGGTATGTAATCGTGGATATAAAATTTTATCACGGAAGGGAGAATCGCTTTTGTAGAGGGTCTCGTGGATTATTTCTGAATACCCCTCTTTGGTAGGATGAATCTGGATGTGTTGAGTGCCGGCCGATTTTCCATGCTCCATGTAGGTGGTTCTAAAAAATCTTTCTACCTCGTTTACCTCCGTTACTTCGTGTGCCACAGCTAATGACAGCAATCCATAAATGTTAAGGTGGAGAAAAATAATCTGCCCTTTCTCCATGCCAGCATAGTAATCTTCGGTGTAGGTAATTCTATTTTCCTGTCGCGAGTATTGCATGCCGAACGAAACCATGCTGCCGTTCCAGGCATCTTTGGGTGCAATAGTTTTATACATATTCCACACCAAGTCACAGTTTTGTTTGATCAGGAATTTCTTGACGTGCTTGCGAAGGGTCACGTTGTTGTTGGCCGGCTTAAGATTTTTGAAATCCTTCAGTTTGAGAAGGCCATTCTCAGCCATGTATCGTTTTACTTGCTTTTGCCGAATACGGGTGAAATCAACATCCATAGTAATAATTCAGTTAGATCAATTGGGTTGACCTGTTCGCATAGGGGGGTTAGAGAGTCAAAGGTAGTGGATTCACGTTCGGAATCCAATCCAGCAGCAATGGGCAATTTTTTTAAACTACTCGAGTCTCTTATGAAAATACAACTCGTACTCCGGCAACAATTCCGGATGGGCAATTTTGACCAGATCGTTCAGAATAATATCTGCACGAAGGTAGCCAAGCTCCAGATATTCGCTTCCACCTTTCGCACCTTTCCGTGCATCAGAAGAGTACATGTGCTTGTTGTTGAAGGGTGCGAATTTAGTGTAGCGATGATCGGCTGCTCCAATTTCTTTTAGCGTTGTGTACGAGCCGGTGCCGATCCAAAGATCGGCCTGATGGGCCTTTTCATAAACCGATTCGAAACTCAATTCAAGGTATCCATTGGAAGTATCATGACCCCAGAGGTATTGACACCCGGCATCTTTTAAAATTTTTGAACCATTGTTTTCTCCGCCTGGCATAAACCAGGTATCGCCATACACAATGCCGCATACAACGGTAGGTCTTGTGGTTTCTTTTTCGACCAGGGCTTTTGTGTCCATGTATTTCCTTTCAATAACCTGAAAGACGGAGTCGGCTTCTTTCTCCTTATTGAAGAACAGCGCCATAAATTTTATCCATTCTGCCCTACCCAACGGATGCTTTTCCAGGTATTCGGCATTCATTACTACAGGTATTCCGAGTTCTTCAATTTTTTTAAATTGTCCATAATCGGCACTCATGGTGTAGCCCATCACCAGATCGGGTTTCAACATGGCGAGGCGTTCGAGGTTGAGGCCTTTGTCAACACCCAGCTCTTGTACACGGCCGGCATCAATGAGCGACCGGGTTTTAACAGAGCTGATGTAATCCGTTGAAGGGAATCCAACAAGTTTATCGCTTTCGTCTAGATAGTCCAGCAAGGGAATGTGCGTTGTTGAAGTACAAACAATAGAACTCAACGGTATGCGTACAACCTTTACATCGGCAGCATGTTCAGGCACGGGTTCATTTTTGGGTACGAGCAAGTATTGGTAGCCTGACGTAGCACCCTGATAAGGATGCGTAATTTCAACCAGCTTGATGTTGTCCGAATACTTCACCTTAAATCCTTCTGCATACGATAGCTTCGTAAGCGATGATTGGGTGTGTTCGGTTATGGTTTCAGTTTTTTTTTGAGCGCATCCGAATAATGCAGCACAAAAAATGAGAAGGATTAGCTGTTTCATGTTTGCAATACTAAGAAATTAATTAAGTTCGCAGCGGATTCGCGGTTCCTCTGCCCCCGATCGTTCGGGTCAGAAGATTAAAAGGGAATGCCGGTGCGATGCAAATCAATTCCGGAGCTGTCCCCGCAACTGTAATCCCGTCCCGATGGCTATCGGGAGATGCTTTCGTTCTGCAATACCATTGTCTATTAACCGGGCGAGAAGGTAAACGAAAGTCGGGAGAGCCAGGAGACCTGCCGAGCATCTGTTTAACTCAAAGCTTTCGGGAGAAAGGCTGACGATGTAGTACAGGAATCGCACGGCACTACACATCGCTTTTTTTAGCGCAGGTTTTGAATTGAAATTGATTGAGTTCGATTTAATTCAAACAGAATGGCACGTTTTGGTTTGTTAACCATTTTATTTTTTCTGGCACACGCTGTTGTGGGGCAGGTGGACACCACATACCTGCAAGAGGTTCGTGTGTATGGTCTTCCGGTTACTACCTACACCACCGGATCTAAAGTAGAGCAGTTTAAATCCGGAGAGGCAGTAGAAACACTTTCGGATATGCTTATTTCCGAGACTTCACTCTATCTTAAAACCTACGGTAATAATCAGTTGTCGACTATTGCCATGCGTGGCTCCACCTCATCACAGACTGCGGTGTTGTGGAATGGCATCAATATAAACTCGCCTACCCTTGGCCAAACTGATTTTTCGCTGATACCACTTTTTCTTTTTGACGAAGTGTCACTTTGTTATGGAACCTCCAGTTCCCTGTACGGCTCAGATGCTATTGGCGGTAGCATTATGCTTGGTCAACGCCCCGCTGAATTTGAAAAGAAATTTGCAGGAACATTTTATCAGCAGATCGGAAGCTTCGGAAAAATCAACACAGGTATTAAGGCAACCTACGGCAACAAGCGATGGGAGTTTCGAACAAAATTGCACCAGTCGTTCATACAGAATAATTTCCCATATGAGTCGCCTGCCGTTGGTCATTCAAAGACACAACATGACGCAGCGGTAACCAATTATGGTTTTAATCAACAGGTTCATTTTAAAATTTCAAACACGCAGCGGCTTTCAGCCGAAGGAATGTATACCTATAATTTTCGTGACATTCAACCGGCCGTAACAAACGATAATGCTAACGAAACACTTCGCGATCGTAACCTTCGTCTATCGCTTAATTATCAGAATGATTCCCGCATGGGTATCCTCTCAACCAATGTGGGCTTTATTTCTAATGATCAAGATTACACCAATGACGCAACAAGTAGGGTCAAGTCTCAGCAGTTAGTCTGGTTAGCGAGTGTTGATAAGGCCATTAATTTTAAAAGCAATCTGCGTTATGGGGCAAGTTACTCCATCTACTCCGCCTCTTCTGAGAACTTTATTACTGACATTTCCGAAAACAGATTTGACGCATTTGTTTCTTTCCGATATGCATTTTCAGAATACTGGATAGTTAATGCTAACCTGCGTCAATCTTTTTATGCCGGTCGCTATGCGCCTTTCGCACCAACACTAGGAACCGAAGCTAAAATACTACAGACCGAGGCGAGTACAATGACGCTGCGGGTCCAAGGAGCAAGAGGATTTCGAGTACCTACATTGAATGACCGCTATTGGGTTCCGGGAGGTAATCCGAATGTGACCCCTGAGGATGCTATTAACCTGGAAGGCGGGGTGAATTGGAGGTTAAGCAAAGATTCATGGATTTATTCTATTGATGGCACTGTATACCACAGTTGGGTGGATGACATGATTGTCTGGCTCCCGGATGGTGATGTATGGTCACCTGTCAACCTGCGAAAAGTAAACTTGCATGGCGTGGAGGTAAACGCAAAGACAACTCTTGTGCGAAAAGGGTATCAGCTTAAAGGGGACCTGAAGTATGCGTATACACGATCCGTAAATAAGGAAGGGCTAAATGAATTTGATCAATCAACGGTTGATAAACAGTTAGCATATGTGCCAATTCACAGTGGCCGTGCTTCAGCTGCGGTGCTGTGGAAGCAATGGCAGGTTGATGTTCGTGTTAATGTTACCGGACTTCGCTACACCACGCTCGATAATGAAGATACACAGGCCCTTGATCCCTATGGTTTGGTGGATACATCGGTGAGCAAGCAATTCCAACTTTCGAAAATTTCCTTCTACCTCCGGGCTGATGCTAACAACATCTTCGATGTGTACTACGAGAACCTGAGAAACCATGCTATGCCTGGAAGAAATTATGCCATTAGTATTACGCTAAACTTTAATAAACAAACACCATGAAAAATTTGAGATGTTACCTGTTGGTATTGCTTGCCGCCTTTTCGTTTACGTTTTCATCCTGCGATGATGATGACGATAAATTGAAAAGTTATGATGATGGCATTTTTGTTGTGAACGAGGGAAATTTTGGAGATGCTGATGGAACGATCAGCCACATCGATGAGGACGGGAACGTATCGCAGGATCTTTTTGGTAAGGCTAATAAAAAAGAAGCCCTTGGTGATGTGGTTCAATCCATGGTGATTGACGATGATGCAGACCTGGCCTACATCGTGATAAACAACGATAACAAGATTGAGGTGGCCAATGCCCATACATTTAAATCGGTACACACCATCACTGGCCTTGCGTTACCCCGCTACTTTACAACATTCAATGGCAAAGGGTATGTTACAGAGTGGGTAAGTTTTGTGGATGTCGGACGGGTGTCCATTATCGATTTGACCGATTACACTGTGGAGGAATCCATCACTACAGACTACGGATCTGAAAATATTATTGCACACGAAGGTGAACTTTATGTGTCGAATAATTTTTCAAATACTGTTTCTGTGATAGACCCTACAACCAAAGAAGTGATTAAAACCATTGAAGTGGGAACTGCCCCAGGAGCTTTTGTTGTTGACGAAGATAATATGCTTTGGGTAGTATGTGGTGGAGGAACCGACAGTGAGTGGAATCCGCTGAATGATGGCAAACTGGTACAAATTGATCCGTCAGAGAGTGACGATGAAGAATCAAACAGTGTACTCAAAACAATTGAGCTAAACGTTAACGTTACGGCCAAGATGGCTATTAACAAGGCGAAGGATAAAATCTATTATTATAAAGGAAAGTCAGTATATGCCATGAGCATTGCCGATACCGAAGCACCAGCCGAAGCCTTGTTCACAGAAGCAACGGCAACTAGCTTTTATGGAATTGGAATTGACCCAGAAAATGACATGCTTTATTTGGCCGATAGTAAAGCCTTTGTGGGCAATGGTGCGGTGTACCGATATTCACTTACGGGTACATTCATTGACCAACTAGCAGTAGGCCGGGGGCCAAATAGTTTTGTATTTGAGTAATACATGGCAGAAGAGGATAAGTCAAAGGAAGAATTGTACTACATGGAGAACGGGCTCGTAGTGTTTACTGCGGCCTTTCTTCTGAAGCGCGGATACTGCTGCAAACGAGGCTGTAGGCATTGTCCGTACCCCAAGTCAACAGACAAGCTTTCCAACCGGTTGAAGCCGGATGGTGAGGAAAAGGATTAGTAGCTAAACTTGGAAAGATTGGGAACACAAAAAAAGAAAGTTAGCATAAGCTGGAGCGGAGGTAAAGACTCCGCTTTTGCGCTTTATAGAATTCTGCTCTCGGGCGATTATGAAATCGTTAGTCTGCATACCGTTTTTAACGCGGAGACGAAACGTGTAGGGTTGCATGGCGTGCACGAAGGAATGATCGAGCAACAAGCCGCACAATTGGATATTCCACTGAAGAAGTTGTACCTGCCAGGTTCAGACGATCATGAAGCCTATAGTGCGTTGATGAAATCTTTTTATCGACAGTGTGTGCACGAGCAGCTTAATGGTATTGTGTTTGGCGACATCTTCCTTGAGGATTTGAAAAAGTACCGGGAGGAATTGCTACTGGAAACTGGTATCGCTCCGATTTTTCCATTGTGGGGCTTGAATACTTCCGTGTTGATTGATGATTTTATTAATACCGGTTTCAAAACAATACTTTGTTCAGCCGATGCAGCGTACTTTAAGCAGGATGATTTGGGCAAGGTAATGGATTTTAAATTTGTTCTTGAGCTTCCTCACGGTGTTGATCCGTGCGGAGAGAATGGTGAATTCCATACGTTTGTGTATGATGGCCCGATGTTTAAAAGACCCATTGAGTTTCGTTTGCGCAATGTCGTGTTAAAGAAATATTCCTATCAGAAAAGAAACGAAGATGGTAGTATTCAAAAACTTCAATCGGCCTTTTGGTTTCAGGACTTTGTAGCGTTTAGTGTTTTGTGATAGGCCTGCAGCAGTTGATGTGCGGCAGCATACGGTGAAATTTTTTGGAGCGAAACCTCCTTGCTCAGGTCGGCTTGTTTTTTTACTAGCGATGCGAAGTTTTTGAAATCAGATTTTAATAACTGATCAAAGTAATCGTTGAACCAGCCGACACTTTGTTGCACACGATTTATTTTGAAAAACTCGTTCGAAGAAGTTAGCTGTATGTAGTCTGTTACGGTTTTCCAGATTTCATCAAGACCGGTACGTTGTAACGCAGAACAGGTTAATACTTTTGGTGTCCATCCGGAAACGGCAGGCGGATTAAGATGAAGCGCATGACGATATTCAGCCTGTGCTTCGGTAGCATGCGAAACGTTGTCGCCATCGGCTTTGGTAATCACCAGTGCATCGGCCACTTCCATAATACCTTTCTTGATGCCTTGCAGTTCATCGCCTGCCCTGGCCAGCATCAGCAGCAAAAAAAAATCAACCATGTTTTTCACCGCTACTTCCGATTGGCCAACACCCACGGTTTCTATCAAGATTACGTCATAGCCGGCAGCCTCACATAACAGTATGGCCTCGCGTGTTTTATTGGCAACTCCACCCAGTGCGTTGCCCGAGGCTGAAGGTCGGATAAAGGCCAGCGGGTTTTTAGAAAGTTCCTCCATCCGCGTTTTGTCACCCAGTATACTTCCTTTGGTAAGTTGACTGGACGGATCAATGGTGAGTACGGCAATTTTTTTTCCTGCACGGGTTAACAGGTTGCCGAACGATTCAATAAATGTACTCTTGCCAACCCCGGGTACGCCCGTGATGCCGATGCGAATAGAATGACCCGACTGATTGATGATGCTGTTAAGTAAAGCAGAGGCCAGTTCCTGATCGGCAGGAAGTGAACTTTCAACAAGCGTAATTGCCTGCCCTAACACCACACGATCGCCTTTCAAAATACCTTCGGTGAATTGTTCGCGTGTAAGTCTGGGTTTTACAGGAGGGTTCACCATGGTTAGTAGGAATAAGACTCTAATTTTCTAAATTTACTTGATACATCTGTACCGCTATGAAAAAATTTTGGCTTGATTCTGTCATTGCTACTTTCTTCGTTTTCCTAGTTCTGTTCGCTATTGTTAAGGTATCACGTTTCAGCCTTTTTAATGTGTTCGATCCATTAGGTAAAGCGTTGAGCGATATGGAGATTACAGATATTACATTTTCTAATCTTCGTGTTAAGGTCCCCCCGGTTGATGAGAATATCACGATTGTGAACATTGGGAATTTAACACGGGCAGAATTAGCTCAGCAAATCAGGGCGGTTAGTCAATTCAAACCCAAAGCTATTGGGGTGGATATTTTTTTTGATTGTCCTTTTTGTTTTGATGGTAAGGTCGACTCGATTTGTTGTCCCCTGGCATACGACACACTCAGTAATATGATGTTGAATAATGCTATTGAGGAAGCCGGTAATGTGGTGCTTGTAACCAAACTTCTACAAACCGATTCGCTCGTGAAAAGGTATGGTGATACCGATAAGTATGATTCCTTAAGACGAACCGATGAATTCATTCGGGGAGCTGCCTATGAAGGTTTTGCCAGTCTCGAAACCGAAGCGGAGCACCAGGAGGATTTGAAAACATGCAGACGTTTTAATCCAAAAATGGTAATGGAAAATGGCGATACTGCGTTGGCATTCTCTGTTAAAATAGCCATGCTGTATGATTCAGCGAAGGCACAACGATTTCTTGCTCGGGAGAAGCGTTCGGAGGTGATTAACTATCGGGGTAATGTTCCCGATCCTTACAAAGCTTCAGCGCCCGAGTTTGGCAATCGATACACCTATCTGGATTGGTATCAACCATTTGACACTACATCTTTTCTTCCCAGCATTATAAAAGACAGAGTTGTTTTGTTTGGTTTTATGGGCGCCAATATGGAGGACACTTCGTGGGATGATAAGTTTGTGACGCCATTAAATAAGCAGTATGCCGGGAAAACCAGACCCGATATGTATGGTGTAGTGGTTCATGCCAACATTATATCCATGATTTTGGATGAAGATTATATTGATGAACTACAGCCTTGGCAAGAATTCGTAATCGCTGGGCTAGTCTGTATGTTGAATGTTATGTTGTTCACATACATCACCAAAAAAATACCGTTATGGTTTGACGGACTCAGTATTATTCTCCAGTTGGTCCAATTTTTAGTCTGCACCTTCTTAATGATCTATGCTATGTACTGGTTTAATTTCAAGCTTAACCTCACCTATACGCTTGCTGCTTTAGCGTTAGTTGGCACATGCTTTGAATTGTATCAGGGTGTTGTAAAGAATGCTATTGAAGTGTTGAGAAATAGTAAATGGTTTACCAAGAAGGACAAGGAAGTATTAATGCCATAACCGTTTAAAAATGCTATTTTTGATTGTTTTTGATGAAATGGCAAGGCTTTAAGCGTTTCAGGCAAACCCCAAAACCTAAGAAAACTAATTCTGTAAGATGAAAAGTATAAAAAAATTAACCCTGTTGTCGATGTTGCTGGCATTTGTCTTTTCAGTGGATGCTCAGGATTACGCGTTTAAAGTACTAGCTAATAAAGGTACAAACGAAGTTAAATCAGGGGAGACGTGGCAACCGATTAAGACCGGGTCTACACTTCAACTGAGTGATGAGTTAAAACTTTCCGAAAATGCTTACATCGGGCTGGTCCATAAAACCGGCAAGCCCCTTGAACTTAAGACACCGGGAAGTATAAAAGTGGCCGACCTTGCTTCCAGGGTTAGTGGAGGAACAAGCGTACTAAATAAGTACACTGATTTTATCTTAAGCAGCAATTCAGCCGAAGCCAAGAAGAATAAACTAAGCGCTACCGGGGCGGTGCAGCGTGGTGAGTCCAACGACATTCAAATCATGCTTCCAGAAAATCAACACTCCGGTATTTATAACTCGGCAGCTGTTATTTCCTGGGAAAGTCATAAAGCCGAAGGCCCTTACATCGTAACGATCAACAATATGTTTGGTGAGGAACTAGCGCAGATCGAAACACCGGAAACACAGCTTCAGGTTGAATTAACCGATCCGAAGTTTGCTGGTGAGAACGCTATTCTTGTTTCAGTTTTTTCAAAAGCAGACCCAAGCAAGAAATCCGCTGAGAAATTGATTAAGAAATTATCTGCGGCAGAAAAAGAAAGGGTGAAGGTATCGCTTGGTGAAATTATGGGTGAGGTGTCTGAACAAACCGCGCTTAATAAATTTATTCTTGCCGGCTTTTACGAAGAGAATCACCTGTTCATTGATGCCGTTGCAGCGTACGAAGAAGCGATCAAGCTGGCCCCGGAAGTACCATCCTACAAAGAAGCGTATGACGACTTTTTGATTCGTCATGGCATGAAGCGATAGAAAACAGATGAATAGAAAAGACTTTTGAAGCCGCCATCATTATGGTGGCTTCTTCCGTTATACTATTCCAATGGATTAACTTAATTTTGATAAAGAACCCTTAAAATTTAGATCGTCATGAAAATTAAAAAGTTGGCTCTCGTAGTTCTGCTGCTCGGCTTTGTCGGCCAGGCATCAGCCCAGGAATATGCCTTTCGCGTTCTGGTAAACAAAGGAAAGAGTGAGGTGAATGCCGGAGGTAATTGGCAGTTGATCAAGGTAGGTCAAAACCTCAAGAAAGATGATGAATTGAAAGTCACTGAGAATTCCTACATCGGTCTGGCGCACGTAACCGGAAAAACACTGGAGGTTAAGGAGCCCGGTAAATACAAGGTAGCAGACTTGGCGAGCAGGATTAAAGGTGGATCAAGTGTACTGACCAAGTACACCGATTTTGTAATCAGCTCGAATACGTCCGGTAAGAAGAACAACCTGGCAGCTACCGGAGCAGTTACCCGCACGGTTCATGGCACGTCAATTCAATTGTATCTTCCGGCAAACCAGAGCAATACTATTTATAACGAGGTTATCCTGATAAACTGGGATTCTAAAACACCGGGTCCTTATGTGGTGAAGTTTAACAGTTTGTTTGAAGATGAACTGGCCGTTGTAGAGACTAGTGAAACCAGTATTAAAGTAGACTTGGCTGACCGGAATTTTGCCAATGAGGATAATATTCAAGTAACGGTTTTTGAAAAAGCAGATCCTACAAAGGTATCGGCCAAGGGAACGTTAAAACGGTTGTCGAAGGCTGACAAGGCAAGAATTG
>Ga0315910_10001874_pt1 | contig 18974 bp, 18 predicted proteins | sample EdamamesoilMG_FD_204470 | JGI IMG/M metagenome (GOLD analysis project Ga0315910, IMG submission 204470) | Garden soil microbial communities collected in Santa Monica, California, United States - Edamame soil | ecosystem: Environmental > Terrestrial > Soil > Garden | place: USA: California...
GCTCCGGGCGCCTGCTGGTTTCGCCCGAATTGCGCAAATTTGCCAGCCTGGAGAAGCAGGCAATGATGGTCGGGCAGGGCAGTCATTTCGAGATCTGGAGTCAGGAAGCCTGGGAGAAGCAGCTGGAGCAGCTGGCGATGAGCAGCGACAAGTTGCCGCCCGGGATGGAGAACTTTGCCCTTTGAGTTTGAGCGGAGCATGCCGTGAGCCCGCATCAAACGGTACTGCTTGAGGAGGCGGTCGAGGCGCTGCTCGTCAAGCCGGAAGGAATTTACGTGGACGCGACGTTTGGTCGTGGCGGCCACAGCCGCGAAATTCTGGCGCGGCTGGGGTCTGGCGGGAGGCTGATCGCGCTTGATCGCGATCCGCAGGCCGTCGCCGCCGCCGCGCAAATGTCCGATCCGCGTTTCGCCATCGTGCATACCGGGTTCGGCGAATTGGGGAATGTGCTGCGGCGGCTGGGAATCGAACGCGTGAACGGATTGTTGTTCGACCTCGGCGTTTCCTCACCGCAGTTCGACGAGGCTGAACGGGGATTCAGCTTTCGCTTCGACGGGCCGCTCGACATGCGCATGGATACGAGCCGGGGGCTGACCGCGGCGCAATGGCTCGGACAGGCTTCTGAACAGGAAATCGGGGAGGTCATCAGACGCTATGGCGAAGAACGGTTTGCTAAGCAGATTGCAAGAGCGATTGTTGCGGCTCGATCGGGCGGGCCTGTCGACCGCACACGGCAACTTGCCCAGATCGTGGCAAAAGCCGTTCCCACGCGCGAGCCACATCAGGACCCGGCGACGCGCACCTTCCAAGCTCTACGGATTCACGTCAATCAGGAGCTTGAAGAGTTGGAGGTAGCGCTGCCGCAGAGCATGGATGCGCTGGGCGAAGGCGGGCGCCTCGTGGTCATCAGCTTCCACTCGCTGGAGGACCGCATCGTCAAGCACTTCATGCGCGCGCAATCGCAACCCGGGGACCTTCCGGCGCGGTTGCCGCTGCGGGCGGACCAGCTGCCCCGGCCGCGCCTCAAACTGGTCGGCAAGGCGGTGTTTCCTTCCGACGCCGAGGTGGACGCAAATCCCCGAGCGCGCAGCGCCGTCATGCGCGTGGCGGAGAAGCTGGCGGTGGCGGCATGATCCGCCTCAATGTCGCCCTCGCCTGCATCCTGGTGACGTGCGCGCTCGTCGTGGTGACGTCGCAGCACAAGGCGCGCAAGCTCTTCGTCGAACTGCAAAGGGAGCAGGAAGTCGCGAAGCAGCACGAAGTCGAGTACGGCCAGCTGCAACTCGAGCAAAGCACGTGGGCGATGCACTCCCGGGTGGAGAAGATCGCCGCCAACAATCTGCAGATGCGCGTGCCGCCCGGCACGCGCGTGCACCTGGTTCCTCCCCCTCCCGCGCCGTCCAGACCATGAACGCCGCCCTGAGCCCGGCATTGTCGGTGCGCCTGCCCGTGTGGCGGGCGCGCCTGCTTTTGCTGCTGGTCTTCGGCGGGTTCATGGTTCTGGCGGCGCGGGCTCTTTATTTGCAAGGCCTGCACAACGATTTCCTGCAGCAGAAGGGCGAGACCCGCTACGCGCGGGTGGTCGAGATTTCCGCGCATCGGGGCATGGTGACCGACCGTTCGGGCGAGCCGCTGGCGCTCAGCACGCCGGTGGAATCGGTCTGGGCGTCCCCCGGCGACGTCAACCTTTCGTCCGAGCAGCGTTCGAAACTGGCAAAGCTCCTGGGGACGGACGCGGCGGAACTCAAGCGCCGGCTCGCGGAAGACAAGCGCGACTTCGTCTACCTGAAGCGCCAGCTTCCCCCGGAGCAGGCGGCGAAGGTGGTTCAACTGAACCTGCCCGGCGTCTTCCTGCAGCGGGAATACCGCCGCTACTATCCCGCCGCGGAAGTGACTTCGCACGTTGTCGGCGTCACCGGCGTCGATGACAACGGCCAGGAAGGCATCGAGCTCGCCTACCAGGACTGGCTTTCCGGCAAGCCGGGCAGCCGCCGTGTCATCAAGGACCGCCTGGGGCACGTGATCGAGGATGTCGAAAGCATCCGGGTGCCGCAGCAAGGGCGCGAACTGGCGCTTTCCATCGACCAGCGCGTCCAGTACCTGGCTTTTCGCGAACTGAAAGCGGCCGTCGCCGAGCACCAGGCGAAGGCTGGCAGCATCGTCGTGCTCGATGTCACTTCGGGCGAGGTGCTGGCGCTCGCCAACTGGCCGAGCTACAACCCCAACAATCGCGACACCTTCAAGACGAACCGCACGCGCAATCGCGCGGTGGTCGACCTGTTCGAGCCGGGCTCAACGCTGAAGCCGTTCACGGCCGCCGCCGCGCTGGAAGCGGGCCTGGTGCGCCCCGGCAGCGCGATCGACACCGAAGGCGGCCGCTACGCAATCGGCAATCGCATCATTCGCGACGCCCACCCGGAAGGCATCCTCACGGTGGCGCAGGTCATCCAGAAATCCTCGAACGTCGGCTCCGCGAAACTGGCGCTCGCCATGGCGCCCCGGAAGATGTGGGCCCTGTTCTCGGAAGTGGGCTTCGGCACGGTGCCGAAGGTCGGGTTTCCGGGCGAGGCATCCGGGCGCCTGCGCGCCTACCAGAGCTGGAAGCCGATCGAGCAGGCGACCATGTCCTACGGCCACGGCATCTCCGTGAGCCTGCTGCAGCTTGCGCGCGCGTACTCGGTGTTCGCGACGGACGGACAACTCATGCCGCTGACCCTGGTGCGGCGCGAGCAGCCCGTCGCCGGCAAGCAGGTGGTGTCGCCCGTAAACGCACTGGCCGTGCGCAAGATGCTGGAGATGGTGACGCAGCCCGGCGGGACGGCGACCCGGGCCCAGGTGGCCGGCTATCGCGTCGCGGGAAAAACCGGCACGGCGCACAAGCTGGAGGGCGTGGGCTATTCGCCCGACCGCTATATCTCCTCGTTCGTGGGGTTCGCGCCGGCCTCGAGCCCGCGCGTGGTCATCGCGGTGATGATCGACGAGCCCGGCGGCAAGCATTACTACGGCGGCGAAGTCGCCGCCCCGGTGTTCAGCAATGTCATGGCGGGCACGTTGCGCCTGCTCGGCATTGCCCCGGACGCATCGCTCGACAACGTCGTCCCTCCCGATTCAACGCCCCTCGTCAGGGAGGAGGTGTGAGCATGAATGCGCGCTTCACGCCCGAGGGACCCGGAGTCGCCGAGATGCTCGCCGGACTTGGCGTGCGCATCGGCGGACTCGCGCTCGACAGCCGCAAGGTGCGGCGGGGGGACCTTTTCCTCGCGCTGCCCGGAGAAAAATCGGACGGCCGCATGCACATTCGCCAGGCCCTCGCCGCCGGCGCGGCCGCCGTGCTGTGGGAGCGGCGCGACTACGAGTGGGATGACCGCTTGGATGTCCCGAACCTTGGCGTGGGCGGCCTGCGCGACCTGCTCGGGGCGATCGCGGATGAATTCAACGGCCACCCTTCGCATCGCCTGTGGATGGCGGGCGTCACCGGCACCAACGGCAAGACCTCCTGCTCGCACTGGATTGCGCAATGCCTTTCCATGCTGGGACGCCGGACCGCCGTGGTCGGGACGCTCGGGAGCGGATTCGCGGGCGCGCTGGAGCCCGCGCTCAACACCACCCCCGATGCGATCGAGCTGCATGCCCGCCTGGCGGGATTCGTGAAGGAAGGCGCGAGCGCGTGCGCCATGGAAGTGTCCTCGCACGGCATCGAGCAGGGCAGGGTGAATGGCGTGCAGTTCGACGTGGCCCTGTTCACCAACCTGTCGCGCGACCACCTCGACTACCACAAGACGATGGAAGACTACGCCGCCGCGAAGGCCCGCCTGTTCCAGTGGCCGGGCCTGAAGCATGCGGCCATCAATGTCGACGACCCGTTCGGACGCCAGCTTGCCGCTTCGCTGGACCGGTCGAACATCAATGTCCTCGAATTCGGGCGCGGGCGCGGCGACGTCGCATGCCACCAGCTCGACCTTTCCACGCGCGGGCTGAAGCTCGAGATCGCCACGCCCTGGGGATCGGCGCAACTGGCGAGTCCGCTGCTTGGCGCATTCAACGCGTCCAACCTGCTTGGCGTCCTTTCCGTGCTGGTCCTGTCCGGCGTGCCGCTCGAAGATGCCGTTGGGGCGCTTTCCCGCGTCGAACCCGTTCCGGGCCGCATGCAACTGGTGCGTGAGCCGGATGCTCCACTGGTCGTCGTGGACTATGCGCATACGCCCGATGCGCTGGAGAAGGTGCTGGAAACGCTGCGAGGCGTGCTTCCGGCCGGGGCGAAACTGTTCTGCGTGTTCGGCTGCGGCGGCGACCGCGATCCGGGCAAACGTCCGCTGATGGGAGAAGTGGCGACCCGGCTTGCGGACCACGCCGTCATCACCAGCGACAACCCGCGTTCGGAAGAGCCGCGCGCGATCATCGCTGCCGTCGCGGCCGGCGCCCACCCGAACTACTCGACCGAACCGGATCGAGCCGCGGCAATTTCGCACGCGCTGTACGAAGCCCGCCCCGGCGACGTTGTCCTGGTGGCCGGAAAGGGGCATGAAAACTACCAGGAAGCGCAGGGCCTGCGCCTGCCCTTCGACGATGTAAAGGTGGCGCGGGAGCTGGTGCGCCGGCTGAAAGGACAGGCAAAGCATGCTTGACCTCGACGCCGCCGCGCGCGCCATCGATGCAGGCCGGGCCGGCCCGAACGTGCGTTTCACCCGCGTCACGACCGACAGCCGGGACATCCGGGCGGGCGACCTGTTCATCGGCATTCGCGGAGAACGCTTCGACGGCCAGGCATTCGCCGACCAGGCATTGCAGGCCGGGGCGACCGCGGTGATGGTGAGCGATCCATCCGCGGTGAAATCCGCGCATGCGCCGGTCCTGCTGGTCCCGGATGCGCGCATCGCGCTCGGGCAACTCGCCGCCTTCTGGCGTTCGCAGTTCGCGATTCCGCTGGTTGCCATCACGGGCAGCAACGGCAAGACCACGGTGAAGGAACTGCTGGCATCCATCCTGCGCAAGCAGGCGGGCGAGGACGCCGTGCTTGCGACGGCCGGCAACCTGAACAACGACATCGGCATGCCGCTGACCCTGCTCGCGCTTGCCCCGACGCACCGCTACGCGGTCATCGAGATGGGCATGAACCACCTCGGCGAGATCGCCTACCTTTCCCGGCTCGCGAAGCCCGGCGTCGCATTGATCAACAACGCAGGCTCGGCGCACATCGGCGAACTCGGTTCGCTGGAGGCGATCGCCCGCGCCAAGGGCGAGATATTCGAGGGCCTGGACAAGGCCGGATGCGCGATCATCAACAGCGACGATGCGCAGGCCGACTACTGGCGCAGCCTCGCGCGGGGCAGGCGGATCGTCGATTTCGGCCTGGACCGGAAAGCGGCTGTCTCCGCGCGCTATGAACTGACGGAAGCCGGCAGCCTCGTCACCCTGCAGGCGCCCGAAGGCGCGTTCGTCGCGACGCTGAACGTGCCCGGCCTTCACAACGTCAAGAACGCGCTGGCCGCCGCCACCGCCGCATACGCGCTTGGCGTGCCGCCGTCGACCATCGCCGCGGGCCTGGCGGCCTATCGCGGCGTGAAGGGTCGCCTGCAGCTGAAGAAGCTGCCGTCGGGCGCAGCGGTGATCGACGACACCTACAACGCCAATCCGGAATCCATGCGCGCCGCCGTATCCGTGCTCGCCGCCAGGAAAGGCCGGCGCCTGTTCGTCATGGGCGACATGGGAGAACTGGGAAATGACGCCGAGGCGATGCACGCATCGATCGGCGAGTTCGCCAAGCGCGCAGGCGTGGACGACCTGTTCGCGCTCGGCGCCATGAGCGCGGTCGCGGTGCGCAGCTTCGGCGACCGCGGCCGCCACTTCGAATCCGTCGAAGACCTGGCGCGCGCAGTGGCCGGCGCGGCGGGCGCAGACGCCACGATCCTGGTGAAGGGGTCGCGATTCATGCGCATGGAGCGCGTGGTCGAGGCCCTCGGCGCCGTGACGGAAAAAACCGCGAAAGGGGGCGCCTGATGCTCCTGCTCCTGTTCCAGTGGCTGGCAACCGACATCCGCGCCTTCAACGTGTTCAACTACATCACGTTGCGCGCGGTGCTGGCGACCCTGACGGCGCTGATGATCTCGTTCGTCGTCGGTCCCGCAATGATCCGCAAGCTGACCGTTTACAAAATCGGCCAGGCGGTGCGGGACGACGGTCCGAAGAGCCACCTCGCCAAGGCCGGCACGCCGACCATGGGCGGCGCGCTGATCCTGGTCTCGATCGCGATCACGACCCTGCTCTGGGCCGACTTGCGCAACCGCTACGTGTGGGTGGTGCTGGTCGTCACGCTCGGTTTCGGCATCGTCGGCTGGGTCGACGACTATCGCAAGGTCGTGCACCGCAACCCCAAGGGGCTCTCCGCGCGCGCCAAGCTGTTCTGGCAATCGCTGATCGGCCTTGCCGCGGCGCTTTACCTCGCCACCACGGCGGTCGAGCCCGCGCAGACCGAGCTCATCGTGCCGTTCTTCAAGCAGGTCGCGTATCCGCTCGGCATCGTCGGTTTCGTCCTGATGACTTATTTCGTCATCGTCGGCACTAGCAACGCCGTCAACCTCACGGACGGCCTCGACGGCCTGGCGATCCTGCCGACCGTGATGGTGGGCAGCGCCCTGGGCGTTTTTGCTTACGTGGCCGGCAACGCGGTGTTCTCGCGCTACCTGGGCTTTCCCCTCATTGCCGGCGCCGGCGAACTCACGGTCATCTGCGCCGCCATTGCAGGCGCGGGCCTGGCATTTCTCTGGTTCAACGCCTATCCCGCGGAAGTGTTCATGGGCGACGTGGGCGCCCTGGCCCTGGGCGCCGCGCTCGGCACCATCGCGGTCATCGTCCGCCAGGAGATCGTGCTTTTCATCATGGGCGGCGTGTTCGTGGTCGAAACCCTGTCGGTGATGCTGCAGGTGGCGTCGTTCAAGCTCACCGGCAAGCGCATTTTCCGGATGGCGCCGCTGCACCACCACTACGAATTGAAGGGTTGGAAGGAAAACCAGGTCGTCGTCCGCTTCTGGATCATCACGATGATGCTGGTGCTGGTCGGTCTTTCTACATTGAAGCTGAGGTAAGCCATGACGAGTCGATTGCATTTCGAGTTGTTCCTGAAAGACCTGCGCGAGCGCATGGGTGCGGATGCCCCCAGGCAGCTGACGCTGAGCGGCCTGCATCCGGAGGAGGTCGAGGATGTCGGCGCGGTGCGCCTGTCGCGCATCGAAGCGGCGATGAAGGAGGCGCGTGCCGCCCGGGTTGAAGAATAGGCGGGTGCTGGTGCTCGGATTGGGTGCAAGCGGAATGTCGATGGCGCGCTGGCTCTCGAGCCGGGGCGCGCGCGTTCGCGTCGCCGACAGCCGCAGCGAGCCGCCGTTTGCCAACCAGCTGCGCAGCGAGCTGCCCGGCGTGGAACTGCAGACCGGCCCGTTCCGGCCCGAACTGTTCAACGGCATCGACCAGGTCGCCATCAGCCCCGGTGTGCCGCTGGCCGATCCCGGCGTGCAGGCCGCGATCGCGCGCGGGACGGAAGTGGTGGGCGACATCGAGCTGTTCGCCCGCATGCGTTCGGAATTTCCCAAGGGCCGCGTCATTGCCATCACGGGATCGAACGGCAAGAGCACCGTGACGGAAATGGTCGGCGCGATGTGCCGGCAGGCAAAGATCCGCACGCTGGTCGCGGGCAACATCGGGTTGCCGATCCTGGATGCATTGCTCGAAATGGATGCCGGGAAGCGCCGGCGCCCGGATATCTTCGTGCTCGAGCTTTCCAGCTTCCAGCTGGAGACCACGTCGAGCCTCAACGCGGAATCGGCGGTGGTGCTGAACCTCAGCGAAGACCACCTCGACCGCTATGCGGGGATGCCCGACTACGCCCGCGCCAAGGACCGGATTTTCTTCGGCGAGGGCGTGCAGGTCCTCAATCGCGAGGACCCCCGCGTCCTCGAGATGCGCAAGGCCGACCGCCAGGTCTTCACGTTCGGCCTGGGCGAGCCCTGGCTCGACACGGATTTCGGCCTGCGCGAGATGGAAGGCGAGTTGTGGCTGGCCCAGGGCCGCGCCAACCTCATGCCGGTATCCGGATTGCAGGTGGCCGGACTGCACAACGCGCTGAATGCGCTGGCCGCCCTGGCGCTGTGCCGTGGCCTCAACCTGCATCTCGATCCGCTGATCGAGGCGCTGTACGAGTTCAAGGGACTGCCGCATCGCGTACAGAAGATCGCGGAGGTCGATGGCGTCGCCTTCTACGACGATTCGAAGGGCACCAACGTCGGTGCCACCGTCGCCGCGCTCAAGGGCATGAAGGAGAAAGTGGTCCTCATCGCCGGCGGCGACGGCAAAGGCCAGGATTTCTCGCCGTTGCGGGATGCCGTCGCCGCAAAAGCGCGCGCCGTCGTGCTCATCGGCCGGGATCGCGAGCAGATCGCCGCCGTGCTCGATCCGACGGGAATCCAGATCGCCCGGGCCGGGGACATGCCCGAGGCCGTGCGCACGAGCCGGGCGCTTGCCCAGGCGGGCGACGCGGTGCTGCTGTCGCCGGCATGCGCGAGCTTCGACATGTTCCGCAACTACGAGCATCGCGCGCAGGTGTTCACGGACGCGGTGCGGGCACTGGAGGGCGGCCAATGAACGGCGCGTTCGGCGCGGTCGTGAACCGTCCCGCGCCCATGGCGGAGCTGGACTACGGCGTCCTGAGCATTTCGTTCCTGCTGCTGGCCCTCGGCCTGGTGATGGTCTATTCGTCGTCGATCGCGATCGCGGAGGCAGGCAAGTACACGGGCAACCAGCCCGCCTACTTCCTCATCCGCCACGGGATCTTCCTGTTCATCGGCACCATGGCCGGCTTCATCTGCTTCCAGTTTCCGATGAAATTCTGGGAACAGGCGGCCCCGTACCTGTTCGTGGCCGGTGTGCTGCTGCTCGCGATCGTCCTGATTCCCGGCATCGGCAAGGAAGTCAACGGCAGCCGCCGCTGGCTGTCGCTCGGCATGTTCAACCTGCAGCCGTCTGAAATCATGAAGCTGCTGGCCGTGCTCTACGCTGCGGACTACACCGTCAGGAAAGCCGCGCTGATGCACAGCTTCCGCAAGGGCTTCATGCCCATGCTCACCGTCATGCTGCTGACCGGCGGCCTGCTGCTGCGCGAGCCCGACTTCGGCGCTTTCGCGGTCATCACCGCGATCGCCATGGGGGTGCTGTTCCTGGGCGGCATGAACTGGAAGCTGTTCGCCAGCCTCATCGTGCTCCTGCTGATCGGCTTCGTGCTGCTGATCTGGACTTCGCCTTACCGGCTGCAACGCGTGATCGGCTTCATGGACCCCTGGTCCGATCCGTTCGGCAAGGGTTACCAGCTCTCGCACGCCCTGATCGCATTCGGGCGGGGAGAGTGGTTCGGCGTCGGCCTCGGCGCCAGCGTCGAGAAGCTTTTCTACCTGCCCGAGGCGCACACCGACTTCCTGCTTGCAGTGATCGCCGAAGAGCTCGGCTTCATCGGCGTGCTGACGGTGATCTCGCTGTTCGCCTGCCTGATCTGGCGCGCCTTCGCGATCGGCAACCAGGCTGCGCGGCTCGAACGCTACTTCTCGGCGCTCGTCGCACAGGGCGTCGGCTTGTGGATCGGCACCCAGGCCTTCATCAACATGGGCGTGAACATGGGCGTGCTGCCCACCAAGGGGCTGACCCTGCCGCTGCTTTCGTTCGGCGGCAGCGGCATCCTCGCCAACTGCTGCGCGCTCGCCATCCTGCTGCGGGTGGACTACGAGAACCGGCAGATGATGAAAGGCCTGTCGCTGTGAGCGTCCGCGTCATTCTCATCATGGCCGGCGGCACGGGCGGGCACATCTTCCCGGCGCTGGCCGTCGCCGACGACCTGCGCGATCGCGGCTGGAACGTGGTCTGGCTGGGCGCGCGCAGCGGCATGGAGGCGCGGCTGGTGCCGGAACACGGCTACGCGGTGGAATGGATCCGCTTTTCCGGATTGCGCGGCAAGGGCCTGCTGCGGATGGCCTTGCTGCCGTTCAACCTCCTTGTCGCTTTTTTCCAGAGCGCGCGCGCGATTTTCCGCGTTCGTCCCGACGTGGTCCTCGGCATGGGCGGATACATCGCCTTTCCCGGCGGAATGATGGCCGCATTGCTCCGCCGGCCGCTGGTGCTGCACGAACAGAATTCCATTGCGGGCCTGGCGAACAAGGCGCTTTCGTTCGTGGCCGACCGCCTGCTGTCGGGATTCCCGGACGCGTTGAGGAAGGCCGAATGGACCGGAAACCCGGTGCGCCGCGATATTGCAGGCCTGGCGCCCCCGGAGGAACGCTTCAGGGGCCGCGGTGGCAACCTGCGTGTCCTGGTCGTCGGCGGCAGTCTCGGCGCGCAGGCCTTGAACGATGTGTTGCCCAAGGCGCTCGCGCTGATTCCGGCGGACCGGCGTCCCATCGTGACCCACCAGGCGGGCGAAAAGCATCTGCCGACCCTGGAACAGAACTATCGCGAGAGCGCGGCGGCCGCAACGACGCTTGCGTTCATCCGCGACATGGCGGCCGCGTATGCCGATGCGGACCTGGTGATCTGCAGGGCCGGGGCCCTGACGGTGGCGGAACTGGCTGCGGCCGGCGTCGCGAGCGTGCTGGTGCCGTTCCCGCATGCGGTGGATGACCACCAGACCACCAATGCGCGATTCCTGTCGGATCGCGCCGCGGCCGTGCTGATCCCGCAGGCCGAGCTCACGCCGCGCCGCCTCGCCGACCTGCTGCTGGAGTTCACGCGCGAGAAGCTGCTCGACATGGCCGCGAAAGCCCGCGCGCTGGGCAAGCCGGATGCGACCCGCGTCGTCGCCGACCGCTGCATGGCGCTTGCCGCATGAGATTCGAACATCGAACAGCCGCGATTGGCACTTGCCGCCGATGGGCAGGGCGATAAACGGAGCTAAATGAAACACAAGGTCAAACACGTGCACTTCGTCGGTGGAGGCGGAGTCGCCATGAGCAGGAAGCAGGGCCCCGTCGCTGCGATTGCGACGGGATGCGACCGGCCGCGATTGGCGCTTGCCGCCGATGGGCAGGGCGATAAACGGAGCTAGATGAAACACAAGGTCAAACACGTGCACTTCGTTGGCATCGGCGGCGCCGGGATGAGCGGCATTGCGGAGGTGATGCTGAACCTCGGCTTCGAGATCAGCGGATCCGACATCGCCGACAGCGCCACCACGCAGCGCCTGCGGGGCCTGGGCGCCAAGGTTCACATCGGCCACGACGAAGCGAATGTCAGCGGCGCGAACGCGGTGGTCGTGTCCACGGCAGTGAAACAGGGCAATCCCGAAGTCTCCGCTGCGCGCGCCAAGCGCATCCCCGTCGTGCCGAGGGCGATCATGCTGGCCGAGCTGATGCGGCTGAAGCAGGGCATCGCGATTGCCGGCACGCATGGCAAGACCACTACCACCAGCCTGATCGCCAGCATGCTGGCCGAGGCGGGCATGGACCCGACCTTCGTGATCGGAGGCCGCCTGGAAGCGGCCGGCTCCCACGCCAAGCTCGGCAAGGGCGAGTTCATCGTGGTCGAGGCCGACGAGTCGGACGCTTCCTTCCTGTACCTGCAGCCGGTGCTGACGGTCGTCACGAACATCGATGCCGACCACATGGAAACCTACGGGCACGACTTCAGCCGCCTGCGCCAGTCCTTCCACGAATTCATCGAGCACCTGCCCTTCTACGGGATGGCGGTGCTGTGCATCGACGACGCCAATGTGCGCAGTCTCATGCCGATCGTTACCAAGCCGGTGACCACTTACGGCCTCGGGGAAGGCGCGCAGATCCGCGCCGTCGACGTCACCGCGGATAGCGGCCGGATGCGATTCCGGGTCACCCGCAAGATCGGCTACAACGGCCACGCCCAGGCCGCGCCCGATCTGGAGGTGACGTTGAACCTTCCGGGATTGCACAACGTGCAGAACGCCCTTGCGGCCGTCGCGGTCGGCATGGAGATCGGCGTTGCCGACGCGGCCATCGTCAAGGCGCTCGCGGAGTTTCGCGGCGTGGGCCGCCGTTTCCAGCGCTTCGGCGAGATCCCCGTGGCCGGAGGCAGCTTCACGCTCATCGACGACTACGGCCACCACCCGGTGGAAATGGCCGCCACCATCGCGGCCGCGCGCGGGGCCTTTCCGGGACGGCGCCTGATGTTGGCGTTCCAGCCGCATCGCTATACGCGCACGCGCGACTGCTTCGAGGATTTCGTGCGGGTGCTCTCCTCGGTGGACGCGCTCCTGCTGACCGAAGTGTATGCCGCCGGCGAGGCGCCGATCGTCGCGGCGGACGGCCGCGCGCTTGCGCGCGCCGTACGGGTTGCAGGAAAGGTCGAGCCGCTTTTCGTGGAGCAGGTCGGCGAGCTTCCCGCCGCGATCGCGGGCGCCGCGAAAGCCGGCGACGTGGTGGTCACCATGGGGGCCGGCTCGATCGGCGGCGTTCCCGGAAAGATGGCGAAGGCCTGAGTCGACGCATGGACATGGCTGAACTGGACAACATCGGGCAAAGCGGACTGCGCGGCAAGCTGATGCGCGGCGAGCCCATGCACCGGCACGTCAGCTGGCGCGCGGGCGGCAAGGTGGATCGCGCCTACCTTCCCGCCGACCTCGAAGACCTGCGCACGTTCCTGCAGGGCCTGCCCGCCGAAGAGCCCGTCCTGTTCGTGGGCCTTGGCAGCAACCTGCTCGTGCGCGACGGCGGCCTCAAGGGAACCGTCGTGTTCACCCACAATGCGCTCAAGCGTTTTTCGCTGGAAGAGCATGCGGGCCTCGCGGAGATCTACGCCGAAGCCGGTGTTGCCAGTCCCAAGGTCGCGCGATTCGCCGCCGTCCACGACCTCGAAGGCGCGGAGTTCCTCGCAGGGATCCCCGGCACGATCGGCGGCGCCCTGGCGATGAATGCAGGCTGCTACGGCGCCGAGACCTGGGACGTCGTGACCCGCGTGCGCACCATCGATCGCGCCGGCCGCCTGCAGGTGCGCGAGCCGGCCGAGTTCGCGATCGGCTACCGACACGTGGTGCGGCTGACGGCCGGAGACGAATTCTTCGTGGCTGCCTGGTTCCGCTTCCGCAAGGGCGACGGCGAGGGCGCGCGCAAGACCATCAAGGAGCTGCTGGGCCGGCGCATCGCTAGCCAGCCGCTGGCCGAACCCAATGCGGGGTCCGTATTTCGCAATCCTCCCGGCGGCCATGCCGCGCGCCTGATCCAGGACTGCGGCCTGAAGGGCCGCAGCGTTGGCGGCGCGCAGGTATCGAACCTGCATGCCAACTTCATCATCAACACCGGCAATGCGACGGCCCACGACATCGAGGCGCTGATCGCGCTGGTGCAGGACACCGTGGCGCGCCAGGCAGGCGTGCACCTCGAACGCGAAGTCCGGATCGTCGGCGAGGCGGGCCCATGAGGCCGGCGGAACTCGGCAAGGTTGCCGTGCTGTACGGAGGCCGTTCCGCCGAGCGCGAGATTTCGCTGCTCAGCGGCAATGCGGTGCTGACCGCGTTGCGCGAGCGCGGCGTGGATGCCCACGCCTTCGACCCGTCGCAGCGGCCGCTGGCGGAACTGAAGCGCTACGGCTTCCAGCGCGTCTTCATCGCGCTGCACGGCCGCTACGGCGAGGACGGCACGGTGCAAGGCGCGCTGGAGCTGATGGGCATTCCGTACACGGGCAGCGGCGTCATGGCGAGCAGCCTGGCGATGGACAAATGGCGCACGAAGCTGGTGTGGCAGGCGGTCGGGATCCCGTCGCCGCGCGACCGGCTGCTCGACGCCGGCTCGGACTGGGGCCAGGTCGCGCGCGACCTTGGCCTGCCGCTGATCGTGAAGCCGGTGCACGAAGGCTCCACCATCGGCCTCACCAAAGTCACGGCGGCGGAGCAGCTGCCCGCCGCCTACGCCCTCGCGGCCCGCCATGATCCGGTCGTGCTTGCCGAAGAATTCATCGCCGGCCGCGAACTGACGGCATCGGTGCTGGAGGGGGAAGCGTTGCCGCTGATCTGGATCGAAGCGCCCGGCGGCAACTACGACTACCAGAACAAGTACTTCACCGACGAAACCAAGTATCACTGCCCGGCGGGCATCCCGCCGGCGAAAGAAGCCGAGATCCGGGCGATGGCGCTCAAGGCGTTCCAGGTCCTGGGATGCGAAGGCTGGGGGCGCGCCGACCTGATCCTGCGCGGCGACGGTTCCTTCTCTTTCCTCGAAATGAACACGTCTCCGGGCATGACGGGACACAGCCTGGTGCCGATGGCGGCGCGCCAGGCCGGCATTTCCTTTGCCGACCTCGTGCTGCGGATCCTGGAGGGCGCCCATGTGGGATAACGCGGCGAGCCTGCGCACGGCGGCGAACCTGCTGATCGCGGGAGCCGCGGCGGTCGCCCTCTACTGCGCGGCCCACTACATCGTCCACCTGCCGATCTTCCCATTGCGGGAAGTCAGCGTCACGGGAGAGACCGCGCACCTGACGCACGAGCAGGTGCAGGCGGTGATTGCGCGCGAATTGCAGGGCAATTTTTTCACGGTCGACCTGGCGCAGGTGCGCTCGGGGTTCGAGAAGCTGCCTTGGGTGCGCAAGGTCAATGTCCGCCGCCACTGGCCCGATCGCCTCGAAGTGGTGATGGAAGAGCACCGGCCGCTCGCGCGCTGGGGTTCGACCGCGCTGGTCAACGCGCAGGGCGAAGTGTTCGAGGCGGCGATCAACAACGTGCTGCCGGTGTTCACGGGTCCGAGCGAGATGGCGCCGGAGGTCGTGGAGCGCTTTGCGGCGTTCGAGCAGCTGCTCGCGCCGGTCGGCAGGAAAGTCGTGCAGATCCGGGTGTCGCCGCGGCGCGCCTGGCAGCTGAAGCTGGACGACGGCCTGGTCATCGAACTGGGCCGGGAAAACCTCGACGGCCGGCTCGCGGCCTTCGTCGCGGCCTACCCGCAGACCATGGCCCGGCTGCCGCAGGGGGCGACGCAGGTCGACCTGCGCTACAGCAACGGCTTCGCGGTGAAGAGCCCCGGCATGAAGTGGGACGCCAGGAAGACCTGAGAACATGAAACGTGAACGCGGGATCGCAGAATAAATGGCCATGAGCGGACGCAAGGAGAGCAAGAACCTCATCGTGGGCCTGGACATCGGCACCTCGAAGATCGCCGCCATCGTCGCGGAAATGAAGCCCGAGGGCGGCTTCGAGGTCATCGGCATGGGCAGCGCCCCGTCGCGCGGCCTGAAGAAAGGCGTCGTGGTCAACATCGAGTCGACCGTCAATGCCATCCAGCGCGCCCTCGAAGAGGCGGAACTGATGGCGGACTGCAAGATCCGGGATGTCTGGACCGGCATCGCGGGCAGCCACATCCGCAGCTTCAACTCGCACGGCATGGTCGCGATCAAGGACCGCGAAGTGGCGCAGGCCGACGTCGATCGGGTGGTGGAAACCGCCAAGGCCATCCCGATTCCCACGGACCAGCAGATCCTGCACGTGCTCAACCAGGAATTCGTCATCGACGGCCAGGAGGATGTGCGCGAGCCCCTGGGCATGAGCGGCGTGCGCCTCGAGGTGAAGGTCCACATCGTCACCGGCGCGGTCTCCGCCGCGCAGAACATCATGAAGTGCGTGCGCCGCTGCGGCCTCGAGGTCAACGACCTCATCCTGCAGCCGCTGGCTTCCGCCATGGCCGTGCTGTCCGAGGACGAGAAGGACCTGGGCGTCTGCCTGGTGGACATCGGCGGCGGCACCTCCGACATCGCGGTGTTCACGCAGGGCGCGATCCGGCACACGGCGGTGATCCCGATCGCGGGGGACCAGATCACGAACGACATCGCGATGGCCCTGCGCACGCCCACCAAGGAGGCGGAAGAGATCAAGCGCCGCTATGGCTGCGCATTGCGCGAGCTGTCGGATCCCCAGGAAATGGTCGAGGTGCCCGGCGTGGGCGAGCGCGGCACCAAGAAGATGTCGCGCCAGACCCTCGCCGAGGTGATCGAGCCGCGGGTGGAGGAACTCTATTCGCTGGTGCAGGCGGAACTGCGGCGCAGCGGATTCGAGGAACTGCTCTCCTCGGGAATCGTCATCACGGGCGGCAGCGCCGCCATGCAGGGCATGGTGGAACTGGGCGAGGAAGTGTTCCACATGCCGGTGCGCCTGGGCCTGCCGGGATACGGCGGGGGCCTCTCGGAAGTCATCCGCAATCCGCGCTATTCCACCGGCGTCGGCCTGCTCATGGCCGGGCTCGGACAGCACCATCGCCAGCAGATCGAAAAAATGCAGAGCGGATCGTTCAAGCAGATTCTCGGACGCATGAAGAAATGGTTCGAGACCAATTTCTAGCAGGACAGGTTCAAGGGGAGTCAGGTTTGAAAATGTTAACCATCACCAAAGGAGAAGACTGATGTTCGAAATCGTGGATACACAACCCCAGGAGGCGGTGATCAAGGTGGTCGGCGTGGGCGGCTGCGGCGGCAATGCGGTGGACCACATGATCGGCGAGGGTGTCGACGGCGTCGAATTCATCTGCGCCAACACCGATTCGCAGGCGCTCAAGCGCAACAAGGCCAAGACCCTGCTGCAGCTGGGGCCCAACGTGACCAAGGGCCTGGGCGCCGGCGCCAATCCGGACATCGGCCGCGAGGCCGCGATGGAAGACCGCGAACGCATCATCGAGCTCATCGAGGGCGCCGACATGCTGTTCCTCACCGCGGGCATGGGGGGCGGCACCGGGACGGGCGCCGCGCCGATCGTGGCCGAGGCGGCCCGCGAACTCGGGATCCTGACGGTGGCGGTGGTCACCAAGCCGTTCGCGTTCGAGGGCAAGCGGCAAAAAGTGGCGCACCAGGGGCTCGAAGAACTTTCCCGCCATGTCGACTCTCTGATTGTCATACCGAATGACAAGCTCATGCAGGTGCTGGGGGAGGACGTGAGCATGCTGGATGCATTCAAGGCGGCGAACACGGTGTTGCACGGCGCCGTTGCAGGCATCGCCGAGGTCATCAAGTGCCCCGGCCTGGTGAATGTGGATTTCGCCGACGTTCGCACCGTCATGTCGGAAATGGGCATGGCGATGATGGGTTCGGCGGTTTCGTCGGGACTGGACCGCGCGCACCTGGCGGCCGAGCAGGCCGTCGCCAGCCCGCTGCTCGAGGATGTCAACCTGGCAGGGGCCCGGGGCGTACTGGTCAACATCACCGCCAGCAACACCCTCAAGATGAAGGAAGTCCACGAAGTCATGAACACCATCAAGGGCTTCACGGCGGACGACGCGACGGTCATCGTCGGCACCGTGATCGACGAGTCGATGGAAGACAGGCTGCGGGTGACCATGGTGGCCACCGGGCTCGGGGGCGCGACCCTCCGCCACCAGCAGAAGCCGCTGTCGGTGGTCAAGACCGGGACGGACTCGATGCCGCTGGAAGTGAACTACGGTGACCTCGAGGCGCCGGCGGTCATGCGCCGCCGCTCCCGCGATGCCGCGGTCGAGGCCATGAAGCAGTCGGGGGTGGACATGCTCGATATCCCGGCATTCCTGCGGAAGCAGGCTGACTGAAATCGATGGTGCGGCACAACATCGATGCACCATGCTGGCGCACAGGCAGGAAGCTATGGTAATCTAATCAGCTATTTATCCAGTGAGTAGCGCGGCCCGCAAAGCCGCGTGACGGGAGTACCCGACATGATCAAGCAACGCACGCTGAAAAACATCGTCCGCGCCACTGGCGTCGGCCTGCATACCGGTGAGAAGGTGTACCTCACGCTCCGGCCTGCGGCACCGAACACGGGGATCGTTTTTCGGCGCGTGGACCTCGAGCCGGTCATCGACATCAAGGCGGATCCGTACGCCGTCGGCGATACCCGGCTTTCGTCCTGCCTTGAAAAAGGCGGCGCGAGGGTGCAGACGGTCGAGCATCTCATGTCGGCGCTCGCAGGCCTGGGCATCGACAACGTCTACGTGGAACTCACTGCCGGCGAAGTGCCGATCATGGACGGTTCGGCGTCGCCCTTCGTGTTCCTGTTGCAGTCGGCGGGCATCGAGGAACAGCCGGTTGCAAAACGGTTCATCCGGATCCGCAAGCCGGTCGAAGTGAAGCAGGGCGACAAATGGGTGAAGTTCGAGCCCTACAACGGGTTCCGGGTCGATTTCAGCATCGATTTCAAGCATCCCGTGTTCGCCAACTCCAACAAGCGGGTGATCGTGGATTTCGAGCACACCTCCTATATCAAGGAAGTGAGCCGGGCGCGGACGTTCGGATTCATGCACGACGTGGAAAACATGCGCGCGCAGGGCCTCGCCCTGGGCGGCAGCCTGGACAACGCCATCGTCATGGACGAATACCGGGTCCTGAATGCGGACGGGTTGCGCTACGAAGATGAATTCGTGAAGCACAAGGCGCTCGATGCCATCGGCGACCTCTACCTGCTGGGGCACCCGGTGATCGGGTCGTATTCGGCCCACAAGTCCGGCCACGCGCTCAATAACGGCCTGCTGCGCAACCTGATGGAAGATGCCACGGCCTGGGAATACGTGACCTTCCTCAAGCCGGAAGACGCGCCGGCGTTCCTGCGCCTGCAGGCCCAGGCCGCCTGAGTTTGCCTCCCGGGACCTCCGCGCCTCGCGGAATCCGCCCAGCCGCCGGGAACCCATGCCGGACCTGAGAATCCCATGCTGGTTCTGAGAATCCCATGCTGGTTCTGAGAATCCTTGGCGCCCTCCTGATCGTCGTGGTCGGGGTCTCCCTGGTGGTCTACGTGGTGACCAGGGATAGGCGCTGGTTGCGTTTCGTTCGTCAGATCGTGCTGTTCGGCCTAGTCATCCTGATGATTTTCATGGCTTTGTATGCCCTTGAGCGGTTTTTCATGGTGATTTGACGGTGCGCCACCCCGCCGTCCCAGGCGCTCCAGGGCCTGTTTAAGTGGTGATTTTTCAAGGCGTTTCGCCAATTCGACGACGGCTTTGGCTCCCGCCTCGCCCAAGGAAATTTGTTTTTGGGGC
>Ga0315910_10001875_pt1 | contig 18967 bp, 14 predicted proteins | sample EdamamesoilMG_FD_204470 | JGI IMG/M metagenome (GOLD analysis project Ga0315910, IMG submission 204470) | Garden soil microbial communities collected in Santa Monica, California, United States - Edamame soil | ecosystem: Environmental > Terrestrial > Soil > Garden | place: USA: California...
AAACCTCGTCCGCTGTGTGTCGGTGCGCTCGGCGCGGACAGTGCCGCCGTGACGTTCGACAATAGATTTGACGATCCACAAACCAAGTCCAAGTCCGCCCGGCTCAGGTTCATCGGCAGGTCCACGTGAAAAGCGATCAAAGATCGACCCACTGGCAATGCCGGGCACTCCGGGACCTTCGTCTTCCACCCATGTAATGACGCGGCCGTCCTGTCGTTTCGCTCCAACGCGGATGACGCTGCTCTCGGGCGCGTACTTGCTCGCATTTGCCAATAAATTTACGAACACCTGCGTTAGCCGCACACCGTCGCCATCGATGAGCGGTAGCGTCTCCGACAAGTCGACCTGCAATTGTTGCTTGCGCGCTGTTAGTAGCGAAGCGATTAGCTCATGTGCGTCTTCGACCACATCCGCCAACGCCAGACTTTGATGACGAATACCGAGCTGTCCTGCTTCGATACGCACGCTTTCCAAAAGATTGTCGATCAAGCGCGTAAGCCGTTGCGTGCCGCGCTCCAAGGAGGTGACCAGTTCACGCCGTTCGGCGGGCGTCACTGTGTCCAGTCCATCGCGCAGCAATTCGATGGAAGCCAATTGCGCCGCAAGCGGCGTACGGAACTCGTGCGAGATATTCGCTAGCACCGAATCGCGCGCACGACGAGCCGCTTCCATTTGTGTTTCATCGCGAATTACTTGCACTTGCAGCCCATCTACAGGTGCCGAGCTCATGATAATGGTGGCGCGCCGCTGATCGCCGGGTTCGATGTGCTCGACCACCTGCGAACTACCCGCTTCGCGTGCCTGCAGAATCGGACAGTGGCGTTCGCACGGCCTTTCGCTGCCGTGGGGAGCTTTGATTAGGCAAGGCTTCAGCACGTCACCGCAGAATTTGCCGATCGCTTGTTCAGGCGTAACCTCGAACAAACGCGCGGCTTGTGCATTTAAATAAGTAATGTTGCGCGACTTATCGACGGCGAACACACCTTCGACTACCCCGTTCAACACCGCTTGCGCTTCGGCTTCGCGACGACGTAAGTGGCCGGTTAGTTCCACCAAGCTGCGCCGCATGTCTTCCATGGTGCGTGCCAAAACGCCGACCTCGGCTGCGCCATCGACGGGAATCGACGTAGAAAAGTCCCCTTGACCTAAACGAGTTGCCGCATCGGTAAGGGCGCGCACGGGATCGGCAACCTGCTTACCGAGAAACACCGCCGCGAATACCGCAAGTCCGCCCAGCACCAACGCCGTAATCCATAAACGACGGACCAACGCTTGTACCGACTCATCCAAATCCAGCGTCGGCAATTGTGTCTCAATCAATGCGATTGCTTCGCCTGACGACGCAAATACCGGAAAGCTGGATGCGAATACTGCGAGCTCATCGATCCGTGCCGCTGCAGACCGACCATCGGAAAGAGCGGAAGAGTGCAGTTGCGTGAACGCATCGGCGGGACGCTGTGCAAACGAACGGTAATTAACCAAGCTGACGGGAAGTCCGACCCGTTCTCGTAGGTGCGCAGCAAGCTTCTCGTCCATGAAGCGCAATGCATAGACGCGCAGGTTGTTCGGTCCTTCCGCCGTATCCTGAACACTCGCTACCGCACCATACATAGGTGGCGTCGTTGTCGGCGCGACCATGAAGCGTTCGCCCTGTTCGCTCATTGCTACGATGACTTCTTTCCACGGCGCCGCGCCCGACTGTGCGATTAATTGACCACCCTGCCAAATCGCACAAGCGTCCGCGCCTGCCGTCTGACAAGTGCGTCGCAGGAACGGCGCAATGGCCTCGGCGGGTTCCTCGACAACGATGCGTCGCACTGCGGGACGTGCTGCCAGCCCACGGGTAACTGTGAGCAAGTCCTCGCTCAATTTGCGTAGCTCTTCGCGTGCCGCCGCACCGGCATACTGTACGCGCACAACACCCTGGCTATCGGCGAGGTTGCGCAGCAATCGCACCGCGCTCAACGAGATGCCGCCGACCACCAAAATAACCAGCAGCACATTGATCGCCGCCAGTACCCAGCTCAACTTCAGCTTGCGAAAGTCGAGCTGCAGCACGCTCCACAATTCGTCGAAACGTTCTTTAAGGCGTGGGTGCATGCAACTTACCGTGCCTTGCCCCGATAGCCGCGCCACTCGACCGTTGTTTTAATGATCAACGTTACTACGGCAAGCATTGTTAACAGCGATGCCACGGCAAACGCCCCGACGAAGTTGTATTCGTTGTACATCACTTCCACATGTAACGGCATGGTGTTGGTTAAACCGCGAATGTGACCGGAGACCACCGACACTGCGCCGAATTCGCCCATGGCGCGTGCGTTGCACAGTATCACGCCATAGATTAATCCCCAGCGTATTTTCGGCAGTGTGACGCGGAAGAAAGTCATCCATCCGCTTGCACCCAGGGTAATCGCGGCCTCTTCTTCGTCATTGCCCAGCTGTTCCATGAGCGGAATCAGCTCGCGAGCTACATAGGGAAAAGTGACGAACATAGTGGCCAGCACGATGCCGGGCACCGCAAAGATGATGCTCATGTCGTGTTCGATGAGCCAATGACCGAACCAGCCTTGGAGACCAAACACCAGCACGTAAATCAAACCGGAAATTACCGGCGATACGGCAATCGGCAAATCGATTGCGGTAATTAATATACTTTTGCCTTTGAATTCAAATTTGGCGATCGCCCACGCGGCGGAGATGCCGAATACCGTGTTCAAAGGAACGACGATTATCGCAGTGAGTAGCGTCAAGCGAATTGCGGCGCGAGTATCCGGATCCGCAAAGCTATGGAAATAGGCGTCGACACCCTTTGAAAAAGCCATGCTGAACACAGTCATCAGCGGTGCGATTAACAATGCCGACAAAAAAACCAACGACAGCGTGATAAATGTCCAACGGGTCGCCGCCGCCTGCCACGTATTGCGACCCGGCCGCGTTCGCAGTTCGGCAATCATGTCACTTGAAGGTCCGCCGGCCATGTCCGCTCCTTAACGAGTCGACGTCACTAAGCGTCGTCGTCCCCATGTTTGTAGCAAGTTGATGGACAGCAGCATCACGAAGGAAAACACCAGCATGATGAAGCCGAGCGCGGCCGCGCCGAAGTAGTCGTACTCTTCCAACTTAATCACGATTAGTAATGGCGTGATTTCGGTCTTCATCGGCAAATTGCCGGAAATGAAAATCACCGATCCGTATTCGCCAATGCCGCGCGCCAGCGCCATCGCAAAGCCTGTTAGCAGTGCCGGTAACACGGTAGGAATAATGATGCGCCAAAAAATGGTGAAGCGGCTCGCACCCAGAGTTTCCGCGGCGTCTTCCAAGTCCCTTTGCACTTCGAGTAACGCGGGTTGCACGGAGCGCACGACGAACGGCATGCCGATCAGTGTCAGTGCCACTACCACGCCTATCCACGTATAAGCGACTTGAATGCCGAATTGTTCGAGATACTTTCCGATCGGGCCGTTGCCGGCAAATACCGCCGTCAACGCAATGCCAGATACGGCGGTCGGCAATGCGAACGGCATGTCGATGAGCGCATCCAAAAAGCGGCGGCCAGGAAATTCATAGCGCACCAATGTCCACGCGACCAAGAAACCGAACACGCTATTAATAACAGCGGCAAGCAAGGCCGCACCAAACGTCAGCTTGTATGACGCAATGGAGCGCGGATGCAGCAATACCGCCTGAAACTGTTCCCAAGTAAGGCCGGTGGTTTTGATAACCAATGCGGCCAATGGAATAAGCACCAATGCGCTCAGCATGAAAATGGTATAGCCAAACGTCAGCCCGAAGCCGGGAATCACGCTTTTTTGTTGGTACGCAGCCACTACACGCGCTCATCCATGGTTAAGAACCCTTCGTGGCGTGTACGGATGCGTACATGCGATCGAATCGTCCGCCTTCGGAAAAATGTTCTTTGTTCGCCTTCGCCCAGCCACCGAAGGCTTGGTCAATTGTGAACGTAGTAAGCGGCTGGAATTCGGTGCGATGTTTATCAGCGATAGCTGCATCGCGCGGTCGAAAATAATGCCTGGCGGCCAACTCTTGCCCGAGCGGCGAATAAAGAAACTGTAGATAGGCCTCGGCCGCTTGACGCGTACCTTTGTGGTCAACAACCGTATCAACGAGCGCAACACTAGGCTCGGCAAGAATGCTTACGGACGGTACGATCATTTCGACGTGCTCCGCATCCACATCGTGAATCGAAAGCAACGCTTCATTCTCCCATGCGATCAGCACGTCCCCGATCTCACGTTGGACAAATGTATTAGTAGCCGCACGAGCGCCGCGATCGAGCACCGGCACGCGTGCAAATATTCTCTCGACGAATTGCTCGGCGGCGGCTTGTGCCCTGACGACCCTTTGCGTGGCTCGCGGGTCGTCTAGGACCGCGAAATTGCCGCCCAGCTGCCGTCGTAGTTCAAAACCCCAGGCTGCCAAGTAGTTCCAACGCGCGCCGCCCGAGGTGCGCGGATTCGGCGTGATGACACTGACGTCACCACGGGTTAGATCGTCCCAATCGCGGATGTTTTTCGGATTGCCTTTGCGCACGAGGAACACGATTGTCGAGGTATGTGGGGCGCTGTTGTTCGGCAAGCGACGTTGCCAATCTGCACCCAAACGTTTACCCCGCTGTTGAATCTTGTCGATGTCGTAAGACAGTGCCAATGTCACTATGTCGGCGTTCAAACCCTCGATCACCGCCCGAGCCTGACTGCCGGATCCCCCATGCGATTGCCGGATGGCGACGGTTTGGCCCGTCTTTTCCAGCCACTGTTTGGCGAAGTGTTGGTTTACGTCGCGATACAATTCGCGCGTGGGGTCGTAGCTGACATTGAGCAGCTGGATCTGCGCTTCCGGTTGCGAGTTGCAACCGCTCAGTAGCGTAAACGCCGCGATAAACAGCGCACAGACTCGTGGGTGCGGCATCACGCCACCTTCACGCCGACGCGCGGCAACTCCGTGGGGCGGCACACGATCAATACCGGCGAGCGTTTGGACACCGTCAACAGATCGCTGAAGTCGCGTGTCAGTTGCGTAGGATCCGTGATCCCCAAGATCAACATCTGCGGTGGCACTTCATCCGTTTCTTCGTTGGCCTGCGTAAGCTGTCGTTTCAGCTCCTGTGCGACATCGCCAAAACGCAACTCGGTACGCATGTCCAGGCCATGCATAGCCTGCGCTTCCGAACGCGCGTCCAGCAGTTCGCGCATACCGGAAGGACGCTGCGTTTCCGGCGTACTGTCGGGCAGGATACCCAGATACATAGCTTCCGCCGGGACGTGGCGCAGCACACTGGCCGCGACGGCGAGTGTTCCGCGCCGCGCCGCATCGTCCGTCCAGTGAATTAGCACGCGCTGGGGCTTAACGTTACCCGAGGGCAGAATAAACACTTCCGCGGCACCGCGATCCAACAACCACTGCGTCTGTCCCAACGCATCGTCTTCGCCGCTAATGACCGCCACGCCGGGCAAGGATGTGGTGGCGCTCGGCGCGCCGAGACCCAATTGCGGCTCAACACGCGTGATGACCTTGGTTTTCATGCGCGTCACCAGTTCGTCCAATAACGAATGTTGACGAAGGGTCTGCGCGGATGCGTCGGTATGTGCAAATACAGTGAAGCTCGACAGCGGTGTTGGCAGGACATGTATACGTCGCAAACCGATTGCGACACTGTGGCCGGGCGCCAGTTGAAACAACCGCTGCTCGTGTTGTGTGCGGGTCACGTCGATGGTCGCGGACTCGTTATTGTTAGCGCAGCTGGTGGTTGCGATGCGCAATCGTTCCAGTGCGCCGGTAAACAACTTCGATTGCACCGTTCCGACGCCCAAGAATGTCGACGTGAGCTGCTCGCGCGACGGCGCCAACTCCACTTCTTCCGGCCGTAGCACGGCCACTACTTCGTGCTCGCGACCCAAATGCTGGGTGAGCTCATTGCGATCTTGTGCGCGCGCACTTATCGGCGTGGCGCCCACGTGAATGCCGTCGACGGTTTGCCTTGCCAGCAATAGATTCGCCGCACCCAAGAATGTTGCGACGAAGCGTGTTGCGGGCCGCGCATACAGTTCGTCGGGGCGCCCTACTTCGAGCAAGCGGCCCAGATTCATTACGCCGATGCGATCAGCCAAGGCGAATGCTTCTTCTTGATCGTGCGTCACCAAAATGATGGTGATGCCCAGTTCACGCTGTACTTCGCGAATGGTGCTGCGCAACTCCTCGCGGATCTTGGCGTCCAGCGCACCAAACGGTTCGTCCAGCAACACCACGCTCGGCTTATGTGCCAGCGCGCGCGCTACGGCGACGCGTTGTTGTTGACCGCCGGACAGCTGCGTAGGCAAGCGTTCGTCCATTCCTTCCAACGCCACGAGCCGCAAGAGTTCCTTGCGGCGCGCTACGCGCTCTTCGGTCTTCACACGACGCACACGCAAGGCGAACTCGATGTTGTCCGCCACAGTCATATGACGGAACAGAGCGTAATTTTGGAACACGAAGCCGACTTGGCGGTCTTTCGGCGACAGATGTGTCACGTCGCGGCCATGCAACGAGATGCGGCCGTGGTTTACCCCCGTCAAGCCGGCGATAGCGCGGAGCAGCGTACTTTTACCGCTGCCGCTGGGGCCGAGGAGCACGAAAAATTCGCCCTCGGCAATTTCCAGCGATACGTCGTTGACGACCGGTGTGCCTTGGTAGCGCTTGGTAATTTGATCGAGAACGATAGACATAGGGCGGCTATGCTACTGGCCGCATGGTCACAGCGTCAGTTATCTTCTGGTTATAAAGCGGTTACAAGGCGGGAGTTACAGGGGTGCAGCGCTCCATCGCACTCATCATTTTTGGCATCGGCCTATTACTAATAGGCATCTCGGGCTGTGCGCGGAACGAACCGACGATCGGGGAGTACCGTGCCACGCTGACCTTGCCGGGTGGCGAACTCCCGTTTTTGCTCAAAGTGTCACGATCATCCGACGCGATTGTGCTGACGCTGGCCAATGGCAAAGAACACGTTACCGTTTCCGACTTAGCCATAAGTGGCGGCCGACTTACCGCCCGGTTTCCCGGTATGGGCAACCGCTTGGAGGCAACGATGCGGCGCCGATCGATGGCAGGCGACGTGGTGATGATACGAAAGGGCGGTGAAGAACAGCGGATTCCTTTTCGGGCAACGCTGGTCAAACAAGGTCAAATGTATTCCTTTTATAAGGAGTCGCTGACCGACAACGCCGATCTATCCGGCCGCTGGGAGGTCAGCTTTACCGATGACGAAGGCAAGTCCTATCCAGCCGTCGCGGAGTTCGAACAATCGCATGATAGGGTCAGCGGCACTTTCCTTACGCCCACCGGCGATCATCATTTCTTGAACGGTCAAGTACACGACGACGAATTGCGTTTAGCTATGTTCTCGGGCGCGCACGCGTTTCTCTATCACGCGCGTCTTAACGAGCAGGACGAATTAGCGGGCGAGTATTGGTCGGGTCTACACGGCCATGAGCGCTGGCGCGCGAAACGCAATCCGGAGGCGCGGCTGCCTACTAATGAGCCGCCTCCCGCTGCGACGATCGAATTCTCGCTGCCCGATATCAACGGCAAGTCGGTGTCGTTAAGCGATGAACGCTTCAAGAACAAAGTGGTGTTGGTGACGTTGGGCGGCAGCTGGTGCGGCAATTGTCACGACGAAGCAGCGTTTCTCGTCCGCTTCTACCAGCGATATCGCGACAAGGGGTTTGAAGTGGTCGGGCTGATGTTTGAGCGCTTTGGAGATTTCGATCAAAGCAGCCGCGCGGTCAAGCGGTTCACCGAGCATCATCACATAGACTATCCGCTGTTGATGGCCGGCATCTCCGACGCCGATGAAGCCAGTAAGCTATTCCCACAACTGCCGGCGATCTATGCTTTCCCTACGGCGATTCTGCTGGACCGTCATGGCAAAGTTCGCTCTATTCACTCCGGATTTTCCGGTCCCGCCACCGGTCAGCACTACGACGACTACCAACGCGAGTTCACCGCTCGCGTCGAACAACTGCTCAGCGAGAGTTAACCATGCCTTCCTTCGATATTGTGTCCGAACTGGATATGCACGAGGTCAGCAACGCCATCGATCAGGCCAATCGCGAAGTGGGTACGCGCTTCGATTTCAAGGGAGTGGATGCCAAGTACGAGCTGAATGAATCGGTGGTAACGATGCATGCCAAGGCCGATTTTCAGCTCAAACAAATGCTGGACATCCTGATGCTGAAGTTATCCAAGCGCAGCATCGATGTGCAGTGTTTGAAGATCGACGATCCCGTTATCGTCGGCGGTCAAGCGGCTAAGCAGGTTGTAACGTTGCGGCAAGGCATCGAAACCGAACTCGGCAAGAAGATTCAACGCTTGATCAAAGATTCAAAATTAAAAGTACAGGCTGCGATTCAAGACAAACAACTGCGCGTCACTGGAAAGAATCGCGATGACTTGCAAGAGGTCATCGCAATGGTGCGCAACGCCAAGCTGGATATGCCGTTTCAGTACAAGAATTTTCGGGATTAACGTTTCAGATATCTGAGCGCGAAACGGCCGCAGACAACGCACCAATGAGTCGACAAGTTGCGATTTTCAACCCGCGCGCAGTAACACCTCGCGCAAGCCGGGCGGCAAATTCGCTACCCAATTGCGAAATGCAGTCTCATCGCGTTCGCGCCACACGGCCGCCAGTTGTTCGGCCAAGGCACGCTGCAATTCAACGTCAGCGACGCCAAGGACTACTTCGCCGACCTCCGTAGGTTTGGCGTATGACCATTGCCCGAGTAACGCGCGTGCGTTTTCACGATACGAGGCATCGTCACGATAGCGGCTCAGCCACTCCCAACCACTGCGCACGTTCTGCGCCGCTTTCTGACTCGCGATTTCCTTTAGCAAGCTACTACGTACTTGTTCGTCGGCATGCTCGACATACGCTATCGCGGCGTTGGGATTTGCAGCGACTAACGCTGAGCTTACGGCTTGCAGCGTCTGCAACTGCTCGTGCGCGGAGTGGTGTGTAAGACTTTCAACCCACGCATACATTTGCCGGGCATCGCGTTTGGCGTACTCCGTTGCCACTTGTTGAATCAAATCCACCGGCGCTCGTTCTTGCAAGTCAGCCACGGCTTCCGCTGCAGCGCTCAGGTCTTCGCGCAACAACGATGGCAGCGCCGCACGATACAGTTCGAACGCTGGCCTTGAATCGGCTGGTTGAGACGCTTCTTGCTGCAACCATGCAAGCGCGTGCTGAGGATCGAGCTCGGCCAATGCGCTCAACATCGCCGCGCGATACGGCGCTGGCAAGTCGCTGCGATTCATTTGCTGCCACGCCTGTTCCGGCGCGCTGCCTGCCCACTGCGCCAATGCGGTCGCCACGACTGCATCACGCTCGTCTGCCGGAATGTGTTCAATTTCTAACAGCGCTTGCGCGGCGTCTTCGCGTAGCAATCGCGCAAATGCGCTGGACGTTAGTTCAAAACGCTGATCCGGATCCGTCAGCTTCAATGACGCCGCGAACGCCGCAGCGGGTGCCAAGTGTTGCGCTTTGTCTCTGTAGGCTTGCGTGCGGGCGCTTTCGCTGAGTTCGGCAAGCAAGTGATCGCTGAGCGCCGAATCGCCCGCCTCTTCGATGGCCAATAGCAATGCACGATCGCGCAGCGAGTATTCCGCTAAACCATGCGCATACGCGATCGCTTGTGCTTGATCGGTCGCCAACCAGGCGCGATACCAAACTGCAAATAAACGCTTATACGCAGGTTCATCGTGAGATACCTGCGCATGAAAAAAATGCATTGCCGAAATGGCATCCAATTCCGTCCAGCGCTCTAACAGCACGGACAAAACAATAGTTCGCGTTTGCGATGAGGTGGTAGCCAGCACTGAGCGTGTTAATGAATCCAGCTCGGCAACGGATAAGTGCGAAGCACGTTCGTACGCAAGCCGCGAGCGTTCGAAGTGTGTCGAAGCACGTTCAATCTCTCGCAAGAGTGGTGGCGTCGGCGCGTCGTCTGAACGCGCTGTCGCGCGCATTGGTGGCGTAGGCATTTCAAAGCTTGACGCGGTATTGGTGCGGGCATGCCAGTGACCGGTCGCCGCGCCAATGATCCCGCTCAATGCGCCCACACATATCAGTGCAGTCGGTACATGCATCTTCATATCGCCTCGTGCATCGGAAAAAATGCCTGACGCCGCCGTTCTAGCGGCGTCAGGCCGAACGTTTTCAATGAGACGAACTACCAGTTTTTGCTTTGCGTATCCCACATGCCCGAGCAGAAGTCGCAGCCACTGCCTAAGAACATGCTGCGGCGAGCCGCTTCTCCGCCGATCTGCCAGCGCAACCAACCGACAATCGCCGGCAATCCCGAACGCGCGGCTTGCGTGTGACTGACGCCATCCATGATGGTGAACCACACCGGCACGGTGGTGGCGCGATAGTCACGTTCGCAATTTGGTGTGGCGCTGGTGTCGGCTTCGCCGCAAATGTACGCAGCCGGTTTGCGCAAATTGCTCGAACCGTTGCCGTCGAACGAACCGCCCGCGACATGAATGCTGGTCGTAATACGCGTATCGCTCGCTGCGCCGAAGGCGCTTAACGACCCGCGCGAATGGCCGCCAATCGCGATCTTTGTCGTGTCGAGTTTTTGGTAGTATGGGCTGGCTGCGCGATTGTTTTCGTTGATCAGCCACGTAATCGCCGCGCGCATTTCATTACCGTCACCCGTCGATGTTTCCGAGAACACGACAAAGCCGTGCGAAGCGATGCGACGCAAATGGAAATCGTAGTTGCTCGGACCCGTGCCCGCGCCCGGTCCCCACACGAAAATCGGGTGCTTCAGTCCGTTCGCTCCCAAAGTCGTCGGACGAACCACCCAGGCATTGCGACCGGGACCGGTGCTTGTGTCGGCCGTTGTCGAGAACGGTCCATCGACATCCACGCGGCTGACCGGCGGCAACGTTCCACCACCACCACCGCCACCCGACCCCGTGCCGGTGACAGTCACGTTATCGATCGTCACGTATTCGAGCAGGCTGCTGGCGTTCACAACAAAGCGCAGCGTCAATTGACCTTGATTCGCGGCAGCTGCGCCGAGATTGAATGTCACGCGGCCGGATGCAGTGCGCACGGATTCGACCGTCGTATACGTCGAACCATTCACCGAGTACGACACTGTCGTGGCTTCGCCCAAGTCCAAGCCGGATGTAGTGCGGTCGTAACTCAAAGAGATATTGGTGAGACCGGTAGTGCTGATGGCGCGCGAGGTAATGCTGCCGGGCGAGCTGCCGCCGCGTAGTCGTGCATAGCCGCCGGTGCTAACCGATCCGCTGGAAGTGAATTGTCCGGTTCCGCTATCGAACGACTCTTGAAACGCCACCGTCTGCGCATTCGTTAGCGCCGACACACACAACAACCCTATGCCTACAATGGCTGGATTTAGTCCGGCCATGCGCGCGACGCGCATGGCGTTTTCCTTAATCGAATTCATACATACCCCCTGATTGCGATTCCAAATAGTTGACATCGACAACAGTCAGTCTAGTTGTCGGTTTGATGTGAATCTACATTCGGGTGAACTATTGCACTGCAACGAATTTCTGCTGAAAAAATCCCGTAAAACAGGGCTAAAATCGTCGCAGAACCCCTCCTTTCGGAGGTGGCGATCAGCCGGACCGATCTGGTTGGAGTGTTAGGACAGAGCGCTCCTACTTGGCCGGTTGCGCAAAATTGATGTGCAAAATCGTGCTACCGGAGTCGTCCAAAAGTGGCAGCGAACCATCGCACGCGACCACGATTCCGTGAGTCCCGCAACGCGACGAAGACGTCGCCGTCATAGTCGATGAAGGGAACTGTCCTATCGGACGCGGGCTCGATGGATTTCGATAATCTCTCCCAGTAATGTCTTCGAGATCGCGTTTTGACTTTGTTCAGGTGGCAGCTAACGGTTGTCGGTCAGAATGCGCGCGCTACCGGTCGGGTTGTACAGAGGAATCGATATGCACAAGGCGCGTTTCAGTCGACGTCGAATCGTTACCGGTTTGATGACGTTTCTCGGCTTGCCGGGATGGGCGCTGTCGCAGACGTCGGCACAGCCAAAGCCGTTGGACGAGAAGGATCCGCAGGCGCTGACATTGGGCTATATGGCCAATGCCGCCAAAGTAGATGCCAAAACGAATCCCACTTATCAGCCGGGGCAAACTTGCTCTAACTGCGTACTGTTGGTCGGTAACCAGGGAGATGCGTTTCGACCCTGCAATGTGTTTCCCGGCAAACTAGTCGCGGTATCGGGATGGTGCCGTTCTTGGGTAAAGAAGGGCTGAAATCAACGTTGCTGCGCATGCGTAATGCGCCAAATCGTATTGCTTGCGTCGTCGCTAACCAGCAGTGAACCGTCATGTGCGACGGCGACGCCGACTGGTCGACCCCACACGGAACGATCATCGATCACAAAACCAGTGAGAAAGTCTTCGTACTCACCTGTCGGCACGCCGGCGTTCATGCGGATGCGTACGACTTTATAACCCGTTCGTAGGCCTCGATTCCACGAACCGTGGAATGTGACGAACGCATCGCCGCGGTAATCGAGCGGAAAAGCGCGCGTTCCTTGCGCAGCGTTGTAAAACGCGATGTGCAGCGGCGCGGAGTGTGCTTGAAACAATACGTCCGGTATAGAAACTCTGTTGGCGAGATCCGCTCGCGCGCCGGCCAATCGCGGGTCTTCATTGCTACCGATGTAATACCAAGGCCAGCCATAGAACGCTTTCTCACGCACACGCGTCGCATAGTCTGGTACCAGATCATCGCCAAGCGCATCACGCTCGTTTACGACACACCATAAATCACCGCTGACGGGTTCAACGGTCATCCCAACGCAGTTTCGCAAACCAGCGGCAAATATTTTTTCTTTCTTACCTTCAGGCGTGAACACCAACACGGCGGCGCGATTCGCTTCGCTACCCCAGGCGGCACCGAGGGGTGTGGATGACTGCCATTGCCTAAGCTCGTCCGCTGACTTGGCGGTCATGCCTTCACCGACATTCGACGCCGAGCCAATCGAAACAAACAGTTGCTTGCCATCCTTTGAGAATGCGATGTCGCGCGTCGTATGTCCGCCGCTGGTTGGCGAGAGCCGCGCGACGACAACCTGTTCGCGGCCGCGTGCTCGCAAGTCGCCGTTTTTATAAGCGAATCGCACAATCGAATTGTTGTTGGCGACATACACCCACTGCGGGTCGCCGCCGAGGGGATAAAACGCAATGCCGAACGGTTGTTTTAAATCATTGGCGAATACTTGCGTTTGCTGCGCCGTTTCGCCCTTCGTCGTTGGGCGCATGGCAAGGATGCGGCCACTGCGTGTTTCAGCGACAAAAATATCGCCATTAGGCGCGACACGAATGGTGCGTGGACCGGCGAGCCGCGTCGCAAATGGCTTGACGGTAAATCCCTCAGGTACGAGCAGCACAGCGTTTGCGGGATTATCGAGAACGTGCGGAAAATTTCCGGCAGAGAGCGAGGCGTAAGGTTTAGCGAGCGTATGCGGCTCAATGCGATATCGAGCGCCGGGCTGTGAACGCCGCCAATGACCTGGATCACTTTCCGCGGCAGAGCTTGACGGCGCGACGCCGATGCGGGGTGACAAGGTTGCCAGATACGCAATGACGTCGCGTCGTTCTTTTGCGTTTGGCAGTCCGAACGGCATAGACGTGCCGGGAGCAACGAGCATCGGGTTGGCGAGAAATCGGTCCAGCGATTTCTCATCCCAAGTGATTTGTAGGCGCTGCAGTACCGACGAATAGTTGAAATCCGCTGCCGTTGCCGCCAAGCGCCCGAGCACACCGTTCAAGTTGGGTCCCTGCCCGGCCGCCGATTTATCGGCTGCATGGCAAAGCGAGCAACGTTCCTTGAATATTTGCAAGCCTTGTTCAATGTTGCCGCTAGAGGAAGCCGGTGGCGGCGGCGGCAGCGTGGTTGAGGCAGCACCGACGGTGCTCGTGGGCGGTGCTTGTGCGATCGCGTCGCAGGGAACAAAAGCCAGCATGAACGCGCTTTGCGCAAGCAATAAATAAAAGGCGCGGTAGCGATTCAACGTCATCGTGATCCCCGCTGTTGTTTTGGCTGCGTTACCGCTGGCTATGCGGGATCATAGCGAATCGTCGCGCGTTATACTGCACGCCTATCTGATTATGGCGGACACCGCATGCGCATCTTCATCACGTCACTCGCCTTGATTCTGCTTGGTGTAATGCACGGTTGCGGACTGAAAGGGCCGTTGTACTTGCCCGAGCCGGCCAAACCTGTGGAAGCCGAACACTCGCAGGAACAGGACGCAGATAAAGAAACCAAAAAGAAGACACCACCGACGGTGCCTACTGCCAGCGAGCCGGCAACCCGATGAATGCAGAAATCATGAATACAGAAGCCGCGGCTCGCAAACTGGTTTTGGTCGATGGTTCCGGCTATTTGTATCGAGCATTTTTTGGAGTACCGCAGGATCTCCGAACATCGAGAGGAGAATCGACGGGCGCGTTGATGGGCGTTATCAATATGCTCAACAAAGCTCTAAAGGAAGAAGCGCCAGACTTCATCGCAGTAGTATTCGACGCTCCCGGAAAGACATTTCGCGATGAGATCTTTGAAGAGTACAAGGCAAATCGGCCGCCCATGCCGGATGACCTGAGAACACAGATACAGCCGTTACTCGATGCAGTAACCGCTATGGGGCTTCCCCTTTTGCGCGTGCCGGGAGTCGAGGCCGATGACGTGATCGGAACGCTCGCAGTACGTGGTGCCGCGCTGGGATTAAAGGTAATCGTGTCGACCGGCGATAAGGATATGGCGCAACTGGTCAATGAGCGCATTACGCTTTCCAACACGATGACCAATACAAGACTCGATCGCGAAGGCGTCAAGAATAAGTTCGATGTCTATCCGGAACAAATCATTGACTATCTTGCGCTGCGTGGCGACAGTTCCGACAACATTCCCGGCATTCCGAAGGTTGGCGAGAAGACAGCAGCGAAGTGGCTCAATGCTTACGGCACGCTGGACAAAGTGGTCAGCAACGCGAATGCGATTAAGGAAAAGGCCGCGGCGGCAAGCTTGCTTGCGAATCTAAGCAACCTCGAATTGTCGAAGCGGTTGGCGACAATTGACTGCAATGTGCAACTCGATATGCAACCAGACGGGCTGGTGCGAAGCCAACCCGATAACGAGAAGCTGCGCGAGATATATACGCGGTGGGAATTAAAAACCCTGCTCAAGCAGCTCGGCAGCGAGTTATCCGCACCGCAATCTTCCTCGGCTGCGAAAGGCAGTGAGCAACAAAGTGCAGGGCCGACGGTCGCGCCGCACAATGCCGAACGACACTACGATTGCGTACTAACGCAGGAAGCGTTGCAGGGGTGGCTCCAGAAACTATCTAAAGCCGAACTCATCGCGTTCGATACCGAAACCACATCGCTCGACTATATGCAGGCGGAAATTGTCGGTGTGTCGTTTGCGACCGATGCAGGCAGTGCAGCCTATGTACCGCTGGCGCATCGTTATGCCGGTGCGCCAGATCAACTCGATCGCAGCACAGTGCTCGCCGCGTTGAAGCCTTTACTGCAGAACGAACGACTAGCAAAAGTCGGCCACCATCTAAAATACGACGCTCACGTGCTGATGCATTACGACATCGCGCTTGGCGGTATGAAATACGACTCTATGTTGGAATCGTATGTGCTCAATAGCACAGTGACGCGACACGACATGGACTCGGTTGCCAAGAGATATCTTGGCGTCGATACCATTCATTACGAAGACGTGACGGGCAAGGGCGCGAAGCAAATAGGCTTCGATCAAGTGGAAATAGAACGCGCAGCGGAATATTCGGCGGAGGACGCCGACGTCACGTTGCAATTGCATCAGGCGTTGTGGCCGCAGTTGGAAGCGATCCCGTCGCTGCAAAAGGTGTACGAAGAGATCGAACAACCATTGGTGCCGGTGCTCTTGCACATGGAGCACACCGGTGTACTGATCGATGTCGAATTGATGCGCAAGCAGAGCGGCGAGTTGGCCAAGCGCATGGAAGAAGTAAAAGCCGAATGCCATCGCATAGCCGGGCAGCCGTTCAACGTCGATTCGCCCAAACAATTGCAAGAAATTCTGTTCGGCAAACTCGGCATTCCCGCGTTGCGCAAAACACCGACCGGCCAGCCGTCGACGGCGGAAGACGTATTGGAGGAACTTGCCGAGGAACATGAGCTGCCAAAGCTCATCATGGAGTATCGCGGGCTTACCAAACTCAAATCCACTTACACAGATAAGTTGCCGCTGCAAGTCAACGCCGGGACCGGTCGCATTCATACCTCATATCATCAAGCGGTCGCTGCGACCGGACGACTCTCGTCGCAAGACCCGAATCTCCAAAACATTCCGATTCGCAGCAGCGAGGGCCGTCGCATTCGGCAAGCGTTCATCGCGCCGCCGGGATATCGCCTGCTCGCTGCCGACTACTCGCAAATCGAATTGCGGATCATGGCGCATCTTTCAGGCGATCAAAGTTTGCTAGCCGCCTTCGCCGAAGATCGCGATATCCATCAGGCGACCGCGGCGGAAGTCCTGGGCGTGCCGATTGATCAAGTTACCTCGGAGCAGCGTCGCTCGGCCAAGGCCATTAATTTCGGCCTGATCTACGGCATGTCGGCGTTCGGCTTGGCCAAGCAATTGGGTGTCGGCCGCGGCGAGGCACAGAAATACGTGGATCTGTACTTCGAACGCTATCCCGGCGTGAAGCGCTACATGGACGAGACGCGCGAGCAAGCGCGTTCGCAAGGCTTTGTCGAAACGGTTTTTGGTCGCCGTTTGTATCTGCAGGACATCAGCGCACGCAATGCGGCGTTGCGCCAGTATGCGGAACGCAGCGCCATTAACGCGCCCATGCAAGGTACTGCAGCGGACATCATCAAACGCGCCATGATTGATGTGCAAACGTGGCTTATGGAGTCGAAAGTCGATGCCCGTTTGATCATGCAGGTGCATGATGAACTTGTATTGGAAGTGCGCGAAGGGTTGATTGATGTCGTAACGACGGAACTGCGCCAGCGTATGGAAGGCGCGGCCGCGCTACGCGTGCCATTGAGGGTTGATGTCGGTGTCGGCGCCAACTGGGACGAGGCACATTAATTTCGATGCAGAGTAGGACGCAATGCATTGCGTCCGTCGTCCATCAATTCGATAGGGAGCGGGCTCGATTAAGAAGACGCACCGTCATGCGATTCTGGCGTCAAAGCCCACATCTCTTCCATCGCTTTGCGCGCATCGTCAACTCCGGTTTTAGCCACCGCCGAAAACAGCTGCACGCTGGCGCCCTCAAGCGCGTTACTGACCTGCTTTAGCGTTGTCATCGCTTGCGAACGGCTTAACTTATCCGCTTTGGTTAGCAAAACGTGCACGGGAATGCCGCGCTCGTTGGCGAATTCGATCAATTGGATGTCAAAGTCCGTGAGCGGGTGGCGAATATCCATAATTTGAATCACGCCCCGCAGACTCTGCCGCTGGCTAAAATAGGCGTTCAACAATGCCTGCCAATGCTTTCGCATCGGTACCGGTACCTTCGCGAAGCCGTAACCGGGCAAGTCCACCACACGGCAATTGGCTTGAAATTCAAAAAAATTGAGCTGTTGCGTGCGCCCGGGGGTTTTGCTGGTGCGGGCTAAGGCCTGACGCGCCACAATTGCGTTCAATGCGCTGGACTTACCGGCGTTAGAGCGGCCGGCAAAGGCGACTTCCGCGCCCTCATCCGCCGGGAACTGCGACGGTTGGTTAGCGCCGACCATAAAATGTGCGTTGGGAAACAGCATGCTTGCGGTTAGTCTCGGCTGAACGGTTGAAAACCCTAGTGTACAATCGCGCGCCGCGCCGCCGGGTTAAGTCTGTGTTTTACCGGCCGCGGTCCAAAGCCAGCTTTAATAGTCAGCGTTTTTTCGGAGTTTTGACGATGAAGTTCATATTGCCGGCCAAGCACCTTGCCGCCCTTGTTTTGGCCTTCTTGGCCGCCGGTGCAGCCTTTGCTGAAGGATCGGCCGAAGCCGGTCAAAGCAAGTCGGCCACTTGCGTCGCGTGCCATGGTGTCGACGGAAATAGCGTGAATCCCGAATGGCCCACCATTGCCGGCCAGCATGGCAGCTACATTGTTAAACAGCTTAAGGCTTTCAAAGCCGGCGCGCGCCAAAACGGCCTAATGTCGCCAATGGCCCAACCCCTGTCAGACCAAGACATCGAAGACTTAGCCGCCTATTTCTCGTCGCAAACGGCACGTGGCGGCGAAGCGGACAAGAGCAAAGTTGGGGCCGGTCAGAAACTGTACCGTGGCGGTAACGCTACCACAGCAGTGGCTGCTTGCATTGCATGTCACGGTCCAAATGGCCGCGGCAACGTTGCTGCAGGCTATCCATCTATTCGCGGTCAGCACGCCAAATACGTGGAAATGCAGCTCGCCGCATACAAGAGCGGTCAACGCGGCACCGACCCGAACAAAATGATGCGTGATGTCGCTTCCCGTCTTAGCACGGAAGAAATTGCCGCTGTGGCCGCTTACGTGCAAGGTCTGCGATAAGCGCATGCGCGCGCCGACGAGGTTGAAAAGCCTCTGGTTAACGGCGCTGTTTCTACTCGCGGCCTGCGGCGGTTCGAACACCCCGCCGGCTGTGCAAACGCCTGGCAGCGGCCCGCCCGTTGCGCAAAATGCGCCGCCTTCTTCTCAGCCTGCGGCGACGCCGAGTCCTGCCCCAGTGGTAGATACCGCTGGTGAAGAAACTCAACCCGCCCAAATCAGCGAAACCGATGAAGAGTCGGGCGGCGAAGCGGCACCGACTCCCTCCGCTGCGCCCACCCTCAAACTAGCTGCCGTTGAACCGCCGCTCAAGCCTTCGCGTTTCCAAGAAGGCGTGCATTACCGCAGGCTATCGCCCACTCAACCGACCGGCGCTT